>JABAOG010005661.1_pt1 | contig 17808 bp, 13 predicted proteins | sample 7062131 | NCBI WGS metagenome assembly JABAOG01 (sample SAMN14538629, study PRJNA623070) | marine sediment metagenome | biome: marine biome [ENVO:00000428]; feature: marine pelagic biome [ENVO:01000023]; material: deep marine sediment [ENVO:00002113] | place: India: Arabian Sea | collected...
GCTGACCGAAGGGAACACGCGGGCTGTGATCTGCGTCGTCGACGCGACGACGTTGGAGCGAGGCCTCTACTTGGCCTTGCAGCTCGTCGAGTCCGGCGTCCCCGTCGTCGTGGCGCTCAACATGATGGATTCCGCGGAGCGTCTCGGGCTTCGCATCGACACCGAACGATTGTCGCAGCTCTTTGGATCGCCAGTCGTTCCAGTGGTGGCCACCAAGCGACGCGGTCTCAATGCTCTGTTCGCTGCACTCGAAAAGGAGCTCGGCCCAGCCGGTGCTGGGCACAAACCCAAGGTAGCCTACCCGGTCGAGCTCGAAGCCGACATCGCGAGGCTCCTTCCCGTCATCGCGCAATGGCGTCCGGCCACCACTTCGAGTCAGCTCCGCGGGTTCGCGCTTTGGTGTCTCCTTTCGCTCGGTGAAGACAGTCTCAGTGGTGTTCCTGATGCCGTGCGGCATGCCGTCGAGGAGATCCGTGAGGCCGCCGCCGCTCAGGGCCGCAACCTCGACTTGGAGATCATCTCTTCGCGTTATGCCTGGCTCGACGACGCCGTCGGCCAGGCGTGCTCTTCGCACGAACCGGGGCCTTCATGGAGCGAGCGCATCGACGAGGTGCTGACTCATCCGGTCGTGGGGATCGTCGTTTTCGCCGTGGTGATGTTCGGGATCTTCGAAGCGCTTTTCGCAGGGGCCGAGCCGCTCNNTTTCGCTGTGGTCATGTTCGGGATCTTCGAAGCGCTTTTCGCTGGGGCCGAGCCGCTGATCGGAGGGATCGAGCGCTTCACCGGGTTCGTGCAGGAACAGGCAGCAGCGCTCATTCCGGCAGGGGTGCTTCAGGACTTGGTGGTCGAGGGAATCATCGCCGGCGTCGGAAACGTCATCGTGTTCGCTCCTCAGATCTTGATGCTCTTTCTCTTCATCGGGTTCCTCGAGGACTCCGGGTATCTCGCGCGCGTCGCGTTCGTGATCGACCGCGTGATGAAAGGGGTCGGACTGCACGGAAAGGCATTCGTTCCCCTCTTGTCCGGCTTTGCTTGCGCGGTGCCCGCCGTCATGGCCACGCGCACGATCGAACGCCGCCGAGACCGCTTGGTGACGATGTTGGCGCTTCCGCTGATGTCCTGCAGCGCGCGCCTTCCGGTGTACATTCTGGTCGTCGGGACTGTCTTTGCGGGGCAGTCGCTGGGTTGGTTCAGCGCGGGGGCCGTCGCGTTGTTCTCGATGTACACCTTGTCGGTGTTGGTCACGCTTGCGGCCGCAGCGGTCATTCGCCGCACGGTGCTGCCCGGCCCCGCGCCGACATTCGTCCTCGAGATGCCTCCGTACCGCTGGCCGTCGGCGCCGATTTTGTGGATCAACGCGTGGCGCCGACTGCGCATCTTTCTCGTCGATGCAGGCACGATCATCTTGGCGATGACCATCCTGCTCTGGGCCCTGCTGTCCTTCCCGAAGTCAGCGAACGTGGCCGAGCACTACGCCGCCGAGCGAGAGCGCGTGGAGCAAACGACGCTTTCGCAGATGGAAAAGGCGGAGGCACTTCGATCTCTCGATACCCGGGAAGCGGCCGAGCAGCTCGAAAGCAGCCTCGGCGGCAGGTTTGGGCATGCCATCGAGCCGGCCCTCAGGCCGATTGGCTTCGACTGGCAAATCGGGGTTGGGATCATCGGGGCGTTCGCCGCACGAGAGGTGTTCATCTCGACGCTTGGGGTGGTTTTCGGCATTGGGGAAGCGGAGGAGGAAAACAAGCCGCTCCGGCAAGCCCTGCGGGATGCTCGCCACGCCGACGGAACCCCGGTGATGACGCCGCTCAGCGGCATTTCGCTGATGGTCTTCTTCTTGCTGGCCTGCCAATGCATGAGCACAATCGCCGTAGTGCGAAGGGAATCGGGGTCATGGAAGTGGCCGGTGTTCCTCTTCTCCTATATGACGGTGCTTGCGTACGTGGCCTCCTTGGCGGTTTATCAGGGGGGCCAGCTGCTGGGTCTCGGATAGGTTTGGGTATGCCGTGGCAGCAAATCATGGCAGGGTTGATCGTCGCCGCCGCTGGCGGCTATGTCATCTGGCGGTTCCGGCGTAAAAAGAACCAGCGCCGCTCTCAAGGCCCGGATGTTCCGGTCTCGAGATTGACGCGAAAGCGCCCGCCGCCAGGTTCGTGCGGGCATTGAGCCAAATGATTACATTGATGTAGACATGGGCAGATCCGCCACCATCGAAGGGCTCCGGAAGTTTCGAAAGACGCTTCTGCGTGAGCGAGACCCCTGGCACGACAGCTCGCGCCGGTTTCGGATCCGTCGGTTTGCAGGTCCTGAGTGTTTTCTCGAGCACCTCGAAGGGATTCGGGTCGCGCACTTGACCGACCTGCATGTGGGTCGCGTGACCCCGATGGCCGTCCAATACGATGCCGTCTCGATGACCAATGCGGCCAAGCCCGACCTCGTAGTCATCAGCGGGGACTTCGTCTGCCATAGCCAGGTCTACCTCGACGACCTCACCGACGTGATCAGCAAGATCGACGCCCCGGTCTTCGCGGTGCTCGGCAATCACGATCACTGGGCGGGAGCGGAACCGGTGCGCAAGGCCCTCAAGCGCGGCGGAGCCGAAGTGCTCGACAACGCAAACACTACCGTGAGCGTTGGCCATCAGCGGCTACAACTCGTCGGCCTTGACGACGCGTACACCGGACATGCGGATAGGAGCCAGGCATTGAAAGGCCTCCGGAGCGACCTGCCGGTCATCGGCCTTTCGCACATCGCAGAAGAAGCTGATGCGCTCTGGGAGGAGGGGGTTCCGCTGGTTTTTTCGGGGCACACCCACGCCGGCCAGGTCACGGTCGCCCGGCTTCACGAGCTTTCCGTGGGCAAGCTCGCGGGCCATAAGTACATTCACGGGCTTTACGGCTCCCGCGGTGCGCAGGACCCAAAGGGCGCGGTCTACGTGGGCGCGGGGGTTGGGGCCGCGGTCGTTCCATTGCGCCTGGGCGAGCGGGCCAAACGAGAGGTCGCGTTCTTCGAGCTCGGGGAGCAGCCCGGCGCCTTCGACGAGCACCACCAGGAGCAACCCCCGCACCAGGGGCGCGTGCCTTCGCTCAAGACCAAGGAGCGCCGCGCGCAGGCCGTGCTGCGCAAGAAGCAGAAGCGGGAACGCAGGAACGGCAATGGCGCCGGCACGGGCGCCGATTTCAACCGGTAAGAATTAACCCTTCCAAAAAGGGGTCTGACCCCTTTTTACCCGGCTAGGAAGTGTTCGGCTTCTAGGGCGGCCATGCAGCCGGTTCCGGCGGCTGTGATCGCTTGGCGCCATTTCTTGTCTTGGACGTCGCCTGCGGCGAACACGCCGGGGATGTTGGTTTGGGTCGAATCGGGTTTCGTGATGATGTAGCCCTGCTCGTCGGTCTCGACCTGGCCGTTGAGGAATGCGGTGTTCGGTGTGTGGCCGATCGCGAAGAACAGGCCTGCCACGGGGATGTCGCGCTCCTGGTCGGTTTTCAGGTCTTTGACTCGAATCGCCTCGAGGAAGTCGGCGCCTTTGGCCTGCGTGACGACGTGCGACCATAGCATTTCGATCTTCGGGTTCTCGAGAGCGCGCTGCTGCATGATCTTCGAGGCGCGGAGCTCATCTCGGCGATGAACGATGTACACGGTCGAACCGTACTTCGTGAGAAACGTGGCCTCTTCGATGGCGGAGTCACCACCGCCGATCACCGCGAGGGGCTGATTGCGAAAAGCCGGCAGCGCGCCGTCACACACGGCGCAAGCCGAGATGCCCTTCTGCCAGAGCTCCCCGTCGTTTGCGCCTGGGATGTCGAGTCGCTTGGCGGTCGCGCCGGTCGCGATGATGACCGAGTCAGCACTGCCTTCCTGGGAGTCTGCCTTGAAGCGGAAGGGACGACTCGAGAGGTCGATCTCGTTGACGGTCTCGGTGTGGATCGTCGTCCCGAATCGTTCGGATTGGGCGCGAAAGCGATCGGTCAGATCGGGGCCCATGATGCCTTCGGGGAAGCCGGGAAAGTTCTCGACGTCCGTCGTGGTGGTCAGCTGGCCTCCCGCGGCGATGCCGCCGGCCATGAAACCCTCAAAAAGCACCGGGCTCAACTCGGCACGCGCAGCGTAGATTGCCGCGGTGTGGGCTGCAGGTCCGCTACCGATGATCAAGACTCGATGGCTCATGATGCTCCTCGTGAGGCCGGGGTTATGCATACCCGCAGCCGGGTGCGCAACCCCTATCCGATCACATCGGACACGTGCGCGCCGATGGCAAGACAGGCCGTAAGCCCTGGAGATTCGATGCCGATCAGGTGCACCATCCCCGGTTGCGACGACGGGTTGGCGATGACGAAGTCCGCAAATCCGCCGCCGGGCCCGACGAGCTTCGGCCGAATTCCACTATAGTCCGGCGTCAAGTGCTCCGGCCGGATCGCCGGCAGATACCGGGCGACCGCTTGCGCGAAACGTTCCGCTCGGGATTCGTCGACGGCGTAGTCGATGGTGTCGACGAACTCGGCGTCGGGGCCCGCACGTCGCGCCCCCGAAATGTCAGCTGTGATGTGAACCCCGAGGCCGCCTCCTGCCGGGAGCGGATAGATCAGGCTGTTGCGGGTGGGTGGCGCGCCCGCACCAAGCGCGAAGTACGAGCCCTTGCATGGATACAAGCGCCAAGGTCGTTCCGACTCGGGCAGTCCAGACTTCGCTACTAACTCGAGAGCCGAAAGGCCGGCGGAGTTCACGACCCGCCGAGCGTGCAACTCCATTCGGCTCCCCATCGTGTCCGTGGTCTGCACGACCCACCCATCGGAGGATTTCCGAATCTCTTCGACGGTAGTGTGGTAAACGATCGCGCCGTCGGCTTCCTTGATCTCACGCGCGAGGCTCGTGATGAGCTCGTGAACGTCAACCACACCCGAGGTCGGAGAGTGGAGCGCCAGCTCGCAACGGAGCTCCGGCTCCTGCTCGCCCGCTTCTTTCCCGCTCATGAGCCGGAGCTCGCCCGCGCCGACCTCCCTTGCGTGGCGGGCGATGGCGTGGAGCCGCTCCTCGTCCCCGGCACTCGTTGCGACGATCAGCTTCCCCGTGCGTTTGTGTGGTACCTCGTGATTTTCGCACCATTCGTAGAGGCGCTGCTTTCCCTCGATGCACAACCGCGTCTTGAGCGAGTCGTTTGGGTAATAGATCCCCGCATGAATCACGCCGCTGTTCCGGCTCGACATCTCCCGTCCGGGGCCGATCTCCCGCTCGATGACCACCACAGAGTCGAGCCGCCGCGAAAGCTCATAGGCGCAGGCGAGGCCCACGACGCCGGCACCGATCACCACCGCATCGACCGCTTCCGACATCGTCATCCCTTAGAACGCGAGCGGGTCTACGCGCTGCGCCGGCAGCTTCACCGAGAGCTGTGGCATCGGTAGCTTGCGCTGCTGCCGGTAAGCCTCGTAGTGCACCAAGACCTTACGGACATAGCGGTGGGTCTGCGTGAAGGGAATCCGTTCCAACAACACATCGACCGGGGTTCCTTCGGCGCTTTCCTGGATCCAGCGCCGAACGTTGTGCGGACCGCCGTTGTATGCGGCGATGGCCAACGGGAGACGTCCGTCGAACCGGTGAATCAAGGAGCTCAGGTACCACGCGGCGAACTCGAGATTGAGCCGCGGGTCGAGGAGATCGGCCGGCGTGAAATCGTCGTGACCGAGCGCATGGGCGATCAGTTGGCCCGTGCGCGGCATGATCTGCATGAGGCCGACCGCACCGGCGTACGAAACGATGTGCTTCTGATAGGCGCTCTCGACTCGCATCACCGCGAGCAGCAAGTTCGGATCGACGCCGTATCGATTGGCGGCGGGAACGGCTAGCCATTCGTATGCCCGAGGCCGGGTATCGATGAAGTCAGGCCCCGCGAAGCCGCCCGATGTTCCCATGTCGCCGAGCGCCGCAGCAACCGAAGCAAGCGTGGCGCGATCCTCGTCGGAGAGCTCGAGGCGCGCGGCCCGAACATCGCTTGCTATCGGCGGGCGGATTCGGCCGTCTGCCCGTGCGACGCAGTCCAGGCCCGCCCTCGCGATTGGTTTCCCAAGCGCGTGGCGCCAGGTCAGGTACGCTTCGAAAAGCTCGGCAGTGGCTGCATCATATTCGCCAACTCGAATGAGATCGGCGGCACGTGCAATCCACGGGTAGCTGTCGGCGTGCAGCTCGCCGATCGGTTGGAGCCACTCCGCGAGCGCGCGGTCGGAAACGCGAGGCGCCCGGGGAAGCTTCTGCCCCGCCGGATTGGAGAGCCCCTCTTGGCCGGAGCTCCTGTCGCCGCGTTCCACTCGCCCGAGCCCGATTTCAGCCCAAAGCACGTAGTACTCGTCACCAGCGAGCTCTGCGGCGGCTTTCGCCTGGGTGAAGAAAAAGCTTGCTTCGGTGGGCCGGTGAGCGCGCTCGTGAGCCCTGGCTAGATGGTATGTAGCGGCGGCCCGGTAGCGGGAGCCAGGGCGCTTCGCGATCTGCTCCAGCAGCGCGATGACCAGGCCTTCGCTCCCCGTCCCAGCGGCGGCCATCGCCGCGTCGAAAAGCACGGCAGAGGGAGCTCCGGCCCGTGCGCGTAGGGTGACGAGCATGTTTTCGACCTCGTCCTGGAGCCCCGCCGCAGACGCTACGCGCACCATGTCTACGAGTTGGCTCGACGGAATCGACGCGCTTGCGCGACCCGCACGCAATCCGGCGAGCTGTCGGATCGCTTGCTCCGGCTCACGTGCGCCCGCGGTCTCCGCCATGTCGTTCGCGCGGCTCTCGATGTGCCTTGCGGTTGTGGGGCCGTCGATGGGGAACAGTTGCGCGGTCCGCAGGTACGTCTCCGCGGCTTTCCACCGGCCTTCGTCACGCGCGAGGCGGCCGGCGAGGTAGTGGACCTCCGCGTGCTGCTCTCCGGTGAGCGGGCTATCTAGCAGCTCGGCGATCGCGGCCTTTGCCTCGCTGAGCGGACCGGTGTGTACGAGGTGGCGCGCCCGGCGCACCCGCTCTTCATCCGTCATGGAAGGCGTTGGATGGCCGAGCAACGCCAGACGTCTGAGCGCTGATTCAGCCCACGGCGCGATGCGGCTCCCGGGGTAGTCCACGCGGACCGCATGCATGGCCGCAATGGCCTCCTCGTGACGCTCTTGGCGCAGAAGGCTCTGGGCATGCTCGAAGATCAACTCATTGCGATTGGGAATTGCAGGGTAGGCCCAGACCAGATCGTGGAGGGCTTGGTCGGCGGTCGGGTCGTCCGCCCGAAGGAGGGCGAGCACCTGGCCGAAGCGCGCCTCGACCCGCACGGATTCATGCGGGCTTTGGCCGGCTTCCGCGAAGAACTCAGCTGCCCGGTTCGGTCGTTCCCGGAGGAGCTCAAGCCTGGCGTTCTGGAGGGCGATGCGGTCGCTGATCCGTGGAAGCCCGCGGTGGGCCAAGTCGAGCTGAAGCCGCGCCTCATCGTAATTCGCCGCCGCGATCTGCTCGGTGGCTTCACGATACGCTTCGATAGCCCGAGCTTTGGGAGGTTGTGCGTCGGCGATGGCGAAGGCGCTTGGGTACGGTCCGCACATGGGCGCGCGCCATTGCACCAAGCTGATCGGCGCTACGTCGGGTTGAGGTGGGTCGGCGACGCACATCGGCACATCGGGCGATGCATAAACCGTTGCGGGAGACGATGCGAAGAGCACCGCCGCGAACACCACTGCGATGAGTCCGCGATGAGCCAAGGTCCTTATAATATTGCAGATTTGTGAGTTGAGACGCAAAGATAGAGTTGCCAACACACCTCTTTATACGTAAAGGGCTGTCGCGCGCTTCATTCTTGCAGGGCTTCTTCGGTCTCCGACTCCTCGGTCGTCTCCATTTCGGCCTGGGCATCTTCGTTGGGCTCGTCTTCGAGTTCGGGGCGCAGGACGGTGACGACGCNNGGGGTTACGTACCCCTCGTCGTTGCGAGGCATGAGCTCAGCCTCCGAGCTCCGCCAACGCGGCGCGCACTGCGGCGACGGCGCCGTCCACGGGGACGTCTTGCGACTCGCTCTCGGTGCGCTTCTTGAGCTCGACGATGCCTTGCTTGAGGCCGCGAGCACCGACGGTGATTCGAAGCGGAATCCCGAGAAGATCGGCGTCCTTGAACTTGACCCCAGGTCGCTCGGACCGGTCATCGAGGAGGACCTCGACGCCCTCCACCTGTAGCGCGTCGTAGATCTCGGTGGCCTTGATGAGAGGCTCCTCGTCTTTGCCGATCGGTGTAATGATCACCTGATACGGGGCGACCTGGACCGGCCAACGAATGCCCTGCTCGTCGTGATGCTGTTCCATGATGGCGGCGATCAAGCGGGTGACGCCGATGCCGTAACAGCCCATCACGATCGGGTGGCTGTGCCCCTCCTCGTCTAGGAAGGTCGCTTTCATCTTGTCGCTGTAGTGCGTGCCGAGAACGAAGATGTGCCCGCCTTCGATGCCACGGTAAAGCTCGAGCTTGCCATCGCAGTTCGGGCAGGGGTCGCCGGAGGTGGCTTGGCGAATCGAGACGACCTCCGCTTTGAAGTCACGTCCGTAGTTGACGTTCTTGTAGTGGTAGGGCGTTTCGCTCGCGCCGGCGATCGCGTTCGGCACGGCGACTGCGTCGGGATCGGCGATGATGCGGCCCTCGAATCCGACGGGGCCGATGAAACCGATCTCCGTGCCGGTTGCTTCTTTTACCGCGGCATCGGACGCAAGCAGCACCTCGTCGACGCGGAGGTGTCGGGCCAAGCCGATCTCATTGATTTCGTGGTCCCCGCGAACGATCGCCAGGACGACTTCCTCGCCGGCGACGTAGAGCAGCGACTTCAAGGTGTGGGCCGTCGTGGTTTCGCCACCAAAAAAGGACACGACCTCGTCGATCGAGCGCGTTTCGGGCGTTTCGACCTTCTCGAGCGCCGCCGGTTCGGCCGAGCTGATTGCGGGCGGCTCTGCCCGGCCCGCCTGTGCGACCTCGACGTTGGCGGCGTAGTCGCAGGCGCCGCACGCGACAATCCAGTCTTCGCCGGTCTGCGCCAGCACCTGGAATTCGGCGCTCTGCTTCCCGCCGATCGCCCCGCTGTCGGCCTCGACCACACGGTACTCGAGCCCGAGCCTCTCGAAGATTCGGTGATAGGTGTCGTGCATGTGCGCGTAGCTCTCTAGAGCGGCCTCCTCCGATACGTCGAAGGAATACGCGTCCTTCATGATGAACTCGCGGCACCGAAGCAGCCCCGCGCGGGGCCTCGGCTCGTCGCGGTACTTCGACTGAATCTGGTACAGGTTCAGCGGGAGCTGCCGGTAGCTCTTGACCTCGCGTCGGACGACATCGGTGATGATCTCCTCGTGAGTTGGCGCGAGGTGATACTCGCCGCCCTTGCGGTCTTTGATGCGCAAGAGGGTAGGACCGTACAGCTCCCAACGCCGCGTCTCCTTGAAGTACTCGCTGGGGAGAAACACCGGCATGAGCAGCTCCTGCGCGCCGGCGGCATCCATCTCCTCGCGGATGATCCGCTCGATCTTGTGCAGGACGCGCGTGCCCAGAGGCAGTAGCTCGTAGATCCCCGCCCCGACCATCCGCGCGTACCCCGCCCGAAGCATGAGCACGTGCGACGGCATCGTCGCATCCTTCGGAACTTCCTTCAGCGTCGGAATAAACGCCCGCGAATACCGCACCGCGCCGTCCTAACATGCAGGGGGGACACGTTCCACCCCTCCAACCACACGAGATCCTTGAGAGTTCAGCCCAAAGATCGCAGCGGCACATAATTGTGAAATTCGCCGCCACGAGCTGAGCCCCAATTGCATCGCAACGACACGCTTCACAAACCGTTGGAGGCCTGCGAAATGAGTCGCTGCGATCTTTGGGTGAGAAGGGGGGTGATCTCGGGGGGTTGGGGGGGTGGAGAGTGTCCCCTAGGTGCCGATGACGAAGCTTACGCTGGTGGTGCCGGAGCCGCCGATGTTGAGCGTCTGCGCGTTCTTGGCGCCTTCGACTTGGTAGTCGCCGGCTTCGCCGGTGACTTGCTTGTGGCAGTCGAGGACTTGGCGGACGCCGGTGGCGCCCACGGGGTGGCCAGCGCCGATGAGGCCGCCGCTCGGGTTGATCGGGGTCTTGCCGCCGAGCGCGATGTCACCTTCCTCGATCGCCTTCCAGCTCTCGCCCGGGGCGGTGAGGCCGAAGTGGTCGATCGCCATGTACTCGGAGGTGGTGAAGCAGTCGTGCGTCTCGATCGCGTCGATGCCGCTCACGTCGGCGATGCCGGCGCGCTTCTGGGCGTCGGTGACTGTGCTGCGGACGTGCGGAAGCACGTACTGCGCATTGGCGCTCTCCGCGATCTTGTCTTCGAAGCGGATACGCGCTGTGGCGTGACCCCAGCCCTTGACGCGCGGGATCGACTCGAGCGGCACGCCGACTCGGTCGGCCCACTTCTTGGCGTATTCAGGGGAGGCGAGGAGAAGCGCCGCCGCGCCGTCGGTCACCTGCGAGCAGTCCGAGATGTGGATGCGGCCGCCGATGGTGCCGTTGTACTCGTCACGGCTCATCGCGTGGTCGTAGTTCATGTACCAGGTGCGGGTCTGGGCGTTCGGGTTGAGCTTCGCGTTGGCGTAGTTGATCGTGCTGATCTCGGCGAGGTGCTCGTCCTTGAGCCCGTAGCGCTTGTCGTACTCGTCGCCGAGCTTGCCGAAGAGCTTGGGGAAGGGGAAGTCGATGCCTTTTGCCTCGAGCTCGTACCAAGCCGCCGTGCCGAGGAAGTCGCCGCCTTCGCCTGCACCGACCGTCTTCATCTGCTCGACGCCGACCACGCACGCCAAGTCGTAGCGCTGCGCCTCGATCTCGGCCGAGGCCGCGAGGATCGCGATGCTACCCGATGCGCATGCAGCTTCGTGACGCGAGGTCGGAAGGCCGCTGAACGCCGGGTCGATCTCCAGGAAGAAGGCACCGAGGTGCCCCTGCTTGCTGTAGAGCTCGGCCGCGAAGTTGCCGGTGTGGGCGACCTCGATTTCGCTGGGCTCGATCTGCGTCTTGTCGAGCGCGCCAAGGACCGCCTCGCGCATCATCGCGACGAAGTGCTTCTTCTCTTTGCTCCAGTTACGGGCAAAGTCCGTCTGGTAGCCGCCGAGAACGTAAACTTCTGGAACCTGTGCCATTTCTTTCACCAAAACCTTTCGCTTACGCAGCGACGAAGAACTTACCCACGTTGACCTGTGGGTCATCGAAGAACGTTGTGCCCTCTTGGGCGTTTGCAAGTGCAGGCGGCACGGGAAGGCCGGCCTTTTCGATCATTTGAATGGTTGGCTTGAGGCCGATGGTATCAACCAAGACGCTTGGCGGCGCCCAGTTGAAGCCGTAGCCCATGATGCGGTCGATGCCGGAGATGTCGTCGGTGACCTCGCCTACCCGGTGGAACGAGTAACTGATGTAGCCGGCGATGACCTTTTGCGCGATCGCCGCGTACGGCCCGCTCGCCTCCGCGAAGGCGCGCATGCCGTCGACGTAGCGTCCGACCCGGTGCAGGTTCGAGATCTCGTCGATGAAATCGAGGTCCGGCCTCGGGAGCGAGGACTTCGGCGCGTACTTCTGGGTTTTCGGGTCGAGGACGATCCGCTCGCCGGCATCATCCTTGGCGAAGAAGCCGCCGCCGGTCTTGCGGCCGAGCACGCCCTTCGCCATCAGGTCCGCCATGTACTGCGGAAGCTTGAGCGTCTCGTGCGCCTCGTCCGGAGCGAGCTCGTAGATGTTGTCGACGATTGCGCGGTGGATGTCCCACCCGACCAGGTCGACCGTGGCCAGTGGGGTCATCGCGCGGCCGGTATACGGACCGACCAGCTCGTCGATCAGGAGCGGGCCGTGCTCCTCGGCTAGGATCGCGCACTCGTTGAGCACCTTGAAGCCTACCCGGTTGCCGGCGAAGCCTGCCGTGTCTGCGGTCCGCACCATCGCACGACCGAGGCGCTTTGTGCAGAACGCATCGATGAAGTCGACCAGCTTGGGGTCGGTCTCCTTGCCTGCGATCAGCTCCGTGCCGACGATGACGTTCGGTGGGTTGAAGAAGTGCAAGCCGAGGAAGTTCTTGCGGAACGAATCGCTGCGGCCTTCGGCGAGCTGATTGATCGACAGGCCCGACGTGACCGTGGCGACGATCGAGTCCGGCCGACGCGCCTTGTCGATGCGGTCGAAAAACTCCTTCTTGAGATCGAGTTGCTCGGTCACAGCCTCGAAGATCAGATCGGCTTCGGCGACGACGCGATCGAAGTCGGCGTCGTAGCTGCCGGTGTCGACCCGGTTCGCCACGGTGCTCGACCGCACCATCTTCACGGCTGCGGCAAGCCCGCCGTCCGCCTTGTCCTTGGTTCGCGCCAAGAAGGTGACCCGCGGCACCGCCGTCGTGAATAGTGCCCCGCTTCCCAGGCCCATCGCGCCATTGGCGCCCAGGACCACCACGTGGTTGATTTTGCGGTAGCTCAGCAAATCCGCGGATTTACCAGTCGCCGCTGCTGTGGTCGCCGACAACATCTCATGTCCTTTCTCCACCTCGGCCGTTTACAACTTAACTAGCCGGGAACGCCCACTGTGGGTTGAGGCTGCCTCCGAGTCAACTGAAACCTTGCAAAAACAAGCATTTACAAGCGATTTACAAAGCCCCGTTTGAGGTGATTTTCGGCCAACTAGCCAGGATTACAAGGGTCTCCGTACCCCGCATGTTAGAGAAGCGTTTCGATGGACGCAGCCACCACCGCCAGCGAACTCGGAGTCACAACAGAGGCCGTCGAGCTGTTCCGCAGCTCCGATGCGATCGATCTGCACCTCGAGTCGTTCATCTGGCACCGGATCTTCGGCTACGACCTCAATCGGGCACATCGTGGAGGGTTGTTCGGGCGAAGCTTTTTCGGCCACGCCGACTTCCCGACCGCGCGCGACTGTGGGCTCGGCGGGGCAACCTGGGTGATCACGACCAATCCCGCGCGATCGGCCCGCGGCCGCCGCCGGGCGTTCGAACATAACCTCCGTGCGCTGCGCGCGTTGCTCGACGATTCGCCCGGGATCACACACGTTCGCACCGCCAAAGAGTTCCGAGCGGCGCGCCGTGCGGGTGAGCACGCGGCCTTCATCGGAATCCAAGGCGGCAACGCGCTCGACGACGGCATCGAAGCGCTCGAGCTGATCGCGGATCGCTCGGTCCTCCGCGTCACGCTGATTCACCTGACCTCGTCACGACTCGGCGCATCGAGCGCCCCGGGCTCCTCGCGCAGCGCAGGGCTCGCCGACTTTGGCCGGGCGTACGTCGAACGGCTGAACGAGCTCCACGTTGGGGTCGATCTCGCTCACATCAGCCGCCGAGGATTCTTCGATGCGGTCGAGGTCCACGACAAGTCACAGCCCTTGTTTGTGACGCACACGGGCTTGGCGGGCGTCTACGAGCACTGGCGAAACATCACCGACGAACAACTTCGGATCGTAGCGGACACCGGGGGCACCGTCGGAGTCATGTTGCACGCTTCGTTCCTCGGGCGACGCGGCGTCAGCGCTCGTACCGTAGTCGACCACCTCGCGCACATCGTGGACACGGTGGGCGAGGATCACGCATCGATCGGCACCGACTATGACGGAGCTATCAGGCCGCCCAAGGATTTGCCCGGCCTTTGGACCTTGCCGCGATTGGTTGAGGAAATGCTTGCCCGTGGTTGGTCCGACGTGCGCATTCGAAAGATCCTCGGCGGCAACGCGTTGCGGGCGATCGAGGCGTTGCGCGGCTAGCCGACCGCGCACAGGCTTCGGGCATGGCACTCCTCGAACAGATCGACGCAGACCTGAAAAAGGCCATGCTCGAGCGGGACAACGTGACCCGCGACACCCTTCGCATGATCAAGTCCGAGCTCCTGACGCTCGACAATCCGGACGAGCTTGCGGTGCTAGCCCGCGCGGTGAAGTCACGACGCGACAGCATCAAGAGCTATGTCGAGGGGGGCCGGCAGGATCTCGCCGACAAGGAGCAGGCCGAGATCGAGGTGATCGAACGGTACCTGCCTAAGCAGCTCACCGAGGACGAGGCTCGCGAGGCGATCGCAGGCATCATCGAGGAGCTCGGTCTCTCGAGCAAGAAGGAGCTGGGGAAGGTCATGAAAGAAGTGAAGCTGCGCTTCCCCGGCCAAATCGACGGCAGGCAGGCTTCCGCGATAGCGGGACAGCTGCTCGGGTGACCTTCTATTTGCCCGAGTCGTCCCGTTCAGCCCACCAAAGACGGTATCGTTCCCCGATCGCCTTGCGGTCGTCACCCGGCATGTTGACCCGGTAGCCGAAGTCCCGGCCTGACGCGCGAACGAGGTCGCGGCTCGCGATCGCACGAATCTCCGGGTCTTCGTGATCGAGGCCGTCGATGAGCCACTCCATCCGCGAACGTCCACCGTTGTCTACAAACCACGCATGCCAATCCGATTCTCTATTGCCGAAGTCTTGCGCGGTCAGCATGCGCAACACTCGCCACGCCGCTTCACCCAGCACACTGGGCTCGGACAGTACGGTGATGAGCGGCTCGATGCACTGGTCGTCGCGGAGCACGGCCAGCGCCCGCATCGCCAGCAAGCGAGAGCGCTGGTCGGAGTCCGATGCGAGTGCCAACGCGCGCAGCGATTCCTTGAGCCCCTCGACCCCTTCTTGTTCTTGGAAGACCTCTAGTGCATAGAGTGCGCTCCGGGAGACACCTTGGTCGTCGTCGAATAGGGCAGCGGCCAACGGCTCGACCAGAAGTGGGTGCGGCAGCTCGGCGGCGACGAGCGTTGCGTAGTAGCGGGTTTCCGGTTCCTCGTTCTTGAGGAGCTCCGCGATGTAAGGCACCGCGGCTTCGCCAAAGGCGACCAGGGTTCTGCAAAGACCTGACACGCTCCTACCGCGGGGAGGCTGCACGTGCGGCTCCCAGCGGTTGAACCAGAGGCGCCCGGGAAAGAGATCTCGCAAGATGGGTAGGGCCTCGTCACCCAGCGCGAGCAAGGCCCTATGGTCGGGCGCGTCCTCGTTCGGACCGTGCATTCCGAGGCGGATGACCATGGTCTGTACGCGTGCTGCGAAATCCGGTGGCTCAATGGCGGGCAATGGCGTCCGGGGCGCGGTCCCGACCGCGGTCAGCTCGCCGACGTTCAAGTGCTCGACCAGGAATTTCATGGCGACCGCTCGTGCCTCGTCACCCCGCGCAGGGGGGATGCCGGTCCAGCGACGAAACGCCCTGCCGAGCTCGCGATCAGGCCACCACTTGGCTTCGAGGCTTTCGCCGGGCGGTGGATTCGAGGTTCGCCAACGATCGTCAGGAGGCTCGGACTTGGGAGCATCGCTCGGGCTCGCATCGACGCGATCGGAGGGCGCGTTCTTGATGAGATAAGTCGAGTCCGACTTGTTTCCTGACCCCATGGCCCATCAGGGTACACCAATCGGCGTCAAACGAGCATTTTGATCCGGCGCTCTTCCTGGGCGCTGCTCGTCTTTCCACTGGCGGCTTCGCGAAGGAGCTTCTTGATACGGAGCCCGAGCACGTCGATCTCGGTCGATGCGAACTCCTCCGCGCCAAAGCGGCTCACCTGTTCGGTTTGGCTCCTCAGGATCTCGATGTCCTGTCGCAGGATCCACATCGCAACTGGCTTGAAGACCGTTCGCAGGATCGCGTTTGGGAGCGGAACCTTGACGGCGACGGTAGCGAAGAGGTCCGTGACGGTTGGTGTTCGTGGCGTCAGCGCGGCGGTGGTGATGATGTGGCTACGATCGCTCAGCCGATACTCGACTTGAGCAATGCAAGGCAGGAGGAAGCGGTCCCAGTGGAACACTTCGCCGCCCTGCGGCGCTAAGATGCGGCCGGCCAAGCCTTTCGGTCGCTCCTCACCGATGAACTGCGCTTCCACACCACCGTTCAGCGCTCGAATGACGACTTCGATCGGTCTGCGATCCTTGTTCTTGCGGAAGAGACCGGCGTGCACGAAGGCGGTATGCGGAACGTCCAGTGCGTTCTCCGCGACGGCGTCGAGCGGTCCCGGCATTTCGAGTCGCTCTCGGATGGTGAGGTATCCGGATTGATCCGCGAAGGGGATCTCATAGGGTTCCGAATCCGGCTCGACATCGGCTTCGGAGTAAACCCACANNATCCGGGTCGGTATCGGCTTCGGAGTAAACCCACAGCCAACCTTGGGAGTCCCTGCACGCAAAAGATGGAACACGGCGCGCCGGGTGGTCGGGCTCGGCGCACAAACCAGGCACCGCTTTGCACGTACCGGCCCCATCGAATTCCCATCCGTGGTAGTGGCATCGGATATTCCCGCCCACAACCCTACCTGCGGACAGCGGCGCGTTGCGATGAGCGCAGCGATCGAGCAGCGCGCGGCTTTGTCCACCCGAGTCGCGAAATGTAACGAGTGGTAATCCGTTCAACAAAACCGGCTTGGGCTTTGTTTCCACTTTGTTGCTGGCCGCTACGACGTACCAACCGGGTGCAAAATCACCGTTCGCACTGGACGTGGCTTGTAAGTGCAGTTGTTTCGTCATGAAGACCCGAGCGCAATTTCTGCGCCTGCCCGAGCATAGGTTTGTCTCTTTTGCGTAATTAGCACGATTGCTACCTAACTTTCGATGGAACGACGTCGAGTCGACTGCTACACGAACGACATGTCACGCCAAATCAACAAGGAACGTACCCGGCGTCGCCTGCTTCAGGCGATTCTCAAAACGATCCATCGGTACGGACATGGCACTCTGACGACCGGACGAGTCGCACAGCTTGCGGGGGTGGCACAACCAACCTTCTACGTGCACTTCCGAAGCATGGACCAGGCGCTCGAGCAGGTGGCCGAGTGGGTCGCGCAGGAGCTCGACCCCCGCCTCAATCCGGATGCGTCCGCTGAGCTCGATCGAGCTGCCGACGTACTGCAAGAGGCGGTGCGCAAGTGCACCCGCTCCCTGGTTCAGGACCGCAAAGTCGCGGAGGTTTTTCTCCGCAACCGCCGAGATCAAACCAACGCGCTCGGTCGGCGTTGGACCGTGCTCACGGGAAGCCTGCGTGAGCGGATGCGCCAAATCGTCGTTCAGGTGCGTCCTGAGATCACTGGGTCCGATGCTGCGCTGCACGCAGAGTTGCTCGTCAGCGTCGTCTATGGCCTGGCCGAGGCCTATCTCGACGGTCGAGTCGACAATCTCGATCGCGCCACCGCCATCGCTTCGCGCGCGATCGTTACCAGCATTTTGACGACTTCGCCGGTCGCAGACGCGGCCTGAGGGGTCAGCTTTCGNNGCGCTCCGCGAGCTCGTCCGTTCATTCACCGAAAGAGAAGTCGACCCGCAAGCTGAGGCGTCGGACCACGAGGAACGGTTCAACGTCGAGCTCTTTGCGAAGCTCGGCGAGCTCGGTCTGCTCGGGATTACCGTGGAGGAGCGCTTTGGTGGAGCTGGCTTGGATCCTGTCGCCGCGGTGATCGCACACGAGGAGCTTTCGGCGGCCGACCCCGGCTTCGCGTTGGCGTATCTTGCCCACGCGATGCTGTTCGCCAACAACCTTCAGGTCAACGGCAGTGACCAGCAAAGAAGCAAGTACCTCCCCGATGCGTGCAGCGGCAAGAAGGTTTGCGGGATGTGCATGACCGAGCCTGGAGCAGGTACGGACGTACTCGGCATGCAGACCACAGCGGTAAGAAAAGGCGACGTTTACATGCTCAACGGCGCCAAGATGTGGATCACCAACGGTGCGGTGAGCGACACCGAGCTGGGTGACACTTTCCTAGTGTACGCTCGCGTCGAAGGGCAGCCACGCAATCAGCTTTCGATGTTCATCATCGAAAAAGGGTTTTC
>JABAOG010001243.1_pt1 | contig 17788 bp, 14 predicted proteins | sample 7062131 | NCBI WGS metagenome assembly JABAOG01 (sample SAMN14538629, study PRJNA623070) | marine sediment metagenome | biome: marine biome [ENVO:00000428]; feature: marine pelagic biome [ENVO:01000023]; material: deep marine sediment [ENVO:00002113] | place: India: Arabian Sea | collected...
CGCGCGGCCGGACAGGTCGAGTCCATCGTCGTCGACCGCGCCGATGTCCTCGGTCTGGATGGCGGCAACCCCGTAGAGGTTGGCGAGGTCCATGTGGCGCAGCAGCCCGCGGGTGCCGGCGGGCAGCGGCTCGAGGGATTCCGGGTCGACGGCCACGCTGCGCAGCCACGCCGGCCCCCGCTTCCGGCGGGGTCGTTCCCGCTGCCGGTGCCGGTCCGCGAGGGTGCCGTCGTAGAGCTGGGAGAGCATCTCGGTCATCCCGTACTCGTTCACGCACGCGAGGTCGGGGATCCCGAGGCGTTCCCGGTAGAGCCGCCGCAGCGCGGTCGGCGTGATGGCCCGCCCCCGCCCCTTGTACCCCCCGGTGTCCATGAGCCGGGAGCCGGCGGGCAGCGTGAAGCGGCGGTCGCGTTCGGCGAGGTGGTCGAGCCAGTGGACGAAGGCGGCGGAGGTACCGAGCAGGAGGACGGGCCGGTCGTCTCTCATGGCGGCCTCGGCGGCGGTATCGAGCCCCCGGTAGTCCAGCGCGTCGTCGCGGGCCAGCGTCTCGCTGTCCGGCGTCCCGAAGGCGGCCATGACGTCGTCGATCATGAAGGCCAGGGAGGAGTCCGGGAGCCGGTCCGCCGGCGGCATCAGGGAGAGGAAGCGGAGCGACCGGTCGTCCGGGAGGAGGAAGGCCCGGAAGGTGGCCCGGAGCGATCCGCGGTAGAGCCCCAGGTCGGCGACGTGGTGCTCGCCCCGGCGCTGGGGCCCCCGGGTCGTGCCGCTGGTCCGGAACACTCGCTCGGTGGCACGCCGCTCGTCACGGAGGCGTAGCTCCTTGAACGCGGCCGTGGGCACGGCGGGGATCCGGCTCCAGTGGTCCACGGCGTTTGGCGATCGGCCGCGGGCCCGGCAGTACGCGGCGTAGGCGGGGACCGTGTCGTGGTTGTGGGCGAAGACGCGGAGGGCGAGGCGGTTGAAGGCCTCGTCGTCGAGGGGGGGCTCAGCGCCCCGCTCGAAGAGGCGGAACAGGTCGTCGCGAAGCCCGGTATCCGTCGCCGTCATGGTCCATCAGCGCCGCAGATCGAAGAACTCCTCGACGGCCATGGCGAAGGTCGCGCCCTCCACGGCGTACCGGCCCGCCAGGGGCGAGAGGAATGCCAGGACCCGCTCCGCGACGGCGCGGTAGCTCCGGTCGCCGGTGCGCTCGGCCAGGGCGATGTGGAGCCGCGCGGCGAGAGCGTTCTCCTCGAACGGCCGGCTGGGGTACCGGAGGGCCCCGAGGGGCTCGGACTCCGCGCGGTGGTCCGCGAACCCGCCGGCATCGTCCCATAGCGTGTCCTTCATGGTACCGACGAGGCGACGGGCGTGCTCCAGCGCGTCGGGGCGCGCGGCGGCGTCGGCCACGGCGACCGCCGCCCGGGCTGCGTGGAGCAGGTCGAGGAGGAGCCCGGTGGGCGCGACCGCATCGCGGTCCCGGAAATGGACCAGCGTGTCGCCGGGCTCGGCCATGGTGTCCAGCAGGGTGTCGAGGGCCGCGGACGCGCGCTCGACCCAGGCGTCGCACCGGAGGCGGCGGCCGGCGTCGGCGAGCGCGGCGATCCACATGGCGGCGGCGTGCGTGTACACGGTGTCGTCCACGCCGGGGGGCGCCCTGTCGCCGGCGGCGTCGCCGTAGTATTCCGGGTCCGCGAACTGGCTGCCGACCCAGAGGCCGTCCCGGGCCAGGGCGGTATCCACCCACGCCACGGTACGCTCCGCGGCGCCGCGCAAGTCGTCCCGTCCCATGTGGTCGGCCCCGATGGTGAACGCCGAGAGGGCGCGGGCGTTGAGCGGGAGCAGCTTCTCGACCTGCGGGCGGGTCCAGTCGGCGGCGAGGGCGTAGTGGAAGAAGCCGCCATCGCGGGCGTCCTCGATCTCGCCGGCCAGCATGCCGTCGAGGGTTCGCTCGGCCATGGCGATCCAGTCCGGGTTGGGAAGCCGCTCACCCTGGCGGAGGAACAGCTCCACGGCCTCGGCGTGGATGAATTTCGGCGCTTCGCCGAAGCCGCCGTTGCGGGCGTCGAACTGGTCCTGGGCGCCGGTCATCACGTCGTCGGCGGCCTCGCGCCGGACCAGGCCCGTGGGCGCCCGCCGGGATCGGGCGGCCTCCATGGCCTTGCGGCGCTGCTCGATCTCCGCCTCCAGCTCCGCCCGCTCGTCGTGCCACGCCTCGAGCACGCCCCTGCCCACCCGCAGCAGCTCCCGGACCTCCACCTCCGCGCTCGACCAGAAGACCTCGCCCGTGGGCGTGAGCAGCGCCACCGTCGGCCACCCGCCGGCGATGTAGCGGTCCTGGATGTGGGGGTTCCGGTCGGCGTCCACGCGCACCGGGACGAAACGCTCGTTGACCAGCTCGATCACCCGGTCGTCGGACAGCGGGCCCTCGTCCAGCTGCTGGCAGGCCCGACACCACACGGCCATGAGGCAGAGGAAGATGGGGCGGTCCGACTCCACGGCGGCCCGGAAGGCGTCGCGGGACCAGTGGCGCCACGCGATCTCGTGGGCGCGGTTCTCGTTCGGCGAGTATCGGAACTGTTCGGCCATGACGGCTTGAGGATACGGAAAACGACGCCGCCGTGCCAGCGGATCAGGGCACGCGGAACACCTGGCTGCGGGCTTCGTAGCGCCGGGCCGGGAGCCCCAGCACGCGGATCAGGATCCGCTTCAATCCGGTGCCCACGGCCCCGGTGACCGACCGGCCGCCGCGCACCACCGGCTCCAGCTCGCCCCGGAGCCAGCGCTCCAGCTCGTCCAGGTCGGAGAGGGAGAGGGTCTCCAGCTCGAGATACGCGATGTAGTAGTACCGTCCCGACCGCGGGGGACGGATCGTCGGCACGTAGACCCGCTCGATCCGCGTGGCCGCCTCGTCGTAGGTGGGGAAGCGGCCCAGCTCCGCGGCCCCCGGCGCGGCCACCAGGAAGCTGCGGTCCAGCGGCTCGAACGCCACGACGGCGGACCAGGCGGCCTGGTCCGCCAGGTCGTCGAACCACTCGTCGCGCCACAGCTCCACGCGGAACCGCAGGCGGAGGGGGAGGCCGGACCGGATCGCCTCCTCCAGCGCGTCGTCGGCGAGCACGCCGTCAATGGCGACCCGCAGCGCGCCGTTCTCCACGTCCAGCACGAGCGGCGACTGGGCGGGGAGCCGGGCGGCGGTGAACAGCGCTGCCGCCGCTGCGAGGAGGGCGGCCCGGAGCGTCAAAGCCTGGGCCCCAGCCGGATGAAGAAGTTCGGGCCGTCGGCCCCGCCGGACAGTGGAACGGCGAGGTAGAGGCCCAGCCGGCCGAGCCGCAGGCCGAGGCCCGCGTCGACCTGGAGGTCGGAGGTCCCCAGCTCGACGCGGGTCCCCCGGGACTCGGCCTCGATCCAGGCCCGGCCCGCGTCCGCGAACACCACCAGCTCGGGGTTCGTTACCAGGTCGAAGTCCAGGCCGAGGAGGCGGCCGAGGCCGAGGCCGCCCGAGCCGAGGAACGCGTGGCGATACTCGGCCTGGAACAGGACCGATCGGTCGCAGCCGTAGTACGGCGTGAACGAATCGACCGGCACCGCGTCCCGGGCGCCGCAGTCGAACGCCCATCGGTCGTAGCCCGGCAGCGTCCCCTCGCCTCCCAGCACGTGCTGGCGCTGGGCCGGGAGCGCGCCGTCGTCCGGGGATCCGGCGAAGGCGGCCCGGAGGGCGAAGCGCGAGTGGGGCCCCACCCGCAGGTACCGCCGCACGTCCAGCCGCGCGGTCGTGAACTCGGCCGTGGCACTCCGCTCCACCACGGGTGGGTCGGGATCGCCGGGGAACGCCGGGTCGTACGCCAGGTAGCGGAGGTCCCCCTCCAGTCCCTGCTCGACCTCCGCCTCGACCAGCCAGCCGGCGGCGGGGTCGACCCGGTCGTTGCGGGTGTCCCAGCGCAGCGATCCCCGGATGGACCGCAGGTCGCCCTCCGCGATCCGCGGCTGGAGCCGCCACGCTTCGTCGTTGTCCAGCAGCGACCAGGGCGTGCGGGGCGCCGACGAGCCATGACGCTCGTCCTGGTACTCGATGGCGGCCTCCAGGGGCCGGGTCCGTCCGTAGTAGCGGAGGAAGGCGCTCCAGCCGTGGCGGGTGTAGTGGTCGCGGTAGTCCCGGTGCAAGATGAACGTGGACAGGGAGTTCTCCGTGTCGGAGATCCCGTTCGCCTCGATGGGATCGATGACCCGGTGGATGCCGGCCCCGAGGAGCACCGACCGGTGGCCCCCGACGTACTGCTGGAGCTCGAGGTCGTGGCCCAGTTCGTCGGGATGGACGCGCAGTCCGCTCCCGGTCCGGTAGATGAGCCGGGCGTCCAGGACCGTCGGGTTGCCACGCCCGAGCTCGATCCGGGGACCGAACGTGACCGGGAGCCCCTCCACGCGGTTGTACGACCCCTCCACCGCGACCATGATCTCCGTCCGGCCGAACCGGGTGGGCCGCCCAGCCCTCAGCCCCTCGGCCTCGGCCTGGTCGAGGGCGATCAGGCGCGCCCCCTCCCGCCGGAACCGCAGGGCGCCGGGACGGGTCGTGACGCCGCCGTCCACCGCGGCCGACGGCCCGGTCAGGCTCCCGCCCACCACGGTCAGCGATCCGACGATCCGGCTACCGGGCTCCAGCGTGATGTCCCCGTTGATGACCACGACGTCGCCCCGGACCGTGCCCGCCAGCACCAGGGGCCCACCCAGGGACGCGAGATCCCCGGTGATCTCGGTCCCGGCCGCGATCCGGGTCGGTCCCGCCAGCCGGGTGGTGGCCGGGTCGTTGTAGAAGGCCACGATGGCCGTGGCCTCCTCCTGGCTCAGGGCGCGCTGGTCCTGGGCCGCGGCCAGCGTCGGCACGCCCAGGAGGAGCGCCAGTGCGATGCGCTTCACCGTTCGATCCCCAGTCGTCTGATTCGTCGGTAGAGGTTGGCGCGGTCGGTCTCCAGGCTGCGAGCCGCTTCCGCGACGCTGCCGTCGGCGGCCTCCAGCGCGGCCTCGATCTGCCGTCGCTCGTACGCGTCGAGCCGATCGGAGAGCGGGAGTCGCCCGGACTCCTCCAGCGGGAGTAGCGGCGCCACGGTCGCCGCTCCCACGGTCTCCCCGGGATGCAGGATCGCCAGCCGCTCGCAGGTGTTCGCCAGCTCCCGGACGTTGCCGGGCCAGCCGTAGCGCCGGAGCGCGGCCATGGCGTCGGGCGCGAGCTCCGGCGGGGTGAGCCCCTGCTCGGAACGCAGGCGGTCCATCAGGTGCTCCACGAGCCCGGGCAGGTCCGCCAACCGGCGGCGGAGGGGGGGGACGGGGATGGGCAGCACGGCGAGCCGGTAGAAGAGGTCGTCCCGGAATGCGCCGCGCTCCATGAGGGTCTCCAGGTCCCGGTTCGTGGCCGCGACGACCCGGACATCCACCGGGATCGGCTGGCCGCCGCCCACACGCTGGATCTCGCCGGACTCCAGCGCCCGGAGCAGCTTCGCCTGGGCCTCGGGGCTCAGGTCCGCCACCTCGTCCAGGAACAGCGTGCCGCCGTCGGCCTGCTCGAACCGGCCCCGCCGCCGGGCCGTGGCTCCGGTGAACGCGCCCTTCTCGTGGCCGAACAGCTCCGACTCGATCAGGTCCCGGGGGATCGCCGCACTGTTCACCCGGACGAACGGGCCCCGGGACCGGCGCGAGAGGTAGTGGATCGCCGACGCCACCAGCTCCTTCCCCGTGCCGCTCTCTCCCGTGATGAGCACCCGGGAGTCCGTGGGCGCCGCCTGCCGGATCCGCTCCCGGACGCCGGCCATGACCTCGCTGCCGCCCACGATGTCCTCCGGCGTCACCGGCGGCGCCGACCGGTCCCGGGCCCGCCGGAGCTCCACCGCCCCGTTCACCGTCGCGAGCACGGACTCCGGCGTGAGGGGCTTCTCGATGAAATGGAAGGCCCCCAGCCGCGTGGCCTCCACCGCGTCCTGGAGCGTGGCCCGGCCGCTCATCATCACGACCGGGACCTCCGGGCGCCGATCGGCGAGCTGCCGGAGCGCGGCCAGCCCGTCCGTCCGGGGCATGGCCAGGTCCAGGAGCACCGCGTCCGGGTCCTCCGTGACCGCCCGCTCCACCCCCGCCCCGCCGTCCGCCGCCTCCGCGACCCGGTAGCCCTCGCTCTCCAGCAGGCCGCGCAGCATGCGGCGGATGTTGGGCTCGTCGTCGACGATGAGGACGGACGGCATGGGACGTCAGCGCCTGCCGAGCACCAGCGACGCCCGGACCCAGTCACCGAGGCCGGTGTCCTCGGCCGTCGCGTTCTCGCAGTACACCCGGGCCTCCGGGCCGTAGAACACCCGCAGGCCGCCCCGCGCTGCGGTCGCCGCCTCGCCCCCTTCACAGCGGAGCGCGTCGTAATAGCCCGGGCTCAGCATCCGGGCCACGCTGTCACCGGCCGCGGGGCTCGGCACCGCCACGGCCATGACCACGGCGGCCGAGTTCATCACGTCGGTGGCCACGTACTCCAGCAGCGCGCCGATGGCCGTCCGGGCCACGCTCGCGTCCTCGATCTCGAACGCCAGCAGGTCCAGGAACCGCCGGTCCCCGAGGTCGTAGAGCGCGTCCTGCAGGGTGAGCGTGCCGCCGTCGTACGGCAGCCGGATCGTGGTATCGCCCACCGGCTCCCGGGCCAGGAACGCCATCCCCAGGTCCGCCGTGGAGGCCGGGCCGCTCAGGTGCAGGCCGGTGGCCTCCGCCACGGCCCGGAACCACGCCTCGTCCGGGGGGCCGGCCAGCAGGGCCACGTCCGGCGAGGCGGCGACCACGGCCTCCGAGACCGCGGCGGCCGACACGCCGGAGTCGGCCCGGGCCGCCACGGCCGAGAGGGGGATGTCGGCCTCACCGCCGACGTTCAGGGCGCACGCCGTCAGCGACAGCGCGATGATGCTGAGGGACAGGCTTCTCATGCTGACTACTCGTCTCCTGATTCGGGTGTCGTGGGATGGATCCCGGACTCGGCCACAGGCAATCTAACCACCAGCTCGGCGCCGCCGTTCCGATCGCGGGCCGCGACGGTGCCGCCGTCCGAGGTCACGGCCTGGCGGACCAGCGCCAGGCCGAGTCCGGTGCCCCGGGTCTTGGTCGTGAAGTCCGGCTCGAAGATCCGGTCCGCCGACCGGGCCGGCAAGCCTCCCCCGTTGTCCATCACCCGGGCCACCAGCCACCGGCCCGCGCCGTCCCCCTCCTCCAGCTCCAACGCCACACCCACCCACGGATCCCCCACCGCCTCCACCGCCTCCAGCGCGTTCCGGACCAGGTTGCGGAACGCCCGGAACAGGGCGTCGTAGTGGCCCCGTACCGGCGGCAGCTCCGCCGGCGCGTCCAGCGTCGTCCGGGCCCTGCCGGCCGCGTCCGTCTCCAGAAGCGACGCCAGCAGCTCCCGGACGTCCACCTCCGAGGGCGGCCCCTCCGGCGGACGGCCCAGCTGGCCGAACTGGGCCGCCAGCTCCTCCAGTCGACCCACCTCCTCGTCGATCACCTCCACCGCCTCCGTCAGCGCCGCGTCCCCCCCGGCCTCGGGGCCCGGACTCGCCCCGGCACGCTGGAGACGGTGCGCGGCGAACCGCAGCGGAGTCAGCGGGTTCTTCATCTCGTGGGCCACCCGGCGCGCCAGCTCGCCCCACACACGCAACCGCTCCGCCGCAACCGCCCGCTCCCGGGCAGCCTCCAGCTCCCCGGCGGCCTCTCGCAGCGCCGTGTCCAGGAGCCGGACCTCGTGGACGGACCGCCTCGGCGGCTCCGGCAGCGGCTCCGACCGCCCCAGCCGGTCCGCCAGCACCACCAGCTCCTCGATGGGGCGGGCCAGCTGCCGGGCGAGCTGCCGCGTGGCCGCGTACGCCAGGGTCACCAGGACCACCGCCACGGCCAGGACCCCCCACGGCAGCACGGCGACGAACCGCTCCCCCAGGAACGCCCACCGCCGCGCCTGGGTAAGGGACTGGGAGAGGGCCTGCCGGTGGGAGTCGAGGGCGGCCACCAGTGCGCTGTCGCCCGTGGGCTCGGCCAGCTCCACGACACGACGGCCGCTGGCCGCCACCTCCTCCCAGGGGCCCAGCGCGCCGGCGAGGCCCAGCGACGTCGCCAGCGCCCAGCCCCCAACCGCGAGCAGGACCAGGGACGGGGCCACGGTCAGGGCAAGCAGCCAGCCGAGGAGCCGCCGCTCGAGCGTGCGCTCGCGGCCGGGACCCGCGGGTTCGGTGCGCTTCGTTTCGCTTGACACGGGACCGGAGCCGGGTCTATAGGTTGCGTTCCGGCGGTCTGCCGGATCTCTCCCCCGAGCTCCAAGCTGCGAAGACCATCGTCCGGCGGCGGACGTGAAGGCGGGGTCCGGCTATTGCTCCGAAGGTTAGAGCGGGCGCGAAGCCGGATCAAGTCGTCCCGCGGCGCGCAAGGAGGTGTCATGATCCTCCCCAACGTGAGAGCATCGTTCGGTCGTGCCGAGGCGGGCACGGTCCTCGGCATGCTGTCCGAGGGAGACGCGGAGGCCCGGGCCGTCCTCGACGACCGGCTCCGCGACGATGGCTTCGACGCGATCCTGGACGACCCCCGCACCCTCAACGCGCTGCTCACGGGCGACCGGGCCCCCTCACCGGGGCTGACCTTCTACGTCCTCGTGCGCCACGCCCTCCTGGAGAGCGGCATCGACGACCGCACGCTCACCGACTACATCGCCGCCGTCCTCCTGGAGTTCGGCCGCGAGGACCGGGCCTACCGGATCGAGGCCGCCGACCCCGACCGGTACTACTACCTGGTGGACCTGGTCGCGGCCATGGACACGCCCGACGGCCGGCGCCGGTTCCTGGTCCGGGCGCACCTCGGCAACTTCGCCCTGTGGCTCGCGGGGATCTTCCCGGACCGCGTCGAAGCCCGCGTCCGGCGGCGGGGCGCCCCCGGCCTGGACTACGTGGAGGCCATGGGCGCCAGCGGGTTCCGCCTGGCCGCCCAGACCCGCCTCGCCGACGACAACGGCCTCTCGCCGCTCTACCGGGAGGCCGCCGAATCCTTCCCCCGGCTCCGGGTGGCGCTGAACCGCCTCTCCGACCGCTACCTGTTCCCCGGCCGCCCGGGCTCCATCGACCGCCTGCTCCGCCAGGTCTCCGGCCGCTTCGACGGCTAGGAGACGCGTTCCGGCGCCACCGTCACGGGCCGGCCACAGCCTCCGCAGAACCGCCAGTGCGGCCGCAGCACGGCCCCGCAGTCGCACCGGCGCATCCGCTCGCCGCCGCAGAGGGGGCAGAACGCGTGGTCCGGGCCGAGCCGGGCCCCGCACGAACGACAGCGGTGGCCGGCGTCCCGGAGCAGGGCGAGGAGCGGCCGGACCTCCTCGAGGGTGGTGAGCCCCGCCTCGACCTTGCGCCATGCGTCCACGGCCAGCGGCGTGCTCCCCGCGGCCCTGGCGGCGTCGCGTAGGTCGTCCGCAGGGGCGCCGGCCAGGATCATCTCCCGCAGCACCGGGTCCACTCGCAGCAGCTCGTAGACGGCTACGCGCCCGCCGTAGCCCGTATCGTCGCACCGCCGGCAGCCCACGGCCCGGGGCAGGTGCGTCGGCGTGGGCAGTCCCAGCTCGTACAGCTCGTCACCGGTGACGGGCGCGCTGGACCGGCAGTGGTCGCACAGGCGACGGACGAGCCGCTGGGCCACGACGCCGATCAGCCCGCCGGCCACCAGGTACCGGGCGACGCCCATCTCGGTGAGGCGCGCGACCGCGCCGGGCGCGTCGTTGGTGTGCAGCGTGGACAGGACGAGGTGTCCGGTCAGCGCGGCGGCGAGCCCGGTCTCGGCGGTCTCCCGGTCGCGGATCTCGCCCACCATGATGATGTCCGGGTCCTGGCGCAGGAAGGAGCGCAGCGCGGCGGCGAACGTGAGTCCCGCGCGGGGCGCGACCTGGACCTGCGTCACCCCGTCGACGCGGTACTCCACCGGGTCCTCGAGGGTGACGATGTTGCGGTGCTCCCGGTCCCGGGACTCGAGGACCGCGTAGAGGGTCGTGGTCTTGCCGCTGCCGGTGGGCCCGGTGACCAGGAACATGCCGTGCTCGCGGTCCAGCGCCCGCTCCAGGCCTCTGCGGACCGGCGGGTCCAGCCCCAGGGCGTTCAGCGACCGGCGGTGGGCACGGGGATCCAGCAGGCGGAGCACGACCTTCTCCCCGTCCTGGGCCGGCAGCGTGCTGACCCGGATGCCGACCCGGGTCCCGTCCACCCGTACCGCGCTCCGCCCGTCCTGGGGCCGACGTTTCTCGGCGATGTCGAGGCCGGCCATGATCTTGACGCGCGACGCCACCGCGGCTCCGGCGCTGGCCGGGATCTCCATGACCTCCCGTAGCACCCCATCCACGCGGATCCGAACCACGACCCGTCGCGGCTCCGGCTCGATGTGGATGTCGCTGGCGCCCGAGCCGACCGCACGGCCCAGGACCAGGTTCACCAGCGCGACGATCGGAGGCGCCTCCGAGGCCTGTCGGAGAACGTCGGGATCCTCCGGCGGCGCGGCGTCCGGGGCGGGCTCCAGCCGGCTCAGGACCGCCCGCACCGCCTCGGGGTCGTGACCCGCCATCAGGGCCCGCTCGATGGCCGATCGGCTCGCCACCACCGGCTCCACGCGGCGCCCGGTCCGGAACTGGATCGCGTCCAGGGTCGTCGCGTCCAGTGGATCCGCCACGGCGACGCGGAGCGTCCGTCCCGCCAGCGCCAGCGGGACCGCCCGTAGCTGCAGGGCCTGGGCCCGGGGGAGGTGCCGGAGGGCCTCCGGGTCGGGGTCCAGCGGCGGCGGCGCGTACGTCAATCGGAGCTGGTGAGCGAGCGCCCGGGCCACGGCCTCCGGGTCCAGGCCCCGGCGGACCAGGATCTCGCCGATCCGGCCTCCGTTCTCCGCCTGCTCCGCCAGGGCGGCCTCCACCTCGGCGGCGGAGACCCGGCCGTCCTCGACGAGCAGTCGGCCCATGAGCGTGGTCGCCATGCCCGAGCCTGACCGGTCCGGGCGGGCACCGGAATGGCTCCGGGGGACGGATCGACCGCACCGGGTGCGCGGCTCGCGCGGCCGGGCTCGGTCCGCCGCCTCCGCGCGCTCAGTCCGCCGTCGCCTCCGCGCGCTCGTGGGCCGGCCGGAACGCGGCGATCAGCCCGAGCAGCCAGACCAGCCCGACGAGGGTGCCGCCGACGAGGTCCGTCGGCCAGTGCACGGAGAGGTAGAGTCTCGAATAGGTGTTCAGCACGAAGAAGACGCCCGCCACCCAGTAGGCCCAGGTGCCGCGGCCCGACCGGTGGACCAGGTACGCCGCCGTGAACATGACGGCTGTGACGGCAATGGAATGGCCGCTGGGGTAGGCCGGAAAGTCGTGCTGGCCCCGCTGCTCGAAGAGCGAGGGCCGCGGCCGGGGCACGGAGAACTTGAGGGCCGGGTTCAGCAGCCAGCTGCCGGCCTGAGCCACCGCGAGGTGCACCGCGGGGACGGGCCGGGCCGGTCTGTCGCGGGCGCGCCGGTCGAGGCGATCGGCGACGAACGCGCCCGCCACGCCCAGGGCGATCAGCAGGGGCGTCGGGGCGGCCCCGTCCAGCACGAACACCGCCACGGCCTGCACCGCTCCGGCGGCGATGACGGCACCGAGGACCGCGAGCAGGAGCGAGCCGAGCCTCCCCGGGGGACGCCACAGCCAGAAGACCGCGAGGAGCACCACCGGCACCAGCGTGTAGTTGGTTCCGAACAGCGGCACCACGAGGAAGAACGGGTCGAGCCACGGCGAGACGGTAGCGTGGGCGAAGCGGAGCGCGGCCCTCTCCCAGACGGCCCCGTCCCCCCACCAGCCCAGGGCCTCCAGGACGCCCGCGCCAGCCAGTCCCACCAGGTAGGCACCCACGAACGCGGTGGGCACCAGGAGCCAGCGCACCGGCTCCAGCCGTCGGGCTCGCCCCACGTCGCCTCCCCCCGCGTCCGGCCCCGGGCCCGTCGGAACGTGACGCGCCCGCCGTCGCGCGGTACTGTTGCGGTACTCCACGATCGAATCGGGTGCGGCGGGNNTCGGTCCCAACGGCGCCGGCAAGACGACGCTCCTGGGGCTGGTGCTCGGCCTGCTGCGCCCTACCGGGGGAACGGTCCGGGTCGGAGGCGAGGCCCCCGCGCGCTACGTCCGGCGCCACGGGGCAGCCTACCTGCCGGAGCGGTTCCGACTCCCCGGCGAATGGCCGGTCCGGGGCGCCCTCACCGCGCTGGCGCGCCTGGAGGGCGTGGACGCCGCCGAGGCCGGCCGAAGGGCCGACCGGGCCCTGGAGCGCCTCGGGCTGGCCGACTTCGCCGACCGGGCCGTCGGCACCCTGTCCCGGGGCCTGGCGCAGCGCCTGGGCCTCGCCCAGGTCCTGCTCGCCGACCGGGCCCTGGTCGTCCTCGACGAGCCCGCCGACGGCCTCGACCCCCTGTGGCGGTTCCGGCTCCGGGAGATCGTTTCCGAGCTGGCCGGCCACGGCCGGACCGTGCTGCTGGCCAGCCACGAGCTGCCTGAGGTCGAGCGGGTGGCCGACCGGGTCGTGCTGCTGGCCGACGGCCGGGTCCGGGACGTGATGGAGGCCCGGCCCGAAGCCGCCGGACCCCTGCGCTACCGGCTCGAGCTCGACGGCCCGGCGGAGGCCCGGGCCGCCGCGTTCCCGGACGCCCAGCCCGACGGAGACGCCGTCATCGTAAGGGTGGAGGACGCCCGGGAGCTGTCGGCCCGGCTCGCGGGCCTGCTCCAGGCCGGCGGCGTGGTCCGGTCGGTCGTCCCGGTCACGGAGCCCCTCGAGGACCGGGTCCGACGGCGCCTGGAGGACGCGTGAACCGGCTCGCCGGCGCGTTGCGCCTCGCGGTCCTCGAGCTCCTCGCCCGGCGCGGGCGGATCCTGGCGCTCCTGGCGTTCGCGGTCGTGGCCCTCGCCGTGGCCGCCACGGCGGCGGCCCTCGGCCGCGAGGCCGGCCACGTCGAGATGGACACCCTCTTCGCCCTCGGCGGCTACCCGCTGATCTCCGGGATCCTCCTCGTCGGATGGCTGCTCGGGCGGTTCCCCCTGGCCGCCACGCTCGTCCTCATGAGCGGGGTGGTGGCCGCGGACCGCGTCACCGGCCACGACCGTCTGCTCGCGGTCCGACCCGCCCACCCCGCGCTCCTCTACGGCGTCCGCGCCGCCGTGCTGGGCAGCCTCGCCTTCGCCCTCAGCGCCATCCTGCTGCCCCTGTTCGACCTGATCATGATCGGCCGCTGGGCCGGACCGGCCACCCTCGTCCTCATCCTCGCCCACGTGCTGGTCTGGGGCGGGCTCACGGCCCTGCTCTCGACCCTCACGCGCCTGGACGCGTGGATCGTGCTGCTGCTGGCCCTCACGGCCATGGTCTGGACCGCGCTCAACGACGCCGCGCTGGTCCCCCTCGCGGGACCGCTGGCCGACCTGCTCGCGTTCGTCCTGCCGCCCCAGCGGCAGCTGTTCGCGCTGGAGTCCGCGTTCGCCGACGTCGAGCCGATCCCGTGGGGCGCCTTCTGGTTCTGCGCCGGGTACGGGGCCGTCGCGCTCCTGGTCGCCGGCTGGTCGGTGGGGCGTCGCCGCGCCTGACGGCGGCCGGTCCGCGGTAGGCCGCCCGACGCGCCTCAGTCGGCCGCCACGCCGAGTACGCCGAGGATGGCCCTCGGCACGTCACGGAGCTCGCGGATCCGGGCCGCGACCTCGCGGTGACGCGGGCCCGCCAGCAGGCCCAGCGCGGGGTTGAGCGTGTGCTCCCGGGTGACGTCCTCGATGTTGCCGTGGTCGCTGGCGACCACCACCAGCGTGTCGTCCGCCAGGCCGGCCAGCACCCCGCCCAGGAAGGCGTCCAGGCGCTCCAGCGCCTCGACGGCCTCGCCGAACGTGCCCCGGTGGCCCACGTAGTCCGTGGTGTAATGCGCGAACAGGGTCAGGTGGTGGCGATTCGCGATCCGGGCCAGGTTGCCGCCCGCTTCGCCGGCCGTGGGCCGGGGCAGCGAGCGGTGGAGGTGCTCGATCCAGCCGTCGTTGGTGATCTCGCTGGCCACGGCATCCCCTCGCTCCAGCGCGGCGGTGTGTCGGCTGAGCTCGCCGGCGCCGAGGGCGGCCAGCGGCGGCCCGGCCCGGAGCGGACCGAGCCGGCCGCTGGTGACGGCCTCCGCGACCGGGCGGTCCGTCGGCAGCCGGGCCAGGAGCTCCTCGGGGTAGGCGTTGGCGAACGCCACCCGGAGCCCCGCCCCCTTCGCGCGGGCGAGGATGCTCTCCTCGGCGACGAGTGGACGGAGCGCCGTGGGGACCCACGGCCCGTGGTGACGGCCGAACCGACGTACGGCATCGTGTCCGGTGAGGATGGTGGCGTGCCCCGTCCCGCTCTGAGGGATCCCGGCCACGCCGTGGGTCGCGTCCACGGCGACCAGGCTGGCGGGCCCGGCGTCGACGTCCGGTCGGCCGAGCAGCGGCCGTCCGCCGAGCAGCCCCGTCAGGGTCGGCAGCCCGGCCGCCGCGACCGGATTCGTCGCGGGGTCGTCGGGGCCGAGACCGAGGCCGTCGACGAAGATGAACAGCACGCGGGCGTGGGGCATGGCCCGTAGTATATTGTCGGCCACCCTCCACGCACGAGCCGGGGAAACGAGCCATGGCCATCACCGACCGCGACCTCGCCGAGCTTCGGGACGCCGGGATCATCGACGCCGGAACCGCGGACCGGATCCGCGCCTGGTCCGCGGGACGGGCGCCTCGGGACGCGGATGCCGCGGATGAGCCGGGCTGGTTCGACCCCGCCCGCACGGCTTACTACCTGGGGGCCGTCCTCATCCTGTTCGCCCTCGGCTGGTTCGCGCTGGAGGCCTGGAAACGGTACGGGGGCTGGACCCTGGCGGGCGTCGCGCTGGCGTACGGAGCCCTGTTCGCCTGGCTGGGCGACCGGCTGTGGAGGGGAGGGGAGCGGGTCGCCGGCGGGCTCCTGTTCACCGCCGCCGCGGGGATGACCCCGTTGCTGGTGTTCTCGGTGCAGGCGGCCCTCGGCGTCTGGCCCGACGCGGCGGCCCGCGCCGGACCGGAGCACTACCGCGCGCTGGCGGGCCACCGGGTGGTGATGGAGGCCGCCACCATCCTCGTTCTGCTCCTGGCCATCCGACTCCGTCCGTTCGCGTTCCACGCGGCGGCGTTGGCCGCGGCGGTCGTCGCCCTCGCATTCGACCTGGGCGCCCTGGTGCCGGCGGCGGTGACCGAGGAGTACGCCCGCACCGCGGCCATGATCGTGGCCGGGCTCGGGCTGGCCGGGGCCGGGTACCTGCTGGACCACCGGACGCGGGAGGACTACTCCGCGTGGCTCTACCTGGGGGGGCTGATCGCGTTCTGGGGCTTCTTCAGCGCCCACCACGTCGAGGACCTGCGGTACCTCGTGGTGAGCCTGCTCTTCATGGTCGTGGCGATCGTGATCCGGCGTCGGGTCTTCATGGTGGTCGGCGCCCTCGGCGTCTTCGTCTACCTCATGTACCTGGCCGGCGAGGTCTTCCGGGACTCCCTGCTCTTCCCGGTCGCCCTCTCCGCCATCGGGCTGGCCTTCGTCCTGGGCGGGGTGCGCTACGCCCGGAGCCGGGACCGCGTCCGGGCCTGGCTGCTGCGCCGCCTGCCCGAGGGGGTGAGCCGGGGCCTGCCCCAGAACCGGTGACCCGCGCCCCGCGGAGCCCGGCCGGCCCCCGCCGTCCGGACCCCGGGGCCCCGGGAGGACTGCGCCCGTGGAAGTCGGGTCCCCGGCACGGTATCTTGAGATACACGTTACCACCGCCCGGAGGCTCGAAGCCATGGAGACACGCGAGGGGACCGCGAGGCGGGCGTCGGACCGCGAGGCCGGCGCGTCCCGACCGGAGCCGGAGAGCCCGGTAGTGGATGCCGTCGAGCTCGCGCCCCGGTGCCTGGCCCTCCTCGACCAGGTCCGTCGGACGGGCGAGGAGATCATCGTCGCCCGCCGCGGCCGGCCCATCGCCCGGATCGTCCCGCTGGGGGACCCCGACGAGGACGACGAGTCGCCCACCTGGGACCTGGAAGCGATCGGGCCCTGACTCGAGCCCCGATGCACGCCGGGGCGCCGCGGCCGACCCGCGGCGCCCCGGTCCAGGCCCGGCGCCGAGCCGCGCCCGTCAGCCCTCCTCGCCCTCGTCCTCCTCCTCGTGCTCCGGGATCATCACCCGCTCCACCGCCTCCAGGTCGCGGGAGTCGAGGAGCTGGTTGAACCGGTCCAGGCCGGTGTCCAGCACCTCGTCGAGACGACGCAGCTGCTCGTCCAGCTGGCCGGACAGCAGCTCGAACACCTCGTAGCTCTGCTCCGTGGGCCGGCCATCGGCGTTCTGGACCACGCCCATCAGCGCGGCGAGCCGGTTGTTGAGCTTGATGGGGAAGTTGAGCGGGTCCTGGTTGCTCTCGTTCCGGACCTGGTAGATCTCGCCCTCCACGGCATCGAGCTCCGCCCGCAGCGACTGCGCCGCCGACTCGAGCTCGGCATCCTCCGGACGCGCTTCCAGCCGCTCCTCGATCTGCCGCTCGATCCCCCGGATGAGTCGCACGGCGTCATTCGCCTCCGTCACGCGGTCACGGATCTCCAACGAGAGCCGGAACTGCTCGTCGAGGTCCGCCTGCGTCACCTCCGGCAGGAGCGGGTTCTTCAGCACCCGGAACCCCTGCTCCCGGGTGGTGCCGTCGGCGGTCAATCGGACCCGGTACTCCCCGGGCGCGGCCACGGGGCCGAAGCGCGTGCTGGCGGCCCAGAGGATCATCCCCGGGAACTCCGTGGCGCCCGGGTAGCGGAGGTTCCAGTCGAAGCTGTGGAGCCCCTCCTCCATGGACAGCTCGACGCCGCCCGACTCCCACCACGGTGCCTCCTCCTCTTCCTCCTCCTCTCCCTCCTCCTCGTCCTTCGCCGGCACGCCACGGAAGCTACGGACCACGTTCCCGTCCGCGTCCAGGATCTCCACCGTCAGCTCGTCGACTTCCCCGTTCAGCAGGTAGGCCACCCGCAGGGAGCCGTACACGCCCAGCACCGGGTCGTCGGGCTCGAAGAGGTGGACCGCCGCCCCGACGACCTCGTCGGAGAGCTGCCGGAGCGGCCCGATGTCGTCCATGATCCAGAAGCCCCGCCCGTGGGTGCCGATGACCAGGTCCCGGTCCTCCACCACCAGGTCCGCGACCTGGACGACCGGCAGGTTGCGGGACAGCGACTGCCAGCGCTCGCCGTCGTCCCAGCTGACCCAGACGCCCTTCTCCGTGGCGGCGTAGAGCATCCCCTCCCGCCGCACGTCCTCCCGGATCGCCCGGGTGAAGTGGCCGTCGGGGATCCCGCCGGAAATGTCGGTCCAGGTCTCGCCGCAGTCCCCGGTCCGGTAGGCGTACGGCTTCAGGTCGCCGAGCAGGTACCGGTTCCCCGCGACATAGGCGGTGCACTCGGCGTGGGGCGACGCGTCGATCATGCTCACGCGCGTGTGCTCCGGCATGGCGGGCGGCGTGATGTCGGTCCAGCCGGCCCCGCCGTCGCGGGTGATGTGGACCAGGCCGTCATCGGACCCGGCCCACAGCGTGCCCGGGTCGTGCGGCGAGGGAGCGAGGGCGAAGATGGTGGCGTAGGTCTCCACGCCGGTCTGGTCCCGGGTGATGGGGCCGCCGCTGGGCCCCATGGTCTCCGGGTCCGCCCGGGTCAGGTCCGGGCTGATCCGCTCCCAGCTCTGGCCGCCGTTGGTGGTCTTCCACACGTGCTGCGACGTGGCGTAGAGGACGTCCGGGTCGTGGGGATCGAACACG
>JABAOG010013298.1_pt1 | contig 17788 bp, 14 predicted proteins | sample 7062131 | NCBI WGS metagenome assembly JABAOG01 (sample SAMN14538629, study PRJNA623070) | marine sediment metagenome | biome: marine biome [ENVO:00000428]; feature: marine pelagic biome [ENVO:01000023]; material: deep marine sediment [ENVO:00002113] | place: India: Arabian Sea | collected...
CTCTACGGGCGGCGGGTCGGCTTCGTCGCCGGCTTCGTGTCGGTGGTCGTCGGCTTCGCGGCGCCGATCGCCGCCTCGGCCATCGCCTTCGGCGAGTACGCGGACCGAGCGCTCGGAGGCGCCGGCGAGAACGCGCTCCTGGTCGGCTCGGCGCTCCTGGTCGCCATGGTGGCCCTGCACGCCAGCGGTCGTGGCGGCGCGCTCTTCCAGGACTCCTTCACCGTGTTGAAGGTCGTGCTGATCCTCGCCGCCACCGGCTTCGGCCTGGCCGCCGGCGACGGGGGCCGGCTCGCGGTCGCGACCGGCGAGCTGCCGCGAGCGACGCTCTCGGCCCCCTTCGCGCTCGGCCTGGTCTACGTGAGCTTCGCCTACGCCGGGTGGAACGCGGCCGTCTACGTCGCCGGCGAGGTCCGCGACCCGTCTCGCACGTTGCCCCGCGCGCTCGCCCTCGGGTCCGCGGTGGTCACCGTCCTCTACCTCGCGCTGAACGCCGCCTTCCTGGTCGCCGCGCCGGTGGACGCGCTCGCCGGCGAAACGGAGGTCGCCCACGTCGCGGCCGCGGCCCTCTTCGGCGAAGGGGCCGCGCGAGCCGCCAGCGCGGTGATCGCCGTGGGCCTACTGAGCACGGTGGGCGCCATGGTCCTGACCGGCGCGCGCGTCGCCGAGGCGATGGGTCGGCGCCACGCCCCCCTGGCCTTCCTCGCGCGCCGGGACGTCGCCGGGAAGACCCCACGGGTGGCCACGCTCGTGCTCGGGGGGATCTCCGCTGCGCTGGCGCTGAGCGCGAGCTTCGACACGCTGCTGATCTACACCGGGATCACCCTCTCCTTCTTCGCGGCGCTGACCGTCGCCGGTGTCTTCGTCGCCCGGCGCCGCAGCCCGGAAGATCCCGCGACCCGAGCGAACCCGCTCCACCCCTGGTCCACCCTCGCCTTCCTCGCCCTCAGCGGCTGGATGATCGTCGCGTCGATCCTGTCCCGGCCGCTCGCCGCCGCGGCGGCCGGCGGGACCCTCTTCATCGGCACGGTGCTGAGCTTCGTCTTGTCTTCGGACCCGGAGCGCCTTTGAATGCGCCCATGAGCCAGCCTTCACTGACCGAGCTGGGCCGCGCCCTCCGCGACGGCGAGACCGATGCCCGCACCCTCGCCGAGGCGGCGCTGGAGGCGAACGCCCACGACGCCTATCGCCACGTGGACCGCGAGCGCACCCTCGTCCACGCCGACGCCGCCGACGCCGCCCGAAGGGCCGGCATCGATCGCGGCCCGCTCATGGGCATCCCGGTGTCGATCAAGGATCTCTACGGGGTGCCGGGCTTCCCCACGACCGGGGGCACGGCCGTGCAGCTGCCCAAGCGCTTCGAGGAGGCGGGACCGGTCGTGCGCCGCACCCTCGACATGCTCGCCGTCCCCACCGGCAAGACGCGGACCGTCGAGCTCGCCTTCGGGGGCATCGGCACGAACCCGCGCGGCACCCCCCGCAACCCGTGGGACCCGAAGGAGCACCGCGTGCCCGGCGGGTCGAGCGCCGGCGCAGGGGTCAGCCTGATCGAAGGGAGCGCGGCCCTCGCCTTCGGGACCGACACCGCCGGGAGCGTCCGCATCCCGGCCGCGTGGACCGGCACCGTCGGTCTCAAGACCACCGCCGGTCGCTGGTCGACCGAGGGCATCGTGCCCTTGAGCCGAACGCTGGACACCGCCGGCTTCCTGACCCGCACCGTGGCCGACGCCATCGTGGCCTTCGAGGCGCTCGACCCGCGGGCCGAGACGGTGCCCGATCGACTCACCGCCGGGGTCCGCATCGGCATCGCCGAGGGCATCATCTGGGAGGAGCTCTCCGCTGGCGTCGGCGAGGCGGTCGAAGCGGCGCTCGAGGAGCTCGAGGGCGCCGGCGCCTTCCGGCGCTCGCTGGCGCTGCCCGTCCTCGACGAGGTGAAGGACCTCTTCGAGCGCGGCGGGCCGGTGGCCAGCGAGCTCTACCACTTCCTCACCACCGAGCTGCCCGATCGGCTCGAAGCCCTCGACCCTCGGGTTCGATCGCGCATCGGCGACGCGGGCAACCTCCCGGTCCACGAGTACCTCCGGCGGCTCGACCGCATCGCCGAGCTCGGAGCGCTGGCGAGCGACGTCCTCCGCGACGTCGACGTCCTCGCCTTCCCCACCGTCGCCAACACCCCACCGACGGTCGCCTCCCTCGAAGCCCCCGGCCGCTACGCCGAAGAGAACCTGCTCTGCCTGCGCAACACCTGCTTCGCCAGCTACCTCGGGCTCTGCGCGATCTCGATCCCCGTGGGCAAGGACGCCGCGGGCATGCCGGTGGGTCTGCAGCTCGTCGCCCGCCCCTTCCACGAAGCGCAGCTCCTCTCGGTGGCCCGCGCCTTCGAGCAGACCCTCGGCACCGCCGCCCAGCGCCTCGGTCCCCCCGCCTGACCCACTCATTCGCAATCCACGCCTACCCTACTGGCTCCGTGACTCTGTGCGAGGCAAAGGGCTCAGTGGGGTGGATTGGGGACGCAAAACGAGGAACGCCGGCCTGCGAGGCGCGGGCCGGCGTTCGCGTGGTGCGGGTGACCGCTAGTCGAGGTAGCCGAGCTCGCGGAGCTGCTGTTGCAGCTCGTCGTCCATCTGGGCGTCGCCGGCGGAGAAGCGCTGGCCCTGCCGCTGGGTGGCGTCCATCCAGTGGCTCCGGTCGGTCGCGCCCAGGAACTGCCCCTGCAGGATGCGCAGGTAGCGCGACGCGATCGGGTGGCTCGCCAGCTCGAGCTGGGTCTGCTCACCGGGGTCGCGCTGCAGATCGAAGAGGCTGCTGGTCAGGTTGCCCCGGACGATCAGCTTCCATGGACCGCCGACCATCACCCGGCGCTCGTCGAGGAACTCGCTCATGGCGACCTCCGGACCGCGGCGGGTGCCGCCGTGGAGCAGCGGCAGCAGGCTGCGGCCGGCCACGTCGTCCATCGGCTCGAGGCCCGCGAGATCGAGCACCGTCGGCGCGAGGTCGAGGGTGCTCACCGTGGTGCCGATGCGGCGCGCCGGCACCGTGCCGGGCTTGTGCACCAGGAAGGGCACGTGGAGCAGCTCCTGGTAGATCGAGTGGCCGTGGCCCCAGGAGCCGTGCTCNNCGTGCTCGTCGAACTCCTCGCCGTGGTCGGCGACGAAGACGAAGACGGTGTTCTCCCAGAGGCCCTCTTCCTTCAGCCGCTCGATGAAGGTGCCCATGTGGCGGTCGTGCTGGGTGATCTCTCCGTCGTGGAGCGCCTGCAGCCGCTGCACGTCGCTCTCGGTGAAGGTCACCCGCGGGGGGTTGCGCTTCGCGTCGTGGAGCAGCTCGCCGGTCATCCGCGGCTGCACCTGCCCGTCGTAGTCGGAGCGCCGGTCGTACATCGACACGAACTCCTCCTCCGGGTCGTAGGGCACGTGCGGGTCGATGGTGTGCACGTAGAGGAAGAAGCGCTCGTCCTTGTGCGCCGCGGCCCAGTCGCCCGCCTCGCGGAAGACGTCCTCGGCCTCACTGCTGGCGCCGGCTTCGCGGATGTAGTTCCGGAAGTGGTCCCAGCCCTGCTCGAAGCCGAAGCGGTCCGAGATGTAGCCGTTGGCCACCAGGCCGGCGGTCGCGAAGCCCTGCTGCTTGAAGTGCTCCGAGAGCATCGTCGCCTCGTCGCTCAGCACGGACCCCTGCGTTCGGGCGCCGTGATCCATCGGGTGCAGNNCGGCTGCTCGGGTTGAACGCCTTGAGCTTCGACGCCCGGAGCGTGTCGACGAGGACCACCACCACGTTCTGCGCCGGCTCGACCTCGGGCTCGGCCTGCGGCGCCACCGCGATGCGCGGCTCGCCCCAGGCCACCCGGCCCTCGCCGCCGCCGCCCTCGAAGGTCAGCCGGACGACCTTGCCGGCGAAGGCGCTCAGATCGACCTCGGCGTCGTGCCACGCGCCGCTGAGCGTGTGCTCGAAGACCTGGCTGGCCGAGCCGCCTTCCGGCTCCACCGTCACGGTCGCGGTGCCGCCGGCGGCGCCCTCCTGCGCGACAGAGAAGACCAGCTTCGCGGCCTCGGGGATCTCCGCGTAGAAGCGGAGGGAGCCGGGCGTGCCCAGGGTGATCGCGTTCTTCTCGACCTCACCCATCAGGGCCGCGCCGGTGTAGGTCCCCCAGTCGGGCGGGAGCAGATCGCCGCTCGGCGCGTCGCTGCCCTCGGTCACCCGGACCGACGCCAGCTGGACCGAGACGTCCTCGCCGCCGATGTTGGTGATCCCGCCGAAGCTGAGCAGCAGCTGGTTGTCCCCCTCCTGCAGGTGCTCCGCCGGGAGCGCGAAGCCGATGGTCTGCCAGCCCTCGCCTTCGAAGAAGACCGACTGGATCGCCTGCCCGTTGATGTAGGGCGAGACCGCGCGGGTGCCGCGCGGCCGGAGCTGGAGCGTCACGTAGCGGGAGCTCGCGTCGTCCAGGTGGAAGAAGATCCGCCCGCGCCGGCCGGCGTTGGCGAAGGTCCGGTCTCCGTCGTGGCCCCGGCTTCCCCAGCCGGCGTTCCAGTCGCCGACGGTGTATTTGTTCTGCGCCGGCGTGCCGAAGTCGATGTAGAGCCCCTCGCGGTCGATGTCCGCCAGGTGCGCCATCGCCAAGAGATCCAGGTGGGTCTCCATCGACCCTCCCGCGCCGCCCTCGGAGGCGTCGCCCTCGTCGTCATCACATCCAACCCAGATCACGGCCAACATGGCCGCGAGGAAGAGCTTCGCCCAGCGCTTCATCCCGTTGCCTCCGCCCCCAAAAGGGGGTCTAGCGTTCCAGTCTCGCGGGACGATGCCCGCATCTTTGGCGCTATCACGCACCCCTGGAACGCCCCAAGAAATCGACGTTGCACGGCCGACACGCGCCGACTAGGTTCCCGCGGTCGTGGGTGGTGCCACTGGGGAGGGGCGTCGCACGCGATTCTTTGACGACAGCCGCCCTTCGCTCGGCGGAAACGAGGATTTCATCCGATGACCCATCGCTTTGCCCTTCCCTTCTCCCTCCTCCTGCTCGCGGCCCTCGCCGGCTGCAGCGAATCGAGCACGGCGGAGGACATGGCCATCCGCTTCGACGCCTCCCCACAGCCGGACACCGGCCCGCCCGACATGGGCCCGCTGCCCCCCGGCCCCGGCGACTCGTGCACCAGCGACGCCGACTGTGAGATGGGCTCCTGCATCGGCGAGTGGCCCGACGGCTACTGCACCTCCAGCTGCGCCACCAACGAGGACTGCGGCGAGCGCGGCACCTGCGTGGAGGCCGGCGGCGGCTCCAACATCTGCCTCGCCAACTGCGATCCGGAGACCGCCGAGCCCTGCCGCGCGGGCTACGGCTGCACCACCGACCCCTTCATCGGGAACGTGTGCATCCCCGGCTGCACCAGCGACGCGGACTGCAGCGAGGGCGCGCAGTGCGACGTCGGAGGCGGCCAGTACGGCGAGGGTGCCTGCTTCGATCCGGACTCGTCCATCGGCGACGCCTGCGCCACCGAGGAAGAGTGTCCGTCGGGCGGCTTCTGCCTCGCCGAGGATTTCGGCGGCTGGCCCGGCGGTGCCTGCATCTCGGGCGACTGTGACTACGCCAGCGGCTCCGGCTGCCCCGACGGTGCCGTGTGCGCCGAGGGCGGCTTCGGCGGCTTCTGCCTCGGCGGCTGCAGCACCGACGACGACTGCCGCGACAGCTACTCCTGCGAGCCGGACCCGAACTACCCGGACCGCATGAGCTGCCGCCCGGCCTGCACCAGCGACGACGTTTGCGCCGGTGGCTCGGTCTGCAACCCCGCCCTCGGTACCTGTGACGCTCCCTTCGAGAGTGGCCAGCTCGGCGACTCCTGCAACCGCCGCGGCGGCTGCACCGGCGGCACCTGCCTCCGCGAGTTCGACACCGGCCTGCCCGGTGCCTACTGCTCGTACGTCGGCTGCACCGTCGGCCCGGACGCCGACGACGGCTGCCCGGACGATGGCGTCTGCGTCGAGGGTGAGAACGAGAACCTCTGCTTCGGCGGCTGCGCGACCAGCGCCGACTGCCGCGACGGCTACGAGTGCCGCGCGGTCGATCCCGACGACGCCACCCGCGGCATGGGCTGCTTCGCCGCCTGCGAGAGCGACGCGGTCTGCGCCAACGACGGCTTCAGCTGCAACGTCGGCACCGGCCAGTGCACCCCGCCCTTCGAGGCCGGGCGCCTCGGTGAGCCCTGCGAGAACGTCGAGGACGACTGCCCCGGCGGGCTCTGCTTCTCCGAGGCGGGCGACGGCTGGCCCGCCGGCGCCTGCGCGGCGCCCGGCTGTCCGCTGACCGTGGATGCCACCGGCCAGCCCTGCCCGACCGGCGGCGTCTGCGTCGACGACGAGGACGGCGACGACCTCGGCTTCTGCCTGAGCGCCTGCACCACCGACGACGCCACCGCCTGCCGCCCCGGCTACGCCTGCGAGGCCATCGAGGGCACCGACGGTGCTTGCCGACCGGCCTGCGAGGGCGACGGCGACTGCGGCACCGGTCGCACCTGCGACACCGGCACCGGCCTCTGCGTCGCCGCCGGCTGAGCGATCGTGACCGGCGCCGGCTCTGCCGGCGCCGGCCCGTTCAGTCCGTCGGCCCCGTGGTCGGGAGCGTCAGCGCGAAGCGGGCGCCCCCCTGCGGGAGCTCCTCGTAGGAGAGGGTCCCGCCGTTGGCCTCCACCAGCCCTCGAGCGAGGGCCAGCCCGAGACCGAGACCGACCACCCGCTGACCGGAGGGCGCGCGCACCGCGCGCAACGCCTCGAAGATCCGCTGCGCGTCGTCGGCGCGGAGATCCGCCGCCCGCACGTCGACGAGGATCGCCTCCTGCCCCTCGCGATGGACGTCGAGGACGATGGTGCCTCGCCGGATCATCTGCCCCACGTGGATCAGGATGCCCGCGAGCGCCTGCACGACCCGGTCGCCGTCGACGTGGATCGGCGGGAGCCCCGGCTCGAGCCGGGGCTCGAGGCCGAGCTCGTCGTTGCGCAGGCGAGCGCGGGCCTCGCCGATGGCGTTGCCCAGGAGGGTGACCATCGGATGCCAGTCCTTCTCCAGCGGCAGCCGGCCCGCCTCGAGACGGGCGGTGTCGAGGATGTCGGTCACCAGCCGGGCGAGGTCTTCGCCCGCGCTCCGAATGGCCGCGACGCTCTCCTGCTGCCCCGGCTCGAGCGGTCCGTCGAGGCCATCGGCCAGCACCTCGGCGAAGCCGGTGATCGAGTTGAGCGGGCTGCGCAGGTCGTGGCTCATGAGCGCCATGAAGCGCGTCTTGAGGGCGCGGGCCTGACGCACGCTCTCGCGGGCACGCTCCTCCGCGCGGGCCATCTCGCCGTAGCGGCGGGTGAGCCGCGCCACCGCGTCCGCCAACGGCTCGCTGGACGTCGCGCGCATCCGTGTCGGGGGCGCGGGGACGACCGAGTCGGCGACCCACGCGTCACCGGCGGCGGCGAGCGCGGCATAGGTCCGCAGATCGGTCAGGTCCTCGACGACGAGCCGCCCCAGCACCCGCCCCCACGCGAAGACCGCGCCCGCGATCAGCAGCGCGACGAGGAAGACCCCCAGCGGCTCGATGACCGAGACCCGCGCCGAGAGCGCAGCACCGACCAGCGCAGTGACCACGAAGGCGACCGAAGCGAGTCGAGCACCGAAGGTGTTGGCGAGCGAGCGCCACGTCGGCACGTCCACCGCCGCGGGTGACACCCGGTCGGTGATCGCGCCGAGCGCCGAGCGCCACGCGACGCCGGCGCGGAGCCCCGCCGCCTGGAGCGCGGCGAAGGTCGCCAGGGTGAAGAGCGCGCTCTCCCGTGGCCCGATCGATGGCGGACGGGCGAAGCCGAGGACCAGCAACGCGACGGCGACGCTGCCGGTGCTCACGAGCGTGATGACTCGAGGCGCGACCAAGAGTCGGGCGACGCTGCCGGCTGGCAGCGTGCGCTTGGCCTCCAGGGCGTCGCGAACGCGGCGCGCGCCCGCGAGGGTCCACAGCAACGCCAGACCGGTACCGAGCGCGGCGCCGGCGAGCACCATCAGGAGCGCGTAGCCACCGCTGGCGAGGTCGACGCCCAGCACCGGCAGGCTGCCGAAGACGACGAGCCCACCGACGGCGGCCCAAGCCGCCCAACCCGCGAGGAGGCGGAGCGCCAGCGGCTGCGTCGGGTCGTCGCTCACGACGTCGCGCCTCCGGCGTCCGCGCCGATCGGTCCGGTGACCGGCAGCCGAACGGTGAAGACCGATCCAGTCCCGGGCTCGCTCCAGAGGACGATCCGCCCCTCGTGCAGCTCGACGAGGTTGCGCGCGATGGCCAGGCCGAGCCCGGCGCCCACCCGGCGCCGGCGCTTGCTCTTCGGATCCGGCGCCTGGAGGAACTCGTCGAAGATCGTCGCCTGCAGATCATGAGGGATGCCCACGCCGGTGTCCCGCACCTCGACGACCAGCGTCGGCTCGCTCGCGCGGAGCACCACCTCCACCTTCCCACGCTCGGTGAACTTGACGGCGTTGGCGACCAGGTTGGTGAAGACCTGCCGGAGTCGCTTCGGATCGGCGAGGAGGAGGGCTTCGTCCGGCGCGTCCAAGACGAGGGTCAGGGGCTTGCCGCGCGCCTGGGGCCGCTGCTCGGTGACGACGTCGCGCAGCAGCTGGACGAGATCCACCTCTTCGACCTCCAGGTCGAGCTGTTNNTCCAGGTCGAGCTGTTGGGAGACGGCCGCGCTGAGATCGAGCACGTCGTCGAAGAGACTGGCCAGGTGGTTGCCGGAGCTGAGGATGATCCGAGCGTCCTCTTGCTGGTTCTTGGTCAGCGGCCCGTCGATCTCGCTCAAGAGCACGTCCGCGAAACCGAGGATCGCGTTGAGGGGCGTCCGTAGCTCGTGGCGCACGGCCATCAGGAAGGCGTCCTTGGCGGCGTCGGCCTCCTCCAGCTCGCGGCGTGCCGCTCGCTCGCGATCGAGCGCCGCCCGGAAGCGCGCGCGCAGCAGGTCGAGCGCCTGAGCGAGAGCGCCGATCTCGTCGCGGCGGCGCATCGGAAGCCGCGCCCGCGCCGGATCCGCGCCCATGCGCCGCACGCCTTCGCCGAGAGCGGCGAGCTCCCGGTCGATGGCTCGGACCCATGCACGCACCACGACCGCACCGATGACCGTGGCGACGATCCCCGTGAGGAGGATGCCCACGAGGGGCACCCAGCCGATCCCGTCCACCAGCGCCACGACGACCGCAACCGCGGTGGCCGTCGCCCCGATCGCCGAGATCGTCTGGGTGGCGGCGCGCACGATCGGCACCGGCCCCTGCTCGGGTCGACCGCTGCGGGCCAGGCCGTCGGGAGCGCCCATCTAGCGGAGCAGCGGGTGCTCGGGGGTCCCCGGAGAACCGATGTCTTCCATGCGGAGCGCGAGATCGATGCGCGCCGCGGCGTTGATCAGACCGAGATGAGAGAAGGCCTGCGGAAAATTGCCGAGCAACGCTCGGCTCTTCGGATCGATCTCCTCGGCCAGGAGCCCGAGGTGGTTGGAGGCGTCGGCGTGAGCCACGAAGACCTCGTGCGCCTCGTCGAGGCGGCCGCCGAGCGCGAGCGCCTCCGCGAGCCAGAAGCCGCAGAGCACGAAGGCGCCCTCCTTGCCCTCCACCCCATCCGGTGCGTCGTAACGGTGCACGAAGGGACCGTCGGCGAGCTCGGACCGGATGCGCGCGATGGTGCGTTCGATCCGCGGATCGTTCGGCGGCAGGAACTTGGTGATCGGCATCAGCAAGAGGGCCGCGTCCACGTGGTCGTGACCGTAGGCGGCGACGAAGCCCCCGCTCTTCTCGTCGAAGCCCTTGGCGCAGATGTCCGCGTGCACCTTCTCCGCCTCCGCCCGCCACTCGGCGCCGAGCGCGTCGTCGCCGAAGAGGTGGGCGAGCTGAGCACCGCGCTCGAGGGCCACCCAGCTCATGAGCTTCGAGTGGACGTTGTGCCGCACGCCGTCGCGCGGCTCCCAGATGCCGTGGTCCGGCTCGCGCCAACGGGCGCGCACCTGCTCGCAGACCGCGCGCAGCGTCCGCCAGACCCGAAGGGTCAACGAGCCACCGGCGCGCCGTTCGTAGAGGTAGGCCGCGTCGACGAGGGCGCCGGCCGTGTCCAGCTGCACCTGATCCTTGGCCCCGTTCCCGAGGCGCACCGGCTTGGAGCCGCAGTAGCCGGCGAGATGAGCGATCTCCTCCTCCGCCGGGACCTTGCCGCCATCGATGGCGTACATGATCTCGAGCGGCTCACCGGTGCAGAGCGTGTCGCGGACGAAGTGGAAGAAGTCGCGCGCCTCGTGGACCGCGCCCACGAGGTTCGCCGCCCGAATCGCCATCGCGCTGTCGCGGGTCCAGGAGTAGCGGTAGTCCCAGTTGCGCACCCCGCCGATCCACTCCGGCAGGCTGGTCGTCGGCGCGGCCACCATCGCGCCGGTCGGTGAGTAGAGCAGCAGCTTGAGCAGCAGAGCGGAGCGGATCACGTGATGCCGGTAGGGGCCCTCGTAGTCGAGGGCGTGGGCCCACTCGCGCCAGCGTGTACGCGTGTGGCGGAGGTGCTCCATCGGGCGGTAGGCGGGGATCGGCTCCGGCTGCGGGGCGTCCCAGGTCATCACCAGCCAGCGCGCCTCGCCACCCCGAAGGGTCATCTCCGAGCGCGCGCCGCCGGCGTCGCGACGCTGCCACTCGGACTCCGAGAGCACCGCCGCGAGGCGCTCGCCCTTCTCGCCTTCGGCCATCACGCCGTGCTCACCGAAGTGCAGCTCGGTGCGACTTCGGCCGTAGTCGAAGCGCGGATCGAAGATGGCCTCGAGGGTCACCTCTCCCTGCACGCAGCGGATCCGTCGGTGCACCTCGTGGAGGCAGAGCCGCGGGTCGCCGGTCCACGGCATGTAGTCGGTGATCCGGACGGTGCCCTTCCCCGGCACCTCGAAGAGCGTCTCGAGCACGTTGGTCGAGGGGTCGTAGCGCTGCAGGCTGTCGAAGTTCGACACCGGCCGGATCGCGTGGAAGCCGCCCTGGTGGGCGTCGAGCATGCCCCCGAAGACGCTCGGGCTGTCGAAGCGCGGCATGCAGAGCCAGTCGATGGACCCGTCCATGCCGACGAGGGCTGCGGTGTGCCCGTCCCCGATGATGCCTCGAGCTCCGATCGGGAGCGGTCGTCGGGCAGCGAGGTCGGCCGCGCGGAAATGGAAGGGGCGCTGCAGCCGTCGAGCGGCGCTATAGAGATCCACGAACTGTCTTTAGCGCGGATGAATCGCCCGCGTCGAGCGGCGATTCACCGCGATCTACCTCGATCGGCGGCGAACGACGAGCAGGATGGCGAAGGCGACGAGACCCACCGATCCGGCGCGGCCACGAGTGGGCGCACCGGCGACGCGATTCGCCGCGCAGAGCCCCTCGAAGAAGGCCCCCTGGATCGGCTCGAAGCAGACGGGCTCCATGCTGTCGTCGATCTTGCCCACGCCGTCCACCGCGTGGACCACCACACAGGCCGGATCGCTGGCTCGGTCGTCGGTCAGGACGAAGCCGAGCGGCAGCTCGTCGGCGCCGGTCCCGCGCGCTCGCAGCACCAGCTCCGGTGACTCGAGCCCTTCCTGGCGCGCCAGGTAGACGAGCAGCTCCACACTGGATGCCGGTCCGTCGTCGCGGACGTCGCGCACCACCAGGTCGACGCGATAGCCGGCGCCGCGGCCACAGGTCTCGTCGACGGACTCGGTGGTCGGTGAGCTGACCGAGCCGATCGTCGGCGCCCGGCGGTCCACCGAATCACCGGTACGGAAATCGATGATCAGCGGCTCGAACTCGAAGCTCTCGGCGACCACCGCGTATTGCCGATTGGGCTCCAGCGGCTCGTCGGGGATGAGGTAGACGTCGTCGCCGACCACCTGGCCCTCCCCGGGAACCTCGGGGCCGAGCTCGACGAAGGCGTCCTCGTCGTCGAGGTCCTCGTGCAGGCGGACGAAGCTGGCCGCGTCCGGGACGCCGAGGAAGTAGTCCTCGCTGTAGCGAACCCGCACGTAGGCATCGAGGGTGACGTCCTCGGCCCGGCCCGCGGGCGTGACGTCGAGGGGCCCGAGCTCGGAGCTCGGGCACTCGATTTCGTCCTGCGCGGCGACGGGGGTCGCGACCAGGAGCGCCAGGAGCGCGGCGGCGCGAGCCGTGCGAGAGCGAGGACGGGTCACGCCCGCCACTATAACGGATCGAGGGCGCCACGCCCGCCGTGCGGCGAAGGCCGTCGCCCTCTGCTACAAACGGTCCATGAGTGAGGCTCCCGCCCCGATCGGCGACGCCGTCCTGGACGGCTGGGCGCTGGCCGCCGCCCTCGGCGGGAGCGCCGACGCGGTGGAAGCGGCCGCTCCCGCCTTCGCGAGCCGACTCCGTGACCGCCTCGCCGCGCTGGCCGACCCCCAGCGCAAGGGAGCGGCGCTTCGAGCTTGGTCACGGCGCGTGGCGCCCGCCATCGACGCCGCCACGCTGAAGGCCGCGACGCCCCGCCTGCGCGCCCTCCTCGCGCCGCTCGCCAGCGCCGCCACCCGCGCGCAGGTCGCCGCGGAGCTCGAGGCGCTGCCCTCCCCCCGCCGTGGCTATCGGCCGCCCCCGGGGCTGGCCGAGGGGCTCGCCGCTCGATGGGCCCGGCGCTCGACGCCGCCGACCGACGCCGACCGCGGCCGGGGTCGCCGAGCGCTCGCGGCGCTGGGCGAAGAAGCCAGCGAGCTGCTGGCCAACGCGGGCCCGGAGGCCGATGCGGTCGCGCGCCTCGAAGCGCTGGGCGGCGGCGAGCCGTCCGGCGATCCCATCGTCCCCTTCGCCCTCGCCGCCGCGAAGGGCCATTCGGATCCGGTCGGGCGCTTCGGTCAGCTCCTGGCCGAGGATGGCGCGGCGGCGCGAGAGCTCCGGGAGCTGGAGGTCGCGTGTCGCGAGTGATCCGAGGTGGGAAGGCGAAGGTCGTCGCCGCGGAGGTGGTCGACGCCCGCGAGAAGGCCGAACAGATCCTCGAAGAGGCGCGCGAGGAAGCCGCGGCGATCACCGAGGCGGCCGAGGCGGAGGCCGTGGCGATCCGCGCGCGCGCCGAGCGCGAAGGCACCGAGGCCGGCCGTGCGGAAGCGGCGGCGTCCCTCGCTCGCGCGGAGGCGCGCCGACAGGCGCTCCTCGACGAGGCGGAGAGCGCGCTGATGAAGCTGGCCGGCGAGGCCGCCCGGAAGGTGGTTCGAGCGGAGCTGGCGCTGGCACCGGAGCGGGTGCGCGACATCGCCCGCGACCTGCTGGATCGAGTCCGACGAGCGCGCGAGCTCCGGGTCCAGGTGGCCGCCGCGGACGCCGACCGCGTCCGGCCGCTGCTCCCCGAGCGGGCGATCCTCGAGGTCTCGGACGCGCTCGAGCCCGGCGACGTGATCCTGCGGACCGAGGTCGGCGAGCTCGACGCCCGCGTCGAGGTCCAGCTCGCCGCACTCGAGCGAGCCCTGACCGACTCGTGAGCGACGCCGAGCCCATGGAGCCGCCGCGCAAGGAGCGGCTGCTCTTGCCGCTGACGCTCTTCGGGGCCACCTGCGCCTCCACCCTCTACGTCGGTGCGCTGATGGAGGGCGTGGCGGTGACCTCCGTGCTCGATCTCCTCCACGGCTGGCCCTTCGCGCTGCCGCTGATGGCGATCCTCCTGGCCCACGAGATGGGGCACTACGTGGCCGGTCGGATCCACGGGGTCGACGTCTCCCTCCCCTACTTCATCCCGATGCCGATGACCTTGCTCGGCACCATGGGCGCCGTCATTCGCATCCGCGGCCGCATCCGTTCCCGCAACGCCCTGCTCGATGTCGGGGCCGCCGGCCCGCTCGCGGGCATGGCCATCGCCCTGCCGGTGGTGATCTACGGGCTGGCGACCTCACCGGTGGAAGCGCTGCCGCAAGTGGGCGAGAGCGCCTACGTCATCGAGGGCCGGAGCCTGCTCTACCTGGCGCTGCTGCACGGGCTGCACGGCAGCATCCCGCCCGGGCACGACATCATGCTCTCCTCCACCGCCCTGGCCGGTTGGGCCGGGCTGCTGGTGACGATGATCAACCTGCTGCCCTTCGGTCAGCTGGATGGCGGCCACGTCGCCTACTCGCTCCTCGGGAAGCGGCAGGACCGGATCTCGCGCTGGGTGCTCATGGCGCTCCCCTTCCTCGCCGTAGGGGTGTCGCTGGTCTATCNNCTCGCCGGGACCCAGTGGCTGGTCTGGGGGCTGGTGCTCTTCGGGATGACGCGCCTCGCCGGGTCCGACCATCCGCCGACGGAGGACCACCAGCTCTCCCGCCGCCGCCGGTGGATCGCGATCGCTACCCTCCTGCTCTTCGTCCTGCTCTTCATGCCCACCTGGATGCGCGTGGTGGACCCTTCTGCAGGGAACTGGTTCCCTTTCGGCGACCCCTGATAAGCACGAGGGGTGACGCGCCATGGTCGGATCGGATGGGCTTGTTGGCTCGGGGCCCTGCTGGCGGCCGTCCTTCCGTCGCGCGCGCTCGCGTGGACCGACGCGCAGGTGCACGGCGCCGACGCCGAGGTGACGATGAGCCCCGAGGGCCGCGCCGAGGTCCTGCTGACCCTCGAGCTGCGCGTCCGCGGCGGCTGGCTGCAGGGGCTGGAGGTGGCCGGCCTCGAGCCCGACGCGGCGCTCCGCGAGGAGCCGCGGATGGTCTCGATCCCCTCCGAGGGCGAGACCATGGAGCGCTTCCACCCCCGCGCCCGGGTGCGCGAGCCCCGTGGCGACGATCCGGACGCGCGCATCCAGCTGAGCTTCGGCCGCCGAGAGTCGCCCCGGCGCGGCCGCTACCGGATCTTCCTTCGCTACACCACGAACCTCGGCGAGCGGCTCATGCCCCGGGAGGACGGGGAGGGCTGGAAGGGCGAGTGGACCCTGCCCGCGTGGCGCTCGGGCCTCGACGGCGTGACCATCACCCTGCGGCTGCCCCGCGGAGCCCGCTTCGATCCCACCGCACCCCCGCGCGCACTCGTGGAGCGAGAGCGCTTCGACGAGGGCGGGCTGACGGTGCTCCGCTGGGACCGGGCCCACCTGCCGCGCACGACCGCCTGGCCCCTCCGCTTCGAGCTGCCCGCGGACGCCCTGGCCCCTGCCCTCGCCGAGCGATTGCGCGTGGGCGCGCCGCAGCCGGAGGAACGCGAAGAACGCGAAGGAGCGCCCACGGCGACGGTCACCGAAGACGCGCCCACCGAAGCCCGCGCACCGGCGCCCTCCCCGTGGCGCTTCCCGAGCTGGCTCGCCCTCGCGCTGGCGCTGGCGATGCTGGCGACCGGCGCCCTCTTCGAGCGCGAGGCGCGCCGGCGCCGCGCTCGCCCGCGACCACTGGTGGGATCGCTCCCCGGACGGGTCGCGCTGATGGGGGTGCTGGTCGGCCTCGACGCGCTCCTCTCGCTCCCGCCCGCCGGGCGCGTGGCCGTGCTGGCCGCGATCGTCGGGATCGGCTGGCAGCGCTCGGCCGAGCCCGCCGCACCGAAGCCCGGGCGCTGGGCCCCGCTGGCCTCGAGCGCACCGCTGCAACCGGGGCCGCCACTGACCGCGTTCGCGCTCGCGCTCGGCCTCGCCTTCGTGGCCCTGGGCGTCGTGGCGCTCGGCGACCCGGCGCAGCCCTCGTGGGCGGTGGTCGCCCTGGTGGCGCCGCTCCTGCACGGGGGCAGCCGCCGGCTCCCGCCGACGTTGGCCGCGCGACGGACGGCGTTGCTCGAGCTCGCCACCGCCGTCCGAGCGCCCCTCGAGGCACCCGCGGCGCTGGCGCTGGTGGGGCACACGGACGACGAAGGCGTCAGCGACATCCGACTGCGCTGGATCCTCGCGCGGCCGCGACCGGGCATCCATCGGCTGGACCTGGTGCTCACCGACGAGCGCGGTCCGGGCGGCCTGCTCCGCAAGGCGCGGCTCCTGGTGGTGACCGAAGCCGGCTCGGTGGCCGAGCGACACATGGAGCGCACGGCGCCGCCAGCGGAAGCGGGCCCGACCCGTCTGCCGGGCCGCCGAGTGATGCGCCTCTACCGCATCGGCGCCGTCGGGACGGTGCTGGCGCTGCTCGCGCACGAGGACACCGGCCGCGCCGAGCTCCCCCGCGCGGCCTGAGCCCGCGCTACTCGCAGACGATGGCGCTGGTGTCGAGCGTCGCGGTGCCCATCTGCCGGTTCGGCGGATCGAGCGGGTCGTCCGGCTGCTGGTCCGCGGTCCAGAGCACCAACGCGGTCGCCACGTCGGCACCGCAGAGCTGACTGCGGGCCTCCGGGTAAGCGGCGGTGGAGACCGACCCGGTGATCTGCACCGTCGTCGACTCGCCCGGCTCGAGGGTGCCGTCGAAGCCCTCCGGCCGCTCGAGGCTGATCTGGGCCACCGGCACCTCGCCCACGAAGAGCTGCGCCTCGGGCAGGATGAAGTCGTCCCCGGCGAGGGCGTGCTTGCCCACCCGCACGAAGACCGTGAGGTCCGTGCGGATCACCTCGCCGGCGCCCTCGTCGCGGACGTACACCGTCGCCTCCTCCAGCTCGACGACGAGCGAGAGGGCGGTGTCGATGCAGCCCGGCACGCCGACCACGACGAGCGGCGCGATCAGAGCCGATCTCAAGANNGAAGCGGCGGTGAGGATTCTCGAGATCTGCTCTACCGCCACCCGACGGAGCGCGCTCACCGGTCGACTCGTGCCTGGAGGTTCTTCTTGATGCGCGGCGAGTCCTTGATCTCGCGCGTCACATCGTCGTCGTCGATCTCGACGGTCTCGATCAACGCCTCGTGCACCGTCTCGTAGAGCCAGTTGCTCGACTCCGTGTCGGCGATGCACTGCGGCGCGGAGTGACCGCGGAAGTCCTGCTCGTGCAGCTTCGCCGCCACCTCGTCGAGGAGCTTCATGCCCTCGCCGAGGAAGGTGCGCGCCGCCTCGAGCTGCTCGTCGAGCGGCGCTAGGAGCTCCGGCATCATCTCGGCGTGCTTCTCGAACGGCTCCGGAGACTTCTCCTTTGCCTTCTCGAGAGCCAGGCCGATCACGAGCGCCGAGCCCACGTGCTGCAGTGTGCCGCGGACCCCGGGGATCGCGACGCTCTGCGAGAGCACGTGGAGCAGGGCTCCAGCCAACATCGTGCGGCTCTCGTCGTCGACTTCGGGGTCTTCGACGATACGCAAGACGTTCTTGAGGTTGTGAGGGAGAGTGATGACAGCCTCACTCATCAGCTCTTCGAACCGATCCCGGGACATGATCCTTTCCTGGTCGTTCGGCCGCTACGCTCCCCCGGTCCCTCGGGAACATCCCGAAGAGCAGCGTGATGCGTGTGGGGTGCGCTTCAGCAGCCGACCCGGCGAGTCTACAACCTCACCGGGCCTGCTCCAAGCGTTCCCCACAAAGGTTCGCCAACGCTCACTCGCGGGGGATGAGATCGCGGCCCGCCGGGCAGGCCACCTCGACGCCGGTCGGGCCGTCGTCGGTCTGGAGAATCTTGAACTCGACGCGGCGGTTTCGCTCCCAAGCCTCGGCGTTGCTGCGCGGGTCGACCGGGCAGCGCTCGCCGTAGCCGGCGCTCCGCAGGNNGGCAGCGCTCGCCGTAGCCGGCGCTCCGCAGCCGGTCGCGCATCACGCCCCGCTGCACCACCGCCTCGACGACGCTGGCGGCGCGGTCACGGGTGAGGCGCAGGTTGTAGTCGTCGGGGCCGCGCTCGTCGGCGTGACCCTGGATCTCGATCTTGGTGATTTGCGGGTTGCCGTTCAACGTCGCGGCGACCGCGTCGATGATCGAGTAGGAGCGCTGCTGGATCACCGCGCTGTCGGTCTCGAAGTAGATCTTCTC
>JABAOG010002272.1_pt1 | contig 17772 bp, 17 predicted proteins | sample 7062131 | NCBI WGS metagenome assembly JABAOG01 (sample SAMN14538629, study PRJNA623070) | marine sediment metagenome | biome: marine biome [ENVO:00000428]; feature: marine pelagic biome [ENVO:01000023]; material: deep marine sediment [ENVO:00002113] | place: India: Arabian Sea | collected...
CTTTCGAAGTACGAAGTACAAGGTACGTAGTACATCTGAAAGGTCCCGGGCAGCGGACGCCGGACGACTCTTTTCCGACCCGCCGTTGGAAACGATCCGGATATGCTGCCCGCCCATGGCACAACAGGCGCGGCGCCGCTCCGTTCGATTCATCCTCGCTGCACTCGGATTCCTGAGTCTCGGCCTGGCCATCGTCGGCACCGTGCTGCCCGGAATCCCGACCACCGGACCGGTGCTGCTGGCGGCGTTCCTCTTCTCGCGTTCCTCCGAGCGATTCGATCGGTGGCTGGTCGGGCACCGCGTCTTCGGGCCGATCGTCCAGGATTGGCGAGCCGGCCGCGGATTCACTGCGAGGGCAAAAGCCATCTCCGTGGCGGCGATTGCCGTCACGTTCACGATCACCGTCGGATTCGTCGTATCGAATATCGCTTTGCGGGTGGGACTGATCGTGCTGGCACTGTCGATCAGTCTCTACATCNNCAGGTCAGACACACGTGACACGAACCGCTGCGCATCGTGATGTTCCCGCAGTTCGGACATGCCGGTGCGTCGCCGACATCGGTGCTCGCCGTCTGCGACCTCGTGGCCGTGGCGGTCGCCGTCCGGGAGCCGTCGCGTTCGTGCGCCGACCCGTTGGGCGAGGCAACCGGAGTCGATCCGTTGCTGCCGGGCGCCCGGGACGGGGCATCGGTGAACCGGGCCGCTTCGACCTGGGCAGAGATCTGATCCTCCATGGCGGCCTCGGTGAGGTCGAGCTGCACACCTGCTTCCAGTGCCAGGCCTTTCGGCGGTTCGGGTAGCTCGCTCGTTCTGATCGGCGGCACCTGCGCCAATTCGTCACGATGTAGGTACTCGACCCCGAGCGCCCGGAACACGTAGTCGACGATCGAGTTGGCCATCTTCACGTTGGGGTGGCCTTCGACCATGCCTCGCGGCTCGAACGTCTGGAAGACGAACGTATCCACGAACTCCTCGAGCGGCACACCGTACTGGAGGCCCTTGCTGACGGCGATGGCGAAGCAGGAGAGGATGCCGCGCAGTGTGGCCCCTTCCTTGGCCAGATCGATGAAGACCTCGCCGAGGGTGCCGTCTTCGTACTCGCCGGTACGCAGGAACACCTTGTGCCCGCCGATGCGAGCCTCCTGCGTGAAGCCCGAACGTCGTGCCGGCAGCAGGAAGCGCGGCGGCTGCATGCCCTGGGCATAGGCCTCGGTGGGGGAGAGCCCGGCCGGGATTTGTCCCCAGGCGAGCGCCTTTTCCTCCTGGAGAGCCGCATTGATGTCCTGGTCCTCTTCCTCGTCGTCGGCCTCGTCGGTTGTCGACGACAGCGGCTGCGAAGCCTTGGAACCGTCACGGTAGAGGGCCATCGCCTTGAGGCCGAGGCGCCAGGACATCTCATAGGCATCCTCGATATCGTCCGGCGTGACCTCGTTGGGCATGTTGATCGTCTTCGAGATGGCGCCGGAGATGAACGGCTGGGCCGCCGCCATCATCTTGATGTGACCCTCGTGGTGGATGAGCCGGGTACCGTACCGGCCGTTGCGGTTGGCCGTGTCGAACACCGGCAGGTGCTCATCGGCGAGATGCGGTGCACCCTCGATCGTCTGGCGCCCGCAGATCGCGTCGTTGGCCTCCGTGACCTGTGCGCGTGAGAATCCCAACTTACTCAAGAGGTCGAAGTCCGGAGCGCTGTACTCGTCGACCTTGAAGCCGAGCCTCTCCATGGTCTCGCCACCGAGCACGAACGGCGTGAAGGCGTGCTTCATCTCGAACATCGCCGGCAGTGCCTTTTCGATGTTGACGAGGTCGTCGTTGGTGAACCCCTTGTCCGTCAGCGAGGTCCGGTTGATGTGGGGAGCGCCGAGCAGAGTGCTGGTGCCGACCACGTAGTCGACGATATCGTCGATCTGTTCCGGCGAGTAGCCGAGTGCGCGCAGCGCCGGGGCGACCGACTGGTTGACGATCTTGAAGTACCCGCCGCCGGCGAGCTTCTTGAACTTCACGAGGGCGAAGTCCGGTTCGACCCCGGTGGTGTCGCAGTCCATCAGCAGTCCGATCGTTCCGGTGGGAGCGAGGACCGTTGCCTGCGCGTTTCTGAAACCGACCTCAGTGCCCCAGTTCAACGCATCGTCCCAAGAGCGCCGCGCCGCTCCGACGAGGTCCGGAGGACACTTCGTGTCGTCGATCGCCATCACTTCGTGACCGATGTCTTCGAAGTCCGTTGCTCCGTAGGCTGCCCGGCGGTGGTTGCGGATGACGCGCAGCATCGACTCGCGGTTCTCGGCGTACTTCGGGAAAGGACCAACCGCAGCCGCCATCTCGGCGCTCGTCGCGTACGAGTGACCGGTGAGAATGGCGGTCAACGCACCGGCAATCGCCCGGCCCTCGTCCGAGTCGTAGGCGATTCCCTGTCGCATCAGCAGAGACCCCAGATTGGCGTATCCGAGCCCCAGCGTCCGGTAGTCGTACGAACCCTGTGCGATCTCCTTGGACGGGAAGTGCGCCATCGCCACCGAGATCTCGAGCACGACGGTCCAGATCCGGATGGCGTGCCGGTAGGTCTCGACGTCGAACGTTCCGGTCGCCTCATCGTAGAACCGCACGAGGTTGAGGCTCGCCAGATTGCAGGCGGTGTCGTCGAGGAACATGTACTCGCTGCAGGGATTCGATGCCCTGATCTCGCCGCCGGCCGGACAGGTGTGCCACTGGTTGATCGTGGTGTGGTACTGCAGGCCGGGATCGGCACACGCCCAGGCGGCGTCGGCAATCTGCGTCCACAGATCGCGGGCGCGGACGGTCGTGCGGATCGAACCGTCCTTGCGATTGGTCAGGTNNGCGTACGCCTCGCCGTTGAAATCGGCGGGCAAACCGCCGTGCCGGATCAGGACCTTGGCCTTCTCCTCCTCGGCCTTCTTCCAGTTGACGAACTCCTCGATGTCGGGGTGATCGACGTCGAGGATCACCATCTTGGCCGCCCGCCGGGTCGTGCCGCCCGACTTGATCGCGCCGGCGGCGCGGTCGCCGATCTTGAGGAACGACATGACACCGGAGCTCTTGCCGCCGCCGGACAGCAGTTCGTTCTCCGCCCTGATATTCGAGAAGTTGGAGCCTGCCCCGGACCCGAACTTGAAGATCCGCGCCTCTCGCACCCACAGGTCCATGATTCCGCCCGGGTTGACGAGATCGTCACCCACCGAGAGGATGAAACAGGCGTGTGGGGCCGGCCTGGAGTACGAATCGGGACTGTCGACCAGCTCACCGGTCTCGTCGTCCACGTACCAGAACCCTTGCGCAGGGCCCGTGAGACCGTAGTTGTGGAAGAGCCCGGTGTTGAACCACTGCGGCGAGTTCGGCGCCGCCATCTGGTTGGCCAGCATGTACTTCAACTCGGCTTCGAACGCGTCGGCGTCCTCGGGGCCGGCGAAGTAGCCCTTGTCCTCGCCCCAGGAACGCCAGGTCTCGGCGAGACGATTGAAGACCTGCTTGGCGGAGCGTTCGGGGCCTGTGACCGGGCGGCCGTCGCCGTCGACGATGGGAGTGCCGTCGGCGTCGTACTGAGGGACGCCGGCCTTGCGGAAGTACTTCGACACCATGATGTCGGTGGCGACCTGTGACCAGGATGCCGGAATCTCTGCGCCGGTCATCGCGAAGACGATCGAGCCGTCGGGATTGCTGATCTTCGAATCCCTGTACTCCCAGGCGATGTTCTCGTACGGGTCGCGACCCGATTCCGTGAATCGACGGCTGATCCGCAGGCCTTGGCCCATGTCTTCCTCCCTATCCAACGTCCCCTCCGCAGAGCCCCAGGGGACCGAATGCCCCGCTCTCGGCGGGGCTCTCTCACGCACGCCCGTGCGGCGTTCGTGCCTGTGTTCCATGTATCAACCACTACATCTTGTGGTTGCCGTACAGGCGAACCACGAGATCTGGTGGTGTCTTACGCGAATGTAGTTACACCGTTGAAAGTCGTCAACCACCAGCGCGTGCTATTCCGCGCATAGCACGCGCAACGATTGGGGGAAGCGGCCGACCACACCTCTCGGCGCGGTTGCCCGGGGAAGCGAGCGGCACTGTATCGCAGCGAGGCCGGGACGCGAAAACCAGGCTCGAACCGGGATTTCGCGAGGCGACGTCTCCGCCCGGGAAGGTGGGCTTCGATAGGCTGAAAGGAAGACGATGAACACGTGGCTCTCGACCGGGTTGATGTTCGCAGCGATCCTCGTAATCGCAGCCGCCGCCTGGGTGTGCGTTCACCGCCGCCCGGTGCCACCGCCGACCGCGCGGCGCCCGATTCACATTCGCGAACCGATCCGGCCGTCTCCCCTGCCGAACGGCCCCGCCCGCGTTCCATCGATGGTTGCCGGCTCCACGCCCCAACCGGTGCCGTACGGTCCGGTCGCCGGAGCTTCCCCGCGGCCGCCGCTCGCAGACCACGGCGCGGCGCCGTTCCCTCCGCTGCCACCGGTGCAACCGGGTGACACCCTCATCATCGATCTGCGGGACGGAGGGTCGACGGCCGGTGTGCTGATCGATCTCACCTCCACCGCCGGCGTCGAGGCCGTATCGGCACTGCCGGCGGATCCGTGGAGTTGAGCGACGGGGAACCGATCCTCCCCCTCCCAACGTTTCCTCGATATATTGGGCCCGTGAGAGAGGTGTCGCCATCAGACGTTCGCCGGTAGTCCCCCAATCGACTGTTCATGCCGCGGTGTTCCCTCTGTTCGTCGTCGCGCAGGTGGGAGGGGATGCCGAGTTCTCCAGGTGGCTGATGATCGGCGGGGCGCTCGTCGTCCTGGCGGTCGGGTTGGCCGTCGTCGTGGCCGCTCGTCTCGGCCGCCGCAGGGAACTCGAACGGCGCGCCGCCGTCCGCGAGGAGATCGCCGCCATCCTCGCTCGCGACACGAGAGACGGGGAGTCGGGCCCCGAGACCACCGCCGGCCCGGTGTCCGTCGACCTGCGCGAGGATGCGCCGCATCGTCGCAGCCCGATGTCCGCCTACATGCCGGAAGTCCGGTCGAGAGATACCTTCATCGACCTTCCATCCGACGACCCGGTGATCGACCTCGCCGACGAAACAGTTGATCTGACGGGTCAGCGTCGGGAGGTCCGCCCGGGACCCGAGTCCCGGGACTGACCGAACACCGACCCGGGACCATAAGGGCCATTCGACCCGGGAAATGAGTGCACCACATCCGGTAGGTTGATGGCGGGCGAAGCGGTCCCGCTTCGCGCCAGAAGGGTGTCGGAAGTGCAGGTCCTTCGTACGCCGGATGAGCGTTTCGAGTCACTTCTCGACTACCCGTTCGAACCGCACTTCGTCGAACTCCCCAACGATTGGGGGCCGCCGCTGCGCATGCACTACCTCGACGAGGGAGACGGTGATGGCCCGTCCGTCGTCTTGCTGCACGGAGTCCCGACGTGGTCCTACCTCTTTCGCCATCTGGTGCCTCCGCTGACCCGGGCCGGGTACCGGGTTCTGGCGCCCGACCTCGTGGGGTTCGGACGGACGGACAAGCCGGGAGCGATCGGGGACTACACCTACGAGCGCATGGTCGTCTGGACGGCCGCATGGTTCGATCTCGTGCGGCCCTCGAAGGTGACGCTCCTCGTCCACGACTGGGGTGGTCTGCTCGGACTGCGTGTGGTGGCGAGGTCATCCCGGCGGTTCGTCCGAGTCGTCGCCATCAACACCGGCCTGCCGACGGGTCATCAGGTGATGACCCCGCAGTTCTCGACCTGGCAGCAGATGGCGCACAACATGCCGGTGCTCCCCATCGGCCAGATCGTGAATGGAGGTTGTTTCGTCGATCTACCGCCGGAGGTCGTCGCCGCATACGACGCGCCGTTTCCCGACGAATCCTTCAAGTCGGCCGCCCGGGCGCTCCCGTCTCTCGTCCCCATCCACCCCGACGACCCCTCCGCGGCCGAGAACCGGGCGGCCTGGCAGGCGCTTCGTCGCTTCAAGAAACCGTTCCTCACCGTCTTCGGCGATCTCGATCCCATCTCGGGCGACGCGCAGCACAGCTTCAGGGAGAATGTTCCCGGTGCCCAGGGTCAACCGCACACCCGGATCCGCAATGGGGGGCATTTCGTGATTGAGGATCGCACCGAACGGCTCACGAAGGTGCTGTGCAAGTTCCTGCGGGCGTGACGCAGGGCGAACGATCTGCAACGCTGTGCCCGCAATGGATCGATTCTTTCGCTCACCTCCGAAAGGCGGCGTCGTCCGCCCCCTGGCGGTGGCCGTCATCTGGACGTACGCGGCAGCGCTCGCCGGAAGTGTCATCGTCGGTCTGGCGGCGGTGATAGCCGGCGCCTTCGCTGCGGTGGCGGGAGTATTCAGCGACGGGATATCCATCTCGGCGTCGATAGAGGACACGTTGGGCGTCGCCATCTGGATCACCGCCCCGATCGTTGTCGGCGTCGCCGTGTGGGTGGCCGCCTACGGTGCCACCAGCGAGGGATCGGTGCCGCGTGCGATCGTCGCCGCCCCGGTTGCCGTCGGCACCGCCGTCGCCTTGTACCTCCTCGAATCGACAGGGTTTCTCGTCGCAGGGCTGGCGCTCGGCTGGGCGCTGGCCGTTCCGGCCGGGTCTCCCACTGAGGCGGCGGCGCGCGGTCTTCCCCTGCTGGTGGCGGCTCTGTTCGTCCCGGGACTCGGAGACCTCCCGGGCGGATGGACGATCCTCATCGTGGCGGCGTCGCCGCCGATCGCCGCCCTCGGCGTCTTCGTGGGGCAAATGCCATGGCATCCGGGCCGGCGACGGGATTCATAGGCTGCCGGGTGACTGCGCCGTCCTGGTAGGTTGAGCGACAGAGGCACCTACACGAGAGGATCGTCCATGTTCGGCGTGTACCTTTTCGCCACCCTGGTCGGATGGCCCTTCGTGCTCTTCTTCCTGTTCTTCTCCTCCGATGTCGACGCCGACGTGGATGCAGATCTCGAGTTCGATGCGGACGCAGCCCCCGATGCGGGAGCGGGGGGAGTCGGCGAAGGTCTGGGCGACGCCGTGCTGTCGATCTTCTCGTTTCGAGCGATGGTGTTTTTGCTCGCTTTCTTCGGTGCCACCGGTCTGATACTCGACGCTCTCGATGTGCACGCCATCCCGACGTTGCTGCTGGCTATGGCCATGGGCCTCTTCGCCGGCTACCTGCACGCCAGGCTCTTCGCCTACCTGAAGCGTTCCTCTGTGGAGAGTTCGACCACCAACGCCGACCTGCGCGGATCACGTGCGAAGGTCGTCGTGCCGGTCTCTTCCGAACAGAAGGGTCGCATCGAGGTCGACGTGGAGGGCAGACCGGTGTACGTCACCGCCAGACCGTTCAAGGACGGCACGTTCGAGAAGGGACAAGTGGTGGTGGTCGTCGAAGTCGAGGACGGAATGGCCCTGGTGGGTCCGTTGAATCTGGACGTATAGGAGGATCGACCATGGAAATCGCCATCACTCTGGCCGGGATCGTCGTCGTTGCGGTGGTCGTGGTACTGCTTGCCGTACGCAGCCTGATCGTCATTTGCCCGCCCAACCGCATCGCCGTGATCTCGGGCCGCTCGCGGTCCGACTCCGAAGGCAAGCAACGTGGCTATCGGGTGATTCGCGGGGGCAGAACGGTGCGGATCCCGCTCCTCGAGAAGGTCGACTGGATGGATCTCAACACCATCGCCATCGAGCTCTCGGTCACCAACGCATACTCAAAGGGCTCGATTCCCCTCAACGTGCAGGCCGTCGGCGACATCAAGATCTCCAGCAGAGAAGGGGTTCTCGACAACTCCATCGAACGCTTCCTGAGCAGGCCGATCGGCTACGTCCAGCAGATCGCCAAGGAGACACTCGAGGCCAACCTGCGCGGCGTGCTGGCCACGCTGACTCCCGAAGAGGTCAATGAGGACCGGCTCAAGTTCGCCGCCGTCCTGATCGAAGAAGCCGACGACGACATGCGGACGCTCGGTCTGGACCTCGACGTCCTCAAGATCCAGAACGTCACCGACGAAGCAGGCTACCTCGACTCCGTCGGCCGGCGCCGGACGGCGCAGGTGATCAAGGAGGCCAGGGTCGCCGAAGCCGAGCGGCAGGCCGAAGCGCAGGAGTCCGAGGCCGATTCGAGACGTCGCGCCGAGGTGGCCCGTGCCGATGCCGACCTCTTGATCGTCGAGCGTGAGAACGCTCTGCGCGTGCGGACCGCCGAACTCGAGGCTGCCGCGCTGATCAAGGAAGAACAGGCCAAGGTCGCCGGCGACAAGGCCCGGGCAGTCGCCGAGCAGGAGCTCCAGCAAGAGCGGATCGAGCTCGAGCGCCGCCGGCTCGAGGCCGACGTGGTGGCTCCTGCCCGCGCCGAGAAGGAAGCCAGGGAACTGAAAGCCAAGGGCGATGCAGCTCCGATTATCGAGGACGGCGCCGCACAGATCGAGGTCTTCCGGCGACTCGTCGACCAGTACCGCGAGGCAGGGGACGACGCGCAACAGATCTTCGTGCTCAACATGCTGCCGGACTTGCTCGACAAGATCGTCAGTACCGTTCGCGGGGTGTCGATCGATCGGGTGTCCGTCATCGACTCGGGCGACGGGCAACAAGGGATCCCATCGGTCATGTCGCAGCTTCCCGCCGCGGTCATCAAGATCACCGAACAGATCGAGAACGCCACCGGGATCAACATCCTCTCGAACCTCGCCCGACGTGAACCGCCGGGAGAAGAGGCCGCCGGCGCAGAGGCGTGACCGAGAATCAACCGAACGGATTGCCGGGCCGGTAGCCTGAAGGCCGACCGGAAGAGAGACACGGAGACATCCATGGCGCGACTGCGCCTGTTTGCACAGCTGCGAGAACTGGCCGGAACTGCAACCACCGAAATCGACGCCGATTCGGTCGGGTCGCTCCTGGCCAGTGCGGCGGCGACCTACGGCGAAGGGTTCGCGCGCAGCATGAAGCGAGCTCGCGTATGGGTGAACGGCGAACCGGCGACCGAGGAGACACCGCTTCACGTCGATGATGAGGTTGCGCTGATCCCGCCCGTGTCCGGCGGGGCCGAGACCATTGCGGCACGAGGCACGGACCTGCGGACGATGGCGCCCGTCCTCGCCGCCGTCGTGCTCATCGTTGCCAATCTCCCCGATTCGCCGACCTGGTTCGTCTCGGCGCTGGTGGGAGCGGGTGCGATATGGGCGGTCGATCTGGTCGATGCCGCGCGCTCGTCTGCCGTGTCGATGCAACTTCCACCCGTTCTCGCCACGGTGCTCGTGGGTGCCATCGCCCCGTTCGGAATGGCAGACAACACCGCAGGCGTCGTCGGGCTCGGCCTGGTGGTCGTCTTCTCATTGATGGCGGCCTTCGCCTGGAGCGTCGCGGTGCCCGAGAGCCGGGACCTGCGGTCGGTGGCGACCACCGCACTCGCACAGGTCATCGTGGGCACGGGGATCGGTTCGCTGGTTCTAGCCAGGTTGTCACCCGACGGACGAGCACGGGTCGGCCTCTTCCTGGTCGTGGTGGTGGTGTCGGCCGGGGCCTGGTGGCTGGCCGGGCGTGGGCGGAGATTGGCGGTGCTGGACCCGTTCGCGGCCGGCGCAATTGCCGCCGTGCTCGGAGCACTGGGGGCCGCCTGGCTGTGGGACCTCGGGATCCTGCCGTTCCTCTTCGTCGGTGTTGTCCTGGCACTGGCGCTCATCGCCGGCCGCGGATTCGGAGCCATGGTCCGCACCGGCGAGGTGTACCTCGTCGATCAGCCTCCCGGAATGCTGACCCCGCTCGACGGCCCGATTCTGGCGGCCGCGGCCTTCTACCCCATTCTCCAACTCGTCGTGTGACCCGGACGGGTCACGCCGGTCCGGTCAGACGGCGAGCGCACGTCCGATCGCGAGACCGCCCGTCGCCGCCAGGAGCCCCAGCGCCAGTGCGGCCAGGACGTTGAAGGCGCCGGCGAAGGGCCGACCCCCTCCGATCAATTCCACCGACTCCAACATCCAGGTGCTGAAGGTCGTGTAACCGCCGAGCAGGCCGACGGTGAGGCCGGTCCGAAGTGTGGGGTCATCGGCGACGTGATCGCCGAACACGCCCACGAGTACCCCCAGAATGAGGGCGCCGGTGATGTTGACGGCCATCGTCCCGATCCAGTACTCCCAGCCGATGCGTCTGCCGACCAGGGAGCCGACGGCGTAGCGGGCCATCGAACCGATAGCTCCACCGACTCCGACCGCCAGCAAGGTGCGCATGGGCGGCGAGCCTAGTGTTCCGACCCGACACCGTGGAGGTGATGGGTTTCGTTTCGCCTCCCCTTGGGGGGAGGTGGTTCGCAGCTGTTGCTGCGAAGCGGAGGGCTGGTTGGGAGGGTTGTGTGTGCTCCTCACTGTGTGGGGAGTGCCCCCTATCCCGGGCCAATACCCCCTACCCCCGCTCCAATACCCCCTACCCCCGGGCCTCCGGCCCGGCGGTACCTTCCCCCTTCCAGGGGGACTGTCGGCGGTACCTGTCGAATTGGATAGGCGTTCTCGGTGGTGTTGACGCGGATCTGCAGAGGTGGATGACGGTGCGACCGGTCTAACCAAATCGATCCCCCCAAGGGGGACCTATGAGGCAGAGCCGGACGGAGGGGCGGACTGGGGTTTGCGGATACCGGACGCCGAATACCGGATACCGGATACCGGATACCGGACTTCGAAGTACGTGGGCCGGTTCGTGTGTTGGGTGCACCCCCTCCGGCCTCGCTGCGCTCGGCCACCTCCCCGCGAGCGGGGAGGGCACTGTGGAGGTGGTGGTATTCGTTTCGTCTCCCCTTCGGGGGAGGTGGTTCGCAGCTGTTGCTGCGAAGCGGAGGGGGCTGGTTGGGTTCCAGGTTCCAGTTTCTAGGTTCCAAGTTCCAGGTCGACGTACCCGGTACCAGGTACGCCGGTGAATACGCACTATCGACTGCCCGGCAAGTACGCTTTGGAGAACATGTTTCGCTCCGTGGCAGCGCGAGCGCTGTTTGCCCTGATCCTCGTCACCTCGTTGTTGTTCAGCGCGGCTCCGGCCTCGTCGATCACAAAGAGCGAGGTCGATGCCGCCTGCGCCGAGTCGAAGGCGGCGAAAGCGGTGCTCGACGAAGCACAGGCGGCACTCGACGCGGCCACGGCCGCCCACCAGGAGGCCTACTGGCAGCGTGACGAAGTGTCCTACAAGCAGCTTGGTCTGCGCGCCATAATCGACGACCACATCGACGAGGTGGACGGCATCCGCGATCGGGTGGTCGAACGGGCGATCGACATGTACATGGCGGGCGGTGCCGTCCAGCCGGGCATGCTCTTCAGCGCCGGTTCGGTCGAAGAGGTGATCACCGGCCAGGCGTACCTCGACGCCGCCACGAAGGACGACGTCGCCTCGCTGGAGCGTCTGGAAGCGCTCAAGCAGGACCTCGACAAATACCAGGAGGAGTTCGCCCGGCAGAAGGCTGAGTTGGACGTCATCGAGGCCGAGCTGGCAGACATCGCTCGCAGGCAGTTGGAGCTGGTCGATGAGGTGACGCAAGCGTTCAACTCGCTGGACTCCGAGTGCCGGGCGGCGCAGGCCGAGTATCAACGCCAGCTGGCGATCGAGGCGGCGTTGAAAGCGGCGCGAGCGGCCGGAGGCGCCGGGGGAGTGGGCCCGGAAGCCACGCCCGGATTCATCTGTCCGATGCCGGCGCCGGTCTCCTTCATCAACGACTGGGGGTTCCCGCGATCCGGCGGCCGGACCCACAAGGGCACGGATGTCTTCGCCTCCTACGGGCACCGCGTGGTGGCGGTCGCCAACGGAACCGTGCGCCTGCGCTCCGGGGGGTTGGGCGGCACGTCCGTCTGGCTCCATGCAGACTACGGCGTGAGCTTCTACTACGCTCACCTCAGCGGATACGCACCCGGCATCGTCGACGGGGCGCAGGTCTCGATCGGCCAGGAGATCGGCTACAACGGCGATACCGGCAATGCCCGAGGTGGTGCCCCTCATGTGCACTTCCAGATTCACCCCGGGGGAAGCTCGCGACCGGCGGTGAACCCGTATCCGACGCTGTCGCGCAACTGTTGAGAGGAGTGAGGTGAACGGAGAGCACCGCAGGAGGATCGACCGAATCCTCGACGATGGTTTCCTCGACGGACTCGAGAACGCCGATCTCGATGGGCTTCGCGAGAAGCGCCGAATGACCGATGAGGTCGAGACCGAACTTTCCTACTACCGGCGACTGCTGCACGGCCGGATGGACCTGCTGCAGTTCGAGATGCGCAGGCGAACCGGCGAAGAGCAGCGCTCTCTGATCGAAGCACTGCCCGAGATCCTCGGTTCCGGCGAGCGAACGGGGCCGCTGGGCCGGGTGCCGTCGGTCTTCTCGCCCGACCTGCCCGAAGAACGGAACCGGGGTATCGACAAGGTGCTTGGTGACGACTTCCTGACGCGCATGCACGAACTGAGCGATGGTGAACTCCAGGACGTTCAGGAAGCGCTGGCCGAGACCGAGCAAGAGATTTCGGAGCAACGCAGGGCGGTTCAGTCGGTCTTCGATGCCATTCAGGGTGAGATCACCCGCCGGTACAAGGATGGCATCACCGACAGCATCGACCTCGTAGCCGACTGATCCATCGATGATCGCCCGGGTCGTCCGATCGGGGGTGGTCGAGGCCACTCACGATGGTGCCGTTGCAGTCGTGAACTCGCGCGGTGATCTCGAGGCCTCGTATGGAGACTTCGAACGTCGGTACTTCGCTCGATCGGCCGTCAAGCCGTTCCAGACCTACACCTCTCTGCGGTTCGGAGGGGAGATGCCGCCCGAGTTCGTTGCGGTGGCGTCGGCCTCACACGGGGGCGATCCCGTCCATGTCGCCATCGTCGCAGAGATCCTCGCCGACGCCGGACTCGAAGGCGACGCGTTGCGATGCCCCCAGGCCTGGCCGTTGTCACCCGGTGCCGCCCGGCGGGTTGCAGGGGCTCCCGGTCCGAAGCGAATCTGGCACAACTGTTCGGGCAAGCATGCGGCCATGCTGCGGGCCTGTGTGGTGCGGGGTTGGCCGACCGAGAGCTACGTCGATCCGGATCATCCCTTGCAACGAGCGAATCTCGAGTTGATCCAGGACGTCACCGGAGAGGACCCCGGGCCGGTAGGCGTCGACGGGTGCGGTGTGCCGGTTTTCAGAGTCTCGACGGTGGGCATGGCCCGGGCGATGGCAAGGTTTGCCACTGAGCCACGTTTCGCGGGAATCTGGCAGGCGATGCACCGTTTCCCGATGCTGGCTTCCGGTATCGACGGCGTCGACGCGGCCATCGCCCGGTCGCTCGATGCCGCCGCCAAGCGAGGGGCGGAGGGTTTGCTGGGCGTAGCGCTCCGGAACCGTCTCGGTCTCGCCGTCAAGGTGTGGGACGGGGCGCGGCGGGCTGCCGGGGTGGGAATGATCTCGGCGCTCGAACAGTTGGGACTCCTTGCCGGGGCGCAGTCCATTCACCTCGCGGCGGCGGCGCGGCCGGCCGTCCTCGGTGGCGGCGTCCCGGTTGGATACATGGAACCGACGCTTCACCTCGAGCGATGAACACACACCGAGATTGGAAGAGCCGTGGCTTCGACCTCGCTCCGGCGGCACCCTGCATAGGTCCATTCGCCCGGCCCGACGTGCTGGCGACTCTGTGGCGCCACGCGCCTGAAGAGGATGCTTCGCTGCAGATCGCTGAAACCTCCGACGCGCTTCTCCCGCTGGTCATGACCGGGGACACGCTGTCGTTCGTCGGGCATCGGGATCTCGTCGACTATCGGAGCCCCCTCGGGCGAGGTGTTGCCGACCTCGTAGAAGAGATCGTCGAATCGTTGCCGGCGGGGACGCGGATTCATTTCGACTCGCTCCCAGGTGAGGCGGTCGAAGTGATCGCCGAGGGCCTGCGCCGCTTCGGTCTCGATCCGGCTCCTGTGCAAGGTGATGTCGCAGCGGTGCTGGAACTGCCGGCGTCCTTCGACGAGTACCTGGCGGGCATCGGCAAGAAGGAGCGGCACGAGTTGCGGCGCAAGCGCAGACGGTTCGAGGGAGAGGCGGGACCGCTCGACCTGGAGCGGGTGATCGGCGATGACGGAGTGTTCGATCAGTTCGTGTCGCTGCATCGCCGATCCGACGGCGACAAAGGCTCGTTCATGACGGCGGCGATGGAGGCGTACTTTCGTGATCTCTACGCACTGCCGGGGTGGGGGATCGATGCGCTACGAGATGGTGGCGGGATGGTGGTGGCGGCGGCCTTCGGCTATGTGGACGATTCCGGCTACTACCTGTACAACTCCGCATTCGATAACGTTCTCTCCCGCATCTCCCCGGGTCAGGTGATGCTGGGGGCGATGATCGAGCGTGCCGTCGAGGAGGGCCGGCGTATCTTCGACTTCCTGAAGGGCGATGAGAGCTACAAGTTCCGCCTCGGCGCGGAACCGCGCCCGCTGTATGAGGTAGAGGTCGTCAGATGATCTCGAAGGTTGCGTTCCTCAGCTACCACACCTGTCCTCTCATCCCGCCCGGTTCGGGCGACTCAGGCGGGATGAACGTGTACATCGATGAGCTGGCGACGATGATGGCCTCCCGGGGGGTTGACGTCGACGTGTTCACCCGACGGACCGGGCCTCGAGACCTGGGCGTGGTGGAGGCCCCGGGCGGCTACCGGGTCGTTCACGTGACGGCCGGCCCACACGAACCACTACCGAAGGTCGCCGGCGCCGCGTTCGTCGGGGACTTCGCAGACGCCGTGGCCGGGTTCGAATCCGGCTACGACCTCGTCCACTCGCATTACTGGTTGTCGGGGTGGGCAGGGCTCCTGCTCAAGCGACGTCTGGGCGTGCCGCTGGCCAACTCGTTCCACACGCTCGGGAGAGTCAAGGACGCCACCCGCCGCGGGGATGAACCGCCGGAGAGCCTCTTGCGAATCGCCGCCGAGCACGATGTGCTGGCCGGTTCCGATTGTGTCATCGCCTCGACGCCGGCAGAGGCGGAGGATCTGCTTCAGCACTACGGTGCCGACCCGACGCGACTGTGCATCTCCCCGCCGGGCGTGAACCACGACGTGTTCACCACCGGCGACAAGGCGGCGGCGCGCCGGGACCTCGGCCTACCACCCGACGAGCCGATCGTGCTGTTCGTCGGGCGCGTCCAGCCGCTGAAGGGCATCGACGTGGCGGTGGACGCCTTCTCGCTCGTGCAGCGCCGCCGCCCGGGCGCCAGATTGCTGGTGATCGGGGGCCCGAGTGGCCCGAACGGAGTGAGCGAGCTGGACATGGTGCGCGAACGCATCGGTCGTCTGGCTCTCTCGGGTCACGCGGATCTGATCGAGCCGGTTGCCCACGATCGGCTACCCCGGTACTACCAGGCGGCCGACGTCCTGTTGGTGCCGTCGCGCAGCGAGTCGTTCGGGCTCGTGGCGGTCGAGGCGCAGGCCTGCGGGCTTCCGGTCGTCGGCGCCAACGTCGGAGGCCTCTCGTACGCCGTTTCGGACGGCGTTTCGGGATACCTGATCGATGGATGGGATCCGGAGGACTACGCAACGACGGCGATTTCGATCATCGACGACCCGGAGCACGCCGCGCAGCTCTCCAAAGGGGCGACGGCCTACTCGGCGGAGTTCTCGTGGGAGGCCACGGCCGGGCGATTCTTCGAGCTGTACGCCGGCATCACCTGACCGACGGTCACCTCGCGGGACGGGCATCGCGAAAAGTCTGCTTCAGAAACTTGTCGACAGGAGCTTGTGCACAAGGCCCTGTGGAAACCTGTGGATTCTGTGGATTACGATCGGCCGGCGCTCAGATAGCACTACATAACGCTTCATAGGTGTGCCTATCAGAGCGGGAAATCGCGAAAACGCGGCCAATCGACCGGGTTGACTGGGCGGCCGATTCTCCGTAGCTTCGAAGGTGCAAAGCCCAAGGTGNNGTTCCTTGGGCTCTTGCGCGTCCGGGGTCGTCCGGGCGCCCGGGATCACACGACGCAGAACATCCGAACGGTCGGCGCCAGGATCATTCCCTTCGTGCACGGATAGATGGATCGCATGTCGACCGACAGGTGGCCGGCGGCAACCGTGGGGGCATCACTCGATGCGGGCGATGCTGAAGGATTCTGAGGTGGCGTCTTCGAGGCCGACGACGAGGGTGAAGGAGTGGCGGCAGTCGGAGGTGCGGTGGTCGTCGTAGTGCTGGCCGTCGCCGCCGGCGGAGTGCTGGTGGTCGTGGTTGCGGGCGGGGCAACCGTGGTGGTGGTCGTCGGCGGTGCAGTGGTCGTCGTGGTCGGTGGGCTCACCAGGCCGTCGGGTCCTTTCATGAAGACGACCGTGATGTAGAGGTTTCCGTCGGGCGCCCGGTCGGCGCCGACGCCGACGTAGTTGAAGTCGCCCAGGATGTTTGCCCGGTGCCCGGAGGAGTCCATGAACGCCCGGTGCAACCTGTCCACGTTGGGCCCGACACCGACGTTCTCACCTAGGGACGACCAACCCGAGGTCACGGCGGCGAGATTCGGGTTGTGAGAGATCTGGCCATCGGCGATCATCTGCGCCGTCCAGGTCCTGGCATCGTCGGTGAGGTCCCAGTAGACGTCGAGGGCGTTCAGCCCTCGCGAGGTCCGTTCGGAGTTGATGAGCGATGCCATCGATGATTCATCGGCGGTTGCGGAGGCGATGGACGCGAGGCCGGTGGTGGCCATCGCCACCACCAGGCATGCAGTCAGTATCCGCCGAATCATGAGTCGATCTCACCGCCTCGTACCTCTCATCTATCGGCAGAAACGGCGGAGACTTGACTCGATTCAGGCGTCGAATCCGTACATCACCTCTCGCAAGTTCACCCGGCGAACCGAGTGATCGCTGAGATCGACCAGGAGCGAACCGAGTCGCAAGCCCTGCATGCCTTCGCCCCGGTTGGTGATCACCCGGAGAACGCCGTCGTCGTAGTCGAGAACGCCGAGACCCAAGCACCGGCCCTCACCGTCCTGCACGCCGACCAGCATGCCGTCGAGGCGTGAGAAATCGAGACCCGCAGAGAGGGTGGGGGCGAAGACCGTCGGTCGCACCCGCCACCGTTCGAGTGGCTCGGAGAACGCCTTTCGGAAGCCGGTACGACGTCTCTCAGACCGCTCGTCCGGTGAGACCGGCAACACGTCCGGATGAACCGGAAGGGTCTCCACCCTGGCCGCGAAGAATCGCTTCAGCATCCCGATGATCGGTTCCATCTCAGATCCGTGCTGCAGCGCCACGACGAGGTCCGGCCGGCACGACTCCATCTTGTGGTACTTGAGGGTCTGTCCGACGACGCCGGACACGGCGCCGGTGGTATCGATGACCACGAGCTCGGCCGATCGGCGAGCCACATCGACCAGCGCCGCAGTCGAGAGGACTTGCTGCAGGACGAGTCGTTCGGGGCTCGTCGATCCCACGAAACGCAGCTCGTCGGCGGTCTCGAGGTCGTTCAGGTCGCCCTCGTCGTGCACCCACCGCAGTCCTACACAGGTCGGCGGGCCGACGGTGCTCTGGCCGACGTCTGCGTCGACGTACGCAATGGTCCGGCCGGCTCGGATCCCCTCCGCCATGATCTGATGGGCGAGCGTCGTCTTCCCGGTGTCGGGTGCGCCCACCAGCATCACAACGCCGCCGGCCGCGGCGAGGCCCCTGGCGAGCTCGAGGTGGAGTGTTTCTGGCACGGCCACATGGTACCGGGGTGCGGCGGCTCCGATGCTGAGGCGGCAGTGCCGGCCCGGACTCGCTGCTCATCCGCTCGGCTAGCGTCACGTGCATGCCCGAACGCAAACCAATCTCCTTCCTCTCCGACTTCGGACTC
>JABAOG010001658.1_pt3 | contig 17749 bp, 14 predicted proteins | sample 7062131 | NCBI WGS metagenome assembly JABAOG01 (sample SAMN14538629, study PRJNA623070) | marine sediment metagenome | biome: marine biome [ENVO:00000428]; feature: marine pelagic biome [ENVO:01000023]; material: deep marine sediment [ENVO:00002113] | place: India: Arabian Sea | collected...
GTGCTGTTCTCCTGGGTTTTCCGCGTGCTGCCGGGCGTCGTGCATCGCGAGCGCCACGGCGAGGAGCCGCCGCCGCGCACGCCGCTGGGCCTAGGCGTTGACCTGATTGCCGGATTAGGGTTGTTACTGATAATATTAGTCGAAGTTTACCAGAGGTTTACCTAGCGCGGGGTGCGATTTGCGGCTACGGAATCTTGCTGTCCCTCCCCCCGATGGTCATGCTCGACCGATGCCAATCCGACATGCCAGCCTTCTCGCCGCCGTCCTGACGACGCTCGCCGCTTGCGCGACCCTGCTGCACCGCGAGGCCGCGCCTCACGCGAGCTGGCCGCACGAGACGAGCGATCTGCCGCCGGATCCGGCGGTCGTCTACGGCCGGCTCCCCAACGGGTTGCGCTATGCGATCCTGGAAAACGACACGCCCAGCGGCGTGGGCGCCCTGCGGCTGCGGATCGACGCCGGCTCCCTGATGGAGGACGACGACCAGCGCGGTCTCGCCCACGTGCTCGAGCACATGGCGTTCAACGGGTCCGCCAACGTCCCCGAGGGGGAGATGGTCCGCATGCTCGAGCGCGCCGGCCTGGCGTTCGGTCCCGACACCAACGCCTACACGAGCGTCGACGAGACGGTCTATCAGCTCGATCTGCCTTCGGTCTCCGACGAGACGCTCGAGACCGCCTTCTTCCTGCTCGACGAGGTCGCGCAGCACCTGCTCATCGATCCCGACGCCCTCGAGCGCGAGCGCGGGGTCGTGCTGTCCGAGATGCGGGTGCGGAACACCTATACCCAGCGCTATCGCGAAGCGGCGCAAGCGTTCCTCTACCCCGGGGCGCGCTTCGTCGAGCGCGATCCCATCGGGGTGGCCGAGGTGCTGCGCGACGCGCCGGCGGAGCGCGTGCGCGACTTCTACGAGGCCTACTACCGGCCCGAGCGCGCGCTGGTCGTCTTCGTGGGCGACGCGCCCGCGGAGGCGATCGAGGCGCGCATCCGCGAGACGTTCGGCGATTGGCGCGCGCGCGGCCCGGACGGCGACGATCCCGATGTCGGCGAGGTGCGCGACCTCGATCTCGCCGCGGACGCGTTCGTCGATCCCGACATGCCCACGGTGGTCACCATCGCGGAGACGCGCCCGGCCGCGTCCGAGACGGACACGGTCGAGACCCGCCGTGATCGGCTGGTGCGCAATCTCGGCTTCGCGATGCTTTCCCGCCGACTCCAGCGCCTCGCGCGCGCCCCCGACGCGCCCTTCCTTTCCGCGTCGGCGAGCTACGCGCGCGTCTACGACACGCTCGAGCACGCCGACATCTCGATCGTCGCCGAGACCGGCGGCTGGTCGACGGCGCTCGCGGCGGGCGAGCAGGAGCTGCGCCGCGCGCTCGACCACGGTTTCAGCGAGGCCGAGCTCGCCGAGCAGCTCGCGGTCTATCGCGCCTCTCTGCGGGCCGCCGCGGACGGCGCGGAGACGCGGCGCTCGTCGGGCCTGGCGGACGGCCTCGTCGGGTCGGTGGGCTCGAGCTGGGTCTTCACGCACCCAAGCACGGACCTCGCCCGCTTCGAAGCCCTGGCCGCCGACGTGACGGTCGAGGATGTGGAAGCGGCCTTCGCGGACGCCTGGGGCGACCGGGAGCCCGCGATCTTCCTGGGCGCGGCGAGCGGGGTCGAGGGCGGCCCGAGGGCCATCGCGACGGCTTTCCTCGACAGCCGCGCGACGGCCGTGAGCGCTGCGCCCGAGCGCGGCGACTCCGCGTTCGCCTACGACGACTTCGGCGCGCCCGGCGCAGTGCTGGAGCGCCGGCGGGCGGAGGATCTCGACGTCACCGAGGTGCGGTTCGCCAACAACGTGCGGCTCAACGTCAAGCCCACGGACTTCGCGCGCGACCGGGTGAGCGTCAGCGTGCGCGTCGGCGCCGGCCGCCTGGAGATGCCCAAGGAGCTGCCCGGGCTCGAGTACCTCGCGGAGAGCACGCTCATCTCGGCCGGGCTGGGCGAGCATTCCATTGACGACCTTCAGTCGCTCCTCGCGGGCGAGAACGTCGGCGTGGACTTCTTCGTCGACGACGACGCCTTCGTGTTCTCCGCCGTCGCGACGCCGGAGGACCTCGCGCTCCAGCTCAAGCTGTTCGCCGCCTATGTCGCCGAGCCGGGATACCGGGAAGAGGCGCTCACGCGGTACCGCCGCTCGCTCGACGCCTGGTACGAGAGCATCGACGCGACGCCGCAGGGCGTGCAGGCGCGCGACGTGCCGCGGCTGCTGCGCAGCGGCGACCCGCGCTACGGCGTGCCGGATCGGGACGCGCTGGGCGCCCGCACCTTCGACGAGATGCGCGCGGCGCTCGAGGCGGCGTTCGCGTCCGGCGCGGTCGAGGTGGGCGTCGTCGGCGACGTGGAGGTCGATGCGGCGATCGACGCCGTTGCGGAAAGCTTCGGGGCGCTCGCCCAGCGGGCGGCCGAGCCGCCCACGCTCGAGGACGCGCGCGTGGTTCGGTTTCCCGAGCCGACGGCGGAGCAGGTCGTGCTCGGGCATCGCGGCGAGAAGGACCGCGCGCTGGCGCTCGTCTACTGGCCCGGCGTGGACGGCTCCGACGTCGAGCGGACGCGCGTGCTGACGCTCGCCAAGGAAGTGCTGCAGCTCAAGCTGACCGAGCGCGTCCGCGAGAAGGACGGCGCGAGCTACTCGCCCAGCGCGTTCGCCTCCTTCTCCGACGTGAGCCCCGGGTACGGCTACATCGGCGTGTCGCTCGACGTCGAGCCCGACCTCGTGGAGGGCTACTTCGAGGCCGTCGACGAGATCGTCGAGTCCATGGCGGCGGGCGACGTGACCGAGGATGAGATCGAGCGCGCGCGCCGGCCGTTGCTCGCCGACATCGAGCAGGCGGGGGAGAGCAATCGCTATTGGCTCCGGGTCGTGTCGATCGCACAGACGAAGCCGCAGGTGCTCGACGACCACCGCACGCGGCGGGCGGGCTTCGCGGCGATCACCCGCACGGACGTGATCGAAGCGGCGCAGCGCTACTTCCGCGCCGACCGCGCCTTTCGGATCGCCATCACGCCCGAGCCCGAGAGCGAGGAGCTCCTCGCCGCCGCGGGCGCGCGCGACCTGGGCGCGGTCGCCGACGCGGGACCCCCCGAGCTCGATTGACGACCATGCGCCGAGCCGCGTCGGCGGTCGCGCCACGCGCGAGCGCAACGACTTGTCAACCTTTCTGACGGCCTGAGGGTTGCTGCGCGCGATCGCGCGACGAGGCGGCTGCGGGGGGCGGACATGCGGATCGAGCTCATCTCCACCAGCGAGCTGGGGCCGGCCGAGCGGCGGGAATGGCGACGGCTTCAGGGCCGGGAACGGACCATCTCGACCCCGGCGCTGTCGCCCTATTGGGCGCGCTGCGTCGGCGCGGCGCGCGCGGACGCGCGCGTGGCGGTGATCGAGGACGGCGGCGGACGCGCGCAGGCCTTCCTGCCCGTCCAAGTGGGACGAGCGGGCGTGATCGAGCCGCTGGCCGCCTCGCTCGGCCTCGGCTGCGGGCTCGTGGGCGATCCGGGGCTGGAGTGGGGCGCGGCCGAGTGGCTGCGCGACCTGCGCGCCCGCGCCCTTCCCTTCGCCGGCGCGCCGCAGCGCCAAGTCGAGCTTGCGCGCTTCGCGCGCGGCGAGGCCCTGCGCCTGAGCGCGGAGCTTTACGGCGGCGCGAGCGCCTACGTGCGCCGCCGGCGGCGGGACCAGGTCGACGTGCTCGGGCGGCGCGCCCGACGGATGGAGGCCTTGGCGGACGCGCGCGGCGCGCCGCGCATCCGGCTGTTCGCCTGCGATCGCCCGGATTTCGATCGCGTGCTCGCTTGGAGCGCGGCCGCCCGCCGGAGCCCGCGCAGCGGCTGGGAGGCCGCGGCGCTGCGACTGGCCTTCGAGCGCGATCCCGAGGACGGCTTCTACGGCGCCTTCTTCACGATGCGCCTGGGAGGCGCGCTGGCCGCAGGCGTGCTCTTTCTCGTCGACCACCGCCAGGCGCAGCTCGTCCTCTACGGCGAGGATCCGAGGCTCGAGCCGCACGAGCCGGCGGCCGTGCTGGCGGCGGACGCGCTCATGGCGCTCGCCGCGCGCGGCGTCGTGGAGGCCGACCTCGGCGCCGTGGACGGGCCGATCGTGCGCGAGCTCGCCACGCGGCCGCGCCGTGAGCTCTACGGGCTCGTTCGGCCGGCGGCGCGGCCGCGCCGGCGGGGCTTCGCGGCGCCCCTCATCGCGCTTGGGCGGCGGCAGGCGAGCGGCGCCCGCGTTGCGCCGCACTGACCGCCTTCGCGCTCGTTGATCGCGACGTCGCGCGCGCCTAGTCTCGGCGCTCGAGCTGCAGCGCGCGTCCGCTCGACGCGTGGGGTCGAGGAGGATGTCATGCGCTTGATGGGAATGCTCGCCGCCGCAGCGGTCGTGGCGGCGTGCTCGCAGCCCGCCGGGACGGGAGCGACGGCCGGCGCGGCCGAGGCCGAGGCCGCTGCGCCAGCGCCGGGGCCGGGCACGCCGGCGGAGAACCTCGCGGCGTCGGAGGCCTACCTCGCCGAGAACGGCGCGCGCGACGGCGTGGTGACGACGCCGTCGGGCCTCCAGTACGAGGTGCTCGCCGCCGGCCCCGAAGACGGGATGAGCCCGGCGCCGGGGCAGTACGTGTGCGTGCACTACCGGGGCACGTTCATCGACGGCTCGGAGTTCGACAGCTCCTATTCGCGCGGCGAGGCGGCGGCGTTCCCGTCGAACGGGGTCATTCAAGGCTGGGTGGAGGCCCTGAGCATGATGAAGCCCGGCGACGCCTGGCGGCTCGCTATTCATCCCGACCTGGCCTACGGGCCCCAGGGGCGCTCGGGCATTCCGCCGAACGCGGCGCTCTTGTTCGACGTGTCGCTGATCAAGCTGCTCGACGGCCCGCCCGCGCGCGGGGTCGACTGCGCGGCGGGCGAGTAGGGCGGGTCGAGGCCGAAGGCCGGACCCCCCGTCGCCCGCGGGAAGCGGCGAAACGACGTGAGCTTTCTGTTCGCCGCTTCGCGGCGATGGCGGGTCCGCTCCGCTTGACCCGCCCTNNACGACTGCGCCGGCGGCCGGGCGACGCTCCACACCACGCCGCCCGGGCTCGACGCCACCCTGCCGGTCGTGTTGGAGCGGCGACGCTAGCAAGCGTCCTCGATTCGAAGCTCGCTCGATCTGAACATGTCCATCATCCTCGGTCCCGCCCAAGGCGCGAACCGAGGGCCCAGGAGGCGAAGCGCTCTACGGCCCCCGGATCCCCGGTCTCGCTTCGCTCGCCGAGGATGACGGTGAACGCTTCCGAATCAGGGCGCCGGAGCGGCCTGCGATCGATCGGCTCCCGCTCACGGACGAACCGGGCTCCGCTTCCGGACGAGGGAGCGGTCGCCGGCGCGCAGCGGATGGCGCGCCTCGCCCAGCCGCGCCTCGCCCGTTCCCGAGACGATGATGGAGCCCGGCGAAAGCTGCGCCGCCGCGTCGAAGCTCGACAGGCGGCGCCCACGGCCCGGGGAGCGCCCGCTGCGATCCGCGCACCACGCCAGCGCCGGGGCTTGGGGGCGCGCTTGGCCGCGCTCTCCGCCGCGAGGCGGTCCTCGCTCGGCGGGCTCGGGCTTCAAAGGCTCGGGGTCCGGCGCCCGAGCGCCGCCCGCGCGAGCCGGTCGTTGATCGCCTCGCCCAGACCGTGGTGGGGGATCGGCGCGACGGCGACGCGCGCGTAGCCCGCCTCGTCGAGCGCGCGCAGGCAGGCGAACAGCCGCGCTGCGGCGCGGGTGAGGTCTCCTTCCGGGGAGAGATTGAGCTCGGCGAACGGCTGAGGCCCGAAGCCCAGGAACGCCTCCCCAGGCTGCGGCGCGGCCGCGTCGAGCCGCAGCCGCGCGCGGCGGGGCGCATAGTGGCGCAGGAGCCTCCCGGGAGAGCGCGGCGCGCGCTCGTCATCGGTATACGGATCGACGACGGGCCCGGCGACCTCCTCGATCGCCGGGCGCGGCAGCGCGCCCGCGCGCAGGATCACGGGCCGCTCGCCGCGCGCGTCGACCACGGTGGACTCGAGCCCCGCCGCGCAGTCCCCGCCGTCGACCACGGCGTCGATGCGCGCTCCCAAATCGCGCGTGACGTCGGCGGCGCGCGTCGGGCTGAGCCGGCCCGAGCGGTTCGCGCTCGGCATCACCAGCGGGCGGCCGAGCCGCGCCATCGCCTCGCGCGCGACCGGATGGGAAGGAACGCGCACCGCCAGCGTGTCGAGCCCCGCCGCGGCGAGCGCGCTCACCGGCGCTCCCGGGAGGCGGTCGGCGACCAGCGTGAGCGGCCCCGGCCAGAACGCGCGCGCGAGCGTCTCGAAGAGGGGAGTCGGCTCGACGAGCGCGCGCGCCGCGTCGAGGTCGAGCACGTGCACGATCAGCGGGTTGAACGTCGGCCGCCCCTTCGCGGCGTAGAGCCGCGCCACGGCGTCGTCGTCGGCGGCGTCGGCGGCCAGCCCGTAGACGGTCTCCGTGGGCAGCGCCACGAGCCCGCCGCGCGCGAGGAGGTCGACAGCGGCGTCGAGGTCGTTGGGGGAGAGGGTCATGGTCACGAGCGAGCGCCTGTAGGGCGGGTCAAGCAATACGGACCCGCCGTTGCCGCGAAGCGGCGCAGACGACCATGGCCGCTTCCTTCGCTGCGCCGCGCATGGCGGGTCCGCTCCGCTTGACCCGCCCTATGTGGAGGCCTCGATGGACGAGCTCGCGCGCACGCGCGCCATGCTCGCCGACCTCGTCGGCTTCGCCACGGTGTCGGATCGCTCGAACCTCGGCTTGATCGACTACGCCGAGGAGCGGTTGGCCGACGTGGGCGCGCGCACCCGGCGGGTGCCCGACGCGACGGGCGAGAAGGCGGGCCTGTTCGCGAGCCTGGGGCCGGACGAGCCGGGCGGTGTGGTGCTTTCCGGGCATACCGACGTCGTGCCGGTGGAGGGCCAGGCGTGGGCGAGCGACCCCTTCGTTCTCGAGGAGCGCGACGGCCGCCTCTACGGCCGCGGCGCGTGCGACATGAAGGGCTTTCTCGCCTGCGCCCTCGCCGCCGCCCCGGCGTTCGCGGAAGCGGGCTTGAAGCGCCCGATCCACTTCGCGCTCTCCTACGACGAGGAGGTCGGCTGCCTCGGCGCGCCGGCGCTGATCGAGGCGATGGTCGGCGCGCTGCCGCCCATCGCGGCGGTGATCGTGGGCGAGCCCACGCGGATGAAGGTGGTCTCGGCCCACAAGGGCCTGCGCTCGTTCCGCGTCGAGATCACGGGGCGCTCGACGCACTCCTCGCTGGTTCGCGACGGCGTGTGCGCGGTGACCCGCGCCGTGCCGCTCTTGGCGCAGCTGACGGAGGAGGCGCGCGCCATGGAGGCCGCCGCGCCCGTCGACTCCCCGTTCGATCCGCCCTTCGGCACGCTGACCATCGGCCGCTTCGAGGGCGGGGAGGCCGTCAACATCCTCGCCGGCCGCGCCGTGTTCGAGAGCCTCATGCGGCCTGCGCCGTGGGACGACGGCGACGGCGTCGAGGCGCGCCTGCGCGCGCGCGCCGCCGAGATCGAGGCGGAGATGCGCGCCATCGCCCCGGAGGCGCGCGTGGCCGTCGCCCGGCGCTCGAACGTGCCCCCGCTCGAGCCCGAGGCCGACGGCGCGGCCGAGCGGCTCGCGCGCGCGCTCACGGGGGACAACGAGCGTCGCACCGTATCCTTCGGCACCGAGGGCGGGCAGTTCCAGGCGGCGGGGCTGTCGACGGTGATCTGCGGCCCCGGAGACATCGCGCAAGCCCATCAGCCGGACGAGTTCATCGAGGTCGACCAGCTGCGTCAGGGCCTTCGCTTCATGCGCGCTCTGGCCGATCATATGTCCGGCTGAGGCGCGCCCGCGGCGTGCCGTCGGGGATCACGGCAAATTGACAGGCCCCACGTCGGCGGCTAGCAGACCGCGACCAGCCACAGCTCGACGAGGTCGCAGCGGGCGCCAGTGGAGAGGACGCACGTGAGGATTATCGTTCTGGGCGGGGACGGCTTTTGCGGCTGGCCGACGTCTTTGCACCTGTCCGCGCGCGGCCATGACGTCTTCATCGTCGACAATCTGTCGCGCCGGAAGATCGATATCGAGCTCGAGGTCGAATCCCTCACGCCGATCGCGCCGATGCGCCAGCGCCTGGCGGCCTGGAAGGAGGTCTCCGGCCGCGACATCGAGTTCGACAGCTTCTCGGTGGGCCAGCACTATCACCGGCTGCTGACGCTCATCCAGGATTTCAAGCCGGACGCGATCGTCCACTTCGCCGAGCAGCGCGCCGCGCCCTACTCGATGAAGTCGTCCTGGCACAAGCGCTACACGGTCAACAACAACCTCAACGCCACCAACGACGTGCTCGCCGCCATCGTGGAGTCCGGCGTGGACGTCCATCTCGTGCACCTGGGCACCATGGGCGTCTACGGCTACGGCACCGCCGGCATGAAGATCCCCGAGGGCTACCTCAAGGTGAACGTGGAGACCGAGAACGGGCCGGTGGAGCAGGAGATCCTCTACCCGGCCAATCCGGGCTCGATCTACCACATGACCAAGACCCAGGATCAGCTGTTCTTCGCCTTCTACAACAAGAACGACAAGGTGAGGATCACCGACCTCCACCAGGGCATCGTCTGGGGCACCCAGACGGAGGAGACCAAGCGCGACGAGCGGCTGATCAACCGCTTCGACTACGACGGCGACTACGGCACGGTGCTCAACCGCTTCCTGATGCAGGCCGCGGTCGGCTATCCGCTGACGGTGCACGGCACCGGCGGGCAGACCCGCGCCTTCATCCACATCCAGGACACGGTGCGCTGCATCGAGCTGGCGGTGGAGAACCCGCCGCAGTCCGGCGAGCGGGTGAACATCCTCAACCAGATGACCGAGACCCACCGGGTCCGCGACCTCGCCAACATGATCGCCGAGATGACCGGCGCGGAGGTCGCCAACCTGCCCAATCCGCGCAACGAGGCCGACGAGAACGACCTGCACGTCGAGAACGACCGCTTCCTGCACCTCGGCCTCGAGCCGATCACGCTCGAGAAGGGGCTGCTCGAGGAGGTGACGGACATCGCGCGCAAGTACGCCCACCGCTGCGATCGCTCGAAAATCCCCTGCGTGTCCTACTGGTCCGCCGGGAGGGCGGCCGCCGCTCAGTGAAACAGGAGTGCGTAGTCCGTAGTTGATGGTGCGTAGAGTGGGGTAAGCTTTCTACGCACTAAGCACTACGATCTACGCACTTGGCTCTCATGACCCGACGCTACTTCGGCACCGACGGCATCCGCGGCAAGGCCAACAAGTTTCCCATGACGGCGGAGACCGCGCTCCGGGTGGGGATGGCCGCGGGCAAGCACTTCCGCCGGGGCGGGGACCGCCGTCACCTCGTGGTCATCGGCAAGGACACGCGCCTCTCGGGCTACATGATCGAGCCCGCGCTCGTGGCCGGCTTCGCGTCGGTCGGCATGGACGTGCGGCTGTTCGGCCCGCTGCCGACGCCCGGCGTCGCCATGATGACGCGCTCGCTGCGGGCCGACATGGGCGTCATGCTCTCGGCGTCCCACAACTCCTATCAGGACAACGGCATCAAGCTGTTCGGCCCGGACGGCCAGAAGCTCTCCGACGAGGTCGAGCTCGAGATCGAGCGGCTGATGGACAACGGGCTCGAGGACGATCTCGCCGCTCCCGAGCGGCTCGGCCGGGTCAAGCGCATCGACGACGCCCAGGCGCGCTACATCGAGATCGTCAAGAGCACGTTCCCGCGCGGGATGACGCTGTCGGGCCTCCGCATCGTCGTCGACTGCGCCCACGGCGCGGCCTACAAGGTCGCGCCCGAGGTGCTCTACGAGCTCGGCGCCGAGGTGTTCCCGATCGGGGTGAGCCCCGACGGCTTCAACATCAACGACGAGTGCGGCTCCACCGACCCCCAGCTCATGGCGAGCAAGGTGCGCGAGTACCGCGCCGACCTGGGTCTGGCGCTGGACGGGGACGCCGACCGGGTCGTCATCGCCGACGAGCACGGAGCGATCGTCGACGGCGATCAGATCCTCGCGCTGGTCGCCACCTCCTGGCGCGCGACGGGCCGGCTCGCCAAGCCGGGGATCGTCACGACGGTGATGTCCAACCTGGCGCTCGAGCGCTATCTCAAGAGCCAGAAGATCAAGATGGAGCGCACGCCCGTGGGCGACCGCTACGTCGTCGAGCGCATGCGCGAGGCGGGCTACAACGTCGGCGGCGAGCAGTCCGGCCACATCGTGCTGTCGGACTTCGCGCCGACGGGCGACGGCCTCATCGCCGCGCTGCAGGTGCTCGCCGCCATGGTCGGGGACGGCCGCCGCGCGAGCGAGATGCTCGCTCAGTTCACGCCCTATCCCCAGATCCTCGAGAGCGTGCGCCTCGTCAACGGGCTCTCGATCGAGGCGGACTCGGTGAAGTCGGCGATCGCGGCGGCGGAGTCGCGCCTGGGCGAGACCGGCCGCGTGCTCGTGCGCAAGTCGGGCACCGAGCCGGTCGTGCGCATCATGGCCGAGGGCGAGGACGAGGCCGCCGTTCGCGCCGCGGTGCGCGAGATCGTCGACGCCGTGTCGCGGGCCGCCTGAGGGGCAGCGCCGCTCCGGCTGCGAAGTCTCGCCGAGGTCGAAGCCCAAGATGCGCGGCTTCTCCCGCGCGCGGCGCCCGCCCTCGCGAAGCAGGAACGCGATCGGCTCTCGTCGATCGGCTCTCGCCGTCGTCACGCCGCCGTCGCACAACCATGCCGCGACCACTTCGATACCATCGGCGGCAGCCTTGAGAGGACCGAGTCTTTGCTCTAACGTCGCGCTCCATTCTCTAAGTCGCCGCAGGGGCGCCCGGGGATCGGAGGCGACCGCTCGCGCGGACGGTGGCCTGCGAATTGCTTACACGATGCGAGCCGACGGAGGCGACGCGAGCGATGAGGTCACTTCGGGAGATCACCGCCGCCCTGCTCGGGGGCGTCGCCGCCGTGCTGGTCATGACCACTGCGGCGCAGGCCTACGTCGGGCCGGGCTCCGGACTGGCGGCGTTGGGGACGCTGGCGGCGCTGGTCGGGACGGTGGTGATGGCGATCTTCGGGTTCGTCTGGTTTCCCATCAAGCGGTTGCTCAAGCGCCGCGCCAAGGGCGACGCGAGCTCCGAGAACCCCGCCTCGCGATGACCCCATGTGGCCGGACTACCTCGGCGCGACGCTTCTGACGCTCGGCGTCATCGTCCTTCTCAAGGTGTTCGGCGTGATCGGGCGCGCCCGCGCCACCCTCGACATCTCGCGCGAGGCCTTCCGGGTACTGTCGGATTCGGAGCTGTCCGACGACGAGAAGGAGCGGACGGCGCAGTCCTCCTCGGGCAAGCTCTTCGTTCAGCTCGTGCTCATCACGGCCGGCGCGGCCGCCGCGCTGGCGGCGCCGACCTTGGGCGTCTGGGCGCTCGATGCGGCGGGCCTCGTGTCGCTCGACGGCGTCGTGCGCGTTGCGAGCTCGTGGCCGTTCATCGTCGCTGTCGTCGTCGTCGTCACGGCGGGTCTGTGGCTGAGGCGCGCGACGTCGTCGTGAGCTTCTCCAATCAATACTCCCTCGCGGATCGGCTGCTGCATCGGATCGCATTCGCGACGCCGAAGCTTCAGATCGACTTCGCCGAGATGGAGGACGCGCGCTTCGCCAAGGCGTACGGCGAGGTGGAGGCGTCCCGGCCCGTCTTCATCACCGCCCTGCCGCGCGCGGGCACGACGCTGCTGCTCAATCTGTGCGCCGGGCTCGAGGCCTTCACGAGCCATACCTACCGGGACATGCCTTTCGTGCTCACCCCCTACATGTGGCGGGAGATGTCGAAGGGGTTCCGCACGCAGGACACGCCGCGCGAGCGCGCGCACGGCGACGGCATGCTCGTGAGCGTCGACAGCCCCGAGGCGCTCGAGGAAGTGCTCTGGAAAGCGTTCTGGAAGGACCAGTACGCCGACGATCGCATCCACCTGTGGCCGGAGACCGGCGGCGAGGCCTTCCGCGCGTTCTTCCGGCGCCACATGGCGAAGCTGGCCAAGATCAACCAGGGCGACGGCGCGCGCCTGCCGCGCTACGCCTCCAAGAACAACCTCAACATAGCCCGGATCGCGTGGCTCGAGCGGGCCTTCCCCGACGCCGCGATCGTCGTGCCGTTCCGCGCGCCCGTCGAGCACGCCGCATCCCTGCTGCGCCAGCACCGGAACTTTCTGGCGCTCCATCGCACCGACCGCTTCGCGCGCGACTACATGGCCGGCGTGGGCCACTACGATTTCGGCGCCGGCCTGCGGCCGATCGACTTCGACGGCTGGGTCGACGCGGCGCCCAGCCCCCCCGCCGAGCTGGCGTTCTGGCTCGCCTACTGGTGCGCGGCCTACGGCCACTGCCTACGCCGCCACGAGGGCGGGGTCGTGTGGGTCGACTACGACGCGCTGTGCCGGAGTCCCGCGGCCGCTCTGGACGGGCTCGCGCGCGCGCTCGGCCTCGGCGACGGGGCGCTGTCGAGCGGCGTGGGGACGATCCGTCCCCCGCGGCCGCATGCCCCCGATCTCTCCGGCGTCGACGGCGCGCTGCTCGAGACGGCGCGCGTCGTGCATGGCGACCTGCGCGCCGCCGCGGCGCGCGAACGGCGTGAGCCGCGGCGGGCGCGAAGAGCGACGCGCTGAAGCGTGCGGATCGGCTCCTCAGTGGGGATCGCGACGTGCCAGATCGAAGCATCCAGGACATGATGAAGAGCGTCGCCGGCGCCGCGATGCGGGCGGGGCGCGGCATCGACGTCTCGCTCGCGGCGTTCGTCGTCTCGGCGTGCACGCTCTCGTTCGCCTACGGCGTCGCCGTGATGACGTTTCAGCTTTTTCCGTACACCGTTCTTTCGCGCGCGTCGGTTGCGTTCGACGCTTGGCGCGCGCTGGAGGACGACGCGTTGATGTTCGGCGCCATGCCGAGCGCGGACGCGGCGCCTGCGCCCTTGGTCGCCACGGTGAGCGGCGAGTCCGGCGCGGAGAATGTTCTCATAGCGGGCGGGCCGTACCAGTTCATGGAGCGCTGCCCGGCGCACGGCTGCCTCGCTTGGGTGATCGATCGGAACGGCGACGTGCTGCACAGCTGGGAGGTCGATGTCGGCGGGCTGGTCGCGCGGATGGGCGACGCGTTCTCCGGCGGCCTGGAGCCGGCGAGCATCTATCCCGTCGGGATGGCGCTGGCCGACGACGGGAGCCTTTACGCCACCTTCCAGGGCCGCAACATCTACCCCTACCAGATCGGCATCGCGAAGATCGCGCCTGACGGCGATATCGCCTGGATGAAGGTCGATCACAGCCATCATTGGCCGGCGCTCGGCCGCGACGGCCTCGTCTACACGCCGTCGATGGTGCTGCGGGAGAATCTCGAGCTCTTCGAGGACACCGTCATCGCCACGAGGTGCTGGGACGGGCCGCTCTACGGCGACGGCGTGCGCGTCTACACGCCCGAGGGCGAGCTCCATCAGGACTACCGGTTGCTCCGGTCGATCGCGGCGTCGGACCTGCGCGGCCTGCTGTACTCGTCGCGCAGCTCGTGCGACCCGCTGCACATCAACTCCGTGGACGTAGCCACGCCGGAGGCGGCGTCGCGCGTGGAGGGGCTGCGCGCCGGCGATCTCCTCGTGTCGATCCGCGAGCTGAGCGCCATCGTGACGCTCGATCGCGACACCGGCGAGATCAAGCACCACCTGAGCGGACGCACGGCGGCGCAGCATGCCGCGACGTTCCTGCCCGACGGCCGGGTGCTGGCCTTCGACAATCAGGGCGGCGAGCCCGAGATGGGCGGCTCGCGCATCGTGCGCATCGATCTCGACACGGCGAGCGTCGAGACGCTGTTTCCCAAGCCCGGACAGGACGAGCTCGTTCCGTTCCACGCCGAGAGGTGGGGCTGCATCGACGTCAGCCCGGACGGGCGGCGCGCCTTGATCTCCTCGGGAGAGACCGGACACGTCTTCGAGCTCGACCTCGAGACCGGCGACGTTCTCTGGGTCAGTCTGAAGATGTTCGATATCGACGGGTACGCTCGCATGAAGGGCGTGAGGACGGNNGACGAGTACGCTCGCATGAAGGGCGTGAGGACGGAGTTCGAGAGCGCGCATTTCCGCGCTCTCGGCGGCTACTACGTCAGCGACGCCGCGCTGGCGGCGTTGCAGGGACGGGTGTTGGCGACGTACGAAGGCTGACCGCCCGCCCATTGGCCTTCGAGGCGCGCGCATGCCCTGGATCGCCGCGTCGGCGCTCGTGCTCGCACCGCTCGCGGGCGTTTTGATCTGGGCGCTGATGCTGCGCCATGTCGCGCTCGCGCCGGAGGCGGCCGGCGCGCGGATCGCGACTCCCCTCGACGCCTTGCCGGTCGTCGGCTGGGCGCGGGCGCTGGGCGCCCCCGCCGCGCGCCGTCGAGAAGCGCTCTGGCGGGCGGGGATCGAGCTCGCCGCGGTGGGCGTCGCCGTCTGGGCCCTGCTGACGCTCCCGGCGAGCCTCGTCTGGCCGAGCTGCGCGCTCGGCTGGCTGCTGCTCGCCGCGGGCGCGATCGACGCGCGCGAAGGGCTGCTGCCCGACGAGATCAATCTCGCGATCGCGGCGCTCGGCCTGGTGCAGGCCGCGCTGCCCGGCGAGCGCGCGCTCCTCGACGCCGTCATCGGCGCGGCGGCGGGCTTGCTCGTGCTGGCCGCCTTCGCCGCCGGATACGCCCGGCTCCGCGGCCGCGAGGGGCTGGGGCTCGGAGACGCCAAGCTGCTCGGGGCGCTCGGCGCCTGGGTGGGCTGGCAGGGGCTCGCCGGCGTCGTGATGGTCGCGGCGGCCCTCGGGCTCGCCTGGGCGGCGCTCGAGGCCCTCGCCCGCCGCCGGCCCATGCGGGGCGATCTCTCCCTGCCGCTCGGGCCGTTCCTGGCTCTCGGGGGCTGGCTCATCTGGGTTTACGGGCCGATCGGCCTCGCCGGCGCCGCCTGACGGCCGACGCGACGAGCTGCGCCTTGCGCTTCAAAACGAGATAACATAACGGTCGGGGCGTTTTCTTGTGGTCAGCGGGGAATCGGGATGAGGCGCGCAGCGACGATCGCCTCGCTGGCGGCGCTCGCCGCGGCGAGCCGGGGCCTGGGCCAGGACGGGGAGGCGTCCGAGCGGATCGTCGTGACCGGCACGGCCGTCGAGGCGGCCGCCGGCGAGACGCTGCAGTCGGCGGCCGTCGTCGGCCTCGACGAGATCATCGGATCCTTCGACGGCTCTCTCGGCGCTTCGCTCGCAGATCTTCCGGGAATCTCGACGACGTCCTTCGGCCCCGCGGTCGGCCGGCCGATCATCCGCGGCCTGGGCGGCGACCGGGTGCGGATCCTGAACAACGGCGTCGGCCTCGTGGACGCCTCCGCCGTCAGCGCCGATCACGCCGCGACCTCCGAGCTGCTCGACGCCGAGCGGATCGACATCCTGCGCGGGCCCGCCGCGATCGCCTACGGCGGCGCCGCCATCGGCGGGGTGATCAACATCGTGGACGGACGGATCCCGTCGCGGCTCGTCGACGGGCCTGCCGACGGCCAGGCCTACGCCGGCTACACGTCCGTGGACGATGGCTTCCAGGCCGCAGGACGGGCGCGATCCGGCTTCGGGCCGCTCATCCTCCAGCTCGAGGGCTCCCGCCGCGAGGCCGACGACTTCGACATCCCGGGGTTCGCGGAGTCCGGGCGGCTGCGCGCCATGGAGCAGGAGGGGGGGGAGCAGCACGAGCAGGCGTTCGGAACCGTGCCCAACTCCGGCTTCAGGTTCGACACGATAGGCGGCGGCGCCTCGCTCGTCGACGGCTGGGGCTTCTTCGGGGTCTCGGTGCGCGACTACGACGCCGAGTACGGGCTGCCCGGCCACAAGCACGAGGACGAGGCGCCGCCCGTCGAGCTCCCGGCGGAGGAGGGCGACCCTAAGATCGTCATGGAGCAGACCCGCTATGACCTTCGCGGCGAGCTCGACTTCGCGCTCGGCCCGTTCGACCACATCGACATCTCCGCCGGCCAGGCGGACTACGAGCACGCCGAGCTCGAGCCCTCGGGCGAGATCGGCACGCTGTTCCGGATCGAGGGCTGGGAGGGGCGCGCGGCGCTCGTCAACGGCGAGGCGGGCGGCCGCTGGAGCGGCTCGCTCGGCGTGTCCGCCTCGAGCACGGACTTCTCCGCGACCGGCGAGGAAGCCTTCGTTCCGCCCGTGGAGACCACGGACTACGGCGTCTTCGTCGCCCAGCGCTACGACCTGGGCGGCTACGGCTTCGAGGGCGGGGCGCGGGTCGAGACCCGCGAGCTCGAGCCGCGCGGCGGCCCGAGCCGGTCGTTCGACGCGGTCTCCCTCGCCGGCGGCGCCTTCCTGCGGCCGGCCGACGGCGTGTTTCTGAGCGTCTCGCTCGCGCGCACCGAGCGCGCCCCGACGGACGCGGAGCTGTTCTCAGACGGCCCCCACGCCGCCACGGAAAGCTTCGAGATCGGCGATCCCGCGCTCGACAAGGAGACGGGCTGGGCGCTCGACGGAAGCTANNCCTCGCCCCCACCGGCGAGGAGATGGCGGGGCTGCCGGTCTTCCGCTACGTGCAGGACGACGCGACGCTGTGGGGCGGCGAGCTCTACGCGGAGCGCGTGATCGCCCACCTCGGGCCATGGGCGCTCGTGGGCGACGCGACGCTCGAGCACGTGCGCGGGGAGACCGATGCGCTGGGCGACCTGCCGCGGATGCCGCCGTTCTCCGCTGCGCTCGGCGCGGGGCTCGAGCGGGATCTCCTCGACCTGCGCGGCGAGGTCGTCCTCACCGCCGAGCAAGACGATGTGGCGTCCTTCGAGCCGCCTACGGAGGGCTACACGTTCGTCAACCTCTCCGCGACGGCGCGTCCGCTCGGCGACGACGTGCGCATCGTGCTCGAGCTCCTGAACGCCGCCGACGAGGAGGGCCGGCTGCACACCTCTCAGCTCAAGGACGTCGTCCCGCTGCCGGGGCGGTCGGTGAGATTGGGGGTGTTGGCGACGTTTTGAGCGTGGCGGCCAGGTACGCACTTGTCGAGAACGGGTCCTCATCCTTATGCGCCGTTCCCCGGACGGCGTCGGCGATCGAAGTGTGCGGCTCGAACCAGACGAGCAGTCTCACGCCGTAACGGCGAGTGAAGCCGGGTCCGACCCCTTCTCGGCGCTCCCAGGCTCGCAACGCGAGGTCGACTGTCGACCCGACGTAAGCGTGCCATTGCGCGCGGACGCCATGATGTAGACCCAGCCGCGGATCTCATGGGAGAGCAACATTGTCGAGTTGTACGCTATCGCTTACCCGTCCGCCCCCGCCGGACAGCTCACGCCGGTCCCCGCGAGCCCGCAGTAGCCGCGCGGGTTCTTCGCCAGGTACTGCTGGTGATACGCCGGCGCGGGCGCGATCTCGGTCGTGACCGGCGGAAAGCCCTTGGCCGCGAGCGCGGCGGCGTAGGCGCTGCGCGCGTCCTCGGCGGAGCGGGCCTGCTCGTCCGAGTGGGTGAAGATCGCCGAGCGGTACTGCGTGCCGACGTCGTTGCCCTGGCGCATCCCCTGGGTGGGGTCGTGGCTCTCCCAGAACGCCTTGAGGAGATCGGCGTAGGCGACCTCGGCCGGGTCGAAGACCACGCGGACGGCCTCCGCGTGCCCCGTGCGGCCCGAGCAGACCTCCTCGTAGGTGGGGTTGGGCGTGTGTCCGCCCTGGTAGCCCACGGCCGTCACCCAG
>JABAOG010011079.1_pt1 | contig 17743 bp, 15 predicted proteins | sample 7062131 | NCBI WGS metagenome assembly JABAOG01 (sample SAMN14538629, study PRJNA623070) | marine sediment metagenome | biome: marine biome [ENVO:00000428]; feature: marine pelagic biome [ENVO:01000023]; material: deep marine sediment [ENVO:00002113] | place: India: Arabian Sea | collected...
TCTGGGTGGACTTCCCGATGTTCTTCCAAGGCAACCCGCTGCCCATGAACGCAGGCAACGTGTTCTTTCTCCACATGATTCTCATGGATTCCGAGAAAGGGCTCGCCATGTGCCAGGGACACTCGGTGCTGGTCAACGACGCGGGCGTGGAACGCCTGAGCCGGCATCCACAGGATCTGGTGGAAGTCGATTGAGTGCGGGCAGACCCTGCGGCAGCGAGCAGGCTCGCCGCCGCAGCAACCGGCCAAAACGAATCAGCGCGAGATGGTCAGGTCCTTGTAGCGTGACAGCAGGGTGCGCTGGTCCTGCATGGCATCGCGGCGGAACGGTGCGCCGAGCTCCTTGTTGACGACCACCTCTACCAGCGTCGTGGTGCCGCTGTCCTGGAGCTCACAAGCTTCCGAGACGGCGCTGGTGAGCGCCTCCATGGCCGTCACCCGAACACCCCGGCAGCCGAAGGCCTCGGCCACCGCCGCGTAGCTGAAGTCGTCGCCGAGCTCCGTGCCGACGAAGCGCTCGTCGAACCACAGGATGTCGTTCTTCTTCTCCGCGCCCCACTGGCCGTTGCGGAACACGACGACGGTCACCGGGATCTGCATGCGGTTGCAGGTGGGCAGCTCGTTCAGGCTGATGCCGAAGGCGCCGTCGCCCACCAGCGCCACCGCGGGCCGATCCGGACGTGCGAGCTTCGCGCCCATGATGGAGGGGAACGCGTAGCCGCAGTTACCGAACATGCCCGGGGCGAGGAAGCTGCGCGGCTCCTCGAAGGGCAGGTAGCTGTTGGCCATGGCGCAGATGTTGCCGATGTCGGTGGACACCATGGCGTTCTTCGGCAGGCCGTCCTGGATGGCGCGCAGCACCTGGCGCGGCGACATCTTGTCCGGCTCGTCGGACCGGGCGCGCGCGTTCCAGGTGCTGCCCGGATCGTCCTCCTCCTCGTCCCAGCCGGCGAGCTTCTGCAGCCACGCGGACTTGATGGTGGCGATCTGGTTCTTGCGCTCCTCGCCCGCGGCACCGGCGGAATGATCCCCGAGCGCCTCGAGGAGCTGCCCGGCGACCGCGCGCGCGTCGCCGCAGATGCCGATGTCGATCGGCTTGGCGAGCCCGAGCATGTCCGGGTTCGCGTCCACCTGGATGATCTTCGCCTGACCGGTCCAGTACTCGATGTTGTGCTGGGGCAGCGTGCTGAAGGGATTGAGCCGCGTGCCGAGCGCGAGGATCACGTCCGCCTTCTGAACGAGCTTCATGGCCGACTCCCAGCCCTGGTAGCCGAGCGGGCCGACGGCGAGCGGATGGCTCGCCGGGAAGCTGTCGTTGTGCAGATAGCTGTTCGCGACCGGGGCGCCGAGCGCCTCGGCGAGCCGCCGGCACTCGTCGACCGCGTCCGAGAGCACCACGCCGGCGCCCGAGACGATGACCGGGAACGTCGCACTCTTCAGCAGCGCGGCGGCCTGACCGACCGCATCGCGATCGCCCATCTGGCGACCCGGCAGGATGGGCTCGGGGATCGCCACCTCGATGACCTGGGAGAACATGTCCCGGGGGACGTTGAACTGCACCGGCGCCGAGTGCTGGCGGGCGCGCTGGAAGCAGCGGCTCAGGGATTCCACCATCCGCGACGGATGGGCGAGGGTCTCCTGGTGGCAGGTGATCTCCTCGAAGTAGGGAAGCTGACGGGTCTCCTGGAAGCCGCCGAGCCCCTGGGTCTTGGCGCCGGTCTCAGGGGTCACCACCACCATCGGGGTGTGGTTCCAGTAGGCCGCCGCCACCGCGGTGACGAAGTTGGTGATGCCGGGCCCGTTCTGGGCGATGCACACCGGAATCTCGCCACCGGCGCGGGAGTAGCCGTCGGCCATGTGGGCCGCGCCCTGCTCGTGGGCCACGTCCACGAAGCGGATTCCTGCCGCCTTGAAGACATCGAGACCGGGCATGAACGCCGAGCCGACGATACCGAAGGTGACCTTCACCCCGTTGACCCGCAGCGTCTCGACGAACGCTTCCTGAGATGTCATTTCCATTTTCACAAGCCCTCTCGCTGTCTGGCGGCTGGAAAGGATTCGCTGCCAGCGGTCCATTCTAACGGCCAAACCCCGGCCCATGGGGGGCCAGCCGGGGAAAATTTATGGTGACAACCCGCCACAGGAATCCGCTTACTCGGGTGGGGGGGCGCCGGCGTCGGTCAGCACCACGCATCGGGCAGCCCGCGCTCGCGCAATGCGACGAAATCGTCGGGCGCTTCATCCACGGGGGCATCGATTAGCGGCGCCTGGTGTTGCCTCAGCAGCTGCCGCCAGCGATCGCAGGCGTGCGCCGGCCGCGTGGACCGGAAACGTGCCTTGTTGCACACTCAGCCGTCGGAGCGNNTGGATCGGCGGGCTGCGTGCTCGCCGGCCGGCTGAGCGAAAGCGGACGCCACCGGGTTCTGCTCCTCGAAGCGGGCCGCCGCTATCATCCTCTGGAACGCGTTCCCATCAGCTACTCCAAATTCATCGACAACCCGGCCGTCAACTGGTGCTTCATGTCGAAGCCCGAGGAGAGCACCGCCGGGCGACCGATCCCGGTGCCGCGCGGACGCATGCTCGGCGGCTCGAGCGCGATCAACGGCCTCGTGTTCGTGCGCGGCCAGGCGCTCGACTACGACACCTGGGCGCAGATGGGCAACCGCGGCTGGAGCTACGCGGACGTGCTGCCGATTTTCAAACGCCTGGAGTCCTTCGACGGCGGCGACGACACGCTGCGCGGCAGAGACGGGCCGCTGCGTCTGACCGAGGCGTACGACAGCAGCCCGCTCTACGATGCGTGGTTTGCAGCCGGGGAAGAGGTGGGCCTGGCGCGCAATCCCGACTACAACGGCGCCACCCAGGAAGGCATGTGCCGCACGCAGACCACCATCCACGATGGCTGGCGCATGAGCACCTCTCGCTGCTACATCGATCCGGCGAGGCGCCGCAGCAATCTCCATATCCAGTGCAACGCCCAGGTCGAATCCCTGCTGCTCGAGGACAAACGCTGCACCGGGCTTCGCTACCGCATCGGCAACGAGCAGCGCGAAGCTCACGCGCGCTGCGAGATCGTGCTGTGCGCCGGCTCCATCAACTCGCCTCAGATCCTCGAGCTCTCCGGGATCGGACGCCCCGAGGTGCTCCGCGCCCAGGGCATCGAGGTGCGCCATGCGCTCGACGGCGTCGGCGAAAATCTTCGCGATCATTACGTGCCGCGCCTGCGTTGGGACATCACGCGTGCCGGCGTGACCTTCAACGATCGCGCCCGGGGGCTCGGACTCGCGTGGCAGATTCTGCGCTACGCGCTGATGCGGCGCGGTTTTCTGGCTTTACCATCCTCACCGGTGCTCGCGTTTCTGCGCACGCGCGCGGAGCTCGAGACGCCGGACGTGCAGCTTCACTTCATCCCCTTCGCCATCGAGCACATCAAGAAGCGCAAGCTCGCCCGGGATCCCGGCATGACCGTTGCCATGTGCCAGCTTCGGCCGGAGAGCCGAGGCTCGATTCACATCGGCTCGCCGGATCCGCTGATGGCGCCGGAAATCCGCTTCAACTTTCTGTCGGCCGCCATCGATCGAGAGACCCTGGTCGCCGGCGTGCGTGCCACCCGCCGCATCGTGCAGGCCAAGGCCATGGATGCCTATCGCGGCGCCGAGGTGAGCCCCGGTCCCGACGTTCAGAGCGATGCCGAGATCATCGACTATATCCGCGAGAACGCGCAGACCGCCTACCACCCCGTGGGCACGTGCAAGATGGGCACCGACGCCATGGCGGTGGTCGACGCGGAGCTCCGCGTCCACGGTATCGAGGGGCTGCGCGTCGCCGATGGCTCGATCATGCCGACGCTGATGTCCGGCAATACGAATGGCCCGATCATCATGATCGGCGAGAAAGCCTCCGAGATGATGCTCGCCGCGTGGCGCTAGCGCTCAGATGTCGCGCACGTTATCGAGGCTCGGCGTGACCTCGCCGCGCTCGACGCGCTTCACCGCCTCGACCATCGCCGCGTTGACCGGCGTCGGGATACCGAGCTCGGCGCCCTTCTCGACCACCAGCCCGTTGATGAATTCGATCTCGGTGCGCCGGCCCTTGAAAATGTCCTGGCCCATGGAGGGACGCATGGTCTCGGCACGCTTCTGTGCCGAAGCCTGCATCTTCGCCTCGAGCTCCTCGCGCGCACCGGCCTCGCTCGCGCCGGTGAGCCACTGCTCGGGCGTCGCCTCGTAGATTCTCTCGAGCTGGTAGCCCTGAGCGAGTCCGACACGCACCGCCTCGGCGGCGGTGCGGATGCAGAGCCAGCGTGTGATGGGCTCGCGGTCACAGGCGTTGCTGCTCATGCCGGTTGACGCCGAGAGGCCGTTGCGCATGGCGTTGGCGACCAGCTTCGACCAACGCTCGCCCCACAGATTGCTGGTGGTCTTGCTGCTGTCGATGAGCGACACAAGGGCGGCGATCTCTTCGGCCCGGGCGCTGATGCCGCCGTGCACCTCGCCGACGCGGAAAACGGTGTGCCTGTTTCCGCCCCGTGGCACGCCCCGACGCACGCGTCCCGGCTCCACCAGCTCGACGGCGATCTGGCTGGCGATGCAGCCGAGCGTCCTGCCCCAGCCGACGATAGCGGCGATGCGGTTCTCGTTGATGCAGTTCTGAAGCGACACCACGTAGCCGGCCGGGGCAAGGTAGTCCCGGATCAGCATGGTGGCCCACTCGGTGTCGTAGGACTTGGTGCAAACGAATGCGATGTCGACGGGGCCGGTGCGCGGCAGCGACTGCACATCCGTGATGTGCATGGCCTCGACCGGCGTTTTGAAGCACTCCTCGTCGCTCAGCCCCTCGAGCGCAAGGCCATGAGCACGCATGTGCTCGACGTGCTCGGGCCACGGGTCGATCAGGGTCACGTCCTCGCCGGCACGTGACAGGTAACCCCCCACGTAGCCGCCCACCGCACCCGCGCCGACGATGGCGATTCGCTTACCCAAGTGCCTGTCCTCCTGCAAGGTCACGCGTGATCGTCTCGGAATCAGCCGTGAATGGTACGCCATGCATCGAAGCGCGTCCCGCCATCAGCGCTTGGCGTCGAAGCGCAGGTCGCACCACGACTCCCACAGCTTGGCGAGCGCAGCATAGTCGAGCTCGCCGAGGCCGGCCTGCTCGGCGATCTCGTAGGGCGTGTGTGCCGCCAGCGTCGCGAACAGCGGCACGCCCAGATCCTGCGCCGTCTCCAGCGCCAGCGTCGAGTCCTTGCGTGCGTTGGCCACCGACATTCCGCCCGCGTAGTCGCCCCCGCACATGCGCTCGCGCATGCGATGCTCGAGCGGGCGCACGAGGCCGTCGGGGCGGGCCAGGATCTCGATCATGGTCGGCATGGGGATCCCGAGCTTGCTCGCCATGGCGCCCGCCTCGATCAGCACCACCATGACGGCATGCATGACGGCATTGTTGACGACCTTGGCGCCGCTTCCCGCACCCACCGGGCCGAGGTGGTGGATGCGCTCGGCGATGGGCTCGAGGATCGCCCGGGCGCGGGCAAAATCCGCCTCGCAGCCACCGACGAGAAACGTGTTCCTGCCGGCGGCCATGGCCTGCACGCCGCCGGCTATGGCCGCGTCCACGAAGCCCATATCGGCGCCGGCGCAGAGCGCCGCGAGCTCGCGCGCCACCTTCGGGGTGATCGTGCTGGTCTCGATGACCAGTCGCGCCGGGCAGCGGCTGGCGGCGAGGGTCCCGACAACGTGGATGGAGATATCGGGCCGCGGCAGGGAGAGCAGAACGACATCGGCGGCGGCGACCGCCGACTCCAGCGACTCCTTCCAGGCTACCTCGAGGTGCTCTACGGCGGACGCTCTGCCCGCGTTGACATCGAATCCGGTCAGCGGAAATTTTCCCGACAGCGCGTGCGCCAGGGCTGCGCCGGCGTTGCCAAGGCCGATTATCGCAATCGCATCGCCCATTGATTTCCTCCCCTGCAAGTCCAACCTGCCGCCCTCGTCTGCCGCTACTGTAAACAAAAGGTAAGCGCCGCTGAACGCCCCGCGGGCGAAAGAAAGCTGTCACGCGAGGGCGATTCAGGCAGCAAATTCGTCGCGAGATAGAACTTGCGTTCATCTTGCAAGACTTTTCTTCCGATCAAGCGAGCCATTCATCGAGCATTTCGCGCCGTTCGTCGCTTAGTCGGTAAATGGCCGTTACATGCCCTAATTAAGCCGACCCGCAGGCCGATCCCCCTTCAAGACCGCAGACAGGACGAAGCTCACAAAACGAGGGCTCTCAACACACGGGACTGTGAGATTCAGCAAACGAACCGCACAGTCTCACCACATGGTCATAGAACGATGGATACAAGACATTTTGCCAATCGCCGGCGCGGGGCTCTGGGAATTACCATTGTCGAGCTGATCGTGACGCTCGCCGTCGTCGCGATTCTGGTGACCACCGGCGTGCCGGCGTTCGCGAATTTCATCCAGTCGAACCGGCTCAGCGAAACGGCGTTCGACCTGCTCGGGACCATCAACCTGGCCCGATCGGAGGCCGTCAAGCGCAGGACCCGGGTCGTCCTCTGCCGAAGCGCCAATCCCAAGGCGGCAACGCCGAGCTGCGGCGGCACCGACAATACCTGGACCACCGGGTGGCTCGTGTTCGCGGCCGGGGACGGCAACAGCACCTACGAGGCCGGCACCGACTCGCTGCTCGGCATCGGAGAAATCGACTCGTCGGGACTGACGCTCATCACCAACGGCACCTCGAACAGAAACCTCGAGTACAACTCCGACGGCACCACCAACGAGGGTGGCGGCACCGCCCGCTTCGCCGTCTGCGACAAGCGCGGCGGCGATTTCGGCCGCCAGATCAACGTTCCGCCTCACGGCAGACCCAAGTTCGTCAAGGGCGACACGAGCTGCCCAATCGACTGTACGTCACCAACCAATCCGAGCTGTACGTAATCGTCATGAACACGAAAGCCAGACTGTCGACAAACCGATCGTGCCCGAGGCGCAATCGCGGCTCCACCATGATGGAGGTGCTCGTCTCGGTATTCGTCCTCTCCATTGGAGTGCTCGGCGTCGGAGGCCTCCAGGTAACCGCCAAACGATCCAACTTCGAGGCGACCCAGCGGGCCACCGCGGCTTCGCTTGCCCAGGACATCATCGAGCGCATGCGCTCTAATCGGGACGAGCTCAGCGTATACACCGACGCCGGCGCAGGCCGCATCATCGACGGAGCGAGCATGTCGGCGATCGATTGCTCGGCCGACTGCACGCCGGACACGCTGGCCGAGTACGACCTCTACGAGCTCGAGCAGGCCACCATCGGCGTTGCGGAGCAGGCGGCGGGAAACAACGTCGGCGGGCTGACGCTGCCGACGACGTGCATCTCCGGTCCCGACGGCGGATCCGGCACCTACACGGTCGCCATCGCGTGGCGCGGCATGACCAAGCTGAGCGATCCCACTTCCGACGCCTGCGGCAGTGGCTCGGGTAAGTACGACACTGTGGGCGGGACCGAGACGGACGTGTACCGACGCGTGCTCGTCATGCAGGTATTCATCTCGGAGGCCATCTGACCGTGTCACGCATCGTCACTCTTTCCCGCGATCAGCGCGGTCTCACGCTCATCGAGCTGATGCTGGCGGTCACACTGGGATTCCTGGTGAGCGCCGTGGTGCTGAGTCTGTACATCAATACCGGCAGGAGTCTCGCCCAGAACGAGCGTTACGCGTGGATGCAGGAGAACGCGCGTTTCGCGCTCAAAGCCATCTCCGAAGACCTCAGCATGGCGGACTTCTGGGGTCGAGTCATCCCGACCGACGTCGTCACGACGAACGTGACGCCGCCCGTTGGCGACTGCGGAGAGGACATCGATCTCTACAATGCCGGCACCGCTATCCTGATCAACAACTATCACGAGAGCCCCGCCTGGACTCAATTTACCCCGTGCGCGGCGCTCACCGCCGATCAGCGATCCGACACCGACATGCTCGCATTGAAACGCGTCGAAGGGTCATCGACCGCGAGCACCTTCGTCGACGCGGCGGACATCGACAATGACACCGATACGACCGAGGTGCTGACGATTGGCGCGTCGAACTTGAGCAGCGGCGTCGTGTACCTGCGCAGCACCTTCAACGCGGGCACCTTCATCGACGACGCTTCTTCGACCAACCCGCCGGGCTCCGGTCAAAGCGACTGGCGCTACATTCCCCGCGTTTATTTCATTCGAAACTTCTACGAGAACGCAGGCGATCAGATTCCGGCACTGTGCCGACGGGGAATCTCCGGAAGCGGGCTGACGGCAACCGAGTGCATCGCCGAGGGCATCGAGGATTTTCACATCCAGTTCGGAATCGATACCGACGAGGACGCCATCGCAAATCTCTACACGTCCATGCCGAGCCTGGCGGACATGGAAAATGCGGTGTCGGCGCGCCTTTTTCTGCTCGCACGCAGCATCGAGCCCGATCCTCATTTCACCAATGACACGGAGTACGTCCTCGGCGACGCGACCGTCCCTGTGACCAATGACGGATTCTACCGTCGCGTATACACGACGACGGTTGCGCTACGAAACACCGCCTCGCGGAGCTTGATGCAATGATGAACGTCCGCATTACCGATTCACCCATGAGCCTGAAGAGATCGCGTCAGAATGGCGTGGTTCTGGTCATCGTGTTGATGATGTTGATTGGCGTCACGCTCATCAGCATGGCAGCGGTCAACACCAGCGTCATGGAGCTGCGCATGGCGCGCAACGCCGAGTACGGCGTGAACAATTTCCAGACGGCCCTGAGCGCGGTCGATTTCGTCATATCCGACACGGCCAACCTTCCAACGGTCGGTCCGCTCATGAAGCCGGAGCCGGTGCCGCTTCCCGGGACGTCGGTCTTTGGCGTCGAAACCGGTGACACGTTCACGGCTTCGGCGGCGCGCATCAGCGAGTGCGGGCTGCCGCCGCGAATGCGCGCGGCAAACAGCCTGATGGCCTATTCGGCATTCGACTACGAGATTACAGCCAACCTCGACAAGAACAGCACCGGCAGGGGACAGACCGGGGTCGTGCAGGGCTTCCTGCAGCTGGGGCCCAAGTGTTGAGGCGCTTCATCGTTTTGGGGGTAAGGGCATGCGATATCTGAATCACTTCACCGCCGGCTTGGTGGTTTACCTGTCATTCTCCCTCTCCGCCCTGGCGGATGACACCGACATCTATCTGAATCCCAAGGTCGCGTCAGGCGCTGAGCCGCTCGTGATGTTCACCCTCGACTATCGTCCCAACCTCACGGCGACTGTCTGCGGGGGAACCGAGTGCGACACGCTCATCGCCGAGGGATATCTGCCTCCGACGGGCCCTTACAACTTCTTTCAGCTTCTCCGCGCCGTTTTCAAAAAGGTCCTCGACCCCATCGGCGGCGTGCGCATCGGCTTCATGCTCAACCACGACAGCAACTGCGTCGGCGCGGTGACCTCGGGGCCGACCAAAACGGGCTGCAGCAACGGCGCCTACGTGCTTTCCGGCTTCAACCTGATAGGCGCCGGCACCGACGATCCGAGCACGTACCAGACGGCGGGCGAAGACGCCAACAAGCTCGCGTTTCTCGACAAGCTGGCCCAGGTGCCGGACCCGCTCGGCACATTGAGTCACTCCTTTCAGGGCAAGGAGCTCTACTTCGAGCTGTTTCGCTATCTGACCGGTCAGAACGTATACAACGGCCACCTCGGTTATCTGAGCTTCGGCAACACCGACCCGTTGACCAACCTCGACGTCTACGCGAGCGGTTACTCATGGGACACCAACATCGAGGACATCACGGGAACCACCTACTCGAGCCCCATTACGGCTCTTGGCGAGTGCGCCAAAGTTTTCGTCGTCAACCTGCTCTTCCAGGTCTCCAACCAGGAGGACGATTCGGATACTGCCATTACGGCGGACAAGGCAAACAAGCCCAATGGAGGCATGGAAGGCATCAACCTCACCGGAAAGAACAACAACTTCGCCACCGTGATTCGTTACCTGCGAGATGCGGACCTCGGTGACGGCACCTTCGGCACCGTGCCGGATCTCGGCGGCCTGCAGAACGTGACCTCGTACTTCATCGTCGATCCAAACCAGATCAACACGACCACGAACGGTTATGCGAGCGCGGGAGGCACCGGTGTCGCGCTGCCGCTCAGCAGCAACCCCGAAGAGCTGGTCAACACGCTCAACAACATTTTCAGAAGCATCCTGAGCGTCAGCACGACCTTCGTGTCGCCGTCGGTGCCGGTCAACGTCTTCAACCGCACCCAGGTCGTCAACGAGGTCTTCATGGCGCTTTTCAAGCCCGATGAGAACGCGCTTCCGCTGTGGAACGGCAACCTGAAGAAGCTGCGCGTCGGGCAGAATGCAACGACCGGGGATACCGAGCTTCAGGACGTCAACGGAATCAACGCCATTGACATCGATGGCCGCATCAAGCGCGACGCCGTCACCTTCTGGACCGACGTCTCCGCCCTGCCGCCACCCGTCGACGACGAGGTCGCGGGGGCCGACGGACGCTCGGTGCCGAGAGGCGGCGCCGGACAGATGATGCCCGGATACATCGCCGGTGGGCCGGGCGCGTCGAATACCGACACGGGCGCTCGGCAGCTGTTCACCTTCGACCCCAGCGATGCCACCGACGGCCTCATGCCGCTCGACGCGAACGACACGACGGCCGCGAGCCTGTGGACGGAAATCACCGCAGCCTGGTCGCCCGCGGCTTCGTCGGCAACCTACGCCGGTGCCTCTGTTGCGGATAGGAACAGGGCCGTCGACGTCCTCGAGTTCGCCCGCGGCCTGGAGGACGACGGCGTCACCACGCGGCCCTGGCTGCTCGCAGACGCGCTGCACTCGCAACCGCTGGCGATCAACTACGGCGCTCGTGGCGGCGGCTACGATGCCGACAATCCGGACATTCGCCTGCTGATGGGCACGAATGGCGGCTTCATGCACATGTTCCGCAACACCGACAGCAGCGCCGGTGAGGACGGCATGGAGAGCTGGGCGATCATTCCACGCGAAGTCATCCCCATCCTCGACCGGCTGCGGACGAATACCGGCGGCAAGCCCCTGCATCCGGCTGGAACCGACGGCTCCCCCACCGCGTTCACCCTGGATGTCAATTTTGACGGCAGCATCGTCAGCAGCGACGGCGACCTCGCTTACGTGTACTTCGGCCTTCGCCGCGGCGGCAAGAACTACTACGCCATCGATGTCAGCGATCCGGACGCACCAAAGCTGCTGTGGACCATCGGCAAGGGTGGCGCCGGCAGCGACTTCGCCGAGCTCGGCCAATCCTGGTCCAAGCCCCAGGTGGGCCTGGTGAAGATTGGCGGCGCCATCACGCCGGTGGTGGTGTTCGCCGGCGGCTACAACGGCGACGACGGCGGCGACGACCTGGGCGATCTCGGTAAGGATGCAAAGAATCGTGCCACCCGGGTGCTGGCCACGCCGTCACCGGGCACCGACGACGACGAGGGCAACGCCATCTACATCGTCCACGCGTTCACCGGAGATCTCATCTGGAAAGCGGTACAGGGCTCTTCCATCGAGTACGTGAGCAGCCGCAAGGCGTTTACCCATCCGGACATGGTGGACAGCTTTCCCGCCACCGTGAGCGCCGTCGACACCGACGGTGATCGGCTGATCGATAGAATCTACGCCGCCGACACCGGCGGAGTGGTGTGGCGCATCGACCTCGCCGGGCTGTTCGATCACGACGGCAGCGCCGCCACCGCGGACATCGTGGTCAACAATCAGCCCTCCGTGTGGTCGGTGACCAAGCTGCTCTCGGTCGGGCGGCACGTGAGCGGCTTCGTCAACATCGCCGATGACCGCCGCTTCTTCACCCGCGCCGACGTGGTGCAGAGCCGCGACGGCATCGGCCCGTTCGACGGCGTGCTCATCGGAACCGGCGATCGGGAAGATCCGAACGGCACCGCGGTGGAGAACTTCTTCTATCTGATCAAGGACCGCGCCATCACCAGCGGGCTTCCGCCTTCGACGTTGCTCGAGCACAACGACATGACCGACCTCACGAGCAACTGCCTGCAGGACTCGAGCTGCGCGGCGCCACCGGATCTGACCAACGGTTGGCGCATCGCGCTCACCGACAGCGGCGAGAAGAACCTGGCATCGCCCATCACCGCGGCGGCGGGCAATGTCTTCTTCAGCACCTTCTCGCCGACCCCGACGGCCGGCAGCTGCTCGTTGAGCGAGGGCACCGGACGGCTCTACGTGGTGTCGCTTCAGGATGCGACGGCGGTTTTCAATTTCGACACCACCAACGACATCGGCGAGCCGGTGCTCGACCGTGTGGATCTGCTCGCGAGTGGCGGCATCCCGGTGGAGGTGGTGCCGCTCGGCGGCGGGGAGCTGCTCGTCCAGGGCCAGGAAGCCGGCGAGAACATCATGAATGTCGGCGGCCAGATGAGCTTCAAAACGTACTGGCACGAGGTCTTCAACTAATCGGTGCCGTCAGGGAACTCGCGGGGAGGTAATGAGGCTTTGGGAAACAATCGAAACAACCGGAGTGACCGGGGATTCACGCTGCTCGAGCTCATGATCGTGGTCGTCGTGGCCGCGGTCATCGCGGGGATCGCCTATCCGAGCTATAAGGAGCAGGTGCGCAAGGGCCGACGCGCCGCCGCCACGGCGGCGCTCATCGATGCGGCCTCGCGCCAGGAGCAGTTCTTTCTCGACAACAAGAGCTACACGACAACGGTCGCGGCCGGCGGCTTGAACATGGACGCCGACGTCCAGAAGGGCACCTACACCCTGTCGGTCGATGCGCCGACCGGCGCTTGTCTCCTGGACCGTTGTTATCGGCTGCGGGCAACGCCCGAGGGCGTCCAGGCCGATGACGCCTGCGGCCCTCTGACCCTCGATTCCGAAAGGATTAAGGCCCCGACCAACTGCTGGTAGCCGGCGGTGTCGATGAGACCGGGCCGGGTGGCACGCGGCTCGGGGAAGGACACGTCGGCGCAGTCAGTACGGGTGCGGCACGGGCATCGCCCGCGCCGCGTCTTGCGACTACCAGCAGCCCGCGGGCAGCTTGGTGCCGTCGGAGGTCAGCGACAGGGTGCCGCACTCGTCGTCCGCCTGCGCACCCTGGGGCACGGCGCTGAGGATGTAGCAATAGCCTTCGGGGCACGCGCCCGCCGGCAGCTCGACGCTCAGCGCATAGTGACCGCCCGGCGTCACGGTGGAGCCCACGTCCAGCCCCTCGGAACCCAGCTGCTGCGTGTAACGCTTGTTGAGCAGGAAGTGCGCCTCCTGGAGCTCGGCGACCCGGGACAGCGCGGCCTGTGCGTTGACGCGCTGCGCCTGGAGCCGGTCCTCGGCGGACCCGTAGGAGGCCGAGACGGCGCTGATGCCCAGGGTGCTGGCCACCGCCAGAACCGCAGCCAACTCGATGAGCTTGAAGCCGCCACAGCGACGCCGCGACCCGAGGGGATTGCGCGCGTTCAGGAACGAGGTTCTTGAGGTTCCGTTGTGCTTGCGTGCGTTGCGCTTCATGGCTGTCTCTTCCTGCGGTCTGTTCATTCGTCCCCCTGTACACTGCAGTAAGCGTGCCAGGTCGGGAATACCGCCATCCAGCCGGGATACTGTGACGGCCCTCACCCTCTGCGGGCGCGCATGTGACGGCCTTCACCCTCCGCGCCACGGGGAGGCGTCGAAATCTCGACAAGCTGTTGGCGGGGCTACAGGGGCCCTTCCCGGGCGCTTTGCGGGGGCTTTTGAAGGGGTGCCGGGACGCCCGGCGGCGGCCTGCCGTCAGCCCGACAGGGGGCCGTTCGGGGTGACCAGCACCTTGCCGCCGCGCGCCGCGCGGGCGGCGTGCGCCAGGGCGGCGCCGACCTCGTCCATCGGGTAGAGCGCCTCCACGTCGACCCTCAGGTCGCCCGACGCGACGCGCCCGGCCAGCTCGGCGTACAGTGACGTGCGCTCCTCGGGCGACATGGCGCCGAGGAACTTGACCAGCCAGAAGCCCGTCAGCGTGATTCCCCGAAAAACGACCTGGTGCGGGTCCACCGTGCAGGGCTCGCCGGAGAGCAGCCCGTAGTTGACCACCACGCCGCCCTCGGCGAGGCACGCCGCGAGACGCCCGGTGGCATCGCCGGCCACGGCGTCGATGGCGAGCGGCAGGTTGCCGTCGCCGACGGCTGCCTGCACGCGCTCGGCGAGATCCGGTCCGTCCACGAGCACGACGTCCGCGCCGCGCGCCTCGAGCGGCGCCACCGCGTCGGCGCGTCGCACCACGTTCACCGTGCGGATGCCGAGCGCCGCGGCGAGACGGATGAGATGAACGCCGACGGCGGAGTTCGCGGCATTCTGAATGACCCAGTCACCCGCCGAGAGATCCCGGTAGCGGGTCAGCATCAGAAACGCGGTGGGCGGATTGATCTTCAACATGGCGAGCTGCAGCGGATCCGCGTCGACGCCGATTCGGATGGCCTCGCCGGCCCGGATCTTCTTGCGCTGCATCCAGTTCTCCCGGCTCAACATCAGCACGCGATCGCCGGCAGCGACATGCGTCACGTCGTCACCGATGGCGATGACCCGCCCGAGCGCCTCCGAGCCCGGCACGGCCGGCAGCGGCGGACGCGCGGCATAGCGACCGGCGATGGTGAGAAGATCCACGGGATTGATGGGAAAAGCCTCGACCTCGACGAGCACTTCGCCCGCCGCGCACGGCTCGGGCTCGGCAGTCTCGACGGGGTGGGCGACCTCGTGGGCGGGACCGAACCTGTCGAACTGGACGACCTTCATGGCTGCGCAATCCTCCCCGGGCAGGCGCGTCGACAATATGACACGGTGAATCGCCATTGAGTAGCGTCGGTTGGCTGCGCATCACCAATCGCTTGGCGTCGCGGGCGCGACGCCGGGACACTCGCCTTCGCCGTCCGGATCCGGCATCCTCGACGCTCGTCGTCGCGCAGCAACATCCGGCGGAGGTCGATGCCGTGGGCCTGCTCGAACGCTACCGCAAGCGTCGCGCCATCCGGGCGTTCTCCAGGCGCCTCGGCCCGGCGCTCGCCCGGCGATTCGGACGAACACCCCACTACAGCGCCGCCGAGATCGACGAGGTGGTGGGCTCGGGGAAGTTTCGCCGCCACCGCGAGTACCTGGCTTACGCGTACTGCCTGTTCATGTCGCCGAAGGAGTTCGAAAGCGGCGGCACAACGGGGGACTTCGACGCCCTGCGCAGCGAGGCCTTCGAGGTCATCGGGCCGGGACCGGGCCTCTTCCAACCGGGCGCCGGCGCGTACGGTGATGCGTTTCAGGGCGCATCGCCGGGCGACTTCGATTCGGGCGACGGCGGCTCGGGGCTCTGACGGTGATGAAAAGCGCCGCGCCGCCGGCGGTGAGCCTGTTCCTCGCGGCGGCGCTGGCGACGAATGCATCCGCCGCACCGCTCGCGCTCGACGAGGTGCTCGCCCCGGTCGTCGCTCTGGAGGCCCGCATTCCCGACAACGCCCGCAGCGCCGCCACGCTCGGCACCGTACGCGGCGGCACCGGAGTCGTCATCGACGCGACCGGGCTCGTGCTCACCATCGGCTATCTGATCCTCGAGGCCGCATCGGTGGAGATTCTCCCCGACGGTCTCGCCGGTGAACGCGTGCCCGCCGACGTCGTGGCCTGGGATCAGATCACCGGTCTCGGCCTTGTGCGTGCGCGGCGGGCGCTGGCAATCGAGCCGATGCCGCTGGCAGCCTCCGCGACACTCGCCGCCGGCGACGCGGCCATCGCCGTGAGCTGGGAGCGCACCAACGGCATGCTTCCGGCGCTGGTGGTCGCGAGACGCCCCTATGCGGGCTTCTGGGAGTACATGATCGAAGACGCCATCTACGTGTCGCCGAGCCACCCCGGCTTTCCCGGCGCCGCGCTGATCACCCTCGACGGCAAGCTCGCGGGCATCGGCGGCTTCGCGGTGGCCGATGTGGAGGACGAGTACGCCGTGTCGGGCTCCGTGTTCATTCCCATCGACGCGCTCGACGCCGTGCTCGCCGATCTGCTGCTCAGCGGACGCTCGTCCCAGGCGCGTGGCTGGCTGGGACTGTATTGTGAGGAGGTCCAGGGTACGCTGCAGGTGCGCCGGGTGCCCGCCGACGGGCCCGCGCTGCGCGCCGGCGTGCAGCCCGGCGATCGCGTCAAGGCGTTGGCCGGCTCACCCGTCAGCACGCTGCCCGATTTTTATCGCCGCCTGTGGGCGACGACGCGCCCCGGTGATCGGGTGGCGATCGAGCTGCAACGCGGCACGGAATCGTTCACCGTCGAGATCGAGGCGATGGACCGTTACCAGCGCTATCTGCCGAGCGCGCCGCAACGCTGACGGGCGCACGGCACGAGCGCCGATCGATCAGCGCAGGTGCCGATTGAAAAAGGCGATGGCCTTCTCCCACGCATCTTCGGACTGCGCCTCTCGATACCGATCGGGATTGTTGAAATCCTGGAATCCGTGACCAGCGCCGTCGTAGCGATGAAACTCGTGCGCGACGCCGTTGGCCTGGAGCGCCGCCGCGTAGTCGTCCACGTCCTCGGGCGAGGGGCCCTGGTCTTCGTTGCCGAAGATGCCGAGCACCGGACAGGCGATGTTGCCGGCAAGCGTGACAGGCGCCGGCGCGCCGTCGGCAAACGGAATCTTGATGCGCCCGCCGTAGAATACGGCGCATGCGCGGTAGCGGGACTCGTGACAGGCGCCGAGCCACGCGACCCGCCCGCCCCAGCAGTGCCCGAGAATTCCGATGCGACGCTCATCGACGCTCGGCAGAGCGCCGAGCAGCGCGAACGCCGCGCTCAGATCGGCCACCGTCCAATCGTCGCGAAACTCCGCGCGCTTGACGTCCATCTCCGCATCCGCCGGCCACCAGTGAAACAGAAACGGCATGACGCAGGCGAAGCCGGCCTCCCGGTAGCGCTCCCCCACGTTGATCTGAAAGGGATCCTTTTCCAGGCCGGCGTGGGCAATCGGCAGGTGCTGCGCGATCACGAGACCCGGATGGGGGCCCGATCCCTGCGGTTCGAACACGAGCACGGGCATGCTCGTTTCAAGAACGTCGACGGTTTCAGTGCGATACATGCTTATTCCTTCGAGTCTCGGATCATTGGTCCAGATGACGCAGATACTGCGCGACGAAATCGAAATCCACGAGCTCCGAGTAGGCCGCCGTCAGGCGCTCCGTTACCGGACCGGGAATAGCGGGATTGGCGACGACGGCCCCATTGATCGCGCGCACCGGGCAGAGGCACAGGCTGGTGGAGGTCAGAAAAGCCTCATCGGCGTTCGAGGCATCGTACAGCGACAGATCCGTCTCGGTGCACGCGATGCCGAGCTCCGATGCGAGCTGCATGACCACCCCGCGGCTGATTCCCGGAAGCACGAAATCCGCCCTCGGCGTGAAAAGAGCGCCGTCGCGAACGAGAAAGACATTGCTTCCGAGCCCCTCGGCGAGATTGCCGCAGGTGTCGAGAAGGATCGCCCAGGCCCTCGGATTGCGCGAACGCGCCTCCAGGTCGCCGAGGATGAGGTTGATGTAATTACCCATCTTGGCGCGCGGGCTCATGGCCGCCGGGGGGGTCCTGCGAACCGACGGCACGACGACCTCGATGCCGTCGCGAAAGTCCGCCGCCCGTGTGGAGAGCGGCAGCGGCGTGCAATCCACCACCACGGTGGGACCGGCTCGAACCGGCGACTAACCCTCGACCGGCACCAGTCCCCGTGAAATGCG
>JABAOG010002314.1_pt2 | contig 17733 bp, 15 predicted proteins | sample 7062131 | NCBI WGS metagenome assembly JABAOG01 (sample SAMN14538629, study PRJNA623070) | marine sediment metagenome | biome: marine biome [ENVO:00000428]; feature: marine pelagic biome [ENVO:01000023]; material: deep marine sediment [ENVO:00002113] | place: India: Arabian Sea | collected...
TCCGCTCTGACGAAGGCTTGCCCAACTTTGATTTCCTTGTGTACCGCTTTGTACCTGATCCGCAGGACGCCCTTACCGCTTTTGATGCTGGCGAATGCGACCTGATTGACCAGACAGCCCTGGACGAATCGCAGTATGCATCCTTGGTGGAGCGACAGAACAATGAAGACCTGGATGTGCTGCTGCAAATTGGCACCGCATGGGAACAGATCACATTTGGAGTTGAATCTGTGGATATCAATCGCCCGGATTTCTTTGCTCTGCGGGAAACCCGGCAGGCAGTCGCCCAGTGTCTCGACCGGAGTGCCATCGCCCAGGCTGCCTTCCCAATCGAAGCTGAGATTCCTTCGTCGTATGTGATGCCTGGTGACCCGATGTTCAACCCGGGTGTTGAGGAATATCGTTTTGATCCATCTGCTGCCCAGGAGTTGTTACAGTCGGTAGGTTGGATCGATCACGATGAAAACCCGGCTACTCCACGGTCTGCATTCGGGGTTCCCGGCGTGCCGGATGGAACCTCATTCGAGGTGACCTATCTCGTCCCGGATGATGATATCCATCCGCAGATTGCAGAGATAGCCGCAGCTAATTTGGAGGCTTGCGGCATTCAGGCGGAGATTTCACCACAGCCCATGGATGAATTATTTGCCCCTGGTCCCGAGGGAGTGGTATTTGGCAGGCAGTTCGATCTGGTTCAATTTGCCTGGATCTCATCGGATGAGCCGTCCTGTGATCTCTATACTACTGCAGAGGTTCCTGGACAGTTCCCGGAATACCCGCGGAGTTGGGGAGGTGGAAACGCATCCGGGTACAGCAACCCGGATTACGATCAGGCTTGTTACCAGGGATTATTTTCGCTCCCGGATGATCCAGCCTATAGAGAAGGTCATGATATGGCCCAATTGATATTCTCACAAGATTTGCCAGCACTGCCGCTTTATCAGATGGGAAGAATTGCAGTCTCAAGACCTGATCTATGTGGTGTAGACCCGGTCAGCGGGATTAATATTGTGTGGGAGCACCTGGAAGATATTGATTATGGAGAGGGTTGTGAGGATTGAAATTTAGACGAATACATGGTACATATTGGTTCAGTCAAGAACCATCTTGTGTTATAATTCTGTACCACGTTTGAACAATAAACTCATGAAACTACCCATATTCAATTAGACTAGAGGTGCTTGTAAAATTTCGGAGAAGCATTTTTTTCGGAAGGAGGTGATGCTCGAGAGTTAACGTATACATAACTAACTAATTACAGTACTACTAGTTCAAAACACTCTAAATCTAAACTCTTATAGGAGGAGTAAGAACAAATGTCGTATAAGAAACTACTTGTACTATTTGCATTGGTGTTTGCTGCTGCCCTGGCTTTAGCAGCCTGTCAGCCAGCCGAAGCACCAGAGCCCGAGGTTGTGACAGTTGTTGAGACTCTCGTCGTGACGCAAGAAGTCGAAGTCGAGGGCGAAACAGTTGTCGAGACTGTTATCGTGACAGTCGAACCTGAACCGGAAGAAGAAGGCGAAGCAGCTGGAGCCACTGGCGAATGCTGTGATGCTTATCGAATCGCTCTGTTTGAAGATCCCGTATCCTTGAACTACTGGAACTATCTTGGACCTGGTAGCTCAGTATGGACTTCTTACGTCGTTTCTGGTCAGAACCCGTCCCTCTTCACCCTGTCCGACGTTCGTTTCGACTGGGTTCCCTCGCTTGCGACTGGAATCCCCGAAATTGTCGACAATGGTGATGGAACCTGGACGATTACCGTTGAGATGGTGCAGGATGCTGTCTGGAGCGATGGCAATTCAGTCACCGCTAATGACCTCGTCTTCACATTCAACGCCTGTAAAGACCTGCAGTTAACCCAGAACTGGCCCACCTACTGTGAGCCGGGTGGAGCAAATATCGAAGTTGCTGCAGTGGATGACTACACAATCGATTTCACCTTCATTGACACAGCACCCTCATTGGCCTCCTGGCAGGCTGGCGTCTCCCTGATGCCCATGATGTCACAAGCCTTCTGGGGCGATGCAGTCGCCGAAGCGTACACCTTTGTTGATGGCGTGGAAGCACCACCGGAAGATGATGACTGCACGGTTGAAGAACCCAGCGAAGCCTGTGTTGCCTACTCCGAAGCATTCCAAAATGCTCGCCTGACCCTGTATGAAGCCGATGCAACTGGCGCCCCCACAGCTGGTGGCTACTCCACCGATCAGTGGGAACCGGGAGCCTTCGTACAGCGGACCGAGAATGACAGCTACTACTTCAAGGGCGCTGAAATCGTCGAATACGATGACGGCACATGGATGCTTGTCCACCCCAACGGCACCACCTATCAGCTTTACGGTGATGCTGCTGGTGAAGAAACACTGCGCTACACATCCGGTCCTTACAACCCCAATGTCATTTTCTCCATCTACGGATCCCAGGACGCTGCATTCCTGGCGCTGGCTAACGGCGAAGTTGACTACGTGCTCAACCCCCTGGGTCTGACCCGTGGTCTCAAAGAACAGGCACTCCGTGGTGAGGGCATTGAAGTTATCACCAATGCTGACTACGGTATGTACTACATCGCCTTCAATATGCGCAAGGAACCGATGAGCTTCTATGAGTTCCGCCAGGCTTTTGACATTGTCATCGACAAAGAATTCGTCGTCAACAATGTTCTTCAGGGCACTGTCTTCCCGATGTACTCCACCATGCCTCCCGGCAATGGCTTCTGGCACAATCCTGAGGTACCAACACCTTACGTTGGCTTGACTCGTGAAGAGCGCGTCAACCAGGCTGTCCAGGTGCTCTCTGATGCTGGATGGAACTGGGAAACACAGCCCGCCTGGAATGCGGACACACAAGATGTCGATCCTGGTGTAGGCATGACCATGCCCAACGGTCAACCCGTACCTGAACTGACAATTCTTGGTCCTGGACCTTCCTACGACCCGATCCGAGCCACCTTCAACCAGTGGATCTCAGAATGGGGCCGCGAGCTGGGTATCCCCGTGGAATCCGAGCTGACTGGTTTCAACACCATTCTCGGCCCGGTCTTCCTGGATGCTAACTTCGATATGTACATCCTTGGCTGGAGCCTCGGTAACGTTGCCTTCCCAGATTACTTCGAAGCATTCTGGCACAGCCGCAATGACACCGCAGTATCTGGAAACAACAACACCCCAGGTTTCAACAACGCAGAATATGACGCTCTGATTGATGAGTTCATGACCACTGCTGACCTCGATCGAGCCCGCGAGCTCATTTTCGATGCGCAGATCATGCTTGCTGACCAGCGGCCATACATCCCGCTGTTCTACAAGCAGACTGAGGACATGATCCGCTCGAACGTCGTCCTGCCGTACACCGAATCCCTTGGTGGTATCGAGTTCTTATCAGGTATGCAGACGGACGCTCAGGTATTACTCACCGAGTAATTTTTCCTGATCGGTTGCCGATCTGAAGTATCAGGAGCGGGTGGCTTGCCCGCCCGCTCCTTTTTTATACTCAAATCGGTATCACCCCGATTGGTGGACGTATCTCGGATTGGTGTTTGGATGAAATACTCGTTCGAGATATGCCAACCAGTGGACAAGTGCTGCGATGGGCATCTTCAAACTTATTGTGATAAATTGGACATAAAGTATTCTGAGGGGATAATTGAATGAGTTCTTTATGTGATCCCGTCCAGCCCCGATTTGCGATAGTACCTTTGTAATGCGACAAAGATTATTTTTATCCTTTGTTTTCAATATTACATCGAAATACCATCAGTATTTGAACCTTCCCCTACCCTGGGGAGTATTTTTGTAAATTTGAGAGGAGCAAAGAGTTATGTGGAGTTACCTAGGAAAGCGAGTTTTGCAGATGCTGCTGACGCTTTTCTTGTTCCAGGCGGCAACTTACTTCCTGCTGGATGCACAACCCGGGGACATCGCCGATTTACTGGCACTCAACCCGGATATACCTCCTGCTGAAAGAGACCGTCTGCGCCAAGATCTGGGTCTGGACAGACCACCGGTAGAACGCTTCTTTACTTATGTGGGAAATTTCTACCGTGGAAATATGGGAGTTTCATTCTCTCAATATCCCCGTGAGGTCTCATCGATTATTGTAGAACGATTGCCGAGAACGCTGGTTCTGTTCTTAACAGCTGTTATCGTGTATTTCTGGGTCGGGTTTGTCACCGGAAAGATACTCGCCTGGCGCAGAGGGGGATTTTTAGAATACACCTCAACGATTGTTGGTGTTATTTTGTATACAGTCTTTACACCCTGGTTTGCCTTGATGATGATCTGGTTGTTTGCTGTTTATTTAGACTGGCTACCAGCGGGTAAATTCCTGGATCCGCTTGAGTGGATTGGAGCACCCAGGACTGCCAACCAGATATTCATCCAGATGATCTGGTCTGCCGTGGTGGCACTGGCATTTTTGGTGATCGCTCTCATTCTTTCCGGGAGGTTAAAAAGGCAGATGCGTGGACCTTTCCGGTTTGGGATGTTTACATTGATGGTTGCCGGGTTGGTGGGATATTGGGTGTTCTTAACCGATGGTCTGGCTCCATTTGCCTGGGATATCCTCAGCCACCTGATCCTGCCTGTACTGACGATTACATTGATCGGTTTTGGCGGGACGATGCTTTTGACCCGCACCAGTATGCTGGAAACCCTGCGGGAAGACTACATTTTATCTGCCCAAGCGAAGGGTTTGCCGGAAAAAATTGTGCGGGATAAACATGCCGCCCGCAACGCTTTACTGCCCGTCTGGACCAGCCTGGTGTTCGCGATTGGATCATCTGTTAGTGGTGGAATCATTACGGAAACGATCTTCTCCTGGCCGGGGATTGGATTGACCCTGCTGGCATCCGCTCAAGTTGCGGATATCCCCCTTGCCATGGGTGCCCTGACGATCATTGGTATTTTGACCCTGGTCAGCCACCTGGTCGTGGATGTCGGCTACGCATTCCTAGACCCGCGTATCCGCTACCACTAAAGTGATATAGAAAGGAAATAAAATGACTACTGCAACACCTACAGCAGATACTGGCTACGTCCCTCTTTGGCGGGTCAGATTGACCTTAATGATGCGCAGCCTGAAATCCAGCTGGGCGTTGTTTGCTGAAAACCCGGTTGGATTGATTGGCCTGGGTGTGATCATTTTCTTTGGTCTGATGGCGGCTGCCCACCCGATATTAATGAACACGGTTTGGGATCCGAAAGTGTACGATCCGGTTTCTGGTTTCGATTTGGAAATTGCTTATCATCCTGCGCCACCTTCACCGCGGCACCTGTTGGGTACGGACCCCTTGGGGAGAGACGTATTAAGCCAGCTGATGTTCAGCACACGCTATGAATTCGCGCTCGGTATGATCGCAGCAATCGTTACTGTTGTGATTGCGACCACCGTTGGCGCGATCGCCGCTTATTATGGGGGAATCATCGACACCGTGCTGATGCGTCTGGTAGACTTGGTCATCATGGTGCCGACAATCCCGATTCTGATTGTCTTGAGTGCCTTGATCAAAGTCGGAATGGTAGAACTGGCACTCGTCATTGGGGTTCTATCCGGTTTCTCAGGAACACCATTGGTGATAAAATCTCAGGCGCTTACGATCAAAGTGAAACCATATATCGAAGCAGCCAGGATTTCTGGTGGAAATGATTTCCACATCATTTTCAAACATATGGTCCCCAATCTCATGCCGATTGCCCTTTTATATATGATGTTCATCGTAACAGGCGCTATCTTCTCGGAAGCGGTCCTGTCATTCTTTGGTCTGACAGAGATCGAAATGAGCTGGGGGCTGATGATCAATACCACCCAATTCTTTGGATACCTGCTGAGGTTTGACACCTGGTTCTTGCTCATCCCCGCCAGCCTTGCGATTACCCTGCTCTGTGCGGCGTTTTATCTGGTGGGACGGGCATTGGACGAAGTCGTCAATCCTCGTCTGCGGACACTATAAACTTATGGTCAGCATAGAGAACATTCGAAATTCAATACAGGAGCAGGAACGTGTCTAATACCGATAACGTACTTGATGTAAAAAATCTAACCATGCACTACAATACCAAGAAAGGGCCGGTTTATGCTGTTGACAATGTCTCCTTCAGCGTTGGCCGCGGCGAATCACTTGGGCTTGTAGGAGAATCCGGATGTGGGAAAACATCCGTTGCCATCTCATTGCTCAGGTTGTTACCTGACAACGCCAAAATTTTGGGCGGAGAAATCCGCTTAAACGGGAATGATATTGTTCAGATGTCTGAACCCGAGGTGAGACGGGAGCGCTGGAAGAGCATCTCGATGGTATTTCAGGCGGCTATGAACTCGTTGAATCCCGTCTATACCATCGAGGAACAAATTTTGGAGGCGATGCAGCAGCATACCCCCCATCTGAGCGAAAAGGAAATGGATGACAAGATTGACAGCCTTTTCAGGCTGGTCGGTCTGGATCCAGATCTTAAAGACCAATATCCACACCAGTATTCTGGTGGTATGCGCCAGAGAGCCGTCATCGCCATGGCACTTTCGTGTGATCCCGACATCATCATGGCGGATGAACCGACAACTGCCCTGGATGTGATTGTCCAGGATTCGCTGCTCATGCAGATCCGCGAAATCCAGGAAAAATTGAATATGGCGATGATCTACATCTCTCATGATATCGCCGTGATCGCGGAAGTATGTGAGCGGGTCGGCGTGATGTATGCGGGCAAGCTGGTGGAACTATCATCCACAGAGAATATCTTCCACAATCCGCTGCATCCATATACGATGGCGCTGATGTCCTCTTTCCCCAGCATTGTTGGTGATAAAACAGAACTTGTTACGCTGCCTGGGGAACCCCCGGACCTGCTGAAACCCCCACCAGCGTGTCGCTTCCACCCACGATGTCCATATGCAACGGATATTTGCCGAGAGGAAGAGCCCCCATTTGAAGAACTTGAAGAAGGCCACTATGCAGCTTGTTGGCATCCAGGAGGCGAGCAATAATGACAAATAATAATAACAACCATGATGTCCTGGTCAGAGTAGAAAATCTGAGCAAACTTTTCCCGGTTGGTCAAGGAGTATTCCGCAAAGCGGATACCTTCATCCATGCGGTCAGCGAGCTTAACCTGGAAATTAAACGGGGCGAGAGTGTTGGCCTGGTCGGTGAATCCGGCTGTGGAAAAACAACCACCGGTAAACTCCTGACCCGCTTGGTTGATCCAACCTCTGGAAATATCCGCCTGCTGACGGATGAAGGCGAAGTTGATATTGCCCATCTGCGCGGGAATGATATGAAGATTTTCCGACGAAGAGTCCAGATGATTTTCCAGGACCCGTATGAATCAATGAACCCCCGCCTGACCATCTACGATACGGTTGCAGAACCGCTGGACGTGCAGGGAATCGGGACGATCGCAGAACGTGAGGCCCGGGTGGCTGATCTGCTGGAAACCGTGGGGTTGACCCCGGCGAGCAGTTTCCTGTTCCGGTATCCACACGAGCTTTCCGGTGGACAGAGACAGCGTGTGGCTATTGCGCGTGCCCTTGTCATCAACCCGGACTTTGTTGTCGCAGATGAACCGACATCCATGCTGGATGTTTCCGTCCGCACCGGTGTGATGCACCTGATGCAGGAACTGGCAGAACGCTTCGGCGTGACATACCTGTATATCACCCACGACCTGGCTGTCGCCCGCTATATGTGCGACCGGATCGCGGTGATGTACCTAGGGAAGATTGTCGAGATCGGTGAAACGGAAGAACTGCTCCATAATCCGAAGCACCCGTACACGAAAGCTCTGCTTTCCGCGGTTCCGGTACCAGATCCAACTTATAAACGGGAGAGCGTGGAGATCAAAGGCGGTATCAGTAAACCGGTCAATCCACTCCCGAGATGTCGTTTCTATGAACGCTGCCCACTGGCGGATGAATATTGTGATACCCACGATCATCCACCGCTGGAAGATAAGGCAAACGAACACTATGCTGCTTGCTACCATGTATAGCAGCTGCAATATGGTTTGATATAGGTTTCGGTTATAGAAAGACGCATCACTGAATAGATATATGAATACAGACGTCTGAACCTTTTGGGTTAGGCGTCTGTATTTATAGAAATAGGTTGTGTCATATTGTCAAATGAAGCAATCTTCTGCTGAGTAATTTTTATATAGTTAGGTGACCGATCAAATCCAGGTTGATGAGGAATGGCTGCCAGCGACAGGTCAATCCTGGGTCAAAGTCGCCTGGAGTTCGGTGAAATTACCCTGCAGAAGTGATTCAACTATTTAATCACCAGTTTGGAGCAACTGTGAACAAACTAAAAAACCGATCACCATACTTTTGGCTGGGATTGATTGCATTGATTCCCTTTATATTTGCTGGAATTTATGTCACCGCGATGAATGTCGTGCACATGTTTCGATATGATGATCAATTCTTCACCGATGAGTACCGTGAGCTGTATCCATCACCTGGACCGGTGGCGATCGCCGTTGAACAGGCGATCCAAAACGGTGATACGGATTCGATGCAGGCATTAAGTGGATTGCGTAAGAACGTGAAAGAGTTTGAAGCAAGCCCGGACGTGATCATGACTATCATGCTCGAGGTCGATGATTTTGGATATTTCCACTATCTCTACCTGGACATGCAGACTTTTCGCCGTTCTACCTACTATGTGAAAGAAGTCAGCGGGCGCTATGTGTATGTCCCACAGGACCCATATTTTTATTATGACAGTGGTTACTGGTGGGATGTGTACCTACCGATTGCACTGGTCTGGTGGACGGTGACGATTGCAGCGACAATTGGGGTCTTCTTATACGGTATCGGTGCCAAAGCGCGTCAGGAAATGAGATGAACGAGGTCTTGTGAAGGATCGGAGAAATCTATGTTTCGATTTTATATCACTAAACTGATCAACAACCTGATTTCATTATTTATCTTCTTAACCACGATCTTTTTCTTAATACAGGTCATGATACCCTATGACTTCACGGTTCAATTTTCCTTGGCAATGAACCGTGCCGAGCGTGAGAGGCTTGCAGAAGAACTGGGTATCAATCTACCTCTCCACCAGCAGTACGTTCATTGGTTAAGCAGAGTCGTACGGGGAGAATTTGGAACCTCTTTCTATGGCTATAATATCGCCGATACAATCAAGCATGTCCTGCCGGTAACCCTCCTGATTTTCCTGATCGGAACTGTGATTGCTTTCTTAATCGGTCAATGGCTGGGAAGAGTCACTGCCTGGAAGGGTCCTGGATTGCTGACTGGAACCGCAACATTTGGCGCGGTTGCCCTGTATACGACATTTCCTGCCTGGCTTGGATTTTTACTGGTCTATTTCCTGACCAATAAATTTGGCCTGATCCCAATGAGGCTTACCCAAAATCCGTTTGCGGATTTAATGCAGCAGCTTCCCGACGATTACCAATTTGATCCTATCCAGATCATCACCAGGATGCTGATCGGTCTGGGCATCGTTTTTGTTCTCGTGTTAATTGCAAATTACCTTGTGAAGCGATTCTCAAGGAGGCACATTCCTTCACTGATCCAGCTGGTGCTGGTAATTGGGGGTTGGGTGGGGATCTGGTTTGTGTTCGGTCTCGGTATGTACCCCTGGGAGATTTTGAAGCTTGCTACAATCCCGATCCTTACATATGTACTCATCAGCCTGGGTGAGACGATGTTGATCATGCAGACCTCCATGCGGGATACCTTGAATGAGGAATATATTCGGACTGCAAGGGGGAAAGGGCTTCCGGAAACGAAGGTCAGAGACAGGCACGCAACTCCAAACGCGATCATCCCGGTATTCAGCCGGATGGTAGTAAGCCTGCCCTATTTGCTCACGGGCATCGTCATCATCGAAGCAGCAGTGGATTGGCCGGGGATGGGATTTCAATTATATAATTCACTTTATCACCAAGATATGCCCGTTGTGATGGCGATTATGTTAATCGTCGGGTTGATTTCTATGGTAGCCCGCTTGATATTCGAGTTCCTCGAACTCTATCTTGACCCGAGACTTCGGGATGAAGTGGCAACGGTCACAGTGGACATGAATGGAAAGTGAGGATTTCGTGAGTGATCAAGGCACCCATGACAATGAATTAACATTATTGCTGAAGAGGGGGATCGCTCTAGCGAAAGACAAAGACTATCCGAGTGCCCGAATGGTCTTGGAAGAAGTCATTCACAAAGACCCGGAAAACACAACTGCCTGGTTGTGGATGTCGCAGATAGTTGACACCGACCGGGAACGTCTCTTGATGTTAAAACAGGTCCTGCGGATCAATCCAGGGCACGCGGCGGCACAGCAAGGGATTGAACACCTGCATACTAAAAAGCGCCAATCGATTCCTTCTATTCCAGTTTCCACGGTTAAAGCTGCACATGCAGAACGCCAAATAATGTACGAAGAACAGGCTGAGGCTGACACGCTGGATGTGTTAGGCGACACTGCCGAGATCAAAATCACTCCTCCAGCGAGGGATAACATCACTTTCACAGCTGCACCTGCTGAAGCATACAGCGGAACAATCCGGGCGATACCAGCAGCCAGGACAAAAATTGAGAGGGTCGAAAGAGAGCGAACCAGGAGTAATCTTGAGCGGTTGCTGCTTCGATTAAAGACAAGCTGGAAACGTTTCGTCATCCAATTGCGCCTGTCCGGGCGCCGCTTCCTGATGTTTTGGGAGGTGTTTTCCCAGAACCGGCTGGCTGTTATGGGATTAGCACTTCTGGTAATTTATGCTTTGATGGCGGTTGCTCATCCAATTCTACTCAATACAGTATGGTCACGAGGGGTTTACGACCCGGTTACCGGTTTTGATATGAATGTTATGAACCCGGCGAAACCCTCGGCAACGCACCTGCTTGGCACGGATAACCTGGGTAGGGATGTCCTCAGCATGCTGCTGGCAGCGACAACACCGGCGTTCGTTCTTGGTTTAACTGCAGCGCTGATCACCGCAGTGACCGGAATCATTTCTGGCGTCAGTGCGGCTTATTTCCGCGGGACTACGGATTACATTCTGACCCGAATCGCTGATGCATTCCTGCTGCTGCCGGCACCGATTTTTATGATCATTGTTGGGGTGGCATTCCATGATTTCGGTCCGGTACGCCTGGGGCTCATCTTTGGAGTTATCAACGGGTTGGGTGGCGCGATGATCACCCTGAAATCGTACGCTAACACGGTCCTGGCGCGTCCATTTATCCAGGTGACCAAACTTTCAGGAGGCGGTCCCTGGTATACCATTCACCGGCATATGATCCCCCATATGATCCCAATGGCGGCGACCCTGATGATGATGGCTGTGATCAGTGCTGTAGTGGCTGATTCGTTTGTCTCCTTTACGGGAATCATCCGTGACCATCTCAACTGGGGTACAATGATTTACAACAGCCTGGAATACCAGTCTTTATTCGGCAATATCGAATGGCATGTGCTCATTCCACCTTCGATCGCCCTGTCGATGTTTGCAGCTTCTTTTTACCTGATTTCCAGAGGCATGCACGAGGTCGCAGATCCGAAACTTCAGTCAAGATAACAGGACAGACTGTTCAGGCGACAATCAAATCCATTTAGTCGTGGTTTCAATCCCTCTTACATTGTTGGGTTAGTTAACTTAATTGACCTGGTAAAAGATCACGTTGGAAAGATCTTATGCTCCGGTTTTATCTTCAGAAATTAATCAATAATCTGGTTTCATTATTTATCTTCCTGACCCTGGTCTTCTTTTTTGTGCAGGTCATGATTCCCCATAACTTTACTACTCAATTTGCCATGGGAATGAACCGTGAGCAACGGGCTCAGATGGAGGAAGAGTTGGGCTTGGATCTCCCCCTCTACCAGCAGTATCTCAACTGGCTGGGTCAGATCATCCGGGGCGATCTGGGAGAATCCTTCTATGGTACTGGGATATCGGGGATTCTACGGTCAGAACTTCCGATGACATTAATGGTTTTCTTTACCGGGGCACTGATCGCCTTTTTAATCGGTCAGTGGCTGGGGAAACTGACGGCATGGAAGGGTCCGGGTTTACTAACAGGAACGACGACATTTTTCGTCGTGGCATTGTATACCATCTTTCCTCCCTGGCTGGGTTTCCTGCTGGGATTCTTGTTGATCGAAAAATTACACCTGCTGCCCAGGCGAAATCCGCAGGGCTTGTTCTATGATGTAGTGAAATCTTTTCCTGATGGGTTTGCATTCAGTATTCCGCAGATCATGACCAGGATGGTGCTGGGGCTGGGAGTGATGGTTGTTTGTGGTGTTAATCAATTACATTGTGAAGCGTTGGACCAGAAGGCATATCCCGGCCCTTGTGCAGGTGATCCTCGTTTCAGGTGGATGGGTGACCACCTGGTTCCTGTTTGGGATTGGTCTGACCGCCTGGGAAATCTTAAAGCTGGCTGGAATTCCAATCCTGGCTTTCATACTGCTCAGCCTGGGGGAGTCGATGCTGGTCATGCAGACTTCCATGCGGGATACCCTGACAGAGGAGTATATCCGGACAGCCAGGGGGAAAGGTCTTGGCGAGCGAATGGTCCGTGACAGGCATGCCGCACCGAACGCCATCATCCCGGTGTTCAGCCGGATGGTCGTCAGCCTGCCGTATTTACTGACCGGGATCGTGATCATTGAATACGCCACTGGTTGGCCAGGAATGGGCTTCCGAATGTATTTTTCCCTCTATCAGCAAGATATTCCCGTTGTGATGGCAGTCCTGCTGTTGGTTGGACTGGTATCGATGGTTTCCAGGCTGGTTTTGGAGATCCTGGAACTGTACCTGGATCCCCGTTTGCGGGATGAGGTCGCTTCGGTGCCGGTTAAACGGAATGGATAACCGTAAGTTATCTTTGTCAGGTGTGGGGACGCACTTGAGTCGTGATAAAATTTGAACACGAACTTATGGACGGGAATCCCTGGAGCGCTCACAATGGATAAATTTACTATCCTGGTGGTAGACGATCAGCTGGTGATCCGCCAGCTGTTAAGGACGAGCCTAGAATCGTTAGGGGATAATTACGAGGTATTGACAGTTCCATCTGCTGAAGAAGCAGAACTTGAATTCAGGCTGGGGAGTGTAGATTTACTGGTGGCGGATATCAAGCTTCCAGGTAAATCCGGGTTGGAATTGTTTAGTGAGATGCGTGTGCGCAACCCGGCGCTGAAGGTGATATTGATCACCGGTATAGAGGAACCGGGAATGCGGCGACGGGTCGCCGATGCGGGGGCACATGCTTTTTTCTTCAAACCATTGGAAGTACCGGATTTCTTAGATGCTGTCGAGAGGCTTCTCGGTGTGGTTGAGTCAACTGCACAGAAAGATTATTTATTGGGCTTGGATGATCCAGCCGAACAAATTCGTGCCACCGACCGGTTGACCCGATTACGCCAGGACCTGGATGCCATTACGATCGTCCTGTTGAATGACAAAGGCAATGTGATGGCTCGGGCAGGCGATTTGCCGGATGCCGCTTACGAATCATCTCTGATCCCCGCTGTCATGGCAACTTTCAGTACCAGCGAAAAAGTAGCCCATTTCCTGGGAATGAAAGTGCCAGAAGATCTGCTCTACTTTTCAGGAAAGAAATATGATCTATTCCTGGCGCATATTGGCACAGCACACGCGCTGCTGGCGATGATCAATCCGCTGGACATCGCCCACCGCATGGAACAAACGGTCACAACTGTCCAGGAAGCCGTCAGGGATATCCAGAGGATTTTATCCCGGATGAAGCTGGCTAAACCGCCAGATGTCCTCATACTGGAAGATAAAGCTGCTGTCGATTCTCAAAGGGCAGAGACTGTGCCGCTGCCAGATCGAGGACAGGAACCCGATCCAGAGATCGATGCGATTTTTACTGAGAAAGAAGAAGTGGAGCTGGATAGGGAAGCCGAGTCGTTCTGGCGCGAATTTGAACAGAAGGATTCGGGCAGCAGGGTGCGGAATGCGGATGCACTCTCCTATGAACAGGCAAGACGGCTGGGTTTGATCCAGGATAAGGACGAATCAGCCACCCCGGATGAATGAATGCAGAATAATTCAGATAAATTAGCATTCCCTTGGAGTTTTGCCGCAGCTAGTCGATACTATTGCCTTCCTTTACGAGGGATGTTACAATTCAGCCCGCCTGATTTCAGGCGTCAACTAGGGGAGTGGTGCAATGGCAGCACAGCGGTCTTTGGAACCGTTGATCCTGGTTCGAATCCGGGCTCCCCTGCTTTGAATGTTCAACCTATTGGTAAAAAGTAAGTGTTAGAAGACGACCCGCATTTATCTAGAGAAAAACCCGATCAACCCAGAGGTGAAGCTCTGCAGTTTGTTGAATCTGCAGTGCTATCTTTTATTTTAAGAACAGGGAATATCACGGGGGAATAAGGGAGCACACGAAAATCAGGTTTTCTGGAATCACAATGGAGCGAAAATGAAAACAACAGCAGTCATCCTTGCCGCCGGTCAGGGGACGCGGATGCGTTCCTCACTGCCCAAGGTATTGCATCCTGTGTTGGGGAAACCGATGATCTGGCATGCTATTCGCAGTGTACATTCTGTCACCTCGGAAAAACCTGTCCTGGTGGTTGGACACGAGTCTGAAGCTGTCGTCCAATTTGTCGGTGACCGGGCTCACTTTACAATTCAGGAGGAACAGTTGGGCACCGGTCATGCGGTTCAACAGGCAGAAGAGCTGTTAAAGGGGAATGCTGATCAAATACTGGTGACGATGGGTGATATGCCCTTACTGCGGGAACAAACCTTGCAAAAGCTGATAGACATGCAAACCGGTCATTCCGGTCCCATCACCCTGGCAACGATCAGCCTGGATGATCCGCATGGTTTCGGACGGATCGTCAGGGATACGACCGGGAATGTTCTCGCTATTGTGGAGGAAGCGGATGCCACCGAGGAGCAAAGAGCCATCCACGAGTTAAATGCCGGTGTCTACTGTTTTGATGCCGTTTGGCTGTGGGATGCCCTCAAGCGGATCCCGCTTTCTCAAAAAGGAGAGTATTACCTGACGGATCTTGTAGAGATCGCCAATGCGGATGGATTAAGCGTGCAGGCTTATTCCAGCCAAGATCCAGCGGAGATGATCGGCATCAACACGCGCGTTCACCTGGCGGAAGCAACATCGATCCTACGCAGGCGGATCAACCGGGAGTGGATGCTATCCGGTGTGACGATGGTCGACCCGGAGACCACGTATATCGAGCCCGGTGTGCAAATTGGAGCTGATACGATGATCCACCCGAACACCCACATCCAGGGTGAGACACAAATCGGAGGAGGCTGTGAAATTGGACCCAATTCGGTCATCGTCAGCACGAAAATAGGTGATGATTGCAGGATATTTGCTTCCGTATTGGAAGATGCGGTCATTGAAAACCGTGTGGATATCGGTCCTTTTGGTCACCTGCGCAAGGGTGCCCACCTGGCGGATGATGTTCACATGGGGAATTTCGGAGAAGTTAAGGCTTCCTACCTGGGGAAAGGCAGCAAGATGGGACATTTTTCGTATATTGGCAATGCTGAAATTGGCGAGGATGTCAATATCGGGGCGGGTACGATCACCTGCAATTATGATGGCGTGCAGAAACATAAAACAGAAATTGGAAACGGTTCATTCATCGGCAGCGACACCATGCTGGTGGCTCCATTGCGCATAGGCGAAAGATCTCGTACAGGCGCTGGTGCTGTAGTGACCAAGGATGTTGCAGATGATGCACTGGTTGTCGGTGTCCCTGCCCGGGAATTGAAAAGAAATAAGAATGATAACCAAGAAGACACTTAAGTTGTCCTTTAGAAAAACTGAGAAAAAGAAATCGTGAACGAATACCAGATAATTGTAGTTTTTATCATCGCGCTGTTAGTGATCATTGACCTGATCACTTTCACCGCCAGAACCAGCATACAGAATGCCAGCAGGGGGCGATTGATCTATATGAATGAGCAGGAAGGTATCGAAATCGACGGAGTGCTGAACGCGCTGCAGAAAAGCGCGCATACACTCTCCAGTCTGCATATGTTCCAGAACCTGGTCCGGTTTGCCCTGGTCAGCCTGGTGATCTACCTGTATCCCTGGAGGACCGGGTGGTCAGCGGTGATGACATCGATCGTCGTCATCCTGGTGGGAGGCATCCTGATGGGCTGGTTGGAGTGGATCGTCTCCCGTATTGCCTATCGAGAACCAGAAGAACAGGCACTGCGGTGGATCCTGTTCATCCGTATATTAACCATCGTGATGACCCCGCTGGTCAGCATCAGCCTGGTGTTCTCCCGGGAAACGAATGTTCCCCAGGAGACATCGGCAGACATCGAGGAAGAAGTCAAGACACTGGTGGAGGCGGGACAGCACGAAGGCTACCTGGAGTTAGAAGAACGCAAAATGATTTACTCGATCTTCCAGCTGGGCGATACCCTGGCACGGGAGATCATGGTACCGCGCATCGATATGCTGGCTCTTGAAGTCAAAACCCCGATGACAGAAGCCATTGATGCTTTGCTGGAGTCCGGCTACTCCCGTGTGCCAGTATTTGATGATTCGATTGACAATATCCTGGGATTGCTGTACGCCAAAGACCTGTTGAAAGTCTGGCGTGAGGGTTCCAATAATGGTGATTCGATCAAAGCCCTGATCCGCCCGGCATTCTTCGTCCCGGAGGCCAAGAAAGTCGATGAATTACTGGTCGAACTGCAGAACATGCGTGTTCATATGGCACTGGTTGTGGATGAATACGGTGGAATCGCCGGTCTGGTGACCCTGGAAGATATCATCGAGGAGATTTTCGGTGAAATCCAGGATGAATATGACGAAGAAGAACTCCCGTTTACTATTCTTAAGAATGGTGACTACATCTTTCTTGGTCGGGTCGATCTGGATGATTTCAATGAAATCATGAAGACAGGTCTACCGAACGACGAGGCAGATACCATCGGTGGATTTATCTACCGCCAGCTGGGACGCGTACCTGTTGCTGGTGAGCAGGTCCAGGTAGACGGCTTAACCCTGACAGTTGAACAGGTCAGCAGCCGGAGGATCCGTAAAGTACGCGCCCACAGGCTAGACAGGGAGGAGAAAATCCATGCTGACGGATGATAAACGCAATAAACTTATCCAGGTAGCTTTAAATGCCCGGAATTGGGCTTACGCACCTTACTCCAATTACAATGTCGGCGCGGCAGTACTGACGAATTCCGGCAGGGTTTATGACGGGGTGAATGTGGAGAATGCCGCTTATCCAGCAACGATGTGCGCTGAAAGAGCAGCGATTTTTAAGGCTGTTTCAGACGGCGAGAGAAATTTCGATGCGATTGTTGTCGCCACTGAGAATGCCGGGGCACCGTGCGGCACTTGCCGCCAGGTGATGGCGGAATTTGGATTGGATACCACCGTCATCCTGATCAACGATCAGGGAGAGATCGTCCNNCGATTTGGATTACCAGTTGGGAACGGGGGTGGCTACCAGGATGGCGCTTTCCAGAATCCAGCCTTCCTGACCATCCGGCAGACGGACCATATACCAGTTCACATTATTGGCAACGACGGGGGCATCTGTCAGGATTTCGATCAGGGTGCCGTTGATTACTGAGGTCACGAATTCTTCATTAAATCCCGCTTCCGCTCGCAGGATGGCACCACCGAGGTCTTCCGGTGCATCTACCAGGGCGTAAACGGGTGTTGCGCTCGGGCTCGGCGTCAACGACGGGGAGGGAGTGATCGAAGGTGTGATCGATG
>JABAOG010003004.1_pt1 | contig 17732 bp, 15 predicted proteins | sample 7062131 | NCBI WGS metagenome assembly JABAOG01 (sample SAMN14538629, study PRJNA623070) | marine sediment metagenome | biome: marine biome [ENVO:00000428]; feature: marine pelagic biome [ENVO:01000023]; material: deep marine sediment [ENVO:00002113] | place: India: Arabian Sea | collected...
CGAGCCGGATCTCGCCCGGCCGGCACCCGCCAGCCCGGCGCGTTCCGCCGGCGCGAGAACGGACGCGGCGCGACCGGTCGAGCGGGTCCGCGCGGACGCCGGTGCGCTGGCGCCGCGGCGCGGCGCACCCGCGGCGAGTCCCGCGACCGTCCTCCGACCGGCGCGCCGGGGCACGGCGGCGCGCGGCTTCGAGGCGGTGGAGCAGCTTCGGCAAGCGGTCGGCAGGCGGACGTCGCAGTCGCGGACGCCGCCGGCCGAGGACGCGCCGGCACCCGCGCCGCCGCGTCGGCGCCCGGCCGCCCCGACGCCGGCGCCGGTGGTCGTCGTCCAGCGCGGGAGCGGCGGGCGGGTGCCGCGGGCGTTCTGGAGCAGCAGCACGCTGCGAGGCACGCACCTCGGGCTGCTGCGCTGAGACGGTGCGGCCATGAGCGCGTCGACCGCGATCGGACGGGTCAGCGAGTCCCTGCGGAACCTGCTGCTGGGGGAGATGCAGCTCAATCCGGCGGTGCCGGTGACCATCCTGGCGCCCGATGAGTCGGGCGGCGGCAACCGACGGGTCAACCTGTTCCTGTACAAGGTGCAGGAGAACCCGTTCCTGCGGAACCAGGACTGGCAGGTGAGCCCGGCGGATTCGAGCCGCCTCGTGCCGCCGCCGCTCTCGTTGAACCTCTACTACCTGATGACCAGCTACGCGACGAACGACCCGAGCCTCGGCAACGCGAACCATCACGAGATCCTGGGCGAGGCCATGCGGGTGTTCTACGAGTTCGCGGTCGTGCCCGAGGAGTACCTGGCGGGCGACCTCGACGCCGCGCGGGAGCAGATCAAGATCACGCAGAACGGGCTGGACATGGAGGAGCTGAGCCAGGTGTGGAGCACGTTCTCGGAGCCGTTCCGCCTCTCCGTGCTCTACGAGGTCTCCGTCGTGCAGCTCGACCAGAGCGCGGAGCGGCAGCGGGACATGCCGCCGCGGGCCCGCGTGATCGGCGCACCGCAGGTCGAGGCGCCGTATCGCCCGCCGGTGGTCCAGCGGATGGACCCGATCAGCGGGCCAGCAGGCACGACGGTCACGTTCAGCGGCCAGAACCTGGACGGCTGGTCGGCTCACGTGACGCTGTTGCAGCGGCTTCTCCTCGATGGCGAGCCGATCGTCGGCGACTCGTTCCAGGTAACGCTGCCGAACGACCTCGTGCCGGGCTTCTACCAGATCCTGGTCGACATCTCGCGGCTGCATCGCAGCACGTTCTTCTTCGAAGTGGTGCCATGAGTTCAGGCACGGCGCAACGGCCGACGGCGGCGGTGTCGTACTACCCCGACAATCACGCCTACCTGGCGGACGAGCTGGACCGGCTCGAGTCGCTGCTGCGCCTGCGCGTCGCGGCGCTGCGCCGGGACTGGCGCGGGCGCTCCGAGACGGCCTCGCCGATGATGTACGTCGGCCACGACGAGGTCGACTGGCTCCTGGGCGGCGGCCTCGACGCACCGGCGCCCTCGGCGGACGAGGCCCGGCTCCACGAGGCGATCCGCGCCGCGCGGTCGACGATCGACGAGCGGGTGGCCGGCAGCGCGCGTAACGGTGTGTTCCTCGGGCTGCCCCGTCTCGCGGCGCTGTTCGGGCTCTCGGCGTTCGAGACGGACGCGGTGCTCATCTGCCTGGCGCCGGAGCTGCGCCGTCGCTACGACCGGGTGTACGCGTACCTCCAGGACGACATCACGCGCAAGCGGCCGAGCGTCGACCTCGTGCTCGAGCTGCTGTGCGAGTCGGAGGCGGAACGGTGGACGGCGCGCGCGCTGCTCACCGAGGGCGCGCCGCTCCTCCAGGCCGGGATCCTCCAGACGGTGGACGACCCGCACAGCCCGTCCGGCTCGAGCGGCCTGGCGCAGTTCCTCCGCCTCGACCCGCGGATCCTGGAGTACCTGCTGGGCCATGGGACGCTGGATGCGCGCCTGGCGCGCGTCGCGGAGCTGGACGCCGCGGCGACGCCGCTCGACGAGCTGCCCCTGGACCCGGCGGTCGGGGCGCGGCTGCTCGCGTTCGCGCACCGGGAATTCGCCGGAGAGTCGTCGCCGCGGCAGGCGTCGGTGCTGCACCTGCACGGGCCGCGCGGGGTGGGGAAACGGGCGCTCGCCGCGGCGGTCGCCGCCTCCCTCGATGCGCCCCTGCTGCGCCTGGACGCGCGACGGCTGACGGGGCTCGACGGCGAATCTGCGGCGTCGCTGCGGCTGGCGGCGCGGGAGAGCCTGCTTCTCCGCATCCCGCTCTACGTCGACCGGGCGGACGCGTTCCTGGCCGAGGACGACCGGGCCGCCGGGCTGCGCCACGCCCTCGAAGACGCCGTCGCGGCGTTCGGCTGGCTGGTCATCCTGGGCGGCGAGCGGCCGTGGCCGCACCACGATGCGTTCGCCGGCACGCTGTTCCACTCGGAGGCGCTACCGCTGCCGGACGTACCCGTCCGCGCGGCCGCGTGGACGCGCGCGCTCGCGGCGTCGCTCCCCGACGCGCCCGCCGACGCGGCCGCTTCGCTCGCCGAGCGGTTCCGGCTGACCCCCGGTCAGATCCACGATGCCGTGTCGGCCGTGGCGCAGCGCCGCGCCATCGAGGACGGCGGCGCCGTGACGTTCGAGCGTCTCGCAGCCGCGGCGCGCGCGCAGACGCAGGACCGGCTCGACGCGCTCGCGAGCCGGATCCGCCCGCGCTACGGCTGGGACGACCTGGTCCTCCCCGATGACGATCTGGCGCAGCTACGCGAGATGTGCGGGCAGGTGCGCGATCAGTTCCGGGTCTACCAGGAGTGGGGGTTCGGCAGGAAGCTCGCCCACGGCCGTGGGCTCAGCGCGCTCTTCTCGGGCCCGCCCGGCACCGGCAAGACGATGGCGGCGGAGGTGGTGGCGGCGGAGCTCCGGCTGGACCTCTACAAGATCGACCTGGCGCGCGTCGTCAGCAAGTACATCGGCGAGACCGAGAAGAACCTGGCCCGCGTCTTCGACGAGGCCGAGGACAGCAACGCCATCCTCTTCTTCGACGAGGCCGACGCGCTCTTCGGCAAGCGCACGGAGGTCTCCGACGCGCACGACCGCTACGCGAACATCGAGATCAGCTACCTGCTCCAGCGGATGGAGGAGTACGAGGGCGTCGTCATCCTCGCGAGCAACCTGCGCGAGAACATGGACGACGCCTTCCTGCGCCGCATCCGGTTCATCGTCGAGTTCCCGTTCCCGGACGCCGCGAGCCGGCTCCGGATCTGGAGGACGCACTTCCCGCCCGAGGCCCCGGTCAGCGAGGCGGTCGACGCCGAGGCCCTGGCGGAGCGGGTCCAGGTCGCGGGCGGGAGCATCCGGAACATCGTGCTGAACGCCGCCTTCTTCGCCGCCGCCGACGGCGGCGTCATCGGCACCGAGCACATCCTCCAGGGTGTCCGCCGGGAGTTCGGCAAGATCGGCAAGCTCTGGGACGAGCGGGTGTTCGCCCGCCCCCGCTCCTCCACCTGACCCCCTCACGGGAATCGGTATGGCACTGGCCAGCAGCCCCAGGATCCTTCGCGGCGCCTTCGTCGAGTTCGGCCTGAGCATCCCGCCGCTGTTCGTGGTGTTCCAGTTCAACCCGGAGGAGCTCAGCCGGAGCCGCAGGCTGGACTTCGCGCCGGACACGGACTTCCCCGAGTGCATCGATGAGGAGGAGGAGGAAGAGGAGCGGAGCAGGCGGTCGCGGCGTCGGCGGCGCCGCCGGGGCAAGACGCTGCGTGAGTTCCACCAGGAACGCGACGACCTGCTCGCGATCCAGAAGGACCAGACCGTGACCGTGGACGAGGAGTCGCTGAGCTTCGACATCCGGCTGGACGCCAAGGACGAGATCGCCGAGGGCAACGTGATCGCCGCCGGGTTCGGCATCCTGCCGCGCCTGGCCACGCTCGAGCTGATGATGCACCCGAAGGCGGACAGCCTGCTCGGCGCGGCGCTCGACAGCCTGCTCGGCCTGGACGAGAACGGCTTCAGCTTCTCGAAGCGCGCGAACCCGCCCATGATCCTGTTCATCTGGGGGCACAAGCGCGTGCTGCCGGTCAACATCAACAGCATGAGCATCCGGGAGACGGAGTTCAGCCCGTTGCTGGACCCGGTGCGCGCCACGGTCTCCGTCGACCTGACCGTGATCGAGGGCGGCGATCCGCTCTACAAGTACTCGAAGGTCTTCAAGGAGGTCAGCTCGGTGCTCAACCTCGCGAACATCGCCGACGTCGCCAACGTCGTGGTCCCGGGGTGAGCCTCGTGTTCTCGAAGACCTCCCGGTACCGTGGCCTGCCCGACGTCGCCGCCGTGGATGCGAGCGGCCGCGTGGCCGCGTCGAAGGCGCTGCGCCTGCCGCCGCCGGCCGGGGGTCGGTTGCTGCACACCCTCGAGGAGGGCGACCGCCTCGACCACCTCGGCTTCAAATACTACGAGCGGTCGCAGGAATGGTGGCGCATCGCGGATGCCAACCCGGAGTTCCTCTCGCCGGACGCGCTGCTCGGGAAGGACCCCTGGAAGCGCGTGCTGGTCCCGCTGCGCCGGGACGGCGTCGATCCGCCGTGGTCGGCCCTCACGCGCAGCCTGACCCACACGGTCGGCGTCGAGTCGGCGGGGATGGGGACCGCCGACCGGCCCGTGCCGTCCGTCGAGGTGGCGGATGGAGCGCCGCTCTTCGACATCGACCCGGCGCTCGCGGTGGAGCTGGACGCCAGCGCGAGGACGCAGACGCTCGAGGCCGCGCTCGAGGCGGCGCTGGCCGTCGGCGGCGTCACGTTCGCGGGCCCGGTGCGGATCGAGAAGCCCGACGCGGTCACCTGGCGGATCACCGACCGTACGACCCGCGAGATCCACACGCTCCGGCTGTTCGTGGCGGAGGGGCTGCTCGACGTGTACCGGAGCGAGCTGCGCTGGGACTGGGTCCTGACCGTCGTGTTCAACGCGATCGACCTCTCGGCCGTGGACGTGGTCGAGCGGATCGAGGCGCGCGGGTTCTCGACGGCGCCGCCGACCGAGGTGGGCCGCACGGGGAAGCCGATGCTCGTTCCACCCCGGCGGAGCTGAGCGCGCGTGGCCTTCGAGAGCTTCCTCCTCGAGCTCGACGGCGAAGAGGCCGACGACCTGTACGCGGACGTCCAGACTCTCGAGGTGGAGCTGTGCCACGAGTATCCGGCCACCTTCCGATTGCAGCTCGGCACCGCGCTCCAGCCGGACGGCACGTGGAAGTACCTGGACGAGGAACGGTTCCGGAGCTGGACGCCGGTGACCGTGCACGGCGGCTTCGTCGACAGCGGCCGTGAGGAGCTGTTCCGGGGCTTCATCACGCAGATCCGACCGTCGTTCGATCCGGACCCGGCGCGCTGCGCGCTCGAGATCACCGGCACGGATGAGAGCGTCCTCATGGACCGGGAAGAGAAGCTGAAGGACTGGCCGGACAAGAAGGACAGCGACATCGCGACCGAGATCTTCGGCCAGTACGGCTTCACGCCGGACGTCGAGGACCACCGAGGTGATCCACGACGAGGCGGTCTCGACGGTGATCCAGCGGGAGACCGACCTCCAGTTCCTGAAGCGGCTCGCCCTGCGCAACGGCTTCGCCTGCTGGGTCGAGGAGGGGACGGCGCACTTCCGGCCGATCCCGACGGAGGACGCGCCGCAGCCGGTGCTGGCCGCGCACTTCGGCGAGGAGACGAATCTCTGGGCCTTCACGGCCACGGTGAACGCGCTCAATCCGACGAACGTGGCGATGTTCGATGTCGACCGGCTGGCCAAGGAGATCCTCACGGCGGAGGCGACGACGAGCGAACGGGACGCGCTCGGCGAGCTCGACGCGGCGGCGCTGCTCCCCGGCGACGTGGATCCGGCCCGGGTCTACGTGGCGAAGAACGCGACGACCGGGCAGGCCGAGATGACGGCGCTGTGCCAGGGCCTCTTCCAGGAGGCCGCCTGGTTCGTGAGCGCGGAGGGCGAGATCCGCTCGGCGGCGTACGGCCACGTGCTGCGCCCGCGGCGGCTCGTCACCATCAAGGGAGTGGGCGAGACCTACAGCGGCGCCTACTTCGTGGGGTGCGTGCGGCACGCCTTCTCGCGCGGCGGCTACACGCAGCACTTCCGGGCGCGCCGCGACGCGCTGCTCCCGAGGGGCGACGAGCCGTTCTCGTCCGGCGGCGGCCTCCTCGGCGGACTCCTCTGACGGAGCGGTCCATGGAACTCGAGCACGTGGTGGCCCGGCTGACCGAGCAGGTCGAGCGCCGCTTCTTCGGCAAGTACCGCGGCTTCGTGGTGGACAACGCGGACCCCGAGCAACTGGGCCGGCTGAAGCTCACCGTGCCCGGCGTACTCGGCGACGAGGTCGTGACGGGATGGGCGATGCCGTGCGTGCCGTTCGGCGGCGCGGCGGGTCACGGCACGCTGTGCGTCCCGGAGGTCGACTCGGGCGTCTGGGTCGAGTTCGAGCAGGGCGACCTCGAGTTCCCGATCTGGGTCGGCACCTTCTGGAGCAAGCCGGGCGGGGAGAGTGAGCTGCCCAAGCCCAACGATGCCGACGGCGCCGAGCAGGACGAGGTGCAGGACCCGCCGACCCGCAAGATCATCAAGACCGTGAAAGGGCACACGCTCCAGTTCGAGGACGCGGACGGCGAGGAGATGGTGATCCTGATCGAGGCGACGAACAGCCACGTGATCACGCTGAACCAGGACGGGATCACCATCGTGGACGGGACCGGGAACCGCATCGAGATGAAGTCCGACGCCTTCAACGTGATCTCGAAGGTGCCGTTCACGATCGACGCGTCCGGGCAGCCGATCGTCCTGATCGGCGACACCATCGACCTGAACAAGGGGTGAGCGGCGCCGTGGGCAAGCTGGTCGTGGTCGAGAACGACAAGGTCGAGGGCACGGACAAGCACAACGTCTCGGGGAACGCCACGAACCCGGCGGCGCCGCCGCCGACCGTCCCGTACGTCGGCGTGGGCGACTTCGACTACGTCGGCAAGATGACCGACGCGCTGAGCGACTTCGTGAAGATCGACGGCACGCCGGCGGCCACGGTGAAGAGCAAGAGCTCGCTCGACCCCGGCGAATCGGCGCCGGGCGGCGGGCACCACGGCGCTTCGGGGAAGAACTTCCTGCCGCCGACGCCCTCGCCGATCACTTCGACGCTCTCGATCACGGACCCGGTCGGCGAGGGCAATCCGAGCGCCACGGCCGGGAGCGCCTTCGCGAGCATCGGCGGCGACGCGATCCTGCTGGATGGCGACAGCATCGACACGTGCGACGGGCTGAGCGTTCCCATGAACTCGACGGTCACGGCGGAGACCCAGAGCTTCGTCTCCTGTTCGGAGTAGCGGGGCCGCACGCACCGGGAGAGACTCGATATGCCACCGGATCCGCTGCAGGGGATCGAATCGCCGCAGTCGGCGGTCTTCCCGTTCCCGTTGGCCGTCGGGACGGCCGGCCGCATCGACGCCTCCGGCGGCGACGAGGCGTTGCGCGGCAAGATCGTCCAGGTGCTCTTCACGGCACCCGGCGAGCGGGTGAACCGGCCGGACTTCGGCTGCGGCCTCTTCAACCTGGTGTTCGAGCCCGCCAACGACGTGCTCGTCGCGGCGATGGAGTTCACGATCGCGCAGGCGCTCACGCGCTGGCTCGGCGACGACATCGTGGTGAACGCGGTCGACGTGGCCGCGGAGGAGGAGACGGTGGCCGTGCAGATCGTGTACACGCGCAAACAGGACCTGGCCCGGCAGGCGGTCCGGATCCAGTTCAGGTGAGGCGCCGCGGGGCGCGGACGCCCACGGAGAATCGGTTCCATGGCTGAGATCAAGCGAGTCGAGGGACAGGCCGTCATCGACTACATGGCGCGGGACTACGAGAGCCTCCTGCGTTCGATGGAGGCGTTGATCCCGTACAAGCTCCCCGAGTGGACGGACCATCGGTCCGGCGCGGATTTCGGCCGCGTGCTGCTGGAGCTGTTCGCCCACATGGGCGACATCCTCAGCTATTACCAGGACCGGGTCGCGAACGAGAGCTTCCTGACCACGGCGCGCACGCGTCGGAGCATCATCCAGCACCTCAGTCTGATCGGCTATCGGCTGGCCACGGCCGCGCCCGCCTCGGCCACGCTCACGCTGTCCGTGCCGGCCGCGTGCGACGAGACGGTCACGATCCATCGCGGCGATGCCTTCGCGACCAAGAGCGCGAAGAACCGCCCGAGCGTCCGCTTCGAGTACGCGGCCGAGGCGCCGCTCGTCATCGAGTGCGCCGAGCTGGCGATCGATCCCGTGACGGGCAGGAAGCCGTTCCCGCCCGGCGTGCCCGTCGAGGAGGGGCGGCTCATCGAGGACGAGCTGCTCGGCACGTCCGACGGCACGCCCAACCAGCGGTTCCGCCTGGGGCACCCGCGCCTGATCCTGCGCTCGCTCGGGCCGGCGCAGCCGGGCGGCCGGGACCTGATCGTCCGCACCGAGCTCGGCGGCGTCATCGAGGAGTGGACGCTGCTGGAGAGCCTGGCGTTCAGCCGCGCCGGCCAGCGGGACGTCGTGGTCGAGATCGGCGAGAACGACGACGCCACGCTGGTCTTCGGCGACGGCGCGTTCGGCGCCGTCCCCGCGGCGGGCGCGACGATCCGGGCCACGTACCGCGTCGGCGGCGGCTCGCAGGGGGAACGTGCCGCGGGACGCGATCCGGACGATCTCGGACGCGCCCCAGCTCTCGCTGGTGTCCGCCGAAGTGACGAACGAGGCCCCCGCGACGGGCGGCGCGGAGCGGGAGAGCATCGAGCACGCGGTCCAGCACGCGCCGAGCGTGTTCCGTTCGCTGCGGCGGGCCGTGACCACGCCGGACTACGAGGCGCTGGCCCTCGAGTTCGCCGGCGTCGGGAAGGTCCGCGCGCGCGCGACCAACTGGAACACGGTGACCCTGTACGTCGCGCCCGAGGGCGGCGACCGGATCAGCGACGTGCTGCGCGCGAACCTGATGGCCTACTTCGAGAACCTGCGGCCGGTCTCGACGCTGATCGAGGTCGAGGACGTGGACTGGGTCGAGATCCGCGTCACCGCCGAGGTCGGCGTGATCAGCTACTACTCGCGCGAGCAGGTGCAGGAGGCGGTGCGCGAAGCGGCCGGCGCGCTGCTGGCGTTCGAGGCCGTCGACTTCGACCGGCCGATCTACCTGAGCAAGTTCTACGAGGCGATCGAGGCGATCGATGGCGTGGACTTCGTCACGATCACGGAGTTCCGGCGGCCGGAAGGAATCGACCCCGTCGAGCCGACGGGCCGGATCGACCTGAAGCCGTTCGAGCTGCCGGTCGCCGCCGCGGACCCGCCCTACGGCGGCGGCGTCCGGGTCCTGGCCACGGGAGGGTTCTGAGCATGCGCCTCGAGGAGCTGCGGGCGGCGCCGCACCCGGACGGGCACCGGATCGACCTGACCTGGGTGAACCCGGACCCCGTCGCGTTCCCCGCGATCCGCGTGGTCCGGCGGGAGCGGACGCACCCGCAGACGCCGGACGACGGCGTGGTGGTCGCGGACGGGACGGGCTCCGCGGCCGGCGTCGACGCCCGGGGTCGCGCGCTCCATCACGTGGCCGACGTCGGGCTCCGGGGCGAGACGGTCTACTACTACAGCCTGTTCCCGTTCGGCGGAGCGCCCCCGGAGTACCGCGTCGAGCGGGCGAACCGGACCGCGTCGCTCGCAGCCTCGCCGCACGGCGCCGCCGCCCGGATGTACGAGCTGCTGCCGGCCATCTACCACCGGTACGACGCGGCAGCCGGCCAGCTCCGCGCGTTCCTGGAGCTGCCCGGCGGGCAGCTCGACCTGCTGCACGGCTTCGCGCGCGCGCTCCTCGATGCACACGACCCGGCTCGCGTCGACGGGCGGCTGCTGCCGCTCCTCGCCAAGTGGATCGGCTGGAAGATGGACTTCCGGCTCGAGCTCGAGGCGCAGCGCAACGAAGTGCGCGACGCGCCGGCGATCTTCCGCCGGGTCGGAATGATCCCCGTCGTCGGCGCCACGGTCAAGCGGATCAGCGGCTGGGAGAGCCGCTCGAAGGAGTTCGTCCACAACGTGATCCGCTCGAACCAGCCGCCGCGGCTGAACCTCTGGGCCCGGCACCTGGAAGGCGGCGGCGATACGCTCCTCTCCCTCGACTTCGCCTTCGAGGGCCGGCCCGCCGCCGTCGAGGACGAGCACGGCATCCGCTGGCTCTTCTATCACACTCGCCGGCTCGGCCGCTGGGAGGTGTGGTACAAGACCCCGCCCACGTTCGACCTCGAGCCCGACGCGCGCACCGCGCTCGAGGCGGCGGATGCCGCGGCGTTGCAGCGGGCGTTCGCCGCCGCCGGCGTCTCTCTCGCTGCGGACGCGATGGTGACCGCCGCGGGCAGTCTCTGGCACGTGGACGACGCGACGAACGCCGAGCATTACGTGGTCGAGCCGGGCGCTCGCGCGCTGACCGCGTACCGCACCTCGGCCGCGCCGCTCGAGATGGCGCCCAGCCGCCCGCTCCTGGACCGCCGCAGCGCGGCCGACGACCGGCACCCCGCCGCCGCGATCCAGCTCGACACGCTCTGGGTCTTCTGGTCCGCGTACGATGGGGCCGCCGGCGGCTGGCGGATCCGATACCGCACGCGCCGCGACGGCGCGTGGTCGCAGACGCGCACCTTCGGCGACGAGGCCGGCCCCGAGCGCCGGGCGCCCGCCGTGCTGGTCGACCCGGACGACGGGCTGTGGCTGTTCTGGCTCGAGCGCGACGGCCGGCGCTGGTCGCTCCGCTACAACCGCTACGACCCCGCGGGGCTGGCCGCCGAGCCGCCGGACCCCACGGCCTGGGAGCTGGATCCGCCGGCCGAGTTCCCGCTCGATGGCGGGGACGATCCCCGCGTGGACGCGGACGTGTCCGTGCTGCTCCACCCGGACGCGCCGGGCCGGCGGATCTGGGTCTTCTGGGCGCGTCAGGAACCGGTGGCGCCCGGGCAGACGCGCTGGACCGTGGCGTACCGGGTCAAGGCCGGGATCGACCCGGCCGTCTCGGACTGGAGCCCGGTCGAGCTGCTGCCGAAGCCGGACCCGGAGGTGCACGACCGCGGCCCGGCCGCGCGGGTCTCCGCCGCCGGCGACATCGTCGTCTACTGGGCGTCGAACCGGGAGGAGAGCGAATCGATCTGGCGCGCGACGCTCGACCCGACGGCCGCGCCGCCCGCGTGGAGCGGCATCGAGCGGCTGACGCTCTCGCCGTACGAGCAGCGCGATCCCCTGCCCGTTCCGCTCGGCGACGACACGCTGCTGATCTTCCGGAGCAGCGAGAGCCTGGAGTACCCGAGCGACGTCTACCGCGCGACCCGGACGGTCGACTTCCGATACGCCGGCGGCACGACGGCGCACGTCCGCGATACGGCGAGTCGCGCGCTCAGGCGCACGTTCGGCGATTTCCAGGCCTACACGCACGAGACCGGCCGCACCGACGAGGACTGGTACCGTCGCGACACGCTCGGAGTCTACCTGGCACCGGACACGATGGCGCCCGAGGAGGTCGAGCGCGGGCTCGACCGCCTGGCCGACGTGCTCCCCGAGTTCATGCCCGCGACCGACCGGGCGGTCCTGATCCCGGCCGCCGAGCTCCACGCGGAGTTCGTCTACACCTACGAGCGCCCCGGGACCACCACCCCGCGCTTCATCCACGAGAGCTACACGGACGCACTGACCTCGGCGGTGACGGACCCCGGCCTCGGGCCGGACGAGGACTTCACCGACGACTTCGAGTAGGGAGGCGCCCGGCCATGACAGGCAGTGACCCGAGCCCGAAGGGCAGCTACCGCGACCGCCTCATCGCGCCGGACGGCCACGTCCTCGACCGGGGTTGGCGTTCCAATCTCATCGTGGACCGCGGCCGCATCCTGATCGCCGGCTTCGTCCGCGGCGACGGCGCCACGGGGATCCAGCGGCTGAGCATCGGCCGCGGGCTGGCCGAATGGGATGCCGCGCCGCCGGAGGCGCCGGCACCGACCACACAGCAGCTCGTGGACCCGGCGCCGTTCGATGTGCCGCTCACGGCCGCGGACATCGAGTACCTGGACGCAGGCGGCGAGCCGACGCCCGGGCCGACGAACCGGCTCCGGCTGGTCATCACGCTGGGCGAGAACGAGCCGCCCGGCGAGGACCCGTACCCGCTGCGCGAGTTCGGCCTGTTCGGCGATTTCGGCGGCGAGCCGTACATGATCAACTACGTGCGCCACGCGGTGATCCACAAGGCCGCGGCGGACACGCTCGAGCGGACGATCCGGCTGGTCTTCTAGCCAAACCGAGTGACGGCCATGGGCGATTTTTCGAGAGACTCGTTCACGACGACGGAGAACCTGCTCGGCGAGCTGAGAGGGCTGCTGCCGGGCGTGCCCGTCGATCCGCGACACTACGTCAACGTACGCCTTCAGCAGGGCGTCCCCGTGCTCGACGCCGACTGGAACGAGGCGGACGACATCCGGAAGTTCGAGCTGGAGTCCGTCCTGGTGCGCGCGATCGGGAGCGGCGTGCCCGCGGGGAGCGACGGCTTCCGGGTCCGCGCCGCCGGTCAACCGAACGACTTCCAGATCGACGCCGGCCTCCTCTTCCTCGACGGCTGGCTGGTGTACAACCGCGCCTCGGTCCTCTACTCCGCGCAGCCGCACCGGGAGGCGCCGGGCGTGGATCCCGCGCTGCCGATCCCGCTCCTGCCGGCGGCCGTCGCGCACACGGACCTGGTCTACCTGGACGCCTGGGAGCGGCCGGTCGAGGCCGTCGACGACGATCGGCTCGTGGACCCGAGGATCGGCGTCGAGACCAGCGTGCGCGTGGAGCGCGTGTGGGTGGTGCGGGCGGCGCCGCTCCCGACCGGCACGGCGCCGGAGGATCCCGCGGCGGTGACCGAACGTCGGCCCGGGCACCGGTACTACCCGCTCGCCACGGTCCGACGCCAGCCGGGCGGCGTGATCGGTGCCGGCGCGATCACCGACGTGCGCCGCACGCACCTGACGCTGGCGGCCGTGACGCACGCGCCGCTGGGGATCGACGACCCCGTGCGCGGACAATGGCTGGACAGCGAGCGGCTCGAGGGCGCGTTCCGCGGCAACCTGGACGCGCTCAACGACCTGTTCCTGCGTGCGCCCGAGACGTTCCTGTTCGCCGGGCACGACGCCGAGACCTGGCAGGCGATGACCGCTTACCAGGATGTGCGCGCGACCGCCATCGCGCTCGAGGAGCAGGCGCGCAACAGGCTGCTGCACCACAAGGCGGCCGAGCGCGCCATGGAGGCGTTCTTCACGGTGCAGTCGAGCTTCCAGAGCCTGCTCCAGGGCTTCATCGACGACGGCGTCGCCGGCTCGGCCACCGAGGACCTGGTCGACATCTACGCGCTCCACCTCGACGGCGCGGTTCCCGACGATCCGCAGAGCCTGAGCTTCGCGCTCGGCGAGAGTGACGTGCTCGGCGCGGTCCTGGCCCAGGAACGACTCAACGAGGCCATCGCGCTCGAGAGCGACACGCTGCCGGAGGGTACGGTCACGGCGAACCTGATCGCCGTGACGCCACCGGGGAACGTGGCCGCCGACACCGACTACCAGTTGACGATCCGGGTCCAGAGCCACCTCACCTCGACCCAGGGCGAAGAGCCGATCCTCCTGGCCGCCGGCGCGGGCGCCGGCTGGAGCCTGGATTTCCAGGGGACCGCCGAGTCCGATCCGTCGCGGCTGGTCGTGACCGTACCCAACCAGGCGAGCGCGGACGTGGTGCTCGTCCTCTCCGCCGATCTCGGCGCGGCCGCCACCGTGCTGTCGCTGACGGCCCGACCGCAGCGGCGGCAGCAGCTCGTCTACAACCACCCGCCGGTCGCGCTGGCGATCGGTTCGGAGATCCTGCCGGCGGGCGGCGCGCTCGCGACGCTCGACTACCAGGGGCCGGAGCTGCCGCCGGGGAACGTGGCCCACGTCCAGCGCGACGTCATGGCCGGCGGCGTCACGCTGCCCTTCGGCGTCACCAACCTCTCCGGCGATCCGGAGGACTACCAGCTCACGGTCACCGCGCTCGGCGACGACACCGGGTGGTCGCCGCCGGCCGAGCCGTTCCTCCCCACGCTGGCGCCGGACGAGAACCGGGTGGTGAACATCGAGTTCCAGACCGCGGACGAGCTCGGCGCGGTCAGTCCGCTGACGTACCGGCTCGAGCTGGTTCGCGTGACCGGCGGCGCCGACGATGCGCTGGCGTACACGCAGATCGAGATCACCTTCGACCTTCAGTAGAGCCTCAACTCGGAGGAGTAGGATGAATCGACACACGAGTCGTTCCGGAGTCGTGGCGCTGTGGCTGATGCTCGGCCTGGCGCCCGCGCTGCCCGCGCAGGTCGTCCAGAGTCCGGGCATCACGGGGACGTCGATCACGTTCGACGGCACGGAGGCGGGCGGGGAATGGACCGGCGCCTACGCGTTCGTGATCGACTACATGAACGGCGACCCACTCACGGCGGACGTCAAGGCGTTCCACGACGCGGCCGGCGTCTACCTGCTCGTCGAGATCGCCGACGTCAGCAACAACAACAACGATGCGCTCTGGCTCCGGTTCGACCTGGACCACAGCGCCGGCGATGTCGACGCGAACGACTGGGGCATCGACATCACCCGCAGCGGCCAGGCCACGTGGGGTGAGCTCACCGTGGACCCGGGCACCTGGGCGGCCATCCCCTCCGACGTCGGCGTCAGCAGCACCGGGACCGGGTGGACCGTCGAGATCCGCCTCCCGACCGGCGCGCCCTCGGGGCTGGACCTCACCACGGGCACCGTCGGCGCCTACTTCGCGCTGTACGACGCCGACCTGGCCTTCAGCCCGAACAGCGCCAAGTACACGCAGTGGCCCGCGCCGGCGGACCTGAACACGGTTGCGGATGGTTCCCCGGATGACTGGGGCGACTACACGTTCGACCCGGTGACCACTTTCGCCGACCTCGCCGTGACGAACGTGCGTCAGGGGACGGTGCCGGAGAACTATCGCAAGATCAACACGGTCGGGCCGAACGAGTTCTACATCACCGTGAACAATCCGAACACCGGCGCGGTCCTGCCCGACGCGAACGACGTGCGCTTCAACCTGTACCTGGCCGCGCGGGGCATCGGCGAGCCCTTCCACCGTCTGGACGCGGAGAACGTCCTCAACGCCGACTGCGAGACGCCGCCGCCGCCGACGCTCCTGGCCCCCGAGCCCGACGTCTGCGACGGCAATACGCCCTGGCCCGACATCTCGGGGATCAACCTCGCCGACGCCGCGCAGCGCGCCGCGCTCGTCGGCGGGACCGCGCAGTACACCGTGTTCGACGGCGTGTCGCGTTTCGGCACCGCCGCGGCCGATCCGCGGGAGACCGTCGCCGGCGGCTTCAGCGGCTCGATCCACGTCCTGGACTGGACGCTCACGTCCAGCCAGACGCCGAAATTCAGCGACGTCCTGCACAACGGCACCACGTACAAGCGCGGCCACCAGTGCATGAAGGCCGAGGCCATCTTCGCGAACGATCCGAACCCGGCGAACAACACGCGCCAGGTGAACATGGACTTCGTCTCGCTGATGGCGATGCGGCTGATGCTGTTCCCGTTCACGCTGGGCTCGGCGGGCTTCGGCGACTTCGAGTCGGGGGAGCAGATGTTCCTGCAGGCCTCGTTCGCGAACCTCCCCGACGGCGCGAACTGGACCTACGAGTTCGAGGGGCTCGAACGGATCGGGGACAACGCGTACGTCGCGGCATTCCGCGATCGCAGCTCGATTCCGATCCAGCTCGCGCTGACGGCGTCCGACGCGGAGTTCTACGGCCGGACGCTCAAGGAGCACCTTCTCGTGCCGCCGGACGCCGGCGGTGAGCTCCTGTCCGAGGGGACCGGTAGCGCGCCCGTCTACGTGAAGGTCGAGCCGGGTTCGACGCTGTTGATCGCAAACTTCGCGCTGGACGAGAACGACATCCAGTACGTGGACCTGGACGGTGAGGAACGGGCGCTGCCGCGCAACGGGCCGGAAGGCCTGGGGTTCGTCGAGGCCGAGGAGTTCGAGGGCGGACAGCTGCTGGCCCGGGGCGTCGCGATGGGCGCGCTGGTCGGCTCGTTCGACAACTTCGAGACCGCGTTCAAGGTCGGCCCCGGCGTCCAGGCGCGGGTGCCGGGCGACGCGAGCTATCTGGCGCTGGCCATCAACGATGCGAACGGCGCCTACTCGGACAACGAGGGCACGGGGTTCCGGGTGAAGGTCACGGAACGGACCCCGGGCCGGACCGCGCAGGGCGCCGGCCGCTTCCGCCTGGTGCAGGACGCCGTTGCCCAGGACGACCGGACTCTCGCGGTCGTGGCGATCGAGGACGTGGTGCCTACGCTGTGCGTGCGCGGCTACGAGGCGATCGAGGAGCGGCGGGCGCTGGACGGAACGCCGCACGAGCTCTACCGGTACATCGGCGAGGTCTGCTGGAGCGTGCTGAACGTGTACCCGGAGGATCGCTCCGAGCAGCCGGAAGAGGGTGATCCGTACCAGGAGGAGGAGAAGAAGCCATGGTGGCCGGGCGGCTGCGGCTCCAGGAGCGCGCTCGGCTTCGGCTTCTCGTTCGCGCTGTCGATCTTCGGCTTCGCCGTCGTCGGCCGCCGGACGCGGCGGCGAGACACGCCGTAGAGCCGGGCCGGCGCGGACGAACACCGCGACACGGGGCGCGCCGAGATGCGACCGAGAATCGTGCAGTTCCTGGCCGAGGCGCTCGGGTTCGGCGCCTTCGTGCCGGACTACGACGTGCTGATGGCCGTCGCGGTCGTGATCGGCGCGCACTGGGTCGTGCGTCGAGCGGAGGCGAACGGCCTCGACCCCGGCCGTACGTTCCGGGCGAGCCTCGTCATCGCGGCGACGGCGTTCGTCGCCGGGCGGCTGTACGTGGTGCTCGAGAAGTTCGACCGCTTCGTGGACGCGCCGCTGGAGGTCTTCCAGGTCTGGAACGGCGGGACCTCCAGCGTGGGCGTCTACGCCGGCGGCGCGCTCGCGGCCGTCGTGGCGACGCGGTGGCAGCGGCTGCCGCTCGGCCGGTTCCTGGATTGCTGTGCGCTGCCGCTNNGGCCGCACCGCGTGCTTCCTCAACGGCTGCTGCTACGGCCGGGTGACCGACGTGCCCTGGGCCGTCCGATTCCCCGGCGGCAGCGGCCCGCAAGGCGCCCACCTGGCCGCCGGGCTGATCGTGCCGGGCGAGCCATCGCTCCCGGTTCACCCGACGCAACTGTACGAGGCGGTCTACGCCGTGGTGCTCCTGCTCGTGCTGGTGCGCGCCCAGCGGCGGCCGCGACGGGACGGCCAGCTCCTGATGCTGTTCTTCGTGCTGTACCCGGCGGGGCGCTTCGTGAACGAGTTCTTCCGCGGCGATCCGAGGGCGACGGTGGCCGTGCTGTCGCTGCCCCAGGTCTTCTGCATCGGCGCCGTCGCGCTCAGCCTGGCGCTCCTCGTGCGCGCGAGGCGGAGGGGTCTCGCGGCGCGAGCGGAGGTGCCGGCGTGACCCCGGGCGGTCGTCCGGCCCGCGCCGGCGCCGGCTCCCCCGCCGGCGCGGGGCATGGCGCGTCCGGGCGCGCCGGCGTTACGGCGCACGACGGGCGGAGGCGGCGCGACCCATGAGCCACTTCGACCCGAGCCGGAAACCGGGCGACGCCGAGCGCTCCGGCCGGACGCCGCACGTCCGGCCGCCCGCTCACGGCGAAGCGGCGCCCG
>JABAOG010004807.1_pt1 | contig 17728 bp, 19 predicted proteins | sample 7062131 | NCBI WGS metagenome assembly JABAOG01 (sample SAMN14538629, study PRJNA623070) | marine sediment metagenome | biome: marine biome [ENVO:00000428]; feature: marine pelagic biome [ENVO:01000023]; material: deep marine sediment [ENVO:00002113] | place: India: Arabian Sea | collected...
GGTCCGAGTACCGAGGTCCGAGTACCGAGGCCCGAGCGCCGAGCTCGTCGGTCGCCCTGGGCGCCTCGGAAGAAGCAGTGGCTCTCGTCCTGGTCTTTACACAGTGCCCTCGTGCTCGGCGGCGTAAAGGCTCCTTCGGCCTTCGGCCTTCGGACCGCCTTCGGCGGCTTGCGGCCTTGACTCCGCCTCCGCTCGAGGGCGGGGGCCTTTGGCCAGGACGAGGTGTCCACGGCAGCAACAACGGAGGTTGTCATGAAGGTCTACGAAGTCAGCGTTTCCATGGTTCAGGTCGTCCACTCGGAGGTCGTGCCCTTGGTCTCCGGGCGCGATCGGGAGCTGCTCGATCAGCTCCATCGCGCCGCGCGGTCGGTCGTGCTCAACGTCGCGGAAGGCGTCGGCGTCGGGCGCGGGAAGCGCCGGGACCAGCACTTTCGCATCGCGCTCGGATCCGCGCGCGAGGTGATGGCGGTGGTCGATCTCGCCCTCGCGACCGGGCTCGCTCGGAAGCACGCGGCTAGTCAACCCCGTCAGCCGCCGAAGGCGGGGCGAGCGCAGCGAGCCGGGTAGGCTCACCCCGCCCATCACCAGGGCAGCCTCAGATCAGCAGGACGAGCCCAGCCCCACCCTTGCCGAAGGCAAGCCGATGCGAAGCGAGGCGACAAACTCCGACTCCGACTCCGACTCCGACTCCGACTCCGACTCCGACTCCGAGTACCGACTCCGAGTACCGACTCCGAGTACCGAGTCCGAAAACCGAGAACCGAGAACCGACGTCCGAGAACCGACGTCCCGACGACCGAGAACCGAACCCCGAAACCGCCCACTCAGGCGTAGCGCGGCACCCAACGCTCCGCCTGATACCAGCGCAGCACCTCCGCGAAGCCACTCTCGAAGCGCGGGAAACGCGGCTCCCAGCCGAGCGCCCGAAGCCGCTCGGCGCGGACGATCAGCGGCCGCCCGACCAGGTCGAGCACCTCCCGGTCGAAGCGGGGGCGCAACGCCGGCTTCAGCCGGTGGCGGGCCACGACCGTTCGCCAGGCCAGCGCCGCGGCGGCGTCGAGGCCCCCGGCGAGGTTCCGGGTGCGGAGCAGCCGGCTGAGCAGCTCGAAGAAGGCCTCGGGGGTCTTGCCCGTCGAGATGCTCCGCAGGCCGTAGGCGTCGAGGGTGATGCCGATGCGCTCGCCGAGGCCGAGCACGTCCCCGTCGGAGACGTCGAAGGCCCGGCCGACCGTGTCCGGGTGCTCGAGGACGAAGAGCGCGGCGCGGGCGACGTCCTCGGCGTGCACCATCGTGCCCTCCGGACCGCCCGCCGGCCGCGGCACGACCGGGGTCGTGAGCCGGATGATCGGCCCCACCGCGAGCAGGCTCGCCGCGAAGTGACGGCCACGACGGCCATAGATGGGCGCCGCCCGGAGCACCGTCCAACGCGGCTGCCGCTCCGGGTCGAGCCCGCGCAGGAAGACCTCCGCGCCGAGCTTCGAGAGCCCGTAGGGCCCCTCCGGCGCCAATGGCGTCTCTTCGTCGATCGGCCCGTCGCGTCGCTCGTAGAGCGCGGCGGTGCTGAGGTGCACGAAGCGCTTCACCCCGGCCTGGGACGCGGCCTCGTAGAGGCTGGCCACCGCCTCGGTGTTGATCGCCGAGAGCGCCGCCGCCGGCTTGGTCACGTCCAGCTCCGCAGCGGTATGGATGACGGCGTCACAGCCCTCCACGATCCGCGACAGGCTGTCCTCGTGACGGAGGTCCGCCACCCGGACCTCCCCCCGGATCGGCAGCCGCACGCCGCGGTCGGAGATGTCGCTGGCGATCACTCGCCAACCGGCCGCCTCCGCCAAACTGGCGACGTAGTTCCCCACCGTGCCGCGGGCACCGGTGACCAGCAACGTTCCCTTCGAGCTCACAGCGCCTCCAACCAGCTCGCCAGGCGCGCGCCGGGATCCTCGGCGCGCATCAATCCCTCGCCCACCAGGGCGGCGTCGGCGCGGCCGTCCCGCACCCGCTTCATGTCTTCCACGTCTCGCACGCCGCTCATGTACACCGCCACGCGCTCGGACGGAATGCTCTCGATCAAACGAGCCGCCCGGGCCGGGTCCACCTCGAAGGTCCTCAGGTCCCGCGCGTTGACCCCGACGACGGTGGCTTCCGTACCGAGCGCGCGCTCCAGCTCCGCCTCGTCGGCGGCCTCCACCACCGGCTCGAGCCGGCGCTCGTGGCAGGCCGCGACCAACGCCTCGAGCCGCTCCTGGTCGAGGACACGCACCAGGAGCAACGCCATGGAAGCGCCGACGGCCACGGCCAGATCGAGCTGGATCGGGTCCAGGACGAACTCCTTGAAGAGCACCGGCAGCGCGATCGCGTTCGCCACCCGTCGCACCTCGAGCGGCGAGCCGCCGAAGCCAGGGCGGTCCGCGAGGACACTCACGGCCGTGGCCCCGCCAGCCTCGTAGGCGCGGGCCACGCGAACGCCCTCCCCTTCCGGCCGCGGGCGGATCGCCCCGGCGCTGGGCGAGCGGAACTTCACCTCCGCGATCACTCGCGGGGGGCCGTCACCGCGGCGAAGCGCATCGGGCGCTCCGCGCGGGTCCGCGCGTCCCTCGGGGCTGGGGCACGGATGCCGCCGGCGCCGCTCGACCTCGCGGGCCTTCCGCGCGACGATTCGCTCCAGGACGTCGCCCACTCACTCCCCCCGCGAGAGCTCGATCCAGCGGTCCAGGGTCGCCATCGCCCGGCCCTCGTCGATCGCGGCGGCGGCCATCGCCGCGCCGGCGGCGGGCGAATCCGCGGCGCCCGCGACGCAGAGCGCTGCGCCGGCGTTGAGCAACACCGCGACTCGCGCCTCGTCTGCCTTCCCCTCGAAGATGCGCCGGGTGATGGCCGCGTTCTGGGCGGCGTCGCCACCGGCGAGCGAGCTCAGCGGTGCCGGGTCCACCTCGAAGTCGGCGGGCGTCACCGTGCGGCGAGTCACCTCGCCCTTCGCCAGCACCGCCACCTCCGTCGGCCCATGGGGCGCGATCTCGTCGAGGCCGTCCGCTCCGTGGACGACCCAGGCGGCCTCGGTCCCCAGCGCACCGAGCACCTCGGCGAGCTGCCCCACCCGAGCGCCGTCGTAGACGCCCACGAGCTGATGGGTCGCCCCCGCCGGGTTCACCAGCGGGCCGAGGAGATTGAAGACGGTGCGCGCGCCGAGCTCGCGGCGCGGAGTGGCCGCGTGGCGGAGCGCCTGGTGGTGCGCCGGCGCGAAGAGGAAGGCGATCCCGACCTCCTCGAGGCAGCGCCGGACGACCGCCGGCGGCGCGTCGATGCGCACCCCGAGGGCCTCGAGCACGTCGGCGCTGCCGCAGCGGCTCGAGACCGAGCGGTTGCCGTGCTTGGCGACCTTCACGCCACAAGCGGCGACCACGATCGCGCTGACGGTGGAGACGTTGTAGGTGCCCGCGCCATCGCCACCGGTGCCGCAGGTGTCGAGGATCGGTCCCTCCACCGAGAGCTCGATGGCGTCGCAGTGCGCGCGGAGCGTGCGAGCGGCGGCGGCGATCTGCTCGGTGGTCTCCCCCCGCATGCGGAGCGCGACCGCGAAGCCGGCCACCTGCGCCGGCGTCCCTTCGCCAGCGAGGATCGCGCCCATCGCCCGCTCCATCGCCGGGCCGTCGAGGGGCTCGCCCGCGAGGAGGATCGCGAGCGCTTCCCGCAGGACCGGGCTGCTCACGCCGCCCCCTTCAGCCGGGGGAGCGCGCCGAGCCAGCTGCCGAGGAGCCGATGGCCGTGATCGGTCAGGAAGGACTCCGGGTGAAACTGCACCCCTTCGAGCGGGCGCTCGCGGTGACGCAACCCCATCACCTCGCCCTCGGCGGTCCAGGCGGTGATCTCGAGGCTCTCGGGGACCGTCGCGCGATCGACGATGAGCGAGTGGTAGCGGGTCGCCGTGAAGGGCGAGGGCAACCCCGCGAAGACGCCCACCCCTTCATGGAGGATCGGGCTGGTGCGCCCGTGCATCAGCCGGTCGGCGCGCACGATCGACCCGCCGTGGGCCTGCGCCAGGCTCTGGTGACCGAGGCAGACGCCGAGGATGGGCATGGTGGTCAGCGTCTCGATGACGGAGAGCGTGATCCCCGCATCCTCCGGTCGCCCCGGCCCCGGACCGAGGAGCACCCCGTCCGGATCCCGGGAACGGATGCCGCCCAGGTCGATGGCGTCGTTGCGCACGACCTCGACCTCGGCCCCCAGCTCCCCGAGGTACTGGACGAGGTTGTAGGTGAACGAGTCGTAGTTGTCGACGACCAGAATCGAAGGCACGGCCAACTCTACCTCAGCGCGCCGGCCGCACGGGGCGGGCACGCTCTTCTTCGTCCTCGTCGTCCGCCAATTCGGGCAACGGGTGGATGGCCTCGAGGCGNNCTGCCGCTGGGCCCGGATGGCATCGAGGAGCGCGAGGTCGTCCTCGACCAGCCCTCGGGCCAGCACCTCCCGATAGCTCTCGAGGGCCTCGAGGCGCGCGTCGAGCAGCTCGAGGGCCTCGGCCTGGAGCGCCTGGCCCTCCGGCGTGCCGGGCTCGAGCGCCGCGATCGCTTCCCGCTGCCGGCGCACGTTGGGGATGCCCCCCTGCTCGAGCAGCTCCGCCGCCCGGGCCGGCAGATCCTCGTCGACGGCCTGCTCCACCTCCTCGAGCGAGAGCACGGCCAGATCGTCGGCCATGACCCGTTGGATCGCCGCGGCGTCGTCGACCAGGTCCGCCGCCGGCTCCTCCGGCTCGTCGTCCCCGCAGCCGACGAGGGCGAGGGTCGTCATGAGCGCGAACGCCACCCTCACGGCTCGAGGCCCCGCTCCCGCAAGAGCTTCTCGATGCGCAGGTTGACCAGCTCGGGGAACTCGACCGCCACGTAGTGCGTGCCGCCGGGAACGACCATCAGCTCGGCGCCCGGCACCGCTCGCGCCATCTTCTCCATCACCGCCCGGGGCGTGAAGAGGTCCCGGTCCCCGGCGATGAAGAGGGTCGGCACGTCGATGTCCCCGAGGACCGGGGTCGCGTCGTGCTCGCCGAGCAGCTCGAGGGTTCGCATGTAGCGCTTCATGTCCAGATCGGCGAAGGACGCGGCGAGCTCGTGGAAGATCTCCTCGTCGAGGGTGCGCGCGGCGAGGCCGACGCGCTTGGCCCACCCCACCGCCTCGGGCATGGCGACCACGCGCCGGGTCAGCGCCTCGACCACCCGCGGCACCGAGCCGATCCCGCGGATCACCGGCGGCAGGAGGTCCCCCATCACGCCGAGGTTCATCACCGTGTTCCACGGCCGGCCGCTGACCCCGTTGATCAAGACGAGGGCACGCACCCGCTCCGGGTACCGGCGGATGAGCTCGAGGGCGACCTGCACGCCCATGGACCAGCCGAAGAGGATCGCCCGTTCTTCCTCCGCGTGATCGAGCACGGCGAGCGCGTCCTTCATCTGATGCTCGATCGAGAGCGCGTCCAGCGAGGGGGGCGGCCCGCTCCGGTAGAGCCCCCGGTAGTCCCAGGAGATGAAGCGATAGCGATCCTCGAAGTAGCGAATCTGGTGCTTCCAAGCCATCCAGCTCCCGCCCAGCCCATTGCAGAGCAAGATCGGATCGCCCGCACCCGTCGCGTGGTACGCGATCTCCGTGTCGTCGAAGGAGGGAAAGCGGTGTTCTTGGACCTGGATCGGCTTCACGTCGCGAGGGTGACCCAAGCGAGGGCCATCGGCCAGAGGCGAATCTGACCGATTCTGCCGAGGCGATCGGCCGTCGGGGTGCGTCAGCTGCCTTGACACCTCAGAATGGCCGCAAGTAGATTCGCCGCCCGCTGTAGACCCCCCGCGCGGCATGCGCAGTTGCGACCCGACTCCCCTCATGGGAGGAGGTCGCTCGAGAACCTGGTGACCTGATGGGTCACGGGACGAGGAAGATGGCCGACAAGCCGAAGAAGCCCAAGAAGATCAAGGACCTGAAGGCGCGCCTCGGGCGCACCATCGCCCCCAACACGGGCAAGGGGGCGGTCGTCCCGCCGCCCGGCGCCTCCGGTGGAGACGCCAAGCCCGGTGGTGGCGGCGTCGTCCCGCCGCCCGGTGGGGTCGTCCCGCCGCCCAGCGGTGGCCCCGGTGCCCCCGGCGGCATCGTCGCCCCGCCTTTCGGCAAGCAGGCCGAAGAGGCGAAGAAGAAGGCGGCCGCCGCGGCAGCGGACCCCTTCGCGGCGAGCGCCTCCGGTGGCGGCGGTGGACCGCAGGAGGTCCGCCTCGTCCTCGACGATAGCGCCGTCGAGGACAGCGAGGTCGGCCGAGAGAAGAAGGGCAAGACCTTCATCCTCATCGGCGTCGGTATCGCCCTCGGTCTTCTCCTCGGCTACTTCGTCGGTGGGCTGAACGACCGCCGCTCGCTCCACAACACCGCCGTCCGCGACGGCAAGGCCCTCTACGAGGCGGTGCAGGAAGCCAGCGACAAGCTGAGCACCGTGCAGGGGCACGTCCGCGACGCGGTGGAAGCCGCCCGCGGTGGCGCCGGCGAGTCGCCCGCGGTCGCCTACGACGCGATCGAGGCGATCAACGGCATCGAGAAGCCCTTCAACGCCGGCACCTTCGCGCGGAAGCACTACTCGCTCTTCCAGCCGCAGACCGTCGACGCGCTCTTCGACTACTACAACAAGGTCAACGTGATCTGGGACCACATCGCCCGGGTCTACGGCATGACCGCCGGCGAAGAGCGCCGCGCGAACCTGAACGAGGCCGCGGCATCGATGGAGAACGCAGGCTCGCTCATCGGCTGCATCGTGCAGCTCGCCGAGAACCGCTACCAGTGCTCGCTCGGTTTCGTGGAGATCCCCGAGGGCAGCGAGGGCAACGTCATCATCAAGCCCACCAAGACCGCCCGTCGGGGCGCCGAGAAGGAGCTCTACACCGGCCAGGAGATCGGTGAGGAGGCCCAGTACGTCATCCTCGTCAACAACCAGCAGTCGATGGGCGTCCTCGGCGAGCAGGCGAGCCTCTTCGCCGACTACGTCCATCAGCTGGGCCAGCTCAACACCGAGCTGCAGGCGGCCATGGAGGTCCAGGGCCGGCTGGAGACGGAGCTGGGGCAAATCGCCTCGAACGAGGAGCTCTTCACCTTCTGAGCTCGGCGATCCTGCCCGACGAAGGCGTGTCTCCCGAGTCGGGGGGCGCGCCTTTGTCGCGTCTGGCGCTCGCGATCTGCTACGTTCGGACCCCGTGGCACGCTTCCGGCTCCGGTACCGTTCGACCGACCTCGAGGTGCCCCCCGGTGAATTCTTCATCGGGCGCTCGTCGAGCTGCCATCTCGCGCTCGATGATGGCCTGGTCTCCCGTCGTCATGCCGTCCTGCGGGTGACCGACGACTCGATCGAGGTGGAAGACCTCGGGAGCCGCAACGGCGTGTCGGTGAACGGCAAGAAGGTGGAGGGCGCGATGGCGCTCAAGCACCTGGACCGGATCAGCATCGGCTCGCAGGAGATGGTGGTCGTCCGCAGCGGCCACACCCACCAGGCGGCCACACTCCAGATGGAGACCTGCGGCCAGTGTGGAGCCCTCAACGACACCTCCAGCACCGAGTGCGTGCGCTGTCACGCGCCCCTCGCCGATACGGCGCGGGCCACCATGCAGAACATGCCGGCGGTCACCTCCCCCGGTGAGGTCTCCACCTTCCACCTCCTCGGTGGCATCGCGGAGAAGGCGCTGGCCCTGAACCGCTACGAGGAGGCCGAGCGGGTGCTGCAGCCGGCGATGGAGAAGCTGATGGCCTCCGCCGAGGGCGATGGAACCCTCGACGAGGGCGCCCTGCTCGAAGGCATCGGCTACGCGCTTCGGCTGGCCAGCGGCCCCAAGGCCACCAAGTGGATCGACTGGGTCTTCGAGGTCCACCGACACACCGAGCGGGTCATGGACACCAAGACCCTCGACCGGCTCCACGAGCTCGTCCGGAAGTCCCGCTATGGGAACCCCAAGCCGCTGCGCGCCTATCTCGACGTCCTGCAGGCGAAGGTCCTGGCCCCGGCGGAGCGCTTTCTCCTGCGCCGCCTCGAAGGCCTCGAGCGCGTCATTCGCGCCTGAATCGGGCCATTCGCCACCAAAGGGAGCATGTGGCGGGAATTTTCCGGTATGCTGCGGCCGTGGCGCGCTACCGCCTACGATTCCTGCTCCAAGAGTTCGACTTGCGCGGACCCGAGGTGATCATCGGCCGGAGCCCGGAATGCCACATCACCATCGAGGACCCGCTGGTCTCTCGGCAGCACGCGAAGATCATGGTCGAGGGCGACAAGCCCACGATCGAAGATCTGGGAAGTCGGAACGGCGTGCGGATCAACGGCGAGAAGATCACCGGCAAGGCCGAGCTCGCCCACGGCGACCGCGTTCGGCTCGGCACGCAAGAGCTGGTCTTCTATCAGGCCGCCAAGCATCGGCGGGAGGCACGCACGACGGGCTTCATGACCGTCTGCCACGCCTGCACCACCCCGTACCCCGAGAAGGCGCGACAGTGCCCGCACTGCGGCGCGCCCGCTCGCGACGAGGACACGATGAGCGGACTGCTCGTCGAGCCGCGGCGCACCTGGACCTTCCAGCTCCTCGGTGAGGTGATCGAGCGCGCCCTGGCGACCGGTCGGACCAGCGAGGCGGTGCGGCTGATGCGGCGCGCCGCCCGAGAGGTCGACGATCGGCTGACGGCCAGCGAGGGCATCGACCCCGAGCAGCTCGCCCACATCTCCGGCTTCGCGCTCCAACTCGCCGCCCAGGGCGGCGGCGTCGAGTGGGTTCACTGGGCGCTCAACGTGCACCGCCAGCAGAAGCTCTTCCCCACCGAGCAGCTGCTCGGGCAGCTCGAAGGGCTCGACCTGAAGGCGCTGCCGGATCTGCAGGCCGTCCTCGGCGACTTCGCCCAGTGGGCGACGACGGAACGAGAAACGCTGCGACCGCCCCCCGCGCAGGGAGAGGTGCAGCGTCTCGAGCGGCTCGCCGGTCGCTAGCCCGGCGCCTTCGGTCAGTCGTTCGGAGCCTGCCGGCGCCGACGGTTGTTGCCGGTGATCCGGTCGACGACGTCCTGATGCTCGTCGTCGTCGTCCGCCTCGTCGCCACCGCCGGTGACGGCGTCGACGAGCGCGTGGCTGTCGTCGTTGCGGTTGCGCGGACGGTTGCTCCGCAGCTGGTCGAGGCGCGAGAGGATGTCCTTGGACTCGAAGACCAGGCAGTAGAAGCCGTAGAAGGTCGTGTTGTCGAGGGCGCGGGCGCGAGTGTCCTCGTCCTGCCACTCGACCCAGGTGCGCTCGTCGGCGTGCTCGTGGAGCTTGCCGGTCCGCTCGAGGCCCTCACCGAAGCGGCGAGCGAGCGCCGTCTTGAAGGTGTCCCAGTCGGCGCCGGAGAACACCGAGGCGTCGAAGGCGTGGTACCACTTCCAGAGCTTCCCATCGATGAAGAAGAAGTAGTCGTCGGCGTTGTCGCCGCGGACTCGGATCATCTCTTCGTTGTTGCGGTGGGTGAACTCGTCCCGCAGGAAGCCCGAGTCGTAGCCGGTGGTCCGGCCGTCGAAGCGGACCACGTTCCGCCGGAGGCGACGGATGGCGCGGTTCCGCTCGAGCACCAGCCGATCCTGGTCGGTGTGGTTGTGCGCCTTGCTGATGCGCTCCCGGTACTCCGCGCGGATCTTCCGGGTGTAGTAGTTGACCAGCTGCTCGCGGCTCCAGCCCCACTCCACCTGACCCAGGTAGGGCGCGATGGCGTCGCTGTGGGGTGCCTGCGGCGCGCGCTGCTGCCTCTGCTGCCCGCGACGGCCTCGGCGGCCTCGCCGCTGGGCGTCCGCGTCACTCGTGGCGAGGGCCAGCGTGCCGCCGACCAAGAAGGTCGACATGAGCATTCCGACGATCGCTCGTTTCATCATCCCGTGGGCCATGGGCTCCTCCACAAATTCCGTTCCCCCGCTTGGGCGCTCGCAACATACACCGGTGCCCTCGGGAGTCACAAGGACGGGGGACCACCCGAAAGGATTCAAATTTCGTCGCGGGAGCGGTCAGTCCGCGGGGCCGTCGAGGCCCGATCCGGGGCCGCCGGCAGCCCCTCCGAGGGCCAGCTTGGTCGCGCCCGGCCCCTGCCCTTCGAGGTCGAGGAAGAGCAGCGTTCCCCCGGCCACCGCGGCGGGCATGAAGAAGAGGTTCAGGAAGGGCACCCAGAGCAGGATGAAGACCCCGCTCCCGAAGCCGAAGCAGGCGGCGAAACGCTCCGTGAGCACCTTCGAGCGGTACGAAAGGGCCTTGTTTCGCCGGGCGGCGGGCCAGTCGATGTAGTCGATGGCGAAATAGAGCGAGGTGAAGAGGTAGCCCACCACCGAGTAGAGGATCTGACCCACGACCGGCAGCGCGAAGCTCATGAGGAAGAGCGGGATCATCACCCCGGCCCAGAGGAAGAACTTCACCAGCTCGAGGGCCACGGTCCGGACGACGTCCCGAGCGAGCGCCCCCCAGGAGAAGGGCGGCCCCTTGCGGCCGGTCGCCAGGTGCTCGACCTCTTCGCTGAGCGCATCGTTGAAGGGCGCGGCGAGGACGGTGGAGAGGCCGAGGACCACGAAGAAGCTGGTCACCAGCAGCATCAGGAAGGCGATGAGTTCCAGGAAACCGTGGGCCACCCGGCCCGCCGAGTCCCAGAAGCCGTCGCCGGTCGGGTCCTCCCAGATCAGGTTCACCAGGTCGTCCTGTAGCTCCCAGGCGCCCCAGACGGCGCCGATGAAGGCCAGGAAGGTCAGGAAGATGGGGAAGACCCAGATCCGAGCGAGCTCGGGGTGCTTGCCGAAGACGAAGCCCAGGCCCTTGAAGGCGTAGCCGAAGCCCCGCCAGAAGCCGATGGGTGCGCGGGCCACCCCCTTGATCGCCTGCCGCATCGCGACGGAGCCTAGCCCCGGAGGACGAGCGAAGCGAGGACGCACCGAGCGCTCCGCGCGAGCTCTTCGGTTTTTGGGGGGCGAGGAGCGATTCCCTCGCGACGAGCCGGGGTCTTTTGCAAAAGACCCCGAGCTCTAGGTGGACGAGCCGGCGAGCAGCCCGCCGGTGAAAGGCAGGATCGCCTTGAGGTCCTCGTCGTCGAAGCGAACCTGCAGGCCCATGAAGAAGTCGCGGCTGTCGTTCAGCGCATCGTCGATGCCGGCGACGATCCACAGCTTGTTCACGATCTCGAAGGCGGCGCGCACCCGCAGGCGCGGGAACTCCTGGATGCCGATGGCGAAAACGTCGTTGTGGATCTCCAACCGATCGTCGAAGAGGTGGAGATCCAGGCCGAGCCCGCCGGTGGACTCCATGATGCCGAAGCGGAAGGTGGCGAAGCGGATCCGCTTCGCCAGCTGGATGGTGAACCGGAGCGCGTCGGTCCGCTCGGTGCGGATCTCGTGATACTCCTGGTTGGCCTCGGGTCCCCGGCCGCTGCGGCGGACGACGGTCTCGGTCGTGCGCAGCGAGCCGCGCGGGTCGTCGACCAGCTGAATCAGGAAGTAGCGCCCTTCCCGCGGCGCGAGCCGCAGCGAGAAGTAGGTCTTGAAGCTGTTGGCGAGGAAGTTGTACTCGCTGCGCAGCTCGACGATCGTCCGCAGCCGACCGATGCCACCGACGATGTCGCCGAGCCCCTCGGCGATGCCTTCGACCTCGTCGATGAGGGTCTCGTCCTGCGTCAGCCGACCGAGGGTGCCCTCCCCTCGCGCCGTCCGGTCGGTCACCACCCGGGTGTCGGCGAGCACGCCCTCGAGCTGCTCCGAAGCACGGCGGATCGACGAGATCGCGTCGTCGACCTCGCCGACGCCGCGCTCGATGTCCGGGCCCCGGCGGTCCATGATCTCGCGAACCTGCTCGGTGGTCTGCTGGATGTTCTCGAGCGCCGCGACGAGCGCCGGCCCGCCCGCGCTCGTGGTCGCCTCGATGTCCTCGAGGGTGCGACGCACGACCTCCTCGTTGGTCTGGATCGTCCGGTTCACGCCCTCGAGGGCCTCCGAGAGGTTCCGGAGCGCGTCCTCCATGCGATCGCCGGCCTCGTCGGTGCCGAAGCTCCGGGCCAGCTGCTCGGTCACCTGCCGCACGTTCTCGGCGACCTCGTTGACCGTTCGGAGCACGTCGTCGGTGCCCACGGCCTCGCTGATCACGCGGAGCCGATCGCCGTCGACCATCGGCTCGCGCTGCGGATTCCCCGGATCGATGACCAGCACCTGCTCGCCGAGGAGGGAGACCTGTTTCATCGCGACGGCGGCGTTCTCATAGAGCGGGACTCCGTCGTCGATGTGAATATCCACCCGAGCCTGATCCCCTTCCAGGCTGATCTGGTCGATATAACCCACTGGAATTCCAGCGATTACGACCCGACTCTTCTCGATCAGACCCTGCGCGTCGTCGAAGAGCGCATAGACCTGCAGGCCGTCGCCGGAGTCCGAGCGCTCGTCGACGTACTGATACACGAAGAAGATCGCGATCAGTCCGGCCACCACCAGGAGGCCGACCCGCGCTGCTTTCCACGTGTCCCGCATCGGGAGCATGATGACATGCGAGTCGGTGGGCGTCGTCTTCCTGACGAGCGCGTCGTTGACCGCCGGTGAAGGGCGTCGGTACTCTCGCCCCCGTGGTGTCCTCCCCGCACCGTGCCGCTCTCGGCGTGCTGATGGCATTCGCCTGTTTGGCCGGCTGCGGCACGGTGGACCTCGGCGACAACTTCGTCCCGCCGGATCTGGTCCTCGACGAGGATTTCTTCTACTGCCGCATCCAGCCGGAGGTGATCACCCCCCAGACCTGCGCGTCGGGGGCCGCCGGGGACGGCAACGCCTGCCACGCGAATCGCTCGGCGCTCCGTCTCAGCACGGCGGCGGAGATGGCGACGCCGCCGACCTGCGAGGACGGCGTCGTCGTCGGCACCGTTCCGCCCGAGTACGAGGCGAACCTGGAGGCCGTCCGCTTCACGGTCCAGAGCGATCCCCTCTCGAGCCCGATCTATCGGCGACCCATCGGGCTGGACTCGCACCCGCGGGTCATCTTCGACGAGGCCTCGCCCGAAGCCGACCTCATCGTCGAGTGGATCCTGATGGGGGGCATGTGAGCCGCGCGCTCTGGCTCGGGCTCGCCCTCGCCCTCGCCGTCGCCGTCGGCCCGGCGGACGCCCACGCCGACGACGTGGAGGTCTTCGCCCGCGTCGTGGTCGACGCCACCCCGCTCCGCAGCGGCGCCGGCCCGGGCTTCCGCCGCATCGGCATCGCGACCCGCGGCGAGACCTTCCCGGTCCGTCGCCGCGCGACGACGGGCTACTGGTTCCAGGTGGAGCGCCCGGACGGCACCCTCGCCTGGGTCCTCGGCGACGCCGTCTACACCCACGAGGTGGGCGAGGTGGAGGGCGCCCGCCGCTGGCGGATCTTCGCGCCGCCGCCCCTCGCCGACGCGAAGATGGAGATCAGCGCCATGTTCGGCGCCCTCGGCGGCGGGGGCCTGATGGCCGTCCGCCCGACGTTGGTGCTCGACGCCTACTTCGGCGTCGAGGTCAACGGCGCCGCGTCGGTGAACCGAGCGGGCAACCTCTTGCTGATCGGTGGAGGCGGCGTGGTGAACGTCTTCCCGCTCTGGCCCGTCGTGCCCTTCCTCGTGGTGGGCGGGGGCGCGGCGTTCAGCGATCCGAACGCGGACACCTTCCTGCTCGAAGCGGGGACCACCGGGATGCTCTACGCCGGTGGCGGGCTCCGCTTCGGCTTCCGGAAGCGACTCGTGCTGCGAATCGAGGTCCGGTCCTACGTCTTCTTCGAGCCCGACAGCTACGTCAGCCAGGAGGAATACAGCGGTGGAATCTCGGTCTTCTTCTGAGCGACGAACGCTGATCGGCGCCCTGCTCTTGGCGCTCGCCCTCCCGCTGGCGGCGGGCTGCGTGACCGTCCGGCCGGAGGACAAGGAGTTCCTGGCCGAGCCGGCGATGACCTTCGGCAGCGGCGGCGACGCCCAAGCGCAGGAGGAGCATGTCCTGTCCAACCGGGAGGGCAGCTTCGGTGCCGGCTCCGCGAGCGGTGGAGGCTGCGGTTGCAACTAGCGCGACTGGTCGCGTTCGCGATCGTCCTCGCCGCACCGCTGGAGTTGCAGGCGCAGGTCTCCGTCGCGACGACCAACACCGTCTACCGCGAGTCGGGCGGCGGGCTGGACTCGACCGCCATCACCCCCTCGCTGCGCGTCAAGGGGACCATCCAGGATCGGGTCACCCTGCGCGCCGGCTGGGAGGCGGACATCGTCAGCGGCGCCTCGGTGGCCGTCGTCGACGCCCCCGGCGGCTCGGACGTGGACGCGGTCACCAGCGCGACCGAGTGGAGCGACTTCCGCAACACGGCCACCGCCGGCTTCGGCATCAAGAGCGAGTTCGCGACCCTCGAGGGCTCCTACACCTACGGCACGGAGAGCGACTACCGGAGCCACGCCTTCTCCCTCACCGCGAGCGCCGAGCTCTTCGAGCGCAACACGACCTTCTCGCTCACCTACGGCCGCGGCTTCGACACGGTCTGCAACCTGCTGCAGCCGCGCGCTCAGGAGGCGGTGGACCGGCAGCGCATGCCCTCGTCGGACGGCTGCTTCGAGGACGACGCCGATCGGGAGGAGCTCGAGCTGGCGCTGCACACCTTTCAGGGCAGCTGGACGCAAGCCTGGGCGCCCATCTTCGTCACCCAGCTGACGCTCTCGGCGCAGGTGCTCAGCGGCTACCAGGGCAATCCCTACCGCGCCGTCTGGCTCGGACGGACCGCCGCGCAGGAGAACCACCCGACCAACCGGGCCCGCTACGCCGCCGGGCTGGGGATGCGCTTCTGGGTCGAGCCGCTGGCCGGCGCCTTCCAGGTCTTCGGCCGCCTCTATCGCGACACATGGGACGTGGCCTCGATCACCGCGGAGGCCGCCTGGGAGCAGCGCGTGGTCGAGGGCTTCACGATTCGGGCGCGGCTCCGCTACTACAATCAGACCGGGGCCGCCTTCTACTCGGACGACTACGTGCGCTTCCCCCGTGGTCAGTACTTCACCGGCGACCGGGAGCTGAGCCCGATGTCGAGCTGGCTCGTCGGTGGTCACGTCGCGTACGATGTGCCCCCGGGGGAGGACGGCGGGGTCGGTCCCTTCACCGGGTTCACGATCATCGCCAAGTTCGATTGGCTCATGTACGACTTCCGCGATTTCCGCTACGGCGCCCGCTCGGTGCCGAACGACAAAGCGCTGGTCGCGACCTTGGGGATGGAGGCCCGCTTTTGATGACTCGCGCGCTCATGCTCTCGATTCTGCTCACCGGTTGCGAGGCGCTCGGGATGGGCGCCCCGGAGCCGGAGCCCGAGCCGCCGCCCGGCCCGGCCGGCGCCACCTGCTCGCGGGCGGACGACTGTCACTCCACCCAGCTCTGCGTGGACGGCGCGTGCCGCTACGCCGCGACCAGCGTGCAAGGCGAGGTGCTCGCGAGCGCCGCCCACTCACTGCGTGAGAGCGGTGACATCGACGGCGCGCTGAGCACCTACCGGGAGGCGATCACCGCCTTCCACGACAACGAGGTGCCGGTGCCGCCGGAGGTGATCTGCGGCGCCGCGCTCGCCTCGCTGCGACTGACCGGCGAGCAGAACGGTCGCGAACGGGCGGGCAAGCTCAGCGACCTCTGCTTCCGCGGCTCGCTGCCCGGCGACCCGCTCCGGCGCGAGGTGCTCACCCAGCTCGGCAAGCTCCGCTACGACGGCCTGAGCCTGATCGCCTTCGACGAGGACGAGTCGCCCGACCGCTTCTTCACCGAGGAGGCCTCGCGGCCGACGGTGGACGCGGTCGAGATCGGCCTCGACCTGCCCGACGAGGACAAGCCCGGCTACGACGACCTCAAGGAGCTGATGCAGGGCGAGATGGGCACGCGGCTGATCGCCGACTGCTTCATCCAGGACTGGGAGCTGAACCACGAGCGCAGCGCCCGCGCGATGCTCGTGCTGAAGCTCGAGACCCGCATGCGGGACATGGGCACCTACGACGTCTATGAAGGGACGGCCTCCGTCGAGCAACGAGGCACCGCCGTCGACGGCTTCGAGCCCTGCGTGGCCACCGCGCTGACGGCTCTCTTCGAAGACGAGTCGAGCCGCTCCGGCCGCCGCTCGAGCTGGCAGCTCCCCTTCGAGGTCACCGCCGGTCTCTGACACCGGTTGCCGTTCCGGCGCCACGGGTCACCCAGCTCGGCGTGACCGGAGGTCGAGCGGACGGAACGGCAAACGCCGGTCGACCCCCCGATCGACCGGCGCTCGACGTTCCAGGGGCTCTCAGAGAACCCGGAAGATCTCGTCGCTGGCTTTGCCCTCTTCGAAGAGGTCGTCGTCGAAGGCCTTGCGCATCATCTTCCAGTAGTCGTCGTTGGTCATGACCATGCCGAGCTTCTCCTCGAGCACCTTCATGTCCGGGAAGACGATCTCCCAGCGGAGAACCCCCGTCTGTCCGGTGACGGCCATGGAGACCTCGATCTTGTCGATGCCAAAGGCCTTCTTCGCGAACCCCGCCATCTCCTTGGCCCAGCCGATGGCCTGCGGGACCTTCTCGTTGCTCGCCTTGGCCGTACGTACCCAGTGGACTGTCATGTCGTCCCCCCTCGTTCTCTCGATGTGAAAAATCCGATCGCCTCTCGCGACCGGACGGCCAACATGGTGTCCGGATCAAAGGCGACCAGTGGCAAAACACACGTGATCGGACGTCACACCGCCAAGTGCGGGTCCGCGTTTCGTGAGGCTGCGGGCTTCACCACTCGCCGGTGGAGGGCATGTCCTTCCAGGGCGCCTTCGGCTCGAGCGCGTCGCCCTCCTGGAGGAGCTCGATGGAGATCCCGTCGGGGGACTTCACGAAGGCCATCCGCCCGTCGCGCGGTGGCCGCAGGATGGTGACCCCGTTCGACTGCAGCTTCTCGCAGAGCGCGTAGATGTCCGGCACCGCGAAAGCCAGGTGACCGAAATTGCGCCCACCGCCGTAGGGTTCTTCCTGGTCCCAGTTGTAGGTGAGCTCGATCTGAGCCGTGTCGTCGTCGCGGCCGGTCTCGAGAAAGACCAGCGTGAAACGACCGCCCTCCGAGTCCCGCCGGCGGACCTCCTTCAGCCCGAGCAGGTCGCAGAAGAAGTGAATGGTGGCGTCGAGGTCGCGGACGCGGATCATCGAGTGCAGAAAGCGCATGACGGCGAGTCTACCGCCCGGCGGGCCCTCGCCACGAGCCCCCGCTCGGGCCGCTGGCCCACATTCCCACTGAGCGACCTCCGACCTCCGACCTCCGACCTCCGACTACCGACTACCGACTACCGACTACCGACTACCGACGCCGACTCCCAATCTCCGGAGCCGAGCTCGGGCCACCGACAACCGTGGATCGGGAGCCCCCCCACGGGCTAAGGTCTGCCCGTGGTCGAGTCCGCCGATCTCCCCCAGCCCGGTCAGAAGATCGGTCGGTACACCCTCGACACACTCCTCGGCGAGGGTGGGATGGGCGCCGTCTTCGCCGCCACCAACGACGTCACCGGCCGGGCGGTGGCCATCAAGTGGATGCTCCCCGCGATGGCGCGCTCCGCGGAGGCGGTCGCGCGCTTCCTCGCCGAGGCGCGAGCCACCGCGCGGATCGAGCACCCGAACGTCATCCAGGTGCTCGACGTCGGCCAGGACGGCGCCGGCGCCCTTCCTCGTCATGGAACGGCTCCGCGGCGAGTCGCTCGGCGAGCGGCTGAAGCGCGCCGGCCGGCTCTCGGTGGCCGAGAC
>JABAOG010014838.1_pt1 | contig 17713 bp, 21 predicted proteins | sample 7062131 | NCBI WGS metagenome assembly JABAOG01 (sample SAMN14538629, study PRJNA623070) | marine sediment metagenome | biome: marine biome [ENVO:00000428]; feature: marine pelagic biome [ENVO:01000023]; material: deep marine sediment [ENVO:00002113] | place: India: Arabian Sea | collected...
GGCGTGCGGGCGGCGGCGGCGATGACGATGTCGGACATGTGTGGCGCTCCCGGGTTGCGTGCGATGATTAGAGGTAATGTCGAGGAACGGCGTGTGGAGTCGCCCGACGGCATGTCGCGATGCAACAAAAAACGCCACCTGCCTCATCAGCTATGGTATTGATTGCAGAACCAATCAGCGACGCGCGGCGCGCCGGGGTCGCCGCGGCGCACGCAAGCGCAGGGAGAGGCGATTGGCGGTCAAGGGCAAGGCCACCGGGGAGGCGGGCACGGACGCGGTGGTCGTGAAGAAATACGCCNNGAGGACATCACCCGCTCGGTGCTCACCCAGATCATCTTCGAGCAGGAGAGCCGCGGCCAGAATCTGCTGCCCATCGCCTTCCTCCGTCGGCTGATCCGCTTCTACGGCGACAGCCTGGGCGGCTTCGTGCCGAGCTATCTCGAGGCTTCGATGGAGGCGTTCGCGCGCCAGCAGGAAGAGATGCGCGCGCGCTTCAAGGACGCCTGGCCGGCCGGCCGGGCCATGGAGGCCTTCGAGGATCAGGCGCGGCAGAACATGGCGCTCTTCGAGCAGGCCGTGCGCGTGTTCGCACCATTCGCGGCGCCCTCAGCGGGCGGCGAGGGCGCGGGCGAGCCCAACGGCGACGGCCGGCCCGAGCCCAAGACGGCCCAGCCGAGCGAGGCCGGCGCGCCGTCGGACGACACCATCGCCGAGCTCCGTGCGCAGATGGCGGCGATGCAGAAGCGGCTCGACAAGATTCAAGGCGGCGCGTGAGGCTTCCCCGCCCCGTCGGCCGGCGGGCGCCAGCCCCCGGTCACGCGTCTCCGCGCGGGAACGCTTGCCATCGAGGCCGTCGGCGTCTGAGATGAGCGAGCGAAGTTGCCGAGATCAACAAACTCACAGAGCAGAGGGGTTCCAACACCATGAAGACGCTGATGATCACGGGCTGCGCGCTGGCGCTGCTCGCCGCACCCGCCTATGCCGAGCCTGAATACGTCACCATCGACATGGCGACCCACGTCGACGCGCCCGCGGCGGACGTCTGGGCCGAGGTCGGCGGCTTCTGCGACATCGGAACCTGGATGAACATCCCCTGCGAGATCACCGCCGGCGACGGCGGCGTCGGCACGGTCCGCTCGCTCGTCGGAGGGCGCGTNNCAACCTCTACCACGGCTTTCTCGAGGCGAGACCGGTGACCGAGCAGACCTCCCAGCTCGTCTATACGCTGATGTACGACGTCTCCATGCTGGCCGACCAAGCCGCCAAGGACGCCGACGTGGCCCAGCGCCGCGAGCGCTTCGAGGCCGCGCTCGCCGCCATGAAGGAGCTGGCCGAGGCCGAGTAGGCGCCTCGGGCGCGACGCCCGCCCGCCGGCCCAGGCGGGCGGGGCGTCAGCGCCGGAAGGACACGCCGATCAGCGGGCCGTGCAGGGAGAGGTCCTGAAGGCATCCGTCGTCCTGGCAATCCTCCGCCTGATGGCGATACCCGAGCTGTGCGGCGATCGCGTCGCTGAGCGCGTAGGCCGTAGGCCTGCCATGTCAGGTCGGAGGACGCGCCGACGCCGCCCACATCTGCATATCGGTGCACGGTCCATCTCCGAGAGCGCTGCGTCGGCGCGCGCGCCGACGACGGGATCGACCCGCCCCTGCTCCTCTCGAAAGCCCTCGGGGACTGGCCTGGCAGCAGCTCCAACGTGGTCTTGGTCCAGGAGACCCTCGCGCCGCCCGGCACGTCCGAGCCGACCCGGTCGCCGTCGACGACGCGGAACGAGCCCGCGACCGTCGCGATGAACATGTCCTGATTGAGATCGACGCTCGAGAACGCGATCGGAAATGGGCGCGCCCCTCCGCCGCCAGCGCAGCCCAACAACAGCCGCGCCGTCCGCTGGCGCCTCGCGCGAGACGCCCTAGAGCCTCGCCTTCTCCATCAGTATCGGGTGCATGCCTAGGCGCGGCAGCTCCTGCGAGCGCTCACGAGATCCTGCTCGATCGCGAGCGAGCAGGATCTCGCAGACGGGAGCGTCGCGATCTTCGGATCGCCACCCGCCTTCCTAGCGCCACCAGCGCCAGTCGCCGCTGCTGTTGGTGCTCTGCGTGCCCAAGCGGCCGCCGGACGCGGCGATCGCGGGCGAGCTCATCGTGGTCGACAACAGCAGCGCCATGGCCGGCGGCACGACGACGCCCGCCTTGGCGGCGCCGCGAAGCAGCTCGCGACGGTCGAGGTCCTTGCCGGACCCGCTTTCGTCAGTTTGCGGCTCGCGCTCAGGCTGGCTGTTTGACCGTTCGATCTCGGGCATCTGGCTCCCCATTCCCCGTTTCCCTATTTACCATCACATTAAACGGGTAGAACGCAGCGTCTGCAACCCCGCTGCGGCTACCACTCGCAAAGCTGCACAATTCGGAGTCGCCCCCAGCCAGCGTGAACAGGATCCCGGGAGTCGGCGCGTGCGGCCTCTCGCGATGGCGGGGACGAGACCTCCCAGACGCCCGCGGCCGCCACCGTCGCGGCGCGGGCGGCTTCGATGCGCGGTTCGCGGCGCGAGCGCTCTCGTCCGTATACGGCTACTCGAAGCCTTCGCCCACCGCGATGTCCCGGCGCGCCGTCACGATCGTGACGATGAAGCCCGCCAGCACGTCGAGGAGCGCCATCACCGTGATCAGAAAGAACACCGAGGTCGCGAACGGAGCGAACAGCAGGAACTCGATCATGCAGATGATGAAGATGATCAGCGAGAGCGCGTGATTGGCGATCGCCGAGCGACCGGTGCTCGTCGACTTCAAGAGCTCGATGAAGAGCAGAAGGAGCGCCAGGGAAAGCAGCAGGTCGCCCGGCGTGAGCGCCCACTCGGTGCGCTGGGTCATCACCTCGCCCGCGGCGTTCGTCGTGGTCGTCGCCGAAGCCATGGGAATGTGGAAAAGCGGCTCCGAGAGACGCTGGATCACGGTGCCCGCGCCGCCGAACACCGAGCCGCCCCAGGCCATGAGGTTGTAGACCACGACCGGGACGGCGAGCAGCGGGAAATACGTGAACACGCCCATGACACCACCCTTACCGTCGGGTTTGCGCCCGGCGGCCCTCCTCTTGCCACTGTCCGCCAGCCCCGCGAAGGCGGCGTATTTCACACCCTGAACCATGAGATTCCCCCTTCGCCGGCGCCCCCGTTGTACCGCGGCCGGGCTCCGCCTCAAACCTCTTCCACATCACCGGGCCGGCGCGCCCGTCGCAACAGCCACATGACGCCGAGCAGATCGGACAGCGAGGCCAGCAGGCGACCGATGTTGGAGTACTTCGAGCGCCCATGCCGCCTGGGCCGGTGGCTCACGTCCGCGAAGGCGATCTCGTAGCCCTCGCGCAGCATGAGCGCCGGCAGGAACCGGTGGAGGTGGTCGAAATAGGGCAGCTGCACGAACGCCTCGCGGCGGAAGGCCTTGATGCCGCATCCCGTGTCGTCCGCCTGGTCGCGCAGCAGCCGTCGGCGCACGCCGTTGCCCACCCGCGAGCCGAGCCGCTTCCAGGCCGAGTCCTGGCGCCTCGCCCGCCGGCCGCCGACCATGGCGAGCTTCGGCGGGGCGTGGGGCCGGGTGAGCGCGTCGATCAGCGCCGGCAGGTCGGCGGGATCGTTCTGACCGTCGCCGTCCAGCGTCGCGACCACCGGCGCGCGCGCGGCGAGCACGCCGGTGCGCACCGCCCGGCTCTGGCCGGCGTTCGCGCCGTGGCGCAGCACGCGCAGCGTCGGATGCCCCGCCTTGAGGGCGCGGAGCGCGTCCGCCGTGCCGTCCCGGCTCGCGTCGTCGACGAAGATCATCTCGTAGGAGCGACCCGCGAGAGCGGCGGCGATCTCCTCGACGAGCGCGCCCACGCTCTCGACCTCGTTGTAGACCGGCACGACGACGGAGACGTCGAGAGGTCCGTCGGAGCCGCTCATCGTCGCGGGCTCCCTTTTGCAGTGATCGTCAGACCTGAATGAACAAATGAAAAAGTCATCTTCATACTGGGCATGCTTGAGTTAGGGTCCGGCGGCGCAGCGTCTGGGCGGGGACATAGCGGACCTTCGATGATCGGTCGACTTCGAACCATCGCGGCGCTCGCCGCCCTGGCGGTCGCCGCGGCGGTCGCCGGGTTGGCGCTTCCGCCGCTCGATCGCGACGAGGCGCGGTTCGCGCAGGCCTCCGCGCAGATGATCGAGAGCGGGGACTACATCCGCATCACCTTCCAGGACGAGGCGCGCAACAAGAAGCCCGCGGGCATCTACTGGCTGCAGGCCGCCGCCGTCCAAACCTTCTCGAGCCCCGAGGCGCGCGCGATCTGGGCGTACCGACTCCCCTCCGTTCTGGGGCTCGTCATCGCGGTGATCGCCACGTACGGCGCGGGCTGCCTGATCGTCGGGCGGCGCGCGGCGTTCGCGGGCGCGGGCCTGCTCGCGGTCACCGTGCTGGCGGGGGCGGAGGCGGGCATCGCGAAGACGGACGCGATGCTCATGGGCGTCACGGCCGTCGCGATGGCGGCTCTGGCCGCGCTTTACGACGGCCGCCGTCGAGCGTTCGGCGTTCTGTTTTGGCTCGCGCTGGCCGCCGGCGTGCTGATCAAGGGCCCCGTCACGCCCATGGTGGCGGGCCTGGCGATCCTGGCGCTCGTGCTGATCGACCGCCGCCTGCGCTGGCTCGGCCCGCTGCTGTGGTGGCCCGGTCCGCTCCTCGCGGCGGCGATGATCGCGCCGTGGCTCTACTTCGTGCAGAAGGCCACCGGCGGAGCGTTCCTGGCCGAGGCGATCGCGCAGGATCTGGGGCCGAAGCTCGTCTCCGGCCACGAGACCCATGGCGCGCCGCCCATGCTCCACACGGCGCTCACGGCGTTGCTGTTCTGGCCGGGAACGCTGTTCCTGCTGCCCGGCGTCGTGCTGGCCTACCGCGCTTACCTGCATCCCTACGCGCGCCTGGAGATCGTCGCTCACGCGCTCTATCTCGGCGGCGTCGCGCTCTACCTCGTGATCTGGAGCGTCAATCGTCTCTATCCGGCTCAAATCGTGCTGCCCGCGGCGCCGGCGCTCGCGGCTCTCGCGCTGTTTCCGGTCTTCATGATCGCGCTGAAGGGCGTCTTCCGTCCCACGGAGGACGGTCCGCTCATCGCGATGCGCTTTCTCGTCGCCTGGGCCGCGCCCGCGTGGGCTGTGTTCGAGCTGCTGCCCACCAAGCTGGCGCATTACCCCTTGCCGCTCTACCCGGCCCTCGCGCTGATGGCCGGGGCGGCCTACATGTCGCTCGTGGAGCGATCCATACCTGTCGCCCCCAAGATCATGTCGGCGGCCTTGTTCGGGATTGTGGGCGGGCTCTTCACCGTCGGCCTGCTGTTCACCCCCGAGCTCGTCAACACCGGCATGATACTGGATCTGGAGTTCGATCGGATCGTGGAGATGCTCGAGCGCACGCCTCCCGCTTGGCTGCTCGCCCCGCTCGTCGTCGCGGGCGCGTTGTTCGTGGCGCCGTTGGCGCTCTGGCGCGCGCCGGCGGCGGTGCTCTGGCTCGCCCTGGCCGCCGGCGTGACCTTCCACTGGAGCGGACGCTTCGTCGTGGCGCCGAGCCTCGAGCCCCTGTGGGTCAGCGCGCGCCTGTCGGAGACGCTCGAGGCGCTCTCTCTGCACCCGCGGGCCTCCGCGCTCGCCAAGCCGCCGCTGGTCTCGGCGGGCTACAACGAGCCGAGCCTGATCTTCCTCACCGACACGGATACGGTGCTCACCGACGGCGCCGGCGCGGCCGCCTACGCTGCGCAGGAAGCCGGGCGCGCGACGCTGGTGGAGGCGCGCGAGCGCGAGGCGTTCGAGCGCGGGCTCGAGGCGGCCGGCGCGTCGGCGGTGATCGTGGCGGAGGTGAACGGCCTCAACTACTCGCGCGGCGAGCCCGTCTCGATCGCCATCTACCGGACCACCCAGCGCGCCCGCCGCCGCCCGCCCGCCGGTCTCGACGAGGCGGCCCAGTGAGCGCGCCCGCCGCCCGCCCCGCGCGCGTGGAGATCGTGGAGGTCGGCCCGCGCGACGGCCTGCAAAACCATCCCGTCGTCGCGCCCACGGCGCTCAAGCTCGAGCTGATCGCGCGGCTGCTCGAGGCGGGCTTGCGGCGGCTCGAGGTCGCAAGCTTCGTGCACCCCGCGAAGGTGCCCGCGATGGCGGACTCCGACGCGGTCATGGCGGCCGTGCCCCGCGACCGCGGCGCACGCTACATCGGCCTCGCTCTGAACGAGACCGGCGCCCGGCGCGCGATCGCGGCGAAGTGCGACGAGATCAACTTCGTCCTGGTCGCGAGCGCCGGCTTCGGGCGCGCCAACCAGAACGCCACGCCCGAGGAGTCGGCCGAGCGCCTCGAGGCCTGCGCGCCCATCGTGCGCGAGGCGGGCGTGCCGCTCTCCGTGACGATCTCGGCCGCCTTCGGCGATCCCTTCGACGGCGAGGTCGCGCCCGAGCGCGTCGCCACCCTCGCCGCGCGCGCGGCGGGTGCGGGCGCGGACGAGATCGCGATCGCCGACACGATCGGGGTCGCGAGCCCGTGGGACGTCGCCGCGGTGATCGAGGCCGTGCGCGCCGCCGCGTCGGACACGCGCCTGCGCGTGCACTTCCACAACACGCGCAACACGGCGCTCGCGAACATTCACGCGGCCCTCGAAGCCGGGATCGCGGTGGTGGACTCGAGCTGCGGCGGCCTCGGGGGCTGTCCGTTCGCGCCCAAGGCGACGGGCAATGTCGCGACCGAGGACGTGGTCTACATGCTCGAGCGCGCCGGCATCGACACGGGCGTGGACCTCGACTCGCTGATCGCGACGGCGCATTGGCTCGAGGAGGCGCTCGGCGTCCCCATGCCCTCCGCGCTGTCGAAGGCCGGAGGGTGGCCGCCGCGGTGAGCGGTGCGCAGCGCCGTCCCTCAGCTTCGGTCGGAAGCGAACATGAACTCGATCCTCACGGTCTCGCTGGCCGAGGGATTGCCGTCGCTCATCCGCGGGCTCGCGCGCATCTCCCTCGCCAGGGACATCGCCGCCGCGCCGAAGCCCCAGCTGCCGGGCCTCTCGTCGGCGATCTCGCAGTCGAGGCGACCGTCGAAGCCGATGAGGCATTCCAGGACGACCACGCCCGTCACGCCGCGCGTGAGCGCCCGCTGGGGATAGGCGCGATCGATGTCCGCGGGCGCGACGCCGCGATCCCAGATCGGCATCGCCCCGGGGCTCCGCGTGGAGGCGACGCTCAGCCGCGAGAGCAGCCCCTCGAGCTCCCGCACGCCGCGGCGAGCGCGGCCGCGGCTCCGAGCGCGAGCGCGCGCATGACATGAAAGTGCATGAGGTCCTCCCCTCGCATCCCAGACGGGCTCTCGACCGGCCCTTGCGGCAAGCCTAGCGGGTCGCGCCGCGGGAGCCAAATGCTCGTCGAGCGCTCTTCGGTCGTTGTCGGAGGATGTGACCCCGGCGCCGCGATCGCATCCGCGCCCGGCGGCGGCGCCGGCTACCGGACCAGCGGACCGTAGAGATCCGGCCGCCGGTCCCTGAAGAACCCCCATGCCGCGCGCGCCCGCTCGAGCGCGGCTCGGTCGAAGCGCGCGACCGCGAAGCCTTCCTCGCCGCGGCCGACCTCCGCCGTGATGGCGCCGGTCTCGTCGGTGATGAACGAGCGCCCGTAGAACGCTTGGCCGTCCTCCACGCCGATCCGGTTGGCCGCCGCCACCGGGACGACGTTGGCTGCGGCGTGGCCCTGCATGACGCGCCGCCAGCGGTCCGAGGTGTCCAGGCCCGGCGCCTGGGGCTCGTCGCCGATGGCGGTGGGGTAGAGCAAGGCTTCCGCGCCCATCAGCGTCAGCGCGCGCGCCGCCTCGGGGAACCACTGGTCCCAGCAGATCGCGACGCCGATCCGTCCGTGTGCGGTATCCCAGACCCGGAAGCCGGTGTCGCCGGGGCGGAAGTAGAACTTCTCCTGATAGCCCGGCCCGTCGGGGATGTGGCTCTTGCGGTAGACGCCCAGCACCGCGCCGTCCGCGTCGATCATGACCAGCGCGTTGTAGTAGCTCGGCCCGTCGCGCTCGAAGATCGACACCGGCAGGACGACCCCGAGCTCGCTGGCGAGGTCCGCCATCCGCGCCACGACAGGGTGGCCCGCCGCGGCGCGCGCGCGCGCGAACCAGCGCTCGTCCTGGCTCTTGGGGAAGTAGGGCCCCTCGAACAGCTCCGGCGCGAGGATGATCCGAGCGCCGTCGGCGGCCGCGGCGCGGACGAGGCGCTCCACGGTCGCGATGTTGGCGGCCTCGTCGTCGCCGAACGCAGCCTGCAGAACCGCGAGCGAGAGCGTGCTCACCCCTCCGCCCCCACGGCCGGGGCGGCGTTGCAGGCGCAGTGAAAGCCTCCGCCCTCGCGCACGAGAGCCAGCGCGGACAACCCCACCACCTCCTTGTCGGGAAACAGCTCGGCGAGGCCCGCAAGCGCGGCTTCCGATGAGAGCGTTCCGTATACGGGCACGATCAAGCGCCGCCCGACGTGCACGAAGTTCATGTGCGAAGCGGGCGTCGGCCGACCTTCCTTCGGCGTCGGCGACATACCCCGGGGAGGGCACGCGCGCCACGTCGATGCGCCGGCCCTGGGCGTCGCGCGCGCGGTCGAGCGTGCGCGCGATCTCGTCGAGCACGGCGGCGTTGGGGTCCTGCGGCCCTGGCGACGACTGGCACACCACGAGCCCCGGGCGGACGAACCGCGCGAGCGTGTCCACGTGACCGTCCGTGTGATCGCGCGTGAGGCCGGTCTCGAGCCAGATCACGCGCTCCGCGCCGAGCGCGTCGGCGAGCACCGCCTCGACGTCGGACGCGGAGACGCCGGGGTTGCGCGTGCGCTCGAGCAGGCAGGCGCGGGTGGTGATGATCGCCCCCTCCCCGTCCGCCTCGAAGGCGCCGCCCTCGGCGACGAGGTCGACATCCCGCACCGGAGCCTCGAGCGCGCGGGCGAGCTCGGAGGCGACCTCGACGTCGCCGGGGTAAAGATACTTGCCGCCCCAACCATTGAAGCGGAACCGCACCGCGACGCGCTCGCGGCCGTCGAGCGCCCAGACCGGCCCGGTGTCGCGCAGCCAGATGTCGCCGTAGACGGCGGGCTTGACCTCGGCCGCGGCGCGCACCTCGTCGCTCGCGCGCGCGCCGTCGGGCGGCTCGAGCACGACGATGTCCGGCCCGCCCGGCGCGTGCGCGGCCGTGGAGACGAAGGCCGCGATCTCCGCGCGCGCCTCGTCGACGACGCCCTCCCAGTCGGGATGGTCGGGCCAGGCGGTCCACAGCCGCTCGCAAGGCTCGCTCTCATGGGGAACGCGCAAGGGGCTCATGCGCGGCGCGTCTAGCACAGTCTTCCGGGCATGGGCGCCGGTTTCGCGCTGTTGGGGATGCGCGGCGCAAGACGCAGACGGGGCGGGAGCCGGAAGGCCGACGGCGGCTCGCTACGGCCGGCCTCCGCGAGCCGCGGAAGCGGCCGCCATCGCCGCGCTGACGACGAGCGCCGCCGCGAACGCCGCGGCCGAGACGTCGCGGTACGCCGTGATCCGCCAGCCCCCCGCCTCGATGGCGTCGGGGCCCGTCCCCGCCGCGACCGCGATCGCGCCCATGAGCGCGAGCCACGCCAGGAACGGCGTGACGACAGCGAGCACGGTCGCACGGGCGAGCGGGCGCGGCGCGCCGGCGGCCGGGCCGAGGTCGTCGACGCCCAGCAGCCGGCGGGGGAGAGACGGATCCCGTGCGGACGGCTCAGGCGCGGGCATGGGCGTTCCTCTCAGCCGGGGCGGCCGCGGCGAGATGAGCGCGGCGCGCCGGTGCGCGTGGGCGAAGCCGCGTCGGCCGGCATGGCCGCCGCGGCCGCCCGGGCTCAGCCCATCACACCGCGGCGAATCTCCGATAGTCCCACGCGCGAGGGGCGAAACGCCTCTCTCAAGGCCGCGACCGTCTCGATCGGCCGGCACTCCCCGCACATGAACACGTCGAGCGCCGCGTAGCCGCGCTCCGGCCACGTATGGATCGAGATGTGGCTCTCGGCCAGCACGACCACGCCCGAGACGCCGCCGTTGGGCTGAAAGTGATGGAAGTCGCACGACAGCACGGTCGCGCCGGCGCGCCGCGCAGCGTCCACCAGCACCCGCTCGATCCGCCCGGGATCGTCGAGCGACTGGGCCTCGAAGAGGTCGATGATCAAATGCGTCCCCGCGAACGTCATGCCGTCGCGGGTGACGAAGAAGTCCAGGGTGTTGTCGTTCGAGGTGTTTACCGCCGCGCCAGACGAGATGTCCGACGCGGCGAAACCCTGTTCGAGCTCCACCCCGTCGCTTTCGTCTGTACGGCTCAGGACGGCGTCGGACATCGATCGCTCCCAAGCTGTCAGGGGCCCGCGACGGGCCCCTTTATGAGGCGCGCGTTGTTTCAGAAACGCCCCCCCCGCGCAACCGTTTTTTCGGCCCGCTGCGGCAAGGCTTTACGCCGTTTCGGCGGCGCGTTTTTTGCGTCCTCCGCCGCGCGTGCTAGAGGCGGTTCGCAGGGGAGGCGCGCAGGTGGCCGTGACCGAGGCGAGCACGCAGATTCGGGGAGCTTGGCTGGTGATCGGCGCGCTGACGGCGCTGCGCGTGGCCGGCCTGATGGCGTCTCCTGTCGAGCTGCACGGCGACGAGGCCCAATACTGGTCGTGGTCGCGCACGCTCGACTTCGGCTACTTCTCCAAGCCGCCCCTCGTGGCCTGGGTCGCCGCGGCCACGACGGCCCTGTTCGGGAACGCGGAGTGGGCGATCCGGCTCGGCTCGCCGCTGGCGCACGCCGTCGCCGCGCTGTTCCTCATGGCCGCCGCGCGCCGGCGCTGGGGCGACGCGGCCGCGGCCTGGACCGGGCTGCTCTACATCACCATGCCGGCGGTCTGGCTGTCGGCGGCGGTGATCTCGACCGACGCCTTCCTGCTCGTACTCTGGGCGGGGGCGCTCTGGGCGCTCGACCGCTACCTCGACCGGCCGACGCTCGGCCGCGCGCTCGCGCTCGGCGGCTTCGTCGGGGCGGGCTTCCTGGCCAAGTACGCCATGATCTACTTCCTGATCGGCGTCGGCCTGCTCGGCCTGCTGCATCCCCCGAGCCGCGCCGCGCTCATGCGGCCCGCGATCCTCGCGGCGGCGGCGGTGATCGCCCTCGCCATCACCCCCAACCTCGTCTGGAACGCGACCCACGACTTCGCGACGATCTCCCACACCGCGGCGAACGCGAACTGGGGGGCTGAGAACTTCCGGCTCGACAAGCTCGGCAAGTTCGTGAGCGACCAGCTCGGCGTGTTCGGCCCAATCGCCTTCGCGATCCTGCTGTGGGCGTTGGTCGGGATCGCACGCGCCGCGCCCGAGGAGCGCGCGCGCTGGCTGCCGCTCGCGGCGTTCGCCGCGCCGGCGCTGCTGATCGTGGCGGCGCAGGCGTTCGTGAACCGCGCGAACGCCAACTGGGCCGTCGTCTCCTACGCCGCCGGCACGATCCTCGTGGTCGCCTGGGCGCTCGATCGCAGCCGTCCGCGCTGGCTCGCGGCGTCGCTGGCGATCCACACCGCGATCGGCGCCGTGTTCGTGGCCGTCGCGCTGTCGCCGGGGCTCGCCGACCGGATGGGGCTCGCCAACGCCTTCAAGCGGGCGCGCGGCTGGGGCGAGACCACCGCGGTCGTGCGCGCCGCCTACGACGAGGGCTACCAGGGCGAGCCCTACGCCGCGGTGCTCGCTGACAACCGGCTCTTGTTCCACGAGCTCGAGTACTACGGCCGCGCGGACCCCCTGCCGCTGCGGATGTGGCTGCGCTACGGCGCGCCGACGAGCCACGCCGAGGCGACCTGGCCGATGACGCCCGTCGACGGGCCGGTGCTCGTGGTCTCCGAGCGCCGCGACGACGAGGCGCAGATTCGCGCGGACTTCGCCCACGCCGCGCCCGGCGCGGAGACGGTGATCGACCTCGGCGGCGGCAAGGCGCGCCGGCTCGAGCTGTTCGCCGCGGCGGGCTTCCGCCCGCTCGAGCGCGGGGCGGAGTACGAGGCGCGGTGGGAGGGCGACTAGCCGCTGACGCCGCCGCGCGGCTTGCCTCCTGCGCCGGCTGGTCCCAAGTGTTGCGTTCACGCTGCAAGGAGGGAGCACGAGCCCGATGGCCATCCGCGTGCGCTACTTCGCCCGCATCCGCGACATGATGGGCGCGTCCGAGGAGACGATCGAGGCGGCCTCCGGTCTCGCCGACGCGGCCGCGCTGCTCGCGACGCTGGCGGCGCGCAAGCCCGAGGTCGCCGACGCGCTGGCCCATCCCTCGATCCGCGTGGAGGTGAACGGCGTGATCGGCGCGCGCACCGCGCCGCTCAAGGACGGCGACGAGGTGGCCATCCTGCCGCCGTTCAGCGGCGGTTGACCCGGCCGCGAGCCCGCTATTTCCACTCGTCAATAGCGATCCGAGACCCTATGGTGGCGCGACCATGAGACATGACGACATGACGCCGCCGGAGAAGGCCGCGCGGACCTCGCTCGGCGCTCCCCTCTCCCCTCGGCGGAGAGGGGCCGGGGGCGAGGGGGCCTCGGCCGCGGACCGCGACGCTCCCGAGCCTGTGACGACGTCCCACGCCCCTTCGTCACCTACCCCTCTCCGCCGAGTGGAGAGGGGAGGCGCTTCGCTTCGATCGTCCGTGAGCGCCGCGAGGACGTCCGTCCCGCTCGTGGACCCGTTCGGCCGGCGGATCACCTACCTGCGGGTCTCGGTCACCGACCGCTGCGACCTCCGCTGCGTCTACTGCATGGCCGAGCGCCCCACCTTCCTGCCCAAGTCCGAAGTCTTGTCCATCGAGGAGCTCGATCAGCTCGCGACGGCGTTCGTCAACGTCGGCGTCCGGAAGATCCGCCTCACCGGCGGCGAGCCGCTCGTGCGCCGCGGCTTCATGACGCTTGTCGAGGACCTCTCGCGGCATCTGCGCTCCGGCGCGCTCGACGAGCTCACGCTCACCACCAACGGCACGCTGCTGACCCGCGACGCCGCCGACCTCGCGCGCCTCGGCGTGCGGCGGATCAACGTCTCGGTCGACAGCCTCGATCCGGAGGTGTTCAAGCGCATCACCCGCGGCGGCGACCTCGCCCGCGTGCTGGCCGGGATCGAGGCGGCGCGGGAGGCGGGGATCCGCGTCAAGATCAACACCGTCGCGCTCAGCCACGACAACGCGGACGCGCTCGCCGACATGATCGCCTGGGCGCATGGGCTCGGCATGGACATGACGCTGATCGAGGCGATGCCCATGGGCGACATCGACCAGGATCGCGTCGACCAGTTCCTCTCCCTGCTCGTCGTGCGCGACCGGCTCGCAGAGCGCTGGACGCTCACCGACGTTCCCGACNNCGGCTCGGCTTCATCACGCCGCTGACGCACAACTTCTGCGAAAGCTGCAACCGCGTGCGGCTGACCTGCACCGGCACGCTCTACATGTGCCTCGGCCAGGACGACGCGGCCGACCTGCGCGCGCCCCTGCGCGAGGGCGGCGTCGAAGCGCTGGAGGCTGCGCTGCGCGCGGGGATCGCGCACAAGCCCAAGGGCCACGACTTCCGTATAGAGCGCGGCGCGGCGCCGGCCGTGGGACGGACGATGTCGGTCACCGGCGGCTGAGGCGCCCTCGCCACCGCAGCGGCGAGAAGTCGGTAAGCTGCACCAGCACGCCCTGGACGGGATCGCCGAGGAGGCTGATGAAGCCGCGCGTCGCTCGGATCCGCCGGCGTCCAGTCGCCCACGACAGTCACGCCGCGCTCATCGAGCGCCCCCCACGTGATCGCGATGGAAAGCTCACGGGCTCCGCGAGCCGGGCCGGCTGGGCGTGCATGGCGCCGAGACGGTAGATCGCCGGCGACGCGGCCCGCGCCGCTGGAAAGCGTTCGCGAGCGCAGCCGCCTTCGCACGCCAGGATTGATCCCCGCGCCTCCCTGGTGTTTTGTGCGCCCATTGTCGACGCAGGGGGGCGCGCGCATGATCTCCATCACCCGGATCACCGCCGCGGCGGCGGTCGCCGTGGTCACTGCGGCGTGCGCGAGCATCCAGGAGATGAGACTCGGCGCCGCGGCGCAGGCCCCGAGCACGGCGGCTGCGCCGGAGAGCAGTCCGCCGAGCGTCGACCTGCTCGCCAACGGGCTCGGCGGCTTCGTGGAGGTCGGGGGCGCGCACTGGAGCTTCGGGGACGGCGTGGCGGTGGCGACCTCGGGCGACGGCGTGGGCTTCCTGCTCACGCCGGACGACTACGCGGACTTCGAGCTCACCGTGGAGTTCTTCGTCTCCGAGCAGCACAACTCCGGCGTCTTCTTCCGCTGCTCGGACCGCGCCGACATCACCGACGTGAGCTGCTACGAAGCGAACATCTACGACACGCGGCCCGATCAGCGCGGACGCACCGGGGGCATCCCCAACTACGCCCCGCCCGAGGTCGCCATCGACGCGGCGGGCCGGTGGAACACCTACGTCATCCGCGCCCAGGGCGACCACATCACCATCACGCTGAACGGTCAGACGACGGTGGACACCCGCGACTCCACCCACGCCTCCGGCCCGCTCGGTCTGCAGTGGGGCGCGGGCACCGTGATGTTCCGGAACATGCGGGTGCGGAGGCTGTAGATCCCCTCGCCCCGGAGCGTGAGGGCCAGACCGTCCTACCCCTCGATCGGCTTGTGCTCGGTCCCCTCGCCTTCGGTGACGAACAGCGCGTCGCCGGGCGCGGTGACGACGCCGCGGTGCCAGACGTTCTTCGGCACGAGGAACGCCTGGCCGGCGGCGAGGCTCACGGTGCGCTCGCCCGCCGGCTCCTCGAGGATGATGTCCATCGCGCCCGAGAGCATCACGATCAGCTCCTCGCCCGCCGGATGGCGCTCCCAGTGCGGAAAATCGTGCATCTCGTAGGCCGACACCAGCCGGCCCGCGAGCTTGAGCCGCCCCGAGATCAGGTCCGGCCAGAAGCTCTCCCCCACAGGGATCGCGCTCGCGCCCGACGGCGCGAGGTCGACGTAGGTCGTCTTCGGATCGAACGGCTCGGCCCGGGTCATGACGCATCTCCTGCAGCTTCCGCCAACGCCTCGCGGGCGCGCTCTGTGAGCGCCGCCATCGCCGCGAGATAGGGAAACGGCCCGTGGCTGACCCGCGCGACGCCGGCGGCGGCCAGACGGGCGACGGGCGGCGCGTCGGGCTTCATCATGATGTTGACGGGCAGCGGCGAGGCGTCGCACAGCCCCGCGATCACGTCCTCGCTCACGAGTCCGGGCGCGAACAGGCCGCTCGCCCCGGCGTCGCGATAAGCCGCAGCCCGAGCGGCCGCCTCCGACAAGAGATCGCCGTGGCGCTCCTTGTCCGTTTCCTTCATGAAGACGTCCGTGCGCGCATTGATGAACAGCGGAACGCCCAAGTCGTCGGCGCGGCGACGGATCGCCGCGATCCGCCGGGCCTGCTCCTCGACGGGGTGAAGACCCTCGCCGCCGACGACCTGATCCTCGAAGTTGATCCCGACGCAGCCGGCCGCGATCACCTGCCCGGCGTTGTCCGCGACGGCCTCCGGCGCGACCGCGTAGCCGCCCTCGAAGTCCATCGTCACGGGAAGATCGACGCTTGCGACGATCCGCTCGACCAGCTGCACGGCGAGCGCCAGGGGGATCGCCTGACCGTCGCCGTAGCCCTGGGCCGCCGCGACGGACCAGCTCCCCGTGGCGATCGCCGGCGCGCCCGCGTCCGCGATCGCCTTGGCGCTGCCCGCGTCCCAAGCGTTGTACAAGATCAGTGGGCGGCCCTTCACGTGAAGCGCCGCGAATGCCCGCGCCGTGTTCGACTGAGTCATCGATCGTCCCCTTGTCGCGCTCGCGCTTCTGATCGCCGCCTGGACCTCGAGCGCCTGCACGGTGGCGGCCACGTCGTGCACGCGGATCACGTCCGCGCCCGCCTCGGCGGCGGCCAGCGCGGCGGCGAGCGAGCCGCCGAGGCGGTCGTCGGCGCGCTCGGCGGCCGGGTCGATGGCGCGGATGAAGCGCTTGCGCGACGCGCCGAGCACGAGCGGCTTGCCTGTCTCGGCCCTGATGCGCGCCACCGCGCGGATGAGCGCGAGGTTGTGCGCCAAGGTCTTGCCGAAGCCGATGCCGGGATCGACCGCGATCAGCTCCGGCGCAAGACCGGCGGCCTCTGCTGCGGCGGCGCGGCTCCTGAGGAAGGCGATGACCTCGGCGACCACGTCGGCGTATCGCGGATCGTCCTGCATGCTGCGGGGCTCGCCCAGCATGTGCATCAGGATCACCGGCGCGCCGAGCGCCGCAGCGGCCTCGAGCGCGCCAGGCGCCCTGAGCGCGGCGACGTCGTTCCACACGTCGGCGCCCGCCGCCATCGCGGCGCGAGCGACGCCAGGCTTCATCGTGTCGATCGAGATCGGGATCGCGCTCTCGCGCCGCACGGCATCGATGACCGGCAGCACGCGGCCGCGCTCCTCGGCCTCGGCGAGCGGCTCGGCGCCCGGGCGGGTCGACTCCCCGCCGATGTCGAGGATGTCCGCGCCCTCCCCGATCAGGCGCAGCGCATGCGCGCGCGCCGCCGCCGCGTCGAGAAACCGTCCGCCGTCGGAGAAGCTGTCGGGCGTGACGTTGACGACGCCCATCACCAGCGGCCGGCCGGCGCGCTGCGCGAAACGGAGCCGCCCGACGGCGGTCGCCGCCGCCATGTCATTCGAGCTCGCGCGCCTCGAACTGGCGCACCTTGGAATGCTCGAGCAGCGGCAGCGCCTCGCTGCGGAAGGCCTTCATGTGGGGCGTCGTGCGATGCGCCTCGAGATCCGCCGCCGAGCGCCATTCCTCCACGAAGCGGACCGTGCCCGGCGCCGTGGGGTCCTCGTAGACGTCGAAGGCCAGACACCCCTCCTCCTCGCGCGACATCATGGCGTGGTGATGGGCGTACTCGAGGAACCGCTCGCGGCTGGCGTCCGCAATGCGGCCCTCGACAAGGACGATGATCATGGCTGGGCTCCCCTGGGTTGGACGCCGGCCGGCCGCCAACCTACGCGCAAAGACCGCCGGCGGGAAACCGGCTCGCGCGCCGCGCGTTCAAGCGCTCGAGTGCCACGTGAGCACAGGAGGAGCGCATGCCTGCGAAATCGAAGGCGCAGCAACAGGCCGCCGGGGCGGCGCTGTCGGCCAAGCGCGGCGAGCGGTCGAAGAGCTCCCTCAAGGGCGCGTCCAAGGGCATGTACGAGTCCATGTCCGAGGAGCAGCTCGAGGAGCTCGCCGAGACCAAGCGCGAGAACCTCCCGAAGAGGAAGGGCTCTTGAGCGCAGAAGAGCGCCCGCCGGGGCGAGCGCTCTTCGCGTTCCTCCCAGCACGCCGAGGCGGCGTCAGGCTCCCGCGGGCGCCGGGCCCCCGCCCCAGCCGCGGCCGGGCTCCTCCTCGGCGTCGTCGTCGGTGGCGGGCACGCCCCCCGTTGGCGGAGCCGCCGCGTCGTCGACCTCCACGTCGGGGCGGTGCGGCGGCTTGCCGTTGAGCAGGTCCTTGATCTCGTCGCCCGTGAGGGTCTCGTACTCGAGAAGCCCCTGGGCGAGCGCCTCGTGGTCCTTGGCCCTCTCGACCAGAATGCGCTTGGCTTCCTTGTGGGCCTCGTCCACCAGACGCCGGATCTCGGCGTCGATCTTCTGCGCGGTGGCTTCCGACACGTTCTGGTTGCGCGCCACGGAGTGGCCCAGG
>JABAOG010000460.1_pt2 | contig 17704 bp, 16 predicted proteins | sample 7062131 | NCBI WGS metagenome assembly JABAOG01 (sample SAMN14538629, study PRJNA623070) | marine sediment metagenome | biome: marine biome [ENVO:00000428]; feature: marine pelagic biome [ENVO:01000023]; material: deep marine sediment [ENVO:00002113] | place: India: Arabian Sea | collected...
TGATCGGCTGCTTCGGGCTGACCGAGCCGGACTTCGGCTCGAATCCCTCGGGGATGCTGACCAAGGCCGAGCGACTGCCCGGCGGGGGCTTCCGGCTCAACGGCACCAAGCGCTGGATCACCAACGGGAACCTCGCCCACGTGGCGATCATCTGGGCGAAGCTCGATGGTCGGGTCCACGGCTTCCTCGTGCCCACCGAGACCAAGGGCTTCACGGCCCAGAAGATCGACGACAAGTGGTCGCTGCGCGCGAGCGTGACCAGCGAGCTCATCCTCGAGGACGTCGAGGTCGGCGAGGACGCGTTGATGCCGGGGGTCTCGGGCATGCGCGGACCGCTCAGCTGCCTGTCTCAAGCTCGATACGGCATCTGCTGGGGTGCCATTGGCGCAGCCATCGGCTGCTACGAGAGCGCGCTCGATTACGCGAAGGACCGCGTGCAGTTCAGCAAGCCGATCGCCGGGTACCAGCTGGTGCAGCAGAAGCTCGCCCACATGCTCACCGAGATCACCAAGGCGCAGTGCCTCACCTTGCGCCTCGGCCGACTGAAGGAGTCGGGGAAGTGGCGTCCGCAGCAGATCAGCCTGGCGAAGCGGAACAACGTGCACCACGCGCTGGAGATCGCCCGGATGGCCCGGGACATCCTCGGCGGCAACGGCATCATGGACGAGTACCCGTCGGGCCGGCACATGATGAACCTCGAGACGGTCTACACCTACGAGGGCACCCACGACATCCACACCCTGATCCTCGGGCAGGACATCACCGGCATCCCGGCCTTCGACTGAGAGGCCGTTGCACGTGCAACGCCCGCTCGACGAAGCGATCGAGGAGCGCCTCGCCGAGCTTTCCGCTCGGGGTCTGCGCCGTACGCTCCTGCCGCTGAGCTCCGCCGGGCCGGGACTCGCCGTCCTGGATGGGCGGACCTACCTGGACTTCGGCTCCAACGACTACCTGGGACTGGCCCATGCGCCGCTCGACTGGGATTCCCTCCGGGAGGTGGCCACGGGCGCCCGGGCGTCCCGGTTGGTCACCGGCAACCTCGCGCCGCACCTCGCGGCGGAGCGGAAGCTGGCGGACTTCGTCGGCGCCCCGGCCGCGCTGCTCTTCACCAGCGGCTACGCCACCAACGTCGGCACCATCCCCGCGTTGGTCGGCCCTGGCGACCACGTCTTCAGCGATGCGCTGAACCACGCCAGCCTCATCGACGGCTGCCGGCTCTCGCGGGCGTCGGTGCAGGTCTTCGGGCACAACGACCTGCGCGACCTCGAGCGCCGGCTCGAGCAGACCCCGGCCTCGGGTGCCCGACTCATCGTGACCGAGGGCGTCTTCTCCATGGAAGGGGACCGGGCGCCGCTCGCCGACCTGGCGACCCTGGCGCGTGCTCATGGGGCCTGGCTCCTGGTGGACGAGGCCCACTCGCTGGGCATCCTCGGGCCCCAGGGCCGGGGCGTCTGTGCGGCCGCCGGAGTCCAGCCCGACGTGCTCGTGGGGACCCTCGGGAAGGCCTTCGGCGCCCAGGGGGCCTTCGTGGCCGGCTCCGAGAAGCTCCGCCAGCTCCTCTTCCACCGGGCCCGAAGCCTGGTCTTCAGCACCGGGGTCTCCCCGCTGCTGGCGGCCGTCGTTTCACGTCGCACACCGCAGGTGGAGGCCGCCGACGAGGGGCGGGCCACCCAGGCGACGCTCTGCGAGCGGCTGGCCACCGGGCTCCGGGAGCGCGGCATCGAGGTCCGCGGCTCGGGCCCCATCGTCACCGCCGTCTTCGGCGATCCCCGCGCGGCGACCGATCGGGAGGCGCGGCTGAGGGACGCCGGGATCATCGCCCGGGCCATCCGGCCGCCGACCGTCCCCGAGGGCACCAGCCGCATCCGCCTGGTCCCCACGGCGGCCCACGACGCGGCGGCGGTCGACCGGGTCCTCGGCGCTCTCTGATTCCCGGGCGGGTGTCTCAGCGCGACGCCAGCAGGTGCGAGGCGGCCGCCTCGAGCTGGTCCGCGCCATCCTCGGCAGCCCTCCAAGGCCCCACCGACCACACGGGACAGGGAAGCCTGCGCTCGAGGATGGTCCGGTTCGTACCCTGGCTCAGCTCCTGGTCCTGCCGGGTGAGGACCACGCCGATGAGCCGGAGCCCGCGGGCCTCGAGGCTCTCGTGCGCGGTGAGGGTGTGGGAGAGCGTCCCCAAGCCATCGAGTCCGACCAGCAACACCGGCCAGCCGAGGGCGGCGATCAGGTCGGCGACGTCGCGATCGGCGTCGAGGGGCACCAATGGGCCCCCGGCACCCTCGGCGATGGCGTCGTCCGCGCCCTCGGTCGCCCGAAGAATGGCCTGGACCAAGGTCTCCGTGCGACCGACCCCGGCCTCGCCCTCGAGCTCGGCGGCCCAGGGAGCCAGGGGCGCCCGACCGCGATGAAAGCCCTCTTGGTCGGCCAGGGCCGGCCGGCCACTGGCCTCCGCGAGCGTCCGCGCGTCCTCGGGCGCGGGCTCGCAGCCGGTCTCCAGGGGCTTCACCGCGGCCACGGTTCGGCCGCGGGAGCGTAGCTGGCGGACCAGCGCGGTAGTCACCCAGGTCTTGCCGACGCCGGTGCCGGTTCCCGTCACGAAGAGCTTCACCCATCGAGTCTCGCGCCAGCCCGTCCGTGGTTCAAGGCGAGGCTGGCCCGTTGCACGTGCAACGCCCTCCCCTTGGCTGGCCCTACCTGCAAGGTCACGCCAGACCCAGTCACCTCCGGCGGAGCCCGTCTCCGTACGCCGTCGAGACCCCCCGTCTCCGCGGCGGTTCCCGTCCCCACTACCAGCCCCCTCGGGCTCACGACTCCAATCCGAACCCGGCTGCGACCACACCGACCCCGACGACCGCGCGAGCGCGTCTGTCCCCCGCATCCGTCACCGGGGCGACTGCGAGTCCGACCCGGCACGCCTCGACCTTCGTGACCGACTGCGCGGAGCTCGGAGGTCGGACCACGGAGCTCGGACCTTGGAGCTCGGAAGTCGGGGCTCGGAGCTCGGAAGTCGGGGTTCCGAGCTCGGAGCTCGGAGTCGGAAGTCGGCCCTCGGGGGTCGGAGTCGGGGCCGGGGTCGGGGTCGGACCTCGGAACTCGGTACTCGGGCGTCGGCGTCGGCGTCGGACTCGGAGTCGCACTCGGAGTCGGGGTCGGGGTCGGACCTCGGAGCTCGGCCCTCGGGCCTCGGAGTCGGCGTCGGCGTCGGACCACGGAGCACGGACCTGGGTACTCGGGCATCGGAGTCGGCGTCGGTCCTCGGGGTCCGAGACGCGCCACGCCGCGCCCTCGCGCCCAGCCCGGATGCCTCGCCCTACGTGCAACGCCACGCATGGCGTTCCACGTGCAACACGCCTCAGCTCAGCTTGGGCAGCTTCGTCCGGGGGCAGCGCTCGTAGGCGGCCTCGACCTGCTCGAGCGCCTTCTCCACGGCCTCGTCCTTCCCCTCGGGGAGCTCGACGACCAGCCGCAGCATCAGGTCCACCCGCTGGCCTCGGCGCTTCGGACCCTTCCCGCGCAAGCGCAGCTTTCGCCCGGTCCGCGACCCCGGAGGGATCTTCACCCGCACCGTTCCGCCGGGCGTCTCGACCGAGACCTGACCCCCCCGATAGGCCTCGAGGCAGGTCAGCGGCAGATCCATCACCACCGACTCCCCCTCCCAACGAAGGCAGGGGTGCGGCACCACCTCGACCCGAACGCTCACGTCGTCCGGCCGACCGCGGCCATTGGACGCACGAACTCGAAGGTTGTCCCCCGAACGACTTCCGGGCGGAATGCTCACTCGCACCCGCCCGGACCGACCGCTCTCCGATCGATAGCTCACGTCCTGATCACAGCCCCGGAGCGCATCGAGCATCCCCACTTGGACCGTGACGGACAAGTTCCGCTTCCGCCGACTTCGCCGCCGTGGACGACCGCCCCCGAAGATCTCTTCGAAGTTCGTCTGGAAGCCGGCGTTGATCCCGCTCATCACCGCCTCGAAGTCGAAGGCGAAGCCGTGACCGTTCCCGCCCGACCCCGCGCCGCATTGCTCGTAGAGCGTTCGCCGCTCGGGATCGCCGAGCACCTCGTAGGCTTCGGAGACTTCCTTGAAACGGGCCAGCGCTTCGGGGTCGTCGCCGTTCCGATCCGGATGGAGCTTCTTGACGAGCTGGCGGTACGCCCGCTTGATCTCGCGGTCGCTCGCGCCTCGGGAGACGCCCAACACCTCGTAGTAGTCTCGGGCCATCCGTAGCCGCTGAAGTTAAAACGTCACGGCCGAAGCGAAACCCCACTTCTCGCGCATCTTCGTCGCAAACCCGGCGTACTAAATGCCACTTTTGTCTCTTGGGAAGGCTCAGCCCGTCTTCTTCGTCTTGAAGGGGCACCCTCCTCATGGTACCGCCCCGCCCAATGAGCCCTCTGGTCGACCTCCGACGCCTGCCTCGGCACGTCGCCATCATCATGGATGGCAACGGCCGCTGGGCGCAGAATCAGGGGAGCGATCGCACCATCGGGCACCGCGAGGGCTCGCAGTCGGTGCGCACGATCGTGCGCGCCGCCCGCCGCATCGGCGTCGAGGCCCTGACGCTCTTCGCCTTCAGCGAGCAGAACTGGGCGCGGCCGCCGGCCGAGGTCATCGCGCTGATGGAGCTGCTGCGCGACTTCTTGATCAGCGAACGCGAGGAGCTCATCGAGAACGGCATCCGCCTCCGCGCGGTCGGTCGGGTGGAGAAGCTCCCTCCTCGCGTGCGTGAGGTCCTGGACCCGCTGGTGGCCGACACCGCGCACCTGGACGGCATGACCCTCACCCTCGCGCTCTCCTATGGGGGCCGAGAGGAGATCCTCGACGCCGCTCGCGCCCTGGCTCGCCGAGCCCGCGACGGCGAGCTCGACGTGGACGCGATCGACGAGGCGCAGCTCGAGGGCGCCCTCCCCTCGCTCGCGGTCGGTCGGGTGGACCTGCTCGTCCGCACCGGCGGTGAGCAACGCATCTCCAACTTCCTTCTCTGGGGCGCGGCGTATGCCGAGCTCCACTTCACCCGCGTGCTCTGGCCCGACTTCGGCGAGACCGAGCTCTACAAAGCGATCGCCGCCTACCAGCAGCGGGAGCGACGCTTCGGTCGCGTCGAGGGCGCGAACGCCGAGCCGGCACAGCCCGCGCCCGCCCTCGCCGACGCCGCGGGCGAGTAACGCCCGAGCTTCCTTTCCACCCCCGATGACCGAACCCGCCAGTGAGAGCGGCGCGAAGGCCGACGCCGCGCCCGAGCCGAAGAAGATGGGGGGCACGGCCCTCCGATTCGCGTCGGCCATCCCGGTCATCGGCGTCGTCCTCTACGTGATGTTCTGGGCGCCGAAATGGGGCTTCAGCCTCTTCGGGCTCCTCTGGCTCGCGGTCGTCTCCTCCGAGCTGATGGGCATGACCACCCCGGAGTCGAAGATCGCGCGCGCTTGGGGAGTGCTCGCCACCCTCGGCGTCGCGTCCGTGCTGCTCTTCGTCCGCGGCACGCCTCACTTCCCGCTCGCGCTGCTCACGGCGATCTTCGGATTGGCCGCCGGCGCCCTCGTGGTGGGCTTGCTGGCCCCCGACCCGATCGAACGAGCGGCCAGCCGGGTGGGCTGGCTGATGGGTGGACCGGTCTACGTGGCCGGAACGCTGACGACGATCGTCCTGCTCCATCGCGAGACCGGGCAGCACGGCGGCGCCTGGGTCCTGCTGTGCATGTTCTATGCGTTCCTCAGCGACACCGGCGCCTACTTCGCCGGGCGCGCCTTCGGGAAGCACAAGCTCTACCCGAAGCTCTCCCCGAAGAAGACCATCGAGGGCTCGATCGGCGGCATCCTCGCCGCCACCGCCGGCGGCATCGTGCTCCAGCAGACGATGCTCGAGGGCGTCTTCCCCCTGACCCACGCGATCGCCCTCGGCGTCTTCGCCACCGCGCTCGGTCAGGCGGGCGACCTCTTCGAGTCCCTGCTCAAGCGCAGCTGCGGCGTGAAGGACTCCGGCAACATCATGCCCGGTCACGGCGGTCTCCTCGACCGGTCGGACGCGCTGATGTTCACCGGAGCGACCACGTATTTCTACGTGTCCTGGTTCCACTGAGGGCCGCTTCCGGTCGAATTCGACCGCCTAGCGAAACGCGCCCTTCTCGACGCCGGAAACGAACGTCCTGAGGGTGAACGGCCCTCTAGCCGCGATTGGTTTGGTCGCTGGCAGCGCTCACCTCACAACTACGTTTCGAGCAGGTTTCCAAATGACGCGCCGCGTGATTGACGCCCGTTTTTTGGGGTGGCATTCGACGAGCGACGAGCCGGCTCGTGCCCCGGCTGCTCGCGCCGTCATCCACAGGGGCCCTGCAGGACGCACGCTACGTGACCGACGACAAGTACGAGTTCTTCCACGTCGTTCAGGGCTACCTCGACGAGGCCGCCACGATGGTTGGGGTCCCGCCCCACGTTCGGGCGATGCTCGCCCAGCCCAAGAACGAGCTGATCATCCACTTCCCCGTCCGCATGGATGACGGGACGATGAAGATGTTCAAGGGCTACCGGATCCAGCACAACAACCTGCTGGGGCCCTACAAGGGTGGTCTCCGCTTCCACCAGACGGTGTCGCTGGACGACCTCAAGGCGCTCAGCTCGATGATGACCTGGAAGTGCGCGCTGATGGACATCCCCTTCGGCGGCGCCAAGGGCGGCGTGAAGTTCGATCCGCGCTCGCACAGCCAGGCGGAGATGATGCGCATCACCCGTCGCTTCACGCACGCGCTCGGGAACAACATCGGCCCGAACTACGACATCCCGGCGCCGGACATGGGCACCAACGCCCAGACGATGGTCTGGATCATGGACACCTACATGAACTCGGTGGACCACAGCCAGAAGAACGCGCAGCGCGCGGTGGTCACCGGCAAGACCCTCACCTGCGGCGGCAGCCCCGGACGCACCAAGGCGACGGCGCAGGGCGTCATCCACTGCCTCACCGAGTGGGCGAAGGACAACCGCTTCGACCTCGAGGGCAAGACCGCCATCATCCAGGGCTTCGGTAACGTCGGCAGTCACGCGGCGAACATCCTGGCCAAGCTCGGCGTCTCCACGATCGCCACCGGCGACCACACCGGCTACCGGAAGTCGACCGAGGGCTTCAACGGCCACAAGCTCTCCGACCACGTGAAGCGTCACGGCTCCATCGATGGCTACGAAGGTGGTCAGGAGATCAGCCGGGAAGAGTTCTTCGCGACCAAGGCCGACATCTTCATCCCGGCCGCCCTCGAGAACCAGGTCGGCGCCGCGGAAGCCGAAGCGCTCGACGTGAGCGTCGTCCTCGAAGGCGCGAACGGCCCGCTGAACCCCGCCGGGGAGCGCGTCCTCCAGGAGCGCGGCATCCCGGTCGTGCCCGACATCCTCGCCAACGCCGGCGGCGTGACGGTCAGCTACTTCGAGTGGGTGCAGAACCTCCGCTCCGAGACCTGGGACCTCGAAGAGGTCGATCGTCGCCTCGAGAAGGCGATGAAGGCCGCCTACCGGCGCGTCTCCTTCTACGCGCAGGAGAAGAAGTGCTCCATGCGCATCGCCGCCTACGCGCTCGCCCTCGAGTCGCTCAAGCAGGCCTACGCCGAGCGCGGCATCTTTCCTTGAGCGGCCCGAGGCACGCCCCGAGGGCGTGACCTCGGCCGCCCCATGCCCATGCCCTTGCCCATGCCCTTGCCCGCGAGCCGTCGATGAGCTCGCCGACCTTGCGGGATTGGCTCGCGGCCGAGCCCTACACGCTGGCGATGTCCAGCGGCTTCTTCGGCTTCTTCGCTCACGCCGGCGTGCTTCGTGCGCTCGAGGAAGAGGAGCTCACGCCGCAGGCGGTCGCCGGCTCGAGCGCGGGCGCCCTGGTCACCGGCAGCTGGGCCGCGGGGGTGAGCGCCGCGACCCTCACCAACGAATTGCTCGGTCTCGAGCGCGCCGACTTCTGGGACCCGCGTGTGCCCGGCCTGGGCCTGCTCCGCGGCCACCTCTTCCGCGCGCGGCTCGACCGGCTCCTGCCGGTGCACCGCATGGAGCACGGACGAGTCCCGATGACCATCAGCGTCTACGACGTCCTCGCTCGCCGAACGGTGGTGCGCGAGCGCGGCCCCATCGCCGAGGCGATCCACGCCTCCTGCGCGGTGCCCCTGCTCTTTGAGCCGGTCTGGATCGGCGGCCGGCCGCATCTCGATGGAGGCCTCCGCGACCGCCCCGGTCTCGCCGGCGTCGCCCCCGGCGCCCGAGTGCTCCACCACCACCTCTCGAGTCGCTCGCCCTGGCGACGCCCCGACTCCCCGGCGCTCCGCGTGCCCGCCCGCGCCGATGTGCACGCGCTGGTGATCGACGACCTGCCGCGGGTGAGCCCCTTCGCCCTCGACGCGGGTCGGCGAGCGCACGAGCAGGCCTATCGAGCCACCAAGCGCGCGCTCGATCGGCGCTTCGCCGGCGCCGTGGTACGCCTGTCGGCGTGAGCCGCTCCGCGCCCACCCTCGCCCTCCTCCTGCTGACCGGCGCGTTCGCCGCCTGCACCCACGGTCCGCGCGCCCCGACCACCCCTTCGGTGCAAGCGCCCCCGTCCCCGCCGCCGGAAACGCCGACGTCGGCGCCGCCCCGCGTCACGATCGCCTTGGGCGATGCGAGCGCCACGGTGACCGTCGACGAGGGCGATCCCGAACGTTGCGTCCAGCTCTCCGGGGAAGCGATCTGCGGGGAAGGCACCCTCGCCATCGCGGGTCTCGGCGCGCACCCCCTCGACGACGGCTGGGTGCTCCCCGCGGACCGCCTCGTCGTCCCCGAGGCCGAGCTCCGCATCGAGGTCGGCGAGGGCATCGCGCCGCTCGGACCGCGCGCGGAGCCGGTGGCCTACCTGAAGCCGGGCACCCACACGCATCGGCTCCGCGACGTCGGCTGGGTCGAGCTACCGCCCCTCGACGCCGTCGGTCTCGAGGACGAGCGGCTGGCGCTCCTCGAGCGGGCCGCGGTGGCCATCGAGGCCTGGCTGGACGGCCCCCGCCAGTCGATTCTCATCCTCCCGGCGGGCAGCCCCTCGCTCCCCGGCGCCGTCACCGACGATCCCGACGGGAGCCCCACCGCGTCCCTCCTCCGCGCGTGGCTCGCCGCCGGCCCAGCGTGGTGGCGCGAAGGCGTCGCGGACTACCTGGCGATGCTGATCGACCATCAGGCCGGCGCGCTCTCCGCCGAGGCTGCCTACGACGAGCTGATGATGCGCTACACCCGCCACCGCGGCCGCCCGGGTGAGTCACCGAGCAGCGCGGAGGGTCAGGCGGCCGCCGATGTCGGCGCGCTGGTCGCCTTCTGCGTCGACGTCGAGCTCCGCACTCGGGCCACGTCCCTGCCCGCCCAGCTGAAGCGCCAAGCGGAGGCCCCCTTCGCGCCCGAGCCCCTCCGCGCTGGGATCGCCGAGGAGCACCCGGAGCTCGCCCTTCGTCACTACGGCCGGGCCCACCGGCGCGGCGTGATCGAGCTGGACTCGTGTCTGCGCCGTAGCGGCCGCCGGCTGATCGCCCACGAGGTGCCCATCGTCGATCCCGCCCGGCTCCTGCGCGTCGGAGCGCTCGACGAGGAGACGGCGGCGGTGGCGGAGGGCGGCCCTGGTCCCCTCCGCAGCGGTGACGTGATCCGGCACGTCCGCGGGCGCGCGGTGCGCCGGGCGTGGGACATCGTCTTCTACCTGCGCGACGTCTCGGGACGACACCGCTTCAGCGTCAGCGTCCAACGCGGCGAGCGAATCGTCCGCACCTGGCTCCGCATGGTCTCCCTCGACGACGACTTGCCCACGCGGATCCGCTTCACCGCCGCCGAAGACGAGCACGCGGACGACGAGGGCGATCCCTTCCGCGCCACCGCCGACGACCGGAGGTGACCCTTGACGCGGCTCCGCTGAGCGGGCCTCATCGGGCCGTGTCGAAGGCGGTCATGGCCGGTCCCATCCCGCCGGATGGGCTGGCCTCGAAGCTCCACGAGATCGAGGAGGCCACTCGGACCACCGGGGTGCTCGCGTTCCGCGGCCCCGGCGGCGAGGGGGAGGTGCGCCTGATCCGCGGTCAGCTGGCCATGGAGCAGCCGCCGCTCGACGACGGCGGCGACGCGGTCGAGCGGCTGCTCGCCCAGTCCGAAGGGACCTTCGAGGTGCTGCAGCGCTTGCCGCCGCTACCGGTGAGCGCAGGCGACGAGGAGAAGCGCGGCGGATCGCTGCAGGTCCACGTCGCCGCGGACCTGATGAACTACTGCGAGCGGGCCGGCCTGACCGGCTGGCTGCTGCTGCTGCACGCCGAGGGTGAGCGCGCGGAGATCGGCTACCAGCGCGGCGAGCTCAGCGGCATCCGCCTACAGGGCCCGAAGGACCTGCACGAGGTCTTCGGCTGGGAGGAGGGCCGCTTCGAGGTCGAGGCCACCCCCCTCGAGGAGCCCTTCCCGGAGGTCGAGAGCCTCGACGAGGAAGAGGAAGACGCCGAAGAAGCGGAGGAGCGGCTCGACCCGACCCTCCCGCGGGCCCCCCGCCGGAAGAAGCGGAGGAGCGACGACACCGCGCAGCACTTCCTTCGAGTGGTCGAGATGACGCTGGCCCAGGTCATGAAAGACCGGGAGGCCCACCGCCCCGCGAGCCGCACCGGGCCGCCGCTGCCGCCGATGCCGGCGACCCGCGAGTCGGCGCCACCGCCGGCCGCCGCGAGCGTGCCGGTGAAGAAACCGGATCCGACGATCCCGATCGTGTACATCGACCCGGACGCGCTGGCGGAAGCCGGCCGAGGGCTGCGCCACGCCAAGCGAGGCGACATGACGGCCGAGGTCGTGCTACCGGAAGCGTCGCCGGAACGCCGCAGCGACGCGGGAGCCGAGAAGAAGCGAAAGGCCGAGACGATGAGCGACGACGTTGAGAGCGAGGCGACGGAGCCCGTTGAGAGCGAGGCGACCGAGCCCGAGACCAAGGGATCCGAAGGCGTGGACGACGAGAAGAAGGAGCTGCCGGCCGCGGTCTGGGCCGTGATCGCCCTGGTCNNCACGCTCTCCCAGCTCCCGGCCTTCGATTGAGGACGTCGGCGGGCGCCAGGCCCGTTTGGCGGTAACCTGCGCACGTGCGCGTCTGGCTCCTCACCTTCGGACTCGCCCTGGCTGGCCCGGCGCTCGTCGCCGCACAGGCCGGCGAGGGCGCTTCCTCCGAGGCCGACCTCGCCGCGGCGAGCGACGAGAGCGCCGGCGACGACGCGAACGCCGAGCAAGAGCCGGAGCCGAGCGAGGAAGCGGAAGGCTCGGAGGCCGAGCCCGCCAGCGACGGCGACGCCAGCGACGAAGCCAGCGAGACCTTCACCGACGACTACCCCAGCGAGCTGCCGGAGCCGACCGAGGAGGACCAGAGCTTCGAGGCACCCACCCTTCGCTACTACTTCGAAGGGGTCGAGATCCGAGGGAACGAGCGCACGCGCTCGTCGGTGATCGAGGACTTCGTCCCCTTCGAGGAGGGCGACGTCCTCGACCCTCGCTCCGAGGAGCTCGAGGACATCGAGTGGCGCCTCCGCGGCACCGGCTTCTTCCGCGAGGTCAGCGTCTCCCTCGAGCGGGGATCGCGCCGCGGCTGGGTGGTTCTGGTCATCGCCGTAGAAGAACGGAACACGATCGTCGTCCGACAGCTCGTGGCAGGCATCTCCGAAGGGCTCCGCCGCACGGCCGACTCGAGCAGCGACGTGGTGCCCTATCTCGGCTTCACGCTGGCGGAGACCAACCTCCTGGGCACCGGCGCCCGCCTGGGGCTCAGCCTGCTCGGCTCGACGCGGGCCCAGGCGATCCGCCTCGAGTACGACAACCCGCGCCTGCTGCCGCGGGGGTGGCGCCTGGGCGCCGGCCTCTTCTTCAACAACGGTCGCCACTACTTCGGTACCAACCCGACGGTCAGCGTCAGCTGCCTCGACGACGAAGGCATGCTGCTGCCCGACTGCGTCGAGGAGCGCGAGAGCCGCAACATCGTCGTCTTCTATCGCCGGGCCGGGCTCTCGCTCACCACCGGCCATTCGCTCGGGCCCAACAGCCGGCTCGACCTGGGCTACCAGCTCGAGCTGGTCGATCCCATCGGCGACATCCCCACCGCGAGCATCCCCTACGGCGTCGGTGTCGAGGCGGACGTCCGCCCCTTCATCCCCAACATCGCCGACGAGCTGAGCTGGCTCTCGCTCCTCCGAGCCAGCGTCGAGTACGACAAGCGCAACGACCCGACCATGACCACGCGAGGCGTGCTCTTTCGGGTCCAGGCGGATCTGGCGAGCAGCGCCCTGGGCAGCGACTACGACTTCCTCCGGGTCCGCACCCTCTTCCGCGCGTGGGCCGGGCTCCCCTGGACCGGCCACAGCCTGCGCTTCTCGCTCTTCCTGGGCTCGGTCTTCGGTGACGCGCCCTTCTTCTACCAGTTCCAGATCGCCGACCTCACCGATCTGGTCCCGAGTCAGGTCTTCGAGATGCAGCTGGACCGACGTGGCGCGCCCAACTTGCTCGGCACCGCGATCCAGGAGATGCGAATCGAGGAGCTCGCCGGCCGCTTCGACATCCAATACGAGCTACCGCTCTTCCGCGGCGGCAAGCGGCTCCGGCGGCTCAACGCCTACTTCAACATCGGCCTGCTCTACCTGACCGATCCCCGCGCTCTGCGGCTGGCGCCCCCCGGCTACGATGGCGCGGCTCGGGCACCGATCGACCTCACCTTCGACGTCGGGCTGCGCTTCGACACCCGGGTGGGGGTCTTCCAGATCGGCTTCTCCAACATCCTCGGTTTCCTGAACCTCTTCGAGCGGTGACGAAGCACTTCTTCCGATCCGCCCGGCGGGCGACCTTCTGGCTCACCCTCCTCGCCTTCGTGCTGGCGAGCGTGGCCGCGGCGCAGCTGAGCGATCGCCGCCTCGGCGTCCACTGGGCGGGCGGCGTTCCGCGCCTCTCCTTTTCCGCCGTCGACCTGACCGACGACGGCGACGTCCGCCGCGCGCTCGACAGCGGGGTGGCCAAGCGGATCGTCCTCACCGCCCAGGCCTATCGCATCGGCTCGAGCCAGCCCTTCGCGACCCGCGCCTTCGAGTGCCGCATCACCTACGACCTCTGGCAGGAAGCCTACGAGGTCGAGCTCGGCTCGCGGCGGGAGACCTTCGACGAGCGCGCGGACGCCGTGCGTCGGTGCCTGGCCGTCCGCGGACTGGTCGTCGGTCGGCCGGAAGACTACGGCTCGCGCGCCGGGGACCGCGTCTATTTCGCGGTCCGCGCCGAGTTCAATCCCATCAGCCAGCGGCGCTGTCGCCAAGCCCTGCGTGGCTCGGGCGGGAGCACCGATCCGATCGGCGCGCTGGTCGTGAACATCGTACGCCGGGACATCTGTCGCGCGGACCGCGCCATCGACTTCCGCTCGCAGCCGGTGCGGGTCCCCGGGGGCGGGCGATGAGCCTCTCGCGCTTCGAGCGGAAGATCCTCGCCGCCATGCTCCTCGTCGCCCTGGCGCCGCTGGTCGGTGCGCTGGTCCTCGGCCGCCAGGTGCTCCTCGACGCCTACCGAACGGGCGTGAACGAGGAGGTGCTCGATCAGCTCGAAGACGGCGTGGATGCCCACCGGGCCCACCTCGTCGCGCTCCGGGAGGACGCCGAGCACGTCGCCGACGCCATCGGTGGGTCGGCCGCCCTGCGCGACGCCCTCGAGGCGGACGCCGACGTGCAGACGACGCTGGAGGACTTCCTCCGCCGCTACGAGAGCGCGGCGACGATCGAGATCCTCGACGGCGACCACGTGGTCGCCCAGGCGACGAGCGAGAGCCGCCTGGACCCGGCGCGCTGGCGACCACTGGTGCAGGAGCGACCCATCACCCTCACCGGTGATCGCCACCTCCAGGTCGCCATCACGCTGACGGCCCCGGTCTCGGCCTTCGAGTCGCTTCAGCGGGCCGGCGAGCAGGCGGACATGCTCGGCCGGCTCGAGGATCAGGCCGACTTCGTCTCCGAGACCTACGTGCGGGTCTACGTCGGCGCCCTCGCCGGGCTGATCGTGATCGCTCTGCTGATCGCCCTGATCTACTCCCGTCGGGTCACCGGCCGGGTCACCGTGCTGGCCAATGCCACCCGTCGGGTCGGTGCCGGTGATCTCACCGTCCATGTGCCGACGGAGGGAGCGGACGAGGTGGAGGAGCTCACCGACGCCTTCAACACGATGGTCCGCGACATGCGGGCCAGCCGGACACGCATCGAGTACCTGCAGCGAATCGGTGCGTGGCAGCAGTTCGCCCGGCGCCTCGCCCACGAGATCAAGAACCCCCTGACGCCCATCCAGCTGGCCGCCCAGGAGATGCACCGGAGCTATGGGGGCGAGGACGAGGCCTACGAGAAGAAGCTGGACGACGCCTGCAGCATCATCGAGGAGGAGGTGGCCACCCTGCGGCGGCTCGTCGGCACCTTCAGCAGCTTCGCCAAGCTCCCGGCGGCCGATCTGGCCGACGCCGACGTCTCCGACTTCCTCGACGACATCGAGCGGAGCGTGCCGGCGATCCTCGAAGACGTCTTCGGCGAAGGAGAGCCGCCCGCCCGGGTGGTCGTCGAAGGCACGGACGAGCCGCTCCCGGTGCGCGTGGACGCGATGATGCTCAAGCGCTGCGTCGACAACCTGATCCGCAATGCGCTGCAGGCGATGCGCGATGGCGAGGGCTCGGAGGTGCGGGTCCGGGCCATTCGCGCCGACGACCACGCGCTGCTGGAGATCGTCGACGACGGCCCCGGCATCCCGGAGGCCCAGCGCGCCCGGGTCTTCGACCCCTACTACACCACCAAGGGCGACGGGACCGGGCTGGGCCTGGCGATCGTCAAGAAGGTCGTCCTCGAGCACGGCGGCGAGATCGAGGTCGGCGAGAGCTCGGAGGGCGGGGCTCGCTTCGTCCTCCGACTGCCCCTACGAGAGGACACATGAGCTCGATGGGCAAGGACCTGTGGCGACTCGCCCCCTGGCTGGGCGCCGCGGTGGGGATCAGCGTGATCCTCGCGGTCGGCGCGATCCCCAGCTGCCGCACCGCCGCCCCCGACTTCACCCTGCCCCTCGTCTCCGGGCCCGACGTCGGTGACCGGGTCTCCCTCGGCGCCCTGCGGGGCGAGGTGGTGATCCTCGACTTCTGGGCCTCCTGGTGCGGCCCCTGCCGCCGGTCGATCCCGGTGCTGAACGACGTCGCGAGCGCCTACGACGGCCGGGTCCGGCTCTACGGGGTCAACGTGGAGCCCATGGCCCCCGAAGCGGTGGGCAACGCCCATCGGCGGCTCGGAGCGACCTTCCCCAGCCTGCACGATCCAACCAAGGAGGTTCAGCAGGCCTACGCGGTCAACGCGTTGCCCACGCTCTTCGTGATCGACGGCGACGGACACATCCGGCACACCGAAAAGGGTGTTCCAGACCTTGACGACCTCTCAGAGGTACTGGACGAGCTACTTTCGGCAAGGGAGCAAGCGCGTTGAACGATCCCGCCTCAATTTGGTAAGGTTCGCGCCCCCCGCCCGGGGCGAGGAGAACGAACTTGGTCCAGCAGCTGCAGGGCACCAGCCTGGAGAGCCGCGTCGCGCGCCTCCAAGAACTTCAGAAAGCCGCCGACCCCGATGTGGTCGAGCGGTTCGACAAAAGCTTGGAGATGTCGTGGGTTTACCACGACAGCGCTCTCGAGGGCGTCGTCTACACGAAGGACGAGCTCTACCAGGCGATCATCCTCCAGGAGCCACCAAGCGACAGCTCGGGTCTCCCGGCCTATGACGAGATCCGCAATCATCTCAATGCGGTAGCGATGATCTACGAGCTCGCCGACAAGAAGCGGCTCACGATCAGCCTGGACGTCATCAAGAAGATCTACGCCCGCCTCGCGCCCGAGGAGCTCGAGGGCAAGTCCCAGCCGACCTACCGGAAGGACATGCCGCTGCACCGGCTCTACTTCCACGAGATCGCGCCCCCGGAGAAGATCTCCTACCGGATGCGTCAGCTGGTGTCCTGGATGAACGCGGCGGACACCAAGCGCTCGACCCACGCGGTGCGGCTGGCGGCGAAGGCCCACTACCAGCTGCTGCACATCTATCCCTTCCCCCGCCAGAGCGGGAAGGTCGCGCGGCTGATCATGAACCTGATCCTCCTTCGGCAGGGCTACCCGCCGGTGGTGATCCACGCGACCCAGCGGCAGCGCTACTACGACGCGCTCAAGACCAGCGACGACGCGGTCGCCAAGCTGATCACCGAAGCCCTCGGCGCGACCGTCGAGAGCACGATCAGCTACTTCGAAGAGCACTCCGACGAAGAGGAGTGACCCCTCGACGCGGGGTTTCCGTCCCCGTTTCGAGGTGTGTCAGAAGTGCCCTTTCCCCCATGTATGTCGGGGGATGCCGATGTCGCAGAGAGGTATGACTTTCCTCAGCCACCGTTCGCGGAGGTGTGCAATTCGGCCTCGTCGAGACTTCAGTTCTGAAATCCAATGTAAGGACGCTTGGGCCAGAAAGCCCAATGATTTCAGAGAGCCATTTCATGGCACGCCCCTTGCGACGTGGAGAGGGCATGAACGACCTTCTCCAGATGCTGCATCACTACCGTTCGGCTCGGTCGCGGATGGGAGTGGGTCGCGGCGACGAGGCCGACCAGACGACCGCCCTGACCTTCGGCCGCATGCTCGGTGACGATCCCCCCTGGCACGGCATCGACCCGGTGGTCACCCGTGACGCCAAGGACCATCCGGTCACCATCGCCCTCCCCATGGGCTTCGTGCCGGCGACGATCCGGCAGCTGACCGGTGCCGGCGTGCTGGTCACCACCGACACCCGTCCCGGGCTCGGCACCCGCTGCGTCGTCCGCATCGACGACGCGGACCGGCGCCACAGCTACCTCTTCCCCGCCGTGGTCTCCATGGTCGAGGACGCCGACGCCGAGGAGCTCGCCCTGCTCTTCGACGGCCCCTGCGACGTCACGGACGCTCGCCTGATGCGGGCGTGGCCGGGCTCCCCGGCCTCGGCTCGTCGTCGCTCCCGGATGCCTCCGGCGGCCTGACCCCCCGCGACCGGTGGACCTCCCGCGCGTCCGAGAGCAGGACGCGCAGGTCCTCCGGCGCCACCAGCCCCGCGCTCCCCGGCCGTAGCTCCTCGCCGTCCGGCGCGAGGAAGAGCACGTGGGGCACGAAGCGGATCTCGTGCTCCTCGCGCAACGCGATGGCCTCGGGCGACTCCGACGCCATGTCGACGCGGATGGGCACGAAGCCCTCGAGCGCGGCCACCACCGAGGGATCTTCGAAGGTCCCCTCGCGCATGTCCCGGCTGGCATCCGCCCACTCCGCCTCGAAGAGCGCGACCAGCGGTCGGTTCTCCGCGCGGGCCAGCTCCAGCCCATCGACCGGATCCAGCCAGCCCACCTGCGGCTCCGGCCGACTCGCCGGCGCAGACGGTTCCTCGTCCGATTCCCGGGGTGGCGCCTCTGATACCACCGTCGCGGTCGCCGACCCGCCCCCGAGGTCATCGATGGAGCGAAAGGCCACCAGGAACACGAGCCCGATGGTGAGCACCGCACCGAGCACCAGCGCGATGCACCCCATCCCCGCCATGCGCAGCTCGCGATCGTCCGCCTCCGGATACTCCCCCGCCTTCTTCAGCGGCCGCGCGTCGAGAATCGCCCCGAGCTCCCCCGCCGCCTCGGGTTCGGGCTCCGACGCCGACTCCGACTCCGACTCCGA
>JABAOG010019278.1_pt1 | contig 17686 bp, 12 predicted proteins | sample 7062131 | NCBI WGS metagenome assembly JABAOG01 (sample SAMN14538629, study PRJNA623070) | marine sediment metagenome | biome: marine biome [ENVO:00000428]; feature: marine pelagic biome [ENVO:01000023]; material: deep marine sediment [ENVO:00002113] | place: India: Arabian Sea | collected...
TCGCGTGATCGAGGGCCGCGAAGGCGCGCTCGCGGTTGCTGCGATCGAGCTCGATGAACTCGGCGGCGCGCATGCCGCCGCCCATGATCGGCAACACGAAGACTTCCTTCTTGGCGATCATCCGCATCGTCCCGGGGAAGGCGACGAAGAGGGCGAAGATGTCGTAGGCCGACTGATGGTTGCTCATCAGCAGGTACGACCGGTCCGAGTCGATGTGCTCGAGGCCGTCGACCTCGAGCTCGGCGTCGGCGAGTCGCATGGCTCGCCGGGACCAGACGTCGAGGCGCCGGTTGCAGGTCTCGCGGGTCAGCGTCCCCATCGCGGCTTGCACCACGGTGGGCGTACAGATCCGGAAGGTCTCCGCCAGCTGCAAGGGCAGGGCGAGAACGGAGGTCCGCGGCGGACGAGCCATCGAGCCTTCGCGTCTCGTCAGTGGCCGGAGAAGCGGCAGCCTTCGCCGCTCTCGTCGACGACCGGGTGGCCCGCCGGGAGGGCCTCCGGCGCCGGCTCCGGGGTCACCTCGGCGGCCTGGCCGCGCGTGCAGCAGCCACCGCTCGCCGGGCAGGTGAGCGCGCCGCTCGCGATGGCGCCGATGGCCAGCACGGCCGCGGCGACGACCGCGAGCTTCGCGTTCAGCGAGAGCTTCTTCCAGCGAAGGACGAAAAGGCGGCGAAAGAGACCGAGAACCGAGTTCGGGCGAGGCATCGGCCGAAGCATAACGGCGCCGGCCCGGCCGTGCCACAGGGCGCCATCGCCGTCTGGGGAAGGGCGTTCCCTGCGGCACCGGCGCCGGTGTGGCGGTTCGAGGTAGCTTGGCCTCCACCCCGCCGTAGGAGGGACCATGACGCAGAGTGAGGGCTTGGCGGCGCTGGAGAGCGCCGCGCGGTCGGGGACGGGGCTCGAGGACGCGCTCGAGAAGCTCCCCAAGAAGGAGTCGGAGCGGAGAGCCTGGCTCGCCGCGGCGCTGGTCGCGGCGGCGGGGAGCGGCGAGGGGGCCACCGAGCGCGTCGCCCTGCTCCTCGATCGCGGCGCCGATCCGAACCAGCCGCACCACGGCGTGCCGCCCCTGCACGAGGCCGCCCGCCGGGGGGACCGGCCGACCGTCGAGCGGCTCCTCGACCGTGGCGCCGCGCTGGACGCGCCGGACATCATCGAGCACACGCCGCTGATGTGCGCCGCCAACGGCGGCGATGTCGTGATGGTTCGCTTCCTGGTCGATCGGGGCGCGGCCCTCTCGCACGCGACCACCATCGGCGAGACCGCGCTCACGATCGCCATCGAGCACGCCGCCCGCCACGACGGCGAGGGCTCGGTGGCGCTGCTCCTCGAGGCCGGCGCGCCGGCGAGGGGGCGTCGAAAGGACTCGCCGCGCTCCCCGCTCCGCTCGGCCATCGAGCACGGCCAGCTCGAGCTGGCCCGGCGGCTGGTCGAGGCGGGCGCCGATCCGCACCAATCGTCGATCGACGACGGCCTCCCTCACGTGGCCGCCAAGAGAGGGCACCTGGCGATCCTTCGCTGGCTCCACGAGCTGGGAGTCCCCATCGACCAGGGCTACCGTACGCCGATCCAGGTGGCCGCCGAGCGCGGGCAAACGGCGATCATCCGCTACCTCATGGATCAGGGTCAGGAGCTCGATCCGCTCGCCCTGCTCCACGGAGCGGCGTCGTCGGGCGACCTGGAGGGGATCGCCCTCGCCCTCGAGCTCGGCGCGGATGTCGATGGGGCGCACGGCTACGGCGAGACCCGGGCGCTGATCGTCGCGGCGGGCTCCAATCAGAAGCACGCGGTCGCCGCACTGCTCGAGGCGGGCGCCGATCCGAACGGCCAGAACGGCCGGGGCGAATCGGCGATGACCGTCGCCCGCGACGACGCCGTCCGGGAGCTGCTGCGCGCGGCCGGCGCCCTCGAAGAGCGGCTCGAGCTCGTCGACGCCGCCGAGCGCGGTGACCAAGCCGAGGTGGCCGCTCTGCTCGAGGGCGGCGCGCGGCCGGACGTGGCCATCGAAGAGTACGGCGACCGGCGCGGCCTCACGCCGCTGATGGCCGCGGCGGCCGAAGGGCACGAGGCGATCGTCCGCGCGCTCCTCGACGCCCGGGCCAACCCGGACCGCGTGGACGACGACGGCTGGTCGGCGGCGATGCACGCCGCCGACGGAGGACACCTGTCCGTGGTGGAGGCGTTGATCGACGCCGGCGCCGACCTGCGGCTGCGCGACCGGCAGCGTTTCAACGCGCACGAGCTGGCCATCGACGGCGGGCACGACGTCGTGCGCGCGGCGCTGGAGGCGGTCGACGCCCACCGGGACCTGGCCCAGGAGATCCACGACGTGCTTCGCGACGACGACCCGGCGGCTCTCGACGAGCTGATCGAGCTCGGCCTGGATCCGGCGACCGTCTTCGGCTCCGAGCACCTGCTCTCGCGGGCGGCGTACGATGGGCGCGCGGCGATCGTTCGCCGCCTCTTCGAACGGGAGCCCGAGCTCGGTGTCGACGCGGTCCGCCAGTACGGCAAGACGCCGCTGATGTGCGCGGCGATGCGCGGCGACGTCGCCCTCTTCGAGGAGCTCCTCGAGCGGGGCGCGGATCTCACGCTCACGGACGACGACGGTTGGACGCCCTTCGTCATCGCCTGCGGCAACCACTCGGACGGGATCGTGAAGCTGCTCCTCGAGCGCGGGCTGGTCGACGACGCGCAGCTCTCGGCGGGCCTTCGGGCCTGCCTGGACCATCCCTCACCGGACGTGTTGGTTCAGCTGCTGAACCGCGGCCCGATCCTCGACGCCCGGGACCGCCGGCAGGTGATGGCGGCCCAGATGATCGTCGACGAGGGCGAGGACGTACCGATCCGTTTCGACGACGCGGAAGAGGCGTTGCGCTCGGCGGTGCTCGACGGGCACGCGGCGCTCGTGCGCTTCCTCCTCGCCCAGGGCGTCGAGCCCAAGCCGGCCTACCCGGAGGATCCGCCGCTGGTGAGCGAGGTCCACGACCCGGCGGTGCTGAAGGCCTTCATCGCCGCTGGCGCTCCGCTGCATGGCGCGCTCGCGCGCTGCTGCGGCCGGCTCTTCGGACCGGAGGACGAAGAGTCGCTTCCGGAGGACCTGCTGGCGGTGCTCCTCGAGCGTTGCGACGTGAACGAGACCGACGGCTACGGGCAGACCCCGCTGATGGGAGCCGCCCGCGCGGGGCATCCGATCGTGGCCCGGCTCCTCGCCGCCGGCGCGGACGTGAACGCCGAGCACGACGGGCAGACCGCGATCTCCGAGGCGGCTCGGTCCGGCTACCCGGAGACCGTGAGGCAGCTGGTCGAGGCCGGCGCGCCGGTGGCCGGGTTGACGCTCGCAGCGGCGCAAGCGCGGGACGACGCGGCGGTGCGCGCGGCGCTCGCCATGGAGACGGAGGCGGGCGCCTTCGACCCGGCGCGGACCGACCGCGACGGCTGGAGCGTCGGCGCCCACGTGGCGGCGATGGGCGACCGGGACCTGCTGACGGAGGTGCTCGCCGCGGGCGCGACGAAGGACGATCTGGTGCTCGGTGCGGCGGTGTCCTTCGAGCCGACGATGGTCGCCCACGTGGTGGAGCTCGGCGCGCCCCTCGACGCCACCGACGCGCTCGGGCGGACGGCGCTGCACGTCGCGGCGGCGGAGGGGGCTCTCGAGTGCGCGACCGCGCTCCTCGACCGTGGAGCCGACCCGTCGGCGGCGGACCTCGACGGCTTCACCCCGCTGATGGACGCGGTGGACGCGGACGCCGAAGACGTCGCGCGGCTGCTGGTCATGCGCGGCGCGGACAAACGCGCGAAGGACGCCGAGGGGAGGACCGCCTACGAACGGCTCCGGCCCTGGTCCCCCGACGCGCTCCGAAAGGTGGTGCAGCCATGAACGCTCGAGAGGCACGACGCGCGCGCATGCTCTCGAAGCTCGCGCCCCACGGCCGCCCCGCGTGGCGCGCCGAGACGGAAGCCGGCGACGAGCTCGACGCCAGCAAGCTCGGCGGCACGCCGATCGCCGGCGCTCCCATCGAGACCGGCGGGCTTCGTCTGATGGTGCAGCTCCGGGGCGAGGACCTGCCGAGCGAGCTCGGTTTCCCGGACGACCGGATCGTGCAGCTCTTCTGGTCGCCGGCGTTCTACGGAACGATGACCCGCGGCCCCGGCGGTGGGGACGTGGCCATGGCCTCTTTCGTTCGGCCGAGCTCGATCGAGGCGCGCGAGGGCAAGGAGCTACCGGCGCGCCGGATCGGGCGCTTCGAGCGCTTCGACGACCGGCCACGCTGGGCGGATCTGCAGCACCTCGGCGTCCGGCTGAACGCCAAGGAGATGCGCATCGCTCAGGACGACCGGCCGGAGGACTCGTTCAAGCTCGGCGGCTGGCCCGACTGGATCCAGCACGCCGACTGGCCCGGTGAGGGATGGCGCCTGCTGCTGCAGTTCCACGGCAGCCTCGCCGGCGTCGACTTCGGAGACAGCGGCCTCGGCTATCTGCTCTGGCAGCCCGAGACGACCGAGCTCGCCTTCGGCTGGAGCTCGACCTGAGCACGGCGTGTTAGCTTGCCCTTCCGATGGGGAACGAAGTCGACCTGCGAGAGCGGGCCCGGCAGGCCTTCGAGCGACGGTCTTGGCAGGAGGCCTACGACGCTCTGACCGCCGCGGAGGCGGACGGTGTGGCGCTCGGTGGCGATGAGCTCGAGCTCTTGGGCACCTGCGCGTGGCTTCTCGGCGAGGCCGCGGCCGATCCGCTGGGCCGCGCGTGCGAGACCTTCGAAGCGAGCGGAGCGGTGCACGACGCCGCGCGGGCGGCCCTCGACCTGGTGAGCTACCACGCGATGCTCGGTCAGATGGGCCAGGCGATGGGCTGGGCGCGTCGCGCCGAGCGGCTGCTGGAAGATGCGCCGGAAGGGCCCGGCCACGCGCGCGCTCAGATCCTGCAGGGGTTGCTCGCCCTCTTCGGCGGCAAGATCTCGGTCGCCCTCGAGCACGTGAACGCGGCCCACGCGCTCGCCCGCGAGCATGGCGACCAGGACGCCGAAGCGATGGCGCTCAGCCGCCGCGCGGGGCTTCGCAACCGGCTGGGGGAGCTCGAGGCGGCCAGCGCCGACGTCGACGAGGCCATGCTCCTCGTGCATCGCGACCGCACTCGGCCGATCACCGGCGCGATGATCTACTGCGGCACGATCCAGGTGTGTCGGGACAGCGGCGACTTCGAGCGTGCCCTCGAATGGACCGAGGCGGCGTCGCACTGGATCAGCAAGCGGGAGGTCTGTGGCTTCCCGGGGATCTGCCGCGTTCATCGCGCCGAGTTGCTCCGGATCCGCGGCGAGCATCGACGCGCGGAGGCCGAGCTCGACGAGGCCATGGCGATCTTCGAGAAGCACCGGGTCCGGATCGGCATGGGCGAGGCCCTCGCGGAGCGCGGCTTGACCCACCTCGAGACCGACGCGCTCGAGGACGCCGAGCGGGCCTTCGCCGAGGCGGAGGAGCTCGGTGAGGAGTCGGCCCTCGGGATGGGGCTATTGGCCTTGCGTCGTGGGGACCCCGCGGGTGCGCGGGTCACGCTCGAGGGCGCGTTGGAGACCCGGAAGGGCAACCCACTCGGCCGCGCGAAGCTCCTCCCCGCCTACGTCGAGGCGTGCGTGGAGACGAACGACCTCGAGGCCGCGCGCGCGGCCAGCGCCGAGCTCGGCGCGATGGCCCGCCGGATGGGCACGGTCGGGCTGCAGGCGCCCGCCGAGACGGCGGCGGCGCGGGTCCACCTCGCGGCGGGCGAGGAGCGGGAGGCCGTGCGAGCGGCGAAGGCGGCCACCCGCGCGTGGGCCATCGTCGGCGCTCGCTACGAGCTGGCGCGGGCGCGGGAGGTGCTCGCGGCCGCGTACCAGGCAGCCGGCAACACCGCCCGCGCGGAGGTCGAGCGCGAGCGGGCCCGAACCGGTCGGCGGGCGCTCTCCTCGTCGGCGGCGACGATCCATGCCCAGCCGAACGAGGACGCCCCGGACGCGCCGCTTCCGGAGACGCTCGATGGCGAGGCCATCCCGCCGTCGCTGATGGAGTCACTTCCGCTTCGCGAAGGCTCCACTCTCGACGGCAAGATCGCGCTCGGCGGGGTGCTCGGGATCGGCGGCATGGGGATCGTCCACGCCGGCGAGCACCTGGTCACCGGTCGCCCGGTCGCGGTGAAGGTTCTCAAGCGAAGCGCGTGCGGCGGCGCCCGAGAGTGCGACCGTTTCCTCGCCGAGGCCCGCGCGTGTGGTCGGATCCGCCACCCCAACGTCGTCGACATCTACGATGCGGGGATGCAGGGCGACGAGCCCTACATCGTCATGGAGCGGCTCGAGGGACGCTCGCTCGAGGACGCGCTCGCCGCCGGCGAGACCTTCGAGCCGGACCGGGCGCTGGCCATCTGCGCTGCCGCGGCTCGCGGGGTGGCCGCCGCGCACGCCACTCGGATCGTGCATCGCGACCTGAAGCCCGGAAACATCTTCCTCTCCGACCGCGGCGTGAAGGTGCTCGACTTCGGCATCTCCAAACAGCCGGACCGGGTCGAGACCAGCCCGGACGCGATCGTCGGAACTCCCTTCTACATGGCGCCCGAGCAGATCCAGCGGCCGGACGCGGTCGATGCACGGACCGATCTCTGGGCCCTCGGCGCGGTGCTCTTCGAGCTCCTCGCCGGCGAGCCGCCCTTCACCGCCGAGTCGGTGCCCGCGCTCCTCTTCGCGATCGCCCGCGGCGACATGCCGACGCTCGACGTCAGCGAGCGCGCCCTGCCTGCCGTGGTGGACGAGATCCTCGGGCGGACGCTGGTCCGCGATCCGGAGGCTCGCTACTCCTCCGCCGAGGCCCTCGCGCAGGCCCTCGAGAGCGCGGCCGCCACCGCGACGGCCTGAGCCGCCCGCGGCCGGGTCACCCGGCGTCGGGGAGTCCACCGGGACGTTCGCCTTCGTCGGCGACCGTCCACGCAACTGCGCTCCCGCTGGAGCGAAGAGGGGCCACTCGTCACCCGGCGGCTCTTCGCCGGGGACCACCCTCACCCCGGAGACGTCATGCATTCGCCCGACTCGAACAACCCCTTCTATTGGTACGCCCGCTGCTTTCGGCGCTTCGCCGACTTCGAGGGTCGCGCCCGGCGCAAGGAGTACTGGTGGTTCACCTTCGTCAACATGCTGGCCGTGGTCGCGCTGACCGTCGCCGGCATGGTCCTGGTCGACGACCCCGAGAGCGGGGCGGCGTCGGTGCCTTCCTGGATCTACGCGGCCGCGGCCTTCCTTCCGGGACTGGCGGTCAGCGTTCGCCGTCTCCACGACACCGGCCGTTCGGGCGGCTGGGTCTTCCTGCAGCTCATCCCCTACCTCGGCGCGCTCGTCCTCCTCGTCTTCATGGTGATGGACGGCGACCAGGGCTCGAACCAATACGGCCCCAGCCCCAAAGCGCCCGCCCCGGTCGACCTCGGCGAGCTGGAAGAGGTCTTCGCCTGAGCCACCGGCCGCGGCGGGCGACGCCCGAGCCTACTTGCCGAGGAGGGCGATCTTGGCGAGGGCGGCGCCCTGCTTGAGCTTGCCACCGATGCCGGTGGCCGGGCGGAGCGGGACGTGGCCGGCGAGCTTCTTGCCGCGGGCCATCGTGTGGATCTTGCCCTTGATGGGCTCGCTCAGGCCGCCGACCGCGGCGACCTCGCTGAGCGCGCTGAAGACGTTGCCGAGATCGAAGAAGTCGCGCTGCCAGGACCACTGGAAGTCGCCGGCGTAGCGGAACCAGCTGCCGCCGACGCCGGCCACCTCGATGGGCGTTCCGTCGGGGCGGGTCACCGGCGCGACCTGGCGCCAGAAGCCGACGAGCTCGCCCTTCTGGTCGTCGATGAGGAAGCGGTCGTAGGGATACTGCCAGCCCTCGAAGCCCTCCATCTGCACGCCGAGGGCGTTCTTCTTGATCTCGTCGATCCCTTCGGCGACGAACTCCTCGTTCGGCCCGATGTTCCAGCGATAGACGGCGTCGTCGTGGTAGAGGGCGCCGAGCGTGTTGATCCAGTCGCCGGTCTCCTCGGCGACCCGGTTCGCCTCGAGCCAGCGCTCCACCATCTCCTCGAGCTCTTCGCGCGGGTAGGGGGAGGGCGGGTTCATCGGGACGGGGTGCAGACTGATCATGAGCTCGCTTCTTCCTGGCTGAGGCTGATCGCCCGGTTCGGGCAGTGTTCGTAGGCGCGCTCGATCTTCTCGTAGAGCGCGGAGTCGTCGTAGAGCGCGGTGGCCTTCGCCTCCGGCAAGAGCTCCGCCTCGCCGAGGTCACCGACGCGGAAGACCTTCGGCGCCTCGCTGACGCAGACGCTGTGTCCCTGGCAGAGCTGGGTGTCGATGGTCACCCGCACCGGCCTGCTGCGATCGAGGATCTGCTCGCGCTCGGTCAGCACGCTCTCGTCGACCTCGATGGCGTCCACTCGCCGCTTTCGATAGCGGACCCGGCACGGGTTCTTCGGCAGCACCGTCGCCTGCTCGTAGTCGTCCTGGTAGCTGGCGTTCGGCTGGGCGAGCTCGAAGTCCCACTCGTGCAGGAGCGTGGCCGCGACCGCCTTGAGCTGCAGCAGCCCGAAGGCGTTTCCGGTGCACTTGTGCTTGCCACCGCCGAAGGCGATCCAGGCGAAGGGGTTCTTGTCCTCGCCCCGGCGGTAGCGGTCCGGGTCGAACCTCTCCGGGTTCGGGAAGACGTCGCCGAGCCGGTGACTCACCGCTGGCGAGGCGCAGAGGAAGGACCCGGCGGGCACGGTGTAGCCGTCGTGCTTCCACGGGCGGAGCACTTTGCGGAAGAGGAAGATCAGCGGCGGGTGCAGCCGGAGCACTTCCTTGATCACGTCGTGCAGGTAGCGCATCTGGCGGAGCGCCTGATAGGTCAGCTCGCCCTCTTCGGCGAAGACCGCGTCCACCTCGGCGCGGGCCCGCTCGAGGCACTCGGGGTTGCGGATGAGCTCCAGGATCGTCCAGGTGGCGGTGCCGGCGCTGGTGTGGTGCCCGGCCATCATGATGGCGATCAGGATCCCGGTGATCTCGTGCGGGCTCAGCCCGTGGCCGTCCTTGTACTCGGCGTTCAGCAGTGCCTGCAGCCCGTCGTCCGGTGCATCGCCGGTGCGCTTGCGGCGCTCGATGATCGCCTCGACCCGCTCCACCAGCTTCCGCCGCGCCGCGTCCCGGCGCCGGAAGGTCGGCAGGGGCGCGTGCGGGTAGATGTAGGCGATCGGGTTGATGCCCTTCTCCAGGTGGCCGTAGAGCTCGTGGAACTCGTGGCTCATCCCCTGCCGGAACTCGTCGCCGATGAGGCACCGGCTCGAGGCGTAGATGGTGATCTCCTTCATCAGGTCGAGCAGATCGATCTCGCCCGACTCACCCCACGCGCCGACCTGCTTTCGGGTCTCGTCGCAGATGACCGGCGGGTAGCCGCGCATGCGCTGGTCGCGGAGCATGCGCATGACCATCCGCATCTGCTCTTCCAGGCGCGGCCCGGGGGCGTCGAAGACGACGCCGTCGCCGAAGATCGGCGTCATCAGCTTGTAGGCCTCGCGGCGGCAGAGCTGCTCGTCGGGGGCGCGGAAGAAGGCCTCGTGCGCCTCCGGCCCGCTCGCCAGGACCACGTCCTGGTGCAGCAAGCGCAGCGCGACGAGGTCGCCGCCTTCCCGCTGTGCGCGGCGCAGCAGCTCGAAGGGGTTCTTCACGAACTCCGCCATGTGGCCGACGAGCGGAAGCTCGCGGCTGAGGCGCGGGGGTTCGCCCGGCGCCCGCCTCGGCGGGCCGAGCACGCGAACGGCTGTGGCGAGGGCTCCCATGGTCAGGGTGGACCTATCTGGTCTGCCGCGCGATCGCCACGGGCCGCGGCGTGAACCGTCGCTCAACGGGGGCGAGCGGTGATCTGAGCGCCCCGAGCCGGGCGCCTCTTTTCAGTGAGCGCTCAGACGCCCCAGGTGATGGTCTGGGCGCCCCAGGTGAAGCCGGCGCCGAAGGTGGCGAAGAGCAGCCGGTCACCGGGCCTGACGCGGCCCTCTTCACGGGCGAGATCGAGGGCGGTAGGGATCGACGCCGCGGTGGTGTTCGCGAAGCGGTCGATGGTGATCACGGTCTTGTCGCGCGGCACCCGGAGCTTGTCGGCGGCCGCCTCGATGATCCGGCGGTTCGCCTGGTGCGGGATGAAGAGGTCGACGTCTTCCACCGAGAGCTCCTCCTCCTCGAAGTACTGGCGGACGATCTTCACGATGCTCGAGACGGCGTGCCGGAAGACCACGCGCCCCTCCTGCTTCACCTTGTGCATGCGCTCGGCGAGGATGGCCTCGTCGATCGGCAGCTTGCCGCCGCCGGCGGGGATCTGCAGGTGCTTGGCGCCGTTGCCGTCGGCGCGCAGCAGCGAGCGGTGGATCTCGCCGGGATGATCGTCCGGCACCTGCTCCACGAGCACCGCGCCCGCGGCGTCGCCGAAGAGGATGCAGGTGTTGCGGTCCTTGAAGTCGAGGATCGACGACATGTGGTCGGCGCCAATGAACATCACTCGCTTGGCGCGGCCCGACTCGACCATGGCCGCGACGAGGTCGAGGCCGTATACGAAGCCGGAGCAGGCGGCGACGAGATCGAAGGCGAAGCCCTTCGCGCCGAGGGCCGCCTGGGTGAAGCAGGCCACCGAAGGAAGCGGCTGGTCGGGGGTCACCGTGGCGACGACGATGGCGTCGAGGTCCCCGGCCTCGAGGCCCGCGTCGGCGAGGCATGCCTTGGCCGCTTCGGCGGCCATGAACGAACACGTTTCACCCTTCGAGGGATCGGCCAGGCGCCGCGTCTCGATGCCGGTGCGGCTGGTGATCCACTCCTCGTTCGTGTCCAGACCGAGGTCCTCGTAGAAGTACGAGTTCGGCACTTCCCGGGCGGGGAAGTAGCGACCGGTGGCGGTGATGGCGGCTTTCACGGTGGTGCTCCCGAGGCTTCAAACGGCGAAGAGGACGCACGACCCTACGCGCTAAATGGTGTTCAGTCCACACGACTCACACCAGCCGAAAGGCGGCTCGCCCGATTTCTCGCCGGCTCGGATACCCCTGGAAACACGACGGAAACAACGATGGCCTCCTCGAGCCAGGCGGTACCGAGAGGGACGCTGGCGGCGCTGAACGAGCGTTCATTTCACAAAGGAAGACCGTTTGGTCACGAAGTGGATCTCAGGATGGGTGAACGACATTCGTCGACCGCCTCGGCAGCCCGGCGGGCGCTTTCTCCTCGGTGGCGTATCTTCCAGCATGCGCTGGACCCCGCTGACGCTCCTCGTCCTGCTGGCGTGTGGGCCCGCCGCGGTCCCTTCGCCGGAGCCGACGGCCGAGGGAAGCCGCGACCGACCGGTCACCCCTGGGGCAGAGGTCATGGCCCCCGAGTCGCCGCCGCCGGTGGTGCCCCGCCACGTGGGCATCGGACCCGCGGAGGGCTGCGCCTCCCTCGGATCGGCGATTCGCTGCTGGGGGTCGATCTTTCTCTCGCCCGGGGAGCCCGAGCCCGCGCCAGGGGTCCGACCGCTCGCCTTCTCCTTCGATTCGATCGCCGAGCTCGAGGTGGCCGAAGGCACCGCCTGCGTGATCGACGACCACGGGAGCCTCTTCTGCTTCGGCCAGCTCACCGACGAGGCGCGCTACGAGCAGCTCGAGCAGCTCGATCAGGAAGGAGCCTCGGAGGAGACCATCGCCGCGGTCGAGCAGGGGCCCTTCCTGGTGCGCTACGCCGCGAACGTCGTGGACGTCGCCATCGGCATCGAGGGCCTCTGCTGGGTGCACGAGTCCGGCGCGGTGAAGTGCGAGGCCGTCCCCGGCGCCTCCGAGGCCTACCTGGTGCCCCGACCCTTCGACGACGCCCGGCGCATCGCCCTCACCGACGAGCACGTCTGCGTGCTTCGCGACGGTGCGGAGGTCAGCTGCTGGGGCCTCGACGATTCGGGGGTCGGCAAGCCGCCGCCCAGCTCCGGTGACGCGGTCACCCACGGCGACCTCGAGGGCCGGGACGTCGTCGCCGGTCTCGGCTTCACCTGCGTCCTCGGTGCCGAGGGCCAGGTGACCTGTTGGGGTGACGGACTCCTGGACGCGGAGCTCTTCACCGAAGAGGAGCTGACGAACGGGGACTACCCTCGCTACACCTGGCCCGACGTGCGCGCGGTGGAGATCGCCGCCGGCGAGCTCCACGCCTGCGCCCGCACCGAGGGGGGCCGGGTGATCTGCATGGGCGAGAACGGCATCGGTCAGCTCGGCGACGGCACCACCGATCGACGCCCGACCCCGGTCGAAGCCACCCAGCTCGAGGGCGCGACGGAGCTGGCCATCGGGACGAACGTCACCTGCGCGGTCGTGGCGGAGCGGCTCCGCTGCGTCGGCGACGGGAGCGGGGGCGCCTTCGACGGGCGACGGAGCCCGCTGCGCTGGGCGAAGGTCTTCACCGGCGCACGGGACCTCTTCCTCGACCGGAGTGGCCACCGGGTCTGCGCCATCGACGAGCAGGACCGCGTGCAGTGCGTGGGGGACGACGAAGGCGGCGGGTTGGTCGAAGCGATCCGCCGGCGGCTCCCGGAGGGAATGCCAACGGCCGTGCGAGCGATCGCGCGGCTGGACGGCCACCGCTGCACCCTCGTCGCGTCCGGTGGTGCCCTCGACTGCGGCGACCGGCCGAACGCACCGCCGGCGCGTCGCGCCGTCGCCCAGGTGGCCGGAGGGTCGCGAACGCTCTGCGTGCGCCACCGCGACGGCGAGGTGGCCTGCCACGGCACCAGCGCCGGGGGCTCGCCGGTCGTCTCCGGCGGGGGTTGGCAGACCCTCGAGGCCTACGCCGGCGCCACCGAGATCGCCGTGGACGATCTGGGGAGCGCGCTCTGCGCGGTCTTCCGCACCGGCCGGGTCGCCTGCCGTGGGATGGAGATCGGCGACCTGAGCCAGCTCCGCAACGCCGAGAGCCTGGCGATGAGCACCGGGGCGCTCTGTGTCGCGACCCGCGACCACCAGGTGCACTGCATTCGCGGTGGCCACCTCGTCGCGCCGGTCGACGACGTGGTGGACGTGGCCTTCTACGATCTCCACCCCTGCATGCTCTCCACCGCCGGCGAGGTGCTCTGCGAGCGCCGCGGGCGACCGACGCGCCTCGGCGAGCTCTCCGGCGTGAAGCGCATCGAGGGGCGTCGCTGGACTCTCTGCGCGCTGACCGAGGGCGGCGAGGTCCACTGCCACGGCCGCGGCACGTCCGGCGAGCTGGGGTTGGTGCCCGAGGGGATCGCCATCGAGGCGGTGGAGCTCGACCCCTTCGGCGGGTGAAGGGTCTCAGTCGGGGTTGCAGCCGTCGCCGCCGCAGATGTCGATGACCCGACCGTCGCGGAGAAAGGTGTCCATCAGCTCGCCAGCGGCGTCGACCTCGGCGATGCGGGGGTGCGGATCGGAGAGCCCGTCCTCCGGTGGGAGGTTGCCGCGGTCGTCGGGCCAGGGGTTGCCGAAGTCGAAGAGGATCATCGCCGATCCCCCCTCGAGCGGATAGTCGGTGGTCGTCAGCCCGTAGGGGATGCGCTCGTCGTAGCCGGCCATCAGGTGCAGATCCTCGGGCCAGGTGCGCGCGGCGATCTCGTTGGTGACCACCGCCACCTGATAGTCGCCCTTCGAGATCAGGTGGAGCGCCTGGCGCTCGGGCTCCCCGAAGGCGGGGCCGTGGACCATCCGGTCGACGTAGCTCACCGGGTCGGTCCGGTCCCAGAGCAGCTGCACCGCGGCGGTGGCGATGGCGACGTTGGTGTCGTTCCGATAGGTGTTCTTCAGCAGCATGCCGAACTGGGAGAAGTTCACCGAGCGCTGCAGGAGGGTGATGTAGTTGTTCCCCGGCACGGCGAGCACGCCGCGGGTGATGTCCGGCGAGGTCGCCAGGATGGTCTGGCCGAAGATCCCTCCCTGCGAGCCGCCGAAGTAGACGAGCTCCGCCCCGTCGATGGCGATCGCTCCGTCGACCTCGCTGGTCAGCAGCGCGCTCAGCGTCTCCCGGCCGGCGCGGGCCAAGAGGTGATGGTCGAGGATGCCCTGGTGCAGCGCGTCGCTGATCACCGGGAAGCGGTTCATGTCCGAGGTCATGGAGACCACGGTGTTGAAGTCGTCGTCGCTCATGCCGAGCATGGGGATGCCCAGGACCACGAAGCCGTACTCCTGCGCGATTCGCTCGATGTGGCCGGCGCGGATCTCCTGCTCGTTCGAGAAGAGGCCGTGGCCGTAGACCATCACGCCGACCGGGTCGCCACCGATGGCGCTGTGCGGCACCTGGATGAGCACCCGACTGGTGCGCGTCCCGTTCAGCTGGATCTCGCCGCCCTCGTCGAGGTTCAGCTCGAAGCCCGGCGGGTCCAGCTCCGGGTCCTCCCGCGGCCGCACCACCGAGGGCACGGTCATGGTGGCGCGGATCCGGTAGCGGATCTCTCCGTTGTCCGCCGGCTCGAAGGTCTGGACCTCGTCGATGGTGAGGGTCCCGCCCTCCGGGGCGGCGCCCAAGCCGAGCTCGATGCTGCGGTCGAGGCGCCCATGGATCGCTTCGTTGCTGCCGGTCACGAAGTCCCAGGCCAGCACCAAGTCGTCGCGAGCGATCCCCGCCGCCTCGAGCTCGGCGAAGAGCGCGTCGAAGGCGGCCCGACGGGCCTCCACCCGTTCGTCGTCGCTCGGCGTGCCGTCGCGCAACGCGGCGAAGGCCGGCGAGGGCTCGATGGTCGCGCCCTCGGCCCCCGGCAGGTTCCGCAGCACCACGACGTAGCGCGACGCCGGGTCGAGGATCACCGCCGGCCGTAGGAAGGTGAGCGGGTTCCGGCTCGCGTTGCGGTCGAGCTCCAGCCAGTGCGGCACCCGCTCGAAGCCGTCCGCGGTGGCCTTCAGGAGCAGCGTCGGCGAATCCGCCGCCACCGAGTCGCCCATCCGTTCCCACTCGCCGGGGAGCTGGTCGAAGTCGAGCGGCCCGACGTCGAAGAAGATCGGCGTGCCGTGGCCGTAGCCGTCGAGGCCCTCGAAGAGCTGCGGTGCGATGTGCTCCCGCCGCCCGTTGAAGGGCAGCGACCCGTCCCCGAAGGCCAGCCGCACGCCGGTCGCGGTGTCGGCGGGCTCGAGGTAGAGGTTCGACGGCCAGGGCAGCGCGCAGGCGGTCGGGTCGATGGGATCGCAGTCGGGATCGCCCATCGCTTCGCCCATGTCCTCGACGGCGCCATCGGCCTCCATGTCCGGTCCGGCGTCGTCGCCGCAGGCGAGGGCGAAGAGTGGGATCCAAAGCAAGCGGAGCGCGCGCGAGGTCATGGCCGGCGCACCATACGCCCTCGGCGCTTACAGCTGGCGCTGCCGACGGTGCCCTGCGCGAGCGATTGGAAAAGCGCCTCGCCGCCGGCGACGCAGGGCGTGCGCTCTTTCCTCATCGTTCTGCTCGCCGGTTGCGCGGCTACGCCGGTGCCGCCGCCGAGCGCCGAGCCCTCGCGGCAATCCCCCGACGACCGCGCGGTCCGCCGTCAGCTCGCCGGTCACCTGCAGCGGGTGCGGGAGTGCCTGCCGATCGGCCGCGCCGGGCTCGTGGACCTGGAGCTGACCGTTCGAACGGACGGCTCGGTCACCGGGGCCCGCGTGACCCGGGACACGAGCACCCTCCGGGCGGTGGCGCCGTGCATGGAGCAGCGGATGGCCGCGCTGCGCTTCGATCCGCCGCCGAGCCGGCCGACGCGCTTCCGCCATCGCTTCACCGCCTGCGCGTTCGGGTCCGACCTCGCCTGCCAGCTCGGTCCGGTCGTCGACCCCGAGGGGCGCCGGGTGCGCCCCGCCTTCGAGGAGGGCTTCCGGTCGCTGCACGATCGCCGCGCCGAGTGCCTGGCCGAGCACCCCGACGAGCGGGCGATCCTCGAGGTGGAGGTGCACGTCCGGAACGGGAAAGTCACCAGCGGCTGGGTCCGCCGCGCGCAGCCCGCGGGCTCGCCATTGCGCGAGTGCGGCGTCGGTCCGCTGCTCGGGGCCGAGCTCGCCGATGTCGGCGACGCGAAGCTGGTCGCCACCATCGGCGTCGGTCTCGCCGACGTGCGCTCCCGGAGCTACGACGGTCGCCCCCGCGCCGTCGTCGCCCGCGAATCGGGGCACTGACCGGCGGCCGGGCTCAGCTCAGCGACGCGAGGTGGTCGACGGGGCCCTGGCCGGCGCCGAGGCCGGGGGCGCCGGCGATGGCGCGGGTGAGCCACTCCTTGGCGCCGCGGACGGCGCTCGGAACGTCGTCGCCGCGGGCGAGGCGAGCCACGATGGCGGCGGCGTAGGTGCAGCCGGTGCCGTGGGTGTGCTCGGTGTCGATGCGCTCGGCCCGGAGCTCGATCAGCTCGCCCTCGTGCAGCAGGAGATCGGTCGCCGCGCCCTCCAGGTGGCCGCCCTTGAGGAGCACCGAGCAGCCACGCTCGGCGAGCGTCTCCGCCGCGGCCCGGGCGTCGGCCAGCGACGCCACCGGTCGGCCGGTCAGGGCGGCCGCCTCCGGGGCGTTGGGGGTGATCAGCGTCGCGCGCTCGAGCAGCGGGCCCATCGCCTCGCGCGCCTCGTCGTCGAGGAGCGGCGCGCCGTGTTTGCTGATCATCACCGGGTCGACCACCAGCGGGAAGTCGAAGCCTTCGGCCGCGGCGGCGATCGCCCGGACCATGGGGGCCGAGCCGAGCGCTCCGGTCTTCGCCGCGCGCACCGGGAGATCCTCGGTGACGGCGGCGAGCTGCTCGAGCACGAGCGCCGGGTCCAGCACCTCCACGCGCGAGACGCGGGTGGTGTTCTGCACCGTCACCAGGGTCACGACGCTCGCGCCGTAGACTTGGTGCTGGTGGAAGGTCTTGAGGTCGGCCTGTAGCCCCGCGCCCCCGGAGGGATCGGAGCCGGCGATGGTCAACGCGACCGGGGTCATGGGCTGGGTGTGGGCCTCGAGGGCTCCGAGCGCCAGTGCTCAATCGACCGCCGCTTCGCCGCCTGGGGGCGGGGGGACCCAACCGAGGTCGAGGGCGAAGCGCACGCGCATCTCGTCGTGGAAGGGCTGGAAACGCATCCGCGCCAGCTGCTCGCCGACGCAGCGGTCCTGGGTGGGCGTCGGGGTCATCTCGTGGACCTTGTAGCCGGTGACCCGGCCCGAGGGACCGTCGATGCTCACGTCGATCTGCACGACCTCCCCGACGCCGAGACACTCGCGTACGCCGGCCTGGACCCCCTCGAAGGTCGCGACCAGCTGCTCTTCGGTCGGTGGTGCCGCGAGCGTCGAGCCCTGCGGCGTGGTCGGCGCCGCGGGTGCCGGTGGGGCGTCCACGACCGGCTCGGACGGTGCTTCGGGCGCGCTCTCCAGCGTCTCGTAGCAGACCTGATGGCGCCGCCTTCGCCGCTCCCGGCGTCGGTCCCGGCGCGCGCGCCCGCCGCCGCCGCTCGAGCTGCCGATGTTGCCGCGGCTCGCGACCACCGCCACCACCAGCACGGTGGCGACGACCGCCACGCCGACGGTGGCTCCGACGCCGGCGAAGGCGGCCTTCGTCCGCAGCCGACGGCACTCGCGCCGTTGCTCGCGGCTCATGCTCTGCCGATGGGCGCAGCTCGTCGTCACGAGCAGCGTGGCCATCACGATTGCCAAGGTGCGCGCCCAGCGCATGGGCCAAGGGTAAGCGATCGGGTGGGCAGAATGCTCGTCGGTCACGTATTCTCCGCCCATGG
>JABAOG010010392.1_pt1 | contig 17668 bp, 13 predicted proteins | sample 7062131 | NCBI WGS metagenome assembly JABAOG01 (sample SAMN14538629, study PRJNA623070) | marine sediment metagenome | biome: marine biome [ENVO:00000428]; feature: marine pelagic biome [ENVO:01000023]; material: deep marine sediment [ENVO:00002113] | place: India: Arabian Sea | collected...
TCATGAAGGCCGCTGACGGCGAATGCTGTTTCGATTTCCTCGCGGCTCAATACAGCATGGTCGTGCAATATACCCATTGCCATCCCTAGCAGCAGGTGGGCGATAAGCTCGTTATTATCCTGACCATAGGCGGTGATAATGTAGTGTAAATTCAGCGCCAGAGGAGGAAACCCTGTCTCGCCGGGCCTGACCTGCCGGGGAATATTCATATTTCGCCAGGCAGTGTTGGGTGCGGTATGGTATAAGAAGAGATTGAGCTGGTTTCTGCTATCGTCGCCGTTTCGAGCCTTGTCCAGCGGCAGGGTGGTAATGAAGATTTCGGCGGTAGGTCTGCTATCTTCAGGCACTTCGCTATAATCGCCGCTAATGATAGGATTTAACAAGTTCCGCAGCGTGCGAGTGACCGCAGCAACAGCAAATTGGTTGCTCATCTGCTACCTCCATTGACCCGCTGGCGCAGGTATTCATCGAGGTTCATCACTAATGGTCCGGCAGGCTGCTTTTTCGGTTTGGCGGCCAGCGGCGTGGCGCGAACCTCAATACGGCCGATAGTGACCTCGATAGTTGGCGCCGGCGGGACTTTGGATACTCGTTTTGGGGCCGCTATGGCCGGTTCGATGCGTGGGACCAGACGAGGCGGCGCGGCCACCGGCTCTGGTTTTGGAGCTGTATCTGCCGAAGGCACCGGGGAGTGCTGCACCCCCTGGCTCTGTTGAGGGGCAGCGGGCCGGGACGGTTCAACGATTCGCTGAACTTCAACTTGCTTGAGGCGTGGTTCAGGCGGCGGCATTTCTGGTTCGGCCGTGGATTGTAATGGGTGGGGTTTCGCAGGAGGGGGAGGGGTATCGACCATCAGCGGCATCACGACCGGCTGTATAATCGTCTCTGATGCTTTTCGCGTTTCTGGGGCTAAAGATGGTTTATCCTTAGCAGAAGAAACGGTATTGGTTGTCGAATGAATGGCCCGTTCAATAATTGTCTGTTGAATGATTGGCGCGGGTATGGCCATAGGGTCGTTGTCGGGCCTGTACTGCAAGGCGGCTTCGGAGCCGGGCTTAGCTGGTGGGGCTGGGTCTGGCTGGCGTTTCTCGACACGCGGGGCAGGCTGAACAGCAGGGGGTGCGTGAGGCGCTGCCGGCGTTGGNNGGGTAGAAGGCCCGGCTTTGGCCGGCGCCGGCGGAATGGGGCTGACACTCATCGTTGGGGCGAGCGCCGCCGGCGCTGCGATTTCATCATTTCCGATGTCGTCGCCTTCAGGGTTCAACTCATGGTGATGATTGGCAAACGGTGAAGCGCCTACCGGCGCTGTCTCAAATAAGGAGGCCGGCCGGGGGCTGACGACATCATCGGGTGAAATAGTCCTGTTTACCAGGTTGTTGAGATAATCGCTCATTTACTGATTGCTTCCAAATAGTATTGACGCCGCCAGGGACTCATGGCCAGGATGTCAGCTTCACGCCAATTGTAAGCGGAAGCCAGACAATGAACTTCATACAGGATGCGGTAAGCCCAGGCGTTAATTTCAGTCCAAAGGAAAGACACGATGTCGAAGAGCGCCTGCCATTGGTGACCGCAAGCAGCACAGGTAAGGGCCAGCTGCACATCTGCCTGGGGGTCGTCCCGGGCAGATGTGCAGCTGGCCCTTANNGGGGTCGTCCCGGGCCATTTGGTCAGCGACAGCCTCTACGATGTCTGCCGGCAGTTGGTTTGCGGCCGTTTCCTGGCTGTTACAGGTTGCCGAAAGCAGGCAGCGTTCAAATAGTTGGCGGCGCGCCTCATCCCGGCTCTCATAGTGGCTAATGGCAGCCAAATCCAGGCTGTTGGGCAAGCGAAACTCTACATGATAGTCATCCCCGCTCCACGAAAACGTTTCGGCCGCATCTGCCTGGGTCGTAATACGAATATCGGCCACGTTGCAGGTCAGTTCCAGTCGTTCACTACAGGCTTCGCACGCGACCTGGCATATTAGTTTTGGGCCAAAGATAATCTCGCGTAATGTCAGTAGGCGAGCATCCCGCCGGCCTACAGGGAGCTTAGCCAGGACATCGGGTAGTGTGTCGGGACAGGCAGCGGATAGCAATAATAACGCTTGCTGCGCGGGTGACTGGCCAACTCCCTGCTCCCAAATGCCTAATAATTGAGCAGCAGTTAACGGCCACATATGTATTATCCAGAGGGTTCAGTAAAGCTTGGTTCGGTTGGTTCGACGACATCTACATCACGTTCCCAACCTTCGTTTTCAAGTTTTAGGGTCTGGATAGCGNNGCCTGGTATTCGGAAACCCAACAGCGGTATACCTTATAGGAGATGACTAATTGTCCTGCCTCGTTGTACACTTCAATGATAATGTCTTTACGAAAATCTTTAAGCGATACCTCGCTGCCTAAACCGGCGCCGTAGTTCCACACTTTATTTGTCCACTGTTCAAACTCTAGGTCGTGTGTCACACCGCGTTCCAGGGTGATGGCTTCGTACTTGGATTGACCAGGTGATTTGCGTTCAGTGCTGGGGTCGCCGCCTATACGATGGGTGACTACTTCGGTGGTGCGTTTGAGTGCACTGACTTTGCTAATCCCGGCTACGTAACGGCCGTCCCATTTAACACGGAATTTGTAGTTTTTATAGGGATCGAAACGGTCTGTATTTACGCTAAACTGTGCCATGATAACTCCTCATCATACCTCAACTTGTCCGGCTATTTGTTGAATCTTGATGATTACAAATTCGGCCGGTTTCAGGGGGGCGAAGCCAACGATGATATTAACAATACCCAGGTTTATATCGTTCTGAGTGGTTGTTTCACTGTCACATTTGACAAAGTATGCTTCTCTCGCCGAACTGCCCTGGAAGGCTCCTTGACGGAACAGATTTTGCATAAACGCGCCAATGTTCAGGCGTAACTGTGCCCAAAGCGGCTCGTCGTTTGGCTCAAAGACAGCCCATTGCGTGCCGCGATAGAGACTTTCTTCGATGAAAAGCGCAGTGCGTCGTACAGGAATGTATTTCCATTCTGAAGCCAGTCTATCAGCTCCTTCCATGGTTCTGGCACCCCAGACAACGTTGCCGACGATAGGAAATGTGCGCAGACAGTTGACGCCGATTGGGTTGAGCTGCCCGTTTTCGCCGTCGGTCATTTTGTATGACAGACCTCTGACGCCGAGCATGCCGGCATCCTGACCAGCCGGCGCTTTCCAGACACCCCGCTGGGTATCGGTTCGGGCATATATGCCGGCCACGACGCCGCATGGTACAAATTCTGCGGTTCGGTTTTCTTGGAGCGGGTCTGCCATCTTGAGTCTGGGATAGTAGACGGCCGAATTCTCATCGCGGACCGTAAACACCCCGGCGCTGCCTTCGCTGTCGCTGGTAACGTCGGAAGGCCTGACCCAGGTATTAGGCGGATCGACGATAAGCATGGCTCGTCGCTCTTTGCAATAGGCCAGGGCTGCCGTCCAGGTTGAATCGGCCGTATCGGTATCGCGTGTGATTGAGGGAATACATAAAATGTTGAACAAGTCGGCTTTGTCCAAGGCGAAGAGACCGGTTCGGTCTGCCTCGCTGCCCTCATAATCGCCTGCAACCAGGTCTCCGCCATCGGCCCCGCCTGTGAGCATTTGTGTGTCTTCTGCGGGCTGGTCTTCAGGAATGGCAGCGCCTGTGCGGACGAATTCGGACCGATTTTCAAGCACACTTTCAACATATCGGGGAGAAGCCGGATCCNNGAGGTTGAAGAGTTTGACGTCACCGGGATCGGCCGTGTCGTGATTAACTTCTGCTTTGAGAGTGTTGCCCCAATCGCCTTCATTGGCTGCCACAAGGTCTAGACCACCGACATTGGCCTCTGCCGAGGCGGCATCATCATGAACGATACGAACAATAAGCGCGTCAGCGCCGCCGTTTAAAAAATATTGCTGCACAGCGTAGCTCATTGTACTTTCTAACCACAGGCCGCCAAAACCACGTTCATAATCGGCAAAACTCTGAATACGTATAGGGTCGTTTACCGGGCCGCGTAAAGCACGCCCAATAAAGGCCGTAATGGAAGTCGCCACCCCGGTAATGGTTCGCACACCGCTGGGCACTTCCTCAATGTAAACACCAGGATAAGTAGGGGTGACAGGCATAGGGGTACCTCCTTATATGTCACGCTGATGGTTAAGTTCCATTCGCCTTTTCAAGAAATGACTTCACAAACTGGTTCATATCCTCGAGGTCATCGAAATGACGTCGCTGGTTACTGGAAACATGAGTAATATGACCACGCCACACTATCTGGCCGTCTTCCATGATGTCTTCAAACCAGATGCGAATGACAAATGACCACATGCTCTCTTCCGGCAGGTTATTCATAACTGGCTTGTTTAGTTGGGAAAATATGGCTCTATGTATGCAGCTTGGCCCAACATTTTGAAAGCATATCATGGCCCCGTATCCCCAGATGTACCCGACCCGTATCTTATAGCGTTCTGTTTCTCTCGCTATCCCAACGAACTAGGTTCGTTTACCTTGTCTATCAATTCCGTCAAATTTGCTATCTCTCGCTCGATGCGGTCTTGGACTGCGTACAGTTCTGTTCGCGTTTTTTTGAGGGAATGGAGGGCATCCAACAATGGCTCAGTATTGGTTCTTGCCTTCGGAGGGATCTTCCTGTTCCAGATTACATCAGCCCGGTCGGCACAGAGCGCTTCATAGAGCGCCTTGGTGCGTTCCGATGGTTGTACATTAAGTTCGGCTTGTAGGATGTTTGTACAGATGGCATATTGGCGCAGTGCAGCAGTGCGGTCGCCCGCCATGTAATACAGGTACATAAGTGCTCGGTGGGTCCGCTCCCGTGCCGGGTCTTGCTTCAGGATATCAACCGCGTAGTTGAGTCCCGGTTCATATCGCTCATGGTATAAACAATTGCTCATCAGCTTGTCTAATAGAATTATGTAATATTGCTGCAGCCGCTCGCGCTCCTGTAAGCACCACTCTTGNNTTTTCACTTAGCGCCTCTCCTGTAACGCCTTCCGTTCTATTGAAGGCGCGTTCCAGGGTGGAGACATCCAGCCAGATATCTGCGGCCGAATTCAGGGAAATCCATTCGTTCTCGACGACCACAATTGGTTTGGTCAGCAGGTTTGGCAGGTGGCTATTAAAGGCACATTGTAATTGCCAGAGCGCCTTTCTTAGATAGGCTTTGGACCGGGTTGGGCTTACTTCTGGCCAGAACGAGGCGGCTAAAGCCTCGCGCGTATGTTGGCAGTCACGGTTAAGTAACAGGTAACTTAATAATTGTTGGACATTAGTTTTGTTGAAGGCTGGTATGCGTTGATCATTATTATTAAGTACGTCGAATTTACCAAAAAGATAAATGTAAAATTCGGACATGAATCGGCTCCTTCCGATGTCATCGCTACAGCTTACTTCGTGATTAGCACAATAATTTTTCCCTTTGCCAAGACCTCATCTCTTGATACGAAATAGAAAAGGGTCAATGAAGATGTGTTAACTGATTGGGTCGTTAGGTCTCTTGTATTAATAAACGCAGTTAAAGCACGTTTTCCGGAAAACGTGCTTTAGGGGGAACTTGCACCAAGCACCAACATGTGTGATCAACAGAGCTGCCAATAATGATTAAAATCCAATGCTGCTTTTGTGCACTCTAATGCTAATGAACCAAATGGCTCGAAAGCAACAGATCACTCCCTAATAGCTCCTGACTTTGGCAACTTTGATAATAGAACAACAAGGATTAGTTATTAATATAGTTCTATTCAATGGTGATGTCAACCAACTTTCCGGGTTTTGGTCCAAAACTAGCGAAGCTGCACCTGACAGACCACTTAACGTTAAACCTGTATTAAGCTCAATACATTTGCCATTGTTGACGGTAATGTCTTCCACAGAAGCTATTAGTTTTGAGAGAGATTTTTGAAATGTACCGCGGCGGGGGGATATGCAAAAATTTCCATTCTGGATCCGCTGAAAAAAAATAACGACAGGCCTACCAATTTTGGTAGGCCCGTTTTTTGTTTGTTAGCCTTTACAGATATCCCTTTTGAACATCCCTTTTGAACAGAGGTCGTTTCGTATAGAGATTGTATAAANNCATTAATAAAGTTAGAATTGGGATCCATGATATAATTTTCAGTTACAGAATTATGAACCAAAAAAGTGACAAAGTCTCATATATAATATGGCCTTATGACCATCATACCTGAACAACAAGAAAGAAAGGTCGTAATTATTGGTGGTGGACCGGCAGGATTAACGGCGGCCTGGGAATTGGCCAATCAAGATATCCAGCTGCTCGTTTTGGAGAAGCTGGATAGGGTTGGGGGTATCTCTCGAACTGAGAACTATAAGGGCTACTATTTTGATATGGGTGGCCATCGTTTTTTCAGCAAGTCCCGTTATGCAAACCAATTTTGGGACTCGATTTTGGGCGAGGATTTTTTACTTCGGCCGCGTTTGTCCCGAATATATTACAACGGCCGTTTTTTCAACTATCCCCTCAAGCCAATCAATATCTTATCCGGCCTGGGCCTGGTACAAAGTGTTTTAATCATCGCAAGCTATCTGCGCTGGCAAATTTGGCCATACAAACCAGAAGAAACCTTTGAAGAATGGGTTACAAACCGATTTGGCAAGCAGCTCTTTGAAACCTTTTTCAAATCCTACACCGAAAAGGTCTGGGGCATTCCCTGTTCTGAACTTAAGGCAGACTGGGCCGTTCAACGGATAAAAGACCTGTCATTGAGAACGGCCGTCATCAGTATGTTTCTCAAACCGAACGACAGCATCAAGTCCCTGATATCAGAATTTCGCTACCCACGCCGCGGACCCGGTATGATGTGGACCCAGGTAAAAGAGGAGGTTGAGAAGCTTGGAGGCCAGGTAAAGTTAAAAAGCCCTGTGGTTGGAATCAATAGGGATGGCTATCACATCAATGATGTCGAGGTTTGCCGGAACGGCCGTCGTGAAAAAATTCCCGGTACAGATTTCATCTCCAGTATGCCTGTCACCCAATTTCTTCGGGCATTGGACCCGCCACCGCCACCAGAGATTTTGGACGCGGCAAAAGAGTTGAAATATCGCGACTTCATAACGGTCTGTTTAATTGTAGACCAGGAGGCCTTATTTCCTGACAACTGGATTTATATTCACGATCCAGGTGTGAAGGTCGGCCGTATTCAAAATTACAAGAATTGGAGCCCCCATATGGTTCCCGACCCCATAAAGAGCAGTTTGGGCCTGGAATATTTTTGTAATGAAGGGGACGAATTATGGAAAATGTCGGACGAAGCCCTGATAGAATTAGGCAAACGGGAAATCGAAGCCATTGGATTGGCTTCTGCTGCCGATATCAACGATGGCGTTGTCTTTCGGGTGGAAAAGACTTATCCTATTTATGATCAGGAGTATGATCACTATTTGGGAATCATAAAAGAATACCTGGCTCAATTTGATAATTTTCAAACAATTGGCCGAAATGGTCTCCACCGGTATAACAACCAGGATCATGCGATGTTGACCGGGATGCTGGCTGTCCGTAATATGTTATTTGGCGAAAATAATAATCTCTGGATCGTAAATGCCGAAGAAGAATTCCATGAGGAAATGAATATCGATGACGTCCTTATTGAGGAAGTTTTGGATATTGCCGAAGGTGCTACCTGGAAAAAATCATCGTACCCCGTGTGACCTGTCTCCGTAATTCCGAGTGAGCGAAATTGGACACACCCAAAATCTCTGTGGTCATTCCAGTTTTCAATGGTGGTGAGAATTTCAAGCGCTGCCTTGAAGCATTGTGGGCCAGCCATTACGATAAGTGGGAGTGTATTATTGTGGATGATGGGTCGACTGACAGTTCTCGGGATACGGCGCGTTCGTTTGGCACCCAAGTTGTTAACAACAAATGGCCGAATAGCGGACCGGCACAGGCTCGCAATCTTGGCGTTCGGTATGCAAAGGGAGACATTCTTTTTTTCATCGACGCAGATGTTTTAGTCAAACCTGATACCTTAACCAAAGTGGCGGCTATAATGGAGGACAACACAATTGCCGCCTGTATAGGCTCCTACGATGACCAGCCCATCGAACAAAATTTCCTTTCCCAATACCGAAATCTTCTCCACCATTTCACTCACCAGCAGTCCAATAGTGAGGCAGCTACCTTTTGGAGCGGCTGCGGGGCAATCCGACGCCAATTGTTTATTGAATCTGGTGGCTTTAGCGACTTATTCGCCCGCCCCAGCATCGAAGACATCGAGCTTGGCTACCGCCTACGGGCCAAAGGCCACCTTATTCGCCTCGATAAGGCGTTGCAGGTCGGCCATATGAAAAAATGGACCATGTCAATGATGTTAGTAACTGACATTCGGGATCGGGCCATTCCCTGGGCCAGGCTCATTTTGGCGGAAGGGGCTATTTTAAACGATTTGAATCTGGCTCTATCCCAACGCTTCAGTTCGGCCGTTGCTTTAATAGGATTGTTTTTCTTACTTATTAGCCCCAAATTCCCTGTGTCCCTGCTCGTTTGTGGGCTTGCCATAGTCGCCCTTTTGTTATTGAATCGCCAGTTTTACCGTTTTATACAAGTTAAGCGTGGAACTGGGTTTGTTNNACCATTTCTTACAAGCTAAACGGGGAACCAGGTTTGTCTTGCTGGCCTTGCCCTGGCATTGGCTTTATTTTATTTACAGCGGTTTGAGTTTTGGACTCTGTTACCTTTGGTATCGCGTTTTCAAAATTGCCATCTTCTGAAGAATCGGCCGTAAAACTTCCTCCAGGTCGGTTAACAGGGCGATTGTGTCCAAATCCGAATTTTCTCGCAGTGTCCGAATAAGTTCGTAGCCCAGAAAATACCCCGTTTGCTTATATCCCCGAAGTTCAAACCAGGAGCCGAAGAATGGCCGCATATCTTCCCCCTCATCAACCCGCCGCAAAAACTCTGCCGCCAGCCAACCAAGATTATCCTGGCACCAGTGTAACCATTCTCCATTGTTATCCTTTCGCATGTGCCAGGAAGGCTGGTCCAGAAGCAGTTGTTCGCAAAATTGGGCAAAACCTTCGGTGTACAGCTGCCACCAGGGCCCTTTTCCATCGGTAAGACCAGCGTTTTCCCGCTGATAAAAGTGGACCAAATGACCGAGTTCGTGGGCCATTAGCCCCACCAATGCATCCTTTTCCTGCCAATTTTCCTGGGCAATATTTTCCAGCCCAAAGAGAACGGCCGGTTTGCCCATATATGTCGTTGCCCAACCAGCCCCTAAACCGATACCGACATAAATGACACAAACCAGATCGTTATTAAAATTGAGCCTTTCTTGGCATTGATTATGAACCCCCTCACAAATCATCAATAAATTGTCATGAGCCGTCTGCATAGCTGGAATTGCCTTGGGCAAATGGGGAAAGACAAACTCATTAGCAACCGCCAGCCAATCATCCCCTTCCTCTGAATAACAATCAATTTGTTTTTGTCGCAGTTCAGGCCACCGGGCCATATATTGGTCATGCCAAGCACTAATTTGTTGTAGCTGCGGCCGTTCTTTCACCCCCTCCCAATATTCAAGAAACGAATCAAAGGTATCAATGATTTGCAGTTGAGCCATTGTTTTCCTCTCCCAGGCTATCAATAATGCTTTTCAATCATTAAACTGACTCTACTTTCACCCAAAAAAGCAGCCGGTGGGGCTCCAACTTTCCTCACCGGCTGCGTCTCAGACTGGATGATTGATTGCCACTTTATAAGCCTAAGTCATCGCTTACCTTTTTTGAAGTGACAAATATCATCTTGTCAGGAGCCAATGGTCATAACGACTGCCTGAATGATAAAAATCAGGGCCAGCCCGTTGAACAGGTAGTGGGCAATGATGGCCGGCCAATTGTTTTTGGTCCGCTGAGAAACATAGGCCAGTGCCAGGCAGACGGGCAGCAGACCGATTAAATCCCACCATTTAAAGATGTGAAAAGCAGCCCACAGTAAACCGTGTAAGATCCAGGTGAAACGGCCGTGGGCCGCTTCTTGCCGGGGGAGAATATAGCCTCGCCACCATAGTTCCTCACCCACAATAATGAAAGTTAACATGACAACATACAGAATAACAACACCCCAATTGCCCATGATTTGGCCGCCAACCATAATGTCGAGAACGGCCGACGTCAAGCTGACAGTTGGGTCCAGTAGGGCAGGGAGGTTTTCAGGAATCGGTAATGACCCCTCTGCAATAAATCCGGCCGAAACCATATTGAAGATTCCATACCCCAAATTCATGATGATGAAAAGGCCTAACCCTTGTAATACTGCTTTTAGGCTGATTCGTGGAATACGAAACCGTTTACTAAAAGCCTGCCATGTTAATGGATATCCATCAACTTCATGGTACATAACCAGGGCGGCCGTTATCAAAAACCCCATAGGAACCGTATGCGCCACCACAATACTTTCAAAGGGTGTCAAACCAATCGTCTGCAGCCAGGGCATAAACCAGTGAAAGCTGATTACCATCATCAGGGTTGGCAAACCAAAAGCTAATACCGTTTGCCAGGCCCCAAGCGGCTTAATCCTCAGTTGGTTGCTACTTGTTTCTAATTGGATATTTCTAGTTTCAATAGCTGGTAACATGTCGTTCTCCTTAATTTTTATACATACTTGTACGTATGTTAATTTGATAAAAAAATTTAGCTCTTAATACCTTTGAGAAAAATGTCAGCAAAGTGGGGAGCGCTTTCGCTAATCGAAAAGGCATTCGGATTCGTAAGCCACAAATTAATCAGCCCATTCTGGTAAGCAATGAAGGCCCGGGCGACTTCAAAAGGGTCTAAATTTTGCCTCAAATCGCCATTATCAATCCCAGATTTCATGAACAAGGCAATGCCTTCAACCATCGTTAGTGCCTGCTGCCGCCTGGCATTCTCCAATTCTATCAATTCCGGGTCTGAACCTGTTTTAAAGAGGCTAAGTTCCATAATTTGCCGCATTTTTCTGTTACGCTCTAATAAAGTTAGCGAATTTGTCAAAATGAGACGGCAAGTGTCGGTAAAGTCCTTTCCGGCCGAAATTGCATCGGTTACGGTCGCACTCCCAGTAGTAGATGCCTCCTCTATCAGGGCTGAATATAACCCCGCCTTATTATCAAAGTGGTGGTAAATCGCACCTCTGGTCACACCGGCAGCCTGGGCGATGTCGTTCAACCTGGCTGCATGATATCCCGTTTGGCTAAAAACCTTTAAAGCGGCGTCTAATACATCTTGCCTTGTTTGAGCTGCATCTTCCTTAGTTCGTCTCATGACATACATACTAGCATGTATGTATGTGATTGTCAAGAGGGAATCTGTTTTTCTTTTTTGGGGGGTAGGGCGATGTTTAGGCTAACATCAATGCTAATATGTCATCAATCGTGGCATTGTCTAGTTTCGCTTTTGCCCGCTGGGTAAAAATAGGTGGCAGTTCGCTAGAGAGTTCTTCCCAAAAATCGGCCGCANNCTGGGTAAAAATCGGAGGCAGTTCGCTGGAGAGTTCTTCCCAGAAATCGGCCGCATATGATTGGCTTTCCCCCGTTGCAATACTGTTGTTCATCACAAACCCCGCCGCCGTAAGCGCCTCTTCAAAACGGCCGATTTGAGCCTGGTATTCAGCCATAGAGAGCAGGCCCGCTAATACATCCGGTTCGCTGTTCACAGACACGGACAATTCCAGGCCCGACTGCAAAAGTTGTCTGGCAGATTCCATATTTCCCCGCTCCAAAAGAAACTTGCCAAAATCCTGGGATATAACCGCCTGCCAACGTTGGATCCCTAACTCCCTGGCCACGGCCAAAGCCTCCTCAAAATACCTGCCAACCCGCCTGGTACGGCCGACCTGTCTCAGGCAAAAAGCCAGGTTGGATAGTGCGATCATCATCGTCACTTTTTGATTCATCTGGCGAGCAGACAAGGCGACCTTCTCAAAATATTCAATCGCTTCCTCAAATTTCCGCTGACGGCCGTAAACAGATCCTATCGAACTAGTTGTTATCAAAGCACTACCTTGATCATGGCAGGCTTCAAATAATTTCAACGCTTCAGGGTAAGTTTCCAATGCTTTTTCATACCGGCCTGTATTTGAGAACACAACCCCCAGCGAATAAATCGACCAGGCCAATGACAAACCACCGGCGCCCATATCAATACTCTCGACCAGCTTTTCCTCAGCCTCATCATAATTCCCCAGGCGAATATCAGCCCGCGCCCAGGTTCGCAGGGTTTCCGCGACATGTCTTTTGTCAGGCTCACGATCATTTTTGGCTGGCGCGCTTAAAATAGATAAAGCACGTTTGCATAGCAGTACACATTCATCAAATTGGCTCAATCCGACACAAAATTGGGCCAGGTAAGAGGCTACTAAGGCAAAGACCCACCGTTGTTTGGATGAGGCGGCCGTTTCCCATTCGGCCGCTTCTATTAAGGTCCAAACCGGATTCAACAATTGTTTTCCTTCCAGATATCGGAATTCATACAAATAAGCATGGCTCCAGGCTGGTAGCAACTGTTCCAAAAGGTGACAAATCGAATCAGTAATTTTATTCGCAGCAATCTGCCGGCTGAGCCAGTGCCAAATACTCCGCAGATTATCAACCTCTATAATCACAGTTGGCACAATCTGTTCATGCTCGATGGTGCACCTTTTTTTATCCAGTCCTGCCAACATATCAGCAAAAAATTGGGCATAATGCCGCTCACATTCGGCCGCTTTATCGGTTTCTATCTCTTCCCTGGCAAATTGTCGCAGTAATGGATGTATCTGATACCGTGTTTGGGTTGAAACTCCAAACGTACTTAAGAGAGACTTTTCAACCAAAGATCGCAACTGCATTAAAGATGCTCCCGCGACTTCCTTGGCGGCCGAATAATTAAAACTCCCCCGAAATACGGCCATTTTTAATAAAGTCTCCTGTTCAGCCGGTTTCAGAAGTTGAAACGAGGAGTTGAATACCACTCGAATACTATGATGCCGGTCTGGCGAATCTGTCTTACTCGATTCAAGTAAATCCAGACCCTGTTGAATTTCAGCTAAAATTTCCTGACAGTTAATTGTCTGAATCCAGGCCGCACACATTTCAATCGCCAGTGGCATACCGCCCACCAACTGGCAGATAGCCTGAATAAACGGCCGTTCGGCCTTCAAATTCAAATTTGGAACAAGCTGGCTGGCCCGTTCTTCAAAAAGCCTGACAGCATTACTCTGGTTCTGACCTGCCTGGGCCAGCGACAGCCCCTCCAACAAAATAACATGTTCCCCGGCCAAATTAAGTTGGTGGCGGGAGGTAACGAGGAGCTTAAGGTTGGGACAATATTGGAGCAAGTGACTGAGTTTTGCCGCCCCAGACTGTAAATGTTCAAAATTATCGAGCAGCAATAGAATATCTTTCGAGCCAAGATAATTGACAAGCTGGTTAAGCGGATCAGTGGCATCTGATAGGGGAAAACTCAAGGTTTCGGCAATATTTGGCACAATGTAATTGACATTGTCGATACCGGCCAGGTTGATGACAAACAACCCGTCTGCGAAATAGTCCGATTCAATCAGCTCGGAGACCGCCTGAAGGGCAAGACGCGTTTTGCCAATGCCGCCAATCCCGCGCAAAGTGAGCAGGCGCGTATCTGTTTGGGTCAGGTGATTATGGATTTCCTTTATTTCTTTCAAACGGCCGATAAAAGCATCTTGATTCTCGGGTAAATTATGCCGTCGAGCAGGGATTATTTCTGCCAGGTCTGGCTCCATTTCAAACGCCATATCCGCTGAGGGCGGTGGTGCAATCTCCTTCGCCTGAATAGCCTCAAACAGCGCCGTCGTCTCAGCCTCCGGTTCAATACCTAGCTCTGTCTCCAGGGTTTGGATACAGATATGATACTGTCGAATAGCGGCCGAAAGCTGCCCGGACAGGGCATTATAACGCATTAAACTGCGGTGGGCCGGTTCATACAAAGTATCTAATGCCAGCCAGCGGCGGGCCGTACCAGCCGCCGCCTCATAATCCTTTAGCTCTTCTTGGGCTGCCATAACCTTTTGCAGAACTTTGGCGAAAATTGAACGCAGTTCTTCGGCCTGAAAAAACTGCCAATCATCATACTCAGGACAATCAGGCAACGTAAAACCAGCCATAAAATCATCCGTGTAAAGTTGAACCGTTTCTACCAGGCCTTCCAATTTTCCACTTTGAACGCCTTCCCTAAAAACCTGAACATCCAGCCACAAATCCGCTTCAGGCTCAATACCAATTGATTGTCTGTCGGCAAATATTAACCCCTCTCCAACGTCGTTTTTTAGGCGGGCCAGCTCCCGGCGCAAATTCGCTAAAGCCCTTTTCTGGTTGCTGGATCCCCATAACAAAGTCGCCAATTCTTCACGACTTTGAGGCATTTCATGCATCAACAAATAAGCCAACAACGCTTTGCTGCGTGTTCGCCGGATTTTTACATGTTCTCCATCCCGGATCATCGTTGGAGAACCGAACAGGTGAACTTTGAACATCTGCTTCGCTTTAAGCTGCTACTATTTTTAAAACTTCGTCCAATGTCGCAGTTTCAAGTTGGGCTTTGGCACGTTGGCTGAAAATAGGTGGCAGCTCGGTAGACAACTCTTCCCACAAATCTGTTGCATAGAGTCTTGATTCGCCAGTAGCCGTCTCGTTGTTCATGAGAAAGCCCACTGCGATTAAGGCTTCCTCGAAATGACCCGCCTGAGCTCGTAAATGGGCCATAGGGAACAGGCCTGCCAGGACATCCGGCTGGCTCTTCAATTCGATGGCTAATTCTAATCCATCCCGAATATTTTCTTCAGCGCGTTGGGTTTCTCCCCGTTCCAGTAAAATGAAGCCAAACGCCTGGGCAATCATGGACTGCCAGCGTTTGTTGCCTGTTTCCTTTGCCAGCGCCAGAGACTCTTCAAAGAATTCTGCGACCTGCCTTTTTTGCCCGGTTTGGTTCAGACATTCCGCCAAGTTATTCAAGGCCATCATCAACATCCCCTTTTGCTCTAATTGACGGGCAAGACGGGCAACTTCCCGGTAACGGGGGATAGCTTCCTCATATTGACGCTGACGGCCGTACACAGAGCCGATGGCAATATTTGCCGAGAGCACCCCCACCAGGTCATGCAGCTTTTCAAACAAAGGCAGCGCCTCATTCAATTGCACTAAGGCAGCCTCATACTTGGCGCTGTTCGAATATAATGTACCCAACCCATGCAAGGACCAGGCTCTAGTAATTTCGGTAGGCGCAGTCTCCAGCGACTCAATCAAATTCTTCTCCGACGCTGCCAGGTCCCCCAACCGGTAATTCGCTACCCCCCAGGTTCGTAAAGCGTAGGAAACATATTCTCCATTTATCACCTTTAACGATTCAATCTCGGCCGAATCAGACAGCAATGGCCGCAAAATAGCCAATGCCCGTTGGCTGTACCCAATCGCCTCTTCAAATTGACCCAACTCCAGGCAGGAACGGCCTAAAATCGCAGAAACAATCGCAAAAGTCCGTTTTTTTCGCTCATTTTCTGACTGTTCCCAACCTGCCGCTTCCATTGGCTTCCAGACAATTTTGAGCAGTTGTTTTCCCTCCAGATAAAAAGTTTTATAGGTGTAGGCGAAGCTCCAGGCGGGTAATGTTTTTTCCAAAATCTCGCATATCAAGTTTGATTGTTTTCCCGATTCAACCTGCCTGCCCAACCAGCGCCAGATACTTCGCAAATTATCCATCTCAACAAATACGGTCGATACAATCTCTTCATTTTCGGCCGTTAATCGCAGCTTATCGAGTTCGGACAGCAAATTGGCAAAATAACGAGCATGGCGCTTTCGACCGTCTTCATGTTTCTCAACCGTCATCTTCTCTATTGAAAACTGCCGCAATAGCTGATGCATTTGATACCGCGAAGCGCCCGTCTGTCCCCGCACACCCAAGAGCGATTTTTCCACCAGCGAACGAAGCTGCATAATCGTCGCCCCAGCTACTTCCGCTGCCGCCTGCCGGCTAAATCCTCCTTGAAAGATAGCCAGTTGCAACAGCACCTGTTGTTCACTAGGCCTAAGAAGCTTAAAGGAGGAGAGAAAAACCGCCCGAATACTCTGGTGGCGTTCCGGAATGTCCATTCGGCTGCTTTCCAACAGGCTCAACCCCTGCTGAATTTCCTCCATAATCTCCTGGCAACTGAGCGTATGAACCCAGGCCGCACACATTTCAATCGCCAGCGGCATACCACCAACCAGGTGGCAGATGGCCTGGATGAAAATCTGCTCCGCTTCTAAATCAAGGGAAGGGGCAAACTGGTGGGCCCGTTCCTGAAAAAGTTGGACCGCTTCGCTCCTGCTGGTTGATACTTGCTGCAAAGGCAGACCATCTAATATCAGCACCATCTCACCCGATATATTCAATTGATGCCGGGAGGTAACCAATAACTTTAATGTTGGACAATCCCGAAGCAGTGATGTTAAATAAAAAGCACCGTCCTGCAAATGCTCAAAATTATCCAGCAGAAGCAGCATATTTTTTTCTCGCAGAAAACCAACTAACTGATCCAGAGGCGCAGTCGAGCTGGAGAGGGGAAACTTTATTGATTCAGCAATAGCCGGAAGAATAAAATCGATGCTTTCAACCCCGGCCAAATCGACAAAGAACATACCATCCGGAAAATAATCTGTATCAATAAGCGCCATGACCGACTGAACCGCCAACCGTGTTTTGCCAATGCCGCCTATACCAAGTAAGCTCAATAATCGGCCGTCACCTTCCGTTAGATAGTCAACTATTTCCTCAATCTTTTCTTGACGGCCGACAAACGAATCTGGAAAAGCCGGTAAATTATGCCGCCGGGCAATCACTTCCGGCTCCGTACTGGTTTCAGATAGTTCTGGTTCAACAGCTGCTTGTTGTGGTGGAGCAATCTTTTTCGTCTCAATTGCTGTATACAACGCCTTTGTCTCTTGATTTGGCTCAATGCCCAATTCAGCCTCTAAGGTTCGGGCACAAATGTGGTATTGGCGGACCGCAGCCCCATATTGCCCCGATAAAGCATAAAACCGCATCAAGCTCCGGTGAGCAGCTTCATTCAAGTTGTCCATTAACAGCCATTGCCGGGCAGTCTCCACTGCGCCTCGATAATCCTTCGCTTTGGCTTGAATTTCGAGAAAACGTTGCAGCAGAATCGAAAAAGTTGATCGCAAACGCTCGGTCTGAAAAAATTGCCACTCATCAAACTCTGGAGAATCAGGGACAGCAAGCCCTTCCATAAAATCATCCGTAAAAAGTTGAATCGTTTCCTCCAGCACAGCCGGATCATCTTGCTCCGCCCCCTTTGCAAAAGTGAGCACATCAACCCACAAATCAGCCGCCGGTTCGATGCCAATTGTCTGCCTGTCAGAGGAGATTAACCCCTGCCCAATATCCGTTTTCAAACGAGCCAGTTCCCGGCGCAAATTGGCATAAGCTTTCCGCTGTTCATACTCGGGCCAGAATAAAGTAGCCAGACCTTCCCGACTTTGCGGCCGTTCGTGCATGGCTATATAGGCCAATAAGGCCATGCTGCGTTTTCGCCGGATATGTACTGATTCGTTGTCTCTTGTCAGCACTGGCGAACCAAAAAGATACAACTTAAACATACTCTCTATTTTAAGGAATTTTTCCAAGTAAAGGTAGTTTAAATGTG
>JABAOG010008821.1_pt1 | contig 17648 bp, 18 predicted proteins | sample 7062131 | NCBI WGS metagenome assembly JABAOG01 (sample SAMN14538629, study PRJNA623070) | marine sediment metagenome | biome: marine biome [ENVO:00000428]; feature: marine pelagic biome [ENVO:01000023]; material: deep marine sediment [ENVO:00002113] | place: India: Arabian Sea | collected...
AATAATCCTCAAGATGCAGTAAAGATGGCAGATGTCATCTACACCGACACATGGACGAGTATGGGTCAGGAAGAGGAAACAAAGAAAAGGGAGCGCGTATTCCCACCATACCAGGTCAACCAGGAATTGGTGGAATTAGCAAACCCAGATGTAATTGTTCTTCATTGTCTACCAGCCCACAGAGGGCAGGAAATTACAGATGAAGTAGCCGATGGTCCACATTCAATGCTGTTCCCTCAAGCACATAACCGTCTTCATGCACAAAAAGCAATTCTAGTTAAACTATTGACTTAAGCATTCGTACTAACTTGATTATTTTCTTATCACGAGAGGATAGTTATGAACATTTGCATCCCTAAAGAGAGGCGTGATTCAGAGTACCGTGTCGGACACACACCAGCAGGTGTTCAACTTCTGGTGAAACTGGGTCATACGATTTTTGTCGAGCACAATGCTGGCGTTGGTAGTGGATTCAGTGATTATGACTACCAGCTAGCTGGGGCACAAATTGTCTACAGCGGAGAAGAAGTGTTCGGCAGAGCGGATCTCCTATTAAAAGTAGCCAGGCCAACGGAAGAAGAAATCGATTGGATGCGAGAAGGCTCAGCAATAATGGGTTTTCTTCACCTTGCAGCGGGAAGGACCGAAAAAGTCACCAAACTTGTGAACAAAAAAATAACTGCGATTGGATATGAAATTATTCAAAATGAAGATGGTGAGTTACCAGTCCTGATCCCCTTGAGTCAGGTTGGTGGACGCATGGTTCCCCAGATTGCCGCAAAACTCTCCCAAAATGATTACGGTGGTAAGGGGACATTACTTGGTGGTGTCCCGGGAGTTCCTCCAGCAGAAGTTGTTATTCTCGGTGGTGGGACTGCCGGCACAGCGGCTGCTAGAACTTTTATCGGTATGGGTGCATCTGTTTACGTTTTAGACAAAAATCTCTACAACCTGCGTCTATTGGATATGGAATACAATGGACGTGTTGTCACAATGATTTCTCATTCATTTAACATCGAAAAAGTGTGTCAATTTGCCGACGTCTTGGTGGGGGCTGTATTGGTTCCAGGGGAGAGGGCTCCGATTATCGTTACAAGAGAAATGGTAAAAAGTATGCGACCAAGGTCTGTGATCATTGATTTATCCATTGACCAGGGAGGCTGCATTGAAACAAGTCGCCCAACCACACACAGCAATCCAACTTTCCTCGAAGAAAATGTTATTCATTACTGCGTTCCTAATATGACCGGAGTTCTGGGACGAACTGCAACTCACACGCTAAACAATGGTTCCTGGCCTTTCATTCAACAAATTGCTACGNNCTACGGTCGGAGTTGAGAAAGCAATTGAATCGAATAGCGCTCTTTCAAGTGGGCTGTACACCCACGCTGGAGAAATTAAGAACACAGCTTTACTCAATGCATTAGCAGGCAGGAGATAATCCGATGAGCTGGACCGAACAATATAAAAGCAAAATCGTTTCTCCTCAAGATGCAGTCAAAGCGATCAAGTCAAGGGATCGTGTCTTTCTCACCGGCAACTGCTCTGTTCCAGTAAAGGTACTTGGAGCCCTGGTTGATCGAGCGAATAAATTGCATGATGTTGAAATCGTTCAGGCTTTAACGATTGGCCCTGCTGATTATGTGAAACCCGAATTAGAAGGTCATATCCGCGTTAATTCCATGTTCATCAGTCATAATACACGGAAAGCCGTTCAAGAAGGTCGGGCAGATTTTACACCTGTTTTACTCTCGGAATACACTCTGCTTTTTAAAAATCGGATTTTACCTTTGGATGTTGCCCTGGTCCATCTTTCACCACCCGACGAACATGGTTTCTGCTCTTTTGGTGTGGAAGTTGGCCTCAGCAAGACACCAGCCGAATCCGCGGATATCATCATTGCAGAAATCAATGAGCAAATGCCACGAACATTAGGGGATTCATTTATCCATGTCAGTAAACTCAATTACATTGTCCCGGTAGATTATGAGCTGCCCGAGTTTGGAATGGGCAGCGGTGAACCATCTGACAACATAAAAAGGATCGCTGCATATATTGCTGAACTGATCCCAGACGGAGCAACAATGCAAATGGGCATTGGTGCAATTCCAGATGCGGTTCTCAATTTTCTTTATGATAAGAAAGATCTGGGGATCCATACTGAACTGTTCTCTGATGGAGTCATTGAATTAGTGAATGCTGGAGTCCTCACCAGTTCAAATAAAACCCTGCATCCCGGTAAAATTATTGCTGGTTTTACCCTGGGTACAAAAAAGCTTTACAAGTGGATCCATGATAACCCTTTGATCGAACTCCACAGGACAGAATATGTCAACGATCCATTCGTAATCGCACAAAATGAAAAAATGGTGGCGATCAATTCGGCGATAGAAATTGATTTAACCGGACAAGTATGTGCAGACAGTATTGGTCCAAAATTTTACTCCGGTGTCGGTGGGCAAATGGACTTTATCTATGGTGCTTCCCGCTCGAAAGGTGGTGTGCCAATCATTGCCCTACCCAGCACCGCCAAAGAATTCAGCCGGATTGTGCCCATGTTAAAACCGGGTGCTGGAGTTGTCACCACACGCAATCATGTCCGATATGTTGTTACAGAATATGGAATCGCCGATTTATATGGAAAAACTATCCGTGAAAGAGCGAAATCCCTGATTGGCATCTCCCATCCAAAATTTAGAGATGAGCTAACAAAATCTGCAAAAGAGTTAAATTATATTTAATCTATTGATTGGCCAAATATTATTGTTCTGGCCTTTGTAGGAGGAAATTCCACTAGATGGAACGTCGAGCGAAAATTGTTNNTGTAGGAGGAAATTCCACTAGATGGAACGTCGAGCGAAGATAGTTGCCACAATAGGTCCAGCAAGTCGGGATAAGCAAACCATCCGAAATCTGATCAAGGCTGGTATGAATGTTGCCCGGATCAATTTCTCCCATGGGACACACGAAGACCATATACAATCGATCGAGACTTTACGGCAGGCTGCAGAGTATTTGGACCGCCCTTTAACGATTTTACAGGATCTGCAGGGACCAAAAATCAGAACTGGTGAAATAGAAAATAATCGGGTAGAGCTCGTAGTTGGGGAAAAACTAACCCTTACAACCAAAGATATAGTTGGTAAGAAAGATATCATCCCGGTAGATTTTGAAGAACTGCCAAGACATGTAAAACCAGGGGGTCGGATATTGCTGGATGATGGACACCTCGAACTGACGGTTACAAATGTGTCTGGTGATCAAATTGAAACAGAAATTGTTCTGGGAGGAGTTCTCAAACCGAATAAAGGCGTCAATCTGCCAGGTGTGCAATTGGGTATCCAGGCATTAACGGAGAAAGACATAGAAGATCTAAAATTTGGTCTTGAGCTCGGTGTCGATGCAATTGCTCTATCATTTGTGCGTTCAGCTAAGGACATTTCTCGTTTACGACAGGAAATAGTCTCCGCTTCACCTNNATGAAATCATCCACGTCTCGGATGGGGTCATGGTAGCTCGAGGAGATTTGGGAGTAGAGATGTCACCTCAGATGGTCCCGATCGCCCAGAAACAAATCATCAATATGGCAAATAAACACCTGAAACTCGTCATCACTGCAACGCAGATGTTGGAATCCATGATGCAAAACCCAAGACCAACTCGCGCTGAGGCTTCTGACGTTGCCAATGCGATTTTCGACGGCAGCGATGCAGTTATGCTATCTGGAGAAACAGCAGTAGGAAATTATCCGATTAAATCAGTAGAAATGATGGATGCAGTCATCAGAATGGCTGAAGATCACATGGCAGAATGGGGACATGCAATCGTTGTACCAACGGATGATCTCCCAACTGACAATGCTATTTTTATCTCGAGGGCTGCGTGTTCCATAGCGGAAGACAAGAACGTTTCAGCAGTGGCGGTATTCACATCCAGCGGTCGTACCGCAAGAATTATTGCGAAGGGTCGACCAAATGTGCCAATCCTGGGATTTACTCCCAATCCAAAGACATATCAGCGGTTGGGTATGATCTGGGGAATTACTCCATATCTGATTCCCGAAGCAGAAAGTGTTGAAGTCATGCTCAGTCATGTGGAAGCAGCAATCTTGTCTTCATCCCCGATAGAACCTGGTCAGGAAGTTGTCCTCATTGCTGGTTTCCCTGTAGGCGCACATCGTCCAGCTAATTTTGCATTACTGCATACAATAGGTATGCGTTAATTACTCGGAGATAATATCCGTCAGGATATCATCAAGGGACTTTGTGGGGTTCCAACCAGTAAGCCGGGCGATTTTGGTGATATCTGGTACACGTCTCCTCATATCTTCAAAGCCTTCAGCATACGCATCTTCATAAGGAATAAATCCAATTTGCGGATCATCCCCTGGCGGCACCTCATCATCTCCCCTGACGTGGCAGAGCACTTTTCGGGCTAAATCCAGTATCGTTGTCTCCTCGGTCGATCCAATATTGTAAACCTGTCCTTCAGCTTGCGGTTTTATAGATAGGTCGTAGATTGCCCTGACAGCATCATCAACATGCATGAAACACCTGGACTGTTGTCCATCTGAATAGACAGTGAGACTTTCCCCAATTTTCGCTTGTGATACAAACCTGGGTATCACCATACCATAGCGTCCCGTTTGCCTTGGCCCAACTGTGTTAAACAACCGGAAAATCGTTACAGGTAAACCTTTTTCCTGATGATATGCCAATCCTAAAAACTCGTCTACCATTTTTGAGGCTGCGTACGACCATCGATTTCGAGAAGTAGGACCTAAGACCACATCATCATCCTCATGGAATGGGACTGCATTCCCCTTTCCATACACTTCTGAGGTCGAAGCAATCATCACCTTGACTCGATATCGCTGCGCCGCCCTGAGAACGGCTTCAGTCCCCATGATATTCGTCTGGATGGTATGCACGGGCTCTTCAACAATCAGCCTAACACCTACTGCCGCTGCAAGATGATAAATAACGCTGCTCTCACTCACCAACCGGTCCATAACCTGATCGTTAGTGATTGTGTCGATGGCAAAACGAAACCTTGGATTTTTAGTCAGGTGTTCAATGTTTTCAAATCGACCTGTAGAAAGATCATCTATGATCATGACCTCGTAGCCCTTTTCCAATAAGTATTCCGTCAGGTGACTGCCGATAAAACCTGCACCACCCGTTATTAGAGCCCGATTCGCCGCAAATGATGTGTCTCTTGAATTCATTTTTATCTCCGGTATTATTTTGAAAGCTGGATGGATTGAATTGTATTGATCCTTTGATTTACCAAATCCCAATTGTAATTCTTGAGGACAAATGCTCTTGCCTGCTCAGCGATTCGCAGACCTATTATTGGGTCTGCGAATAACTCTAAAATGTGTTCAGCATATTCAACCTGATCACTCCCATAAAGTACATTCTCGGATTCCCTCAATCCAATTCCATTTCCCACCATGGGGGAGGTAACCACTGGCAATCCTGCTGCACATGCTTCGAGGACTTTATTTTGAACACCAGCAGCAAAACGCAGTGGGGCAGCAAAAACGGTCGACTGGTTTAAAATGCGGTTTAAATCGTCAACATATCCTGTCACCTTTACACCATCGATCTCGCCAAGTGAATTGACCTTTGGATTTGGATGAGCTCCAACCAATAGAAGTTCGGCATCAGGGTTGCGGCTTTTTACAAGTGGAAAGATATCTTCAGCCAAATGTACAGCAGCGTCCACATTATGCGGAACACTGAGATGCCCGACAAAAATGATTTGATGTCGCTTCTTCTCCACGCCAGGATCAGGATAAAATTCTCCCGTATTTACTCCATTGCGCACAATAAAAATATTGTTTTGACGATCACTTTTGCGTAATATTTGGGCGTCAACCTCAGAGATCAGCCAGATTTCTTCATATTTTGCAGCGATATGCCGTTCATATTCAGCGACTCTGTCTTTTTCTATTGAATATAAAAATTTTGAAAATCCTGAACGAAATTCTAACGATAGTCGCATTNNGAGATCTACGACCCGGTAAATGTTCTCCCAATTCTCAATATACGGAACCATACGGAAAAGATGGATGTAGACCAGATCAAAATCTTCTTTCCGAATCAGATAATCCAAAGTTTTTTGCATTTTTCTTGAACGATAGTAGATAGCCTGCAATGGCTGATCTCGCCAGAAATTTAAGGCGACATTCACGATTGATTTTATTTTCGATAATTTTACGGTGTGGATGTTTTTACAATACTGGGATAAATTCTCCATCCTGTTCAACTGTTCATCGGTCTCGACAAAGGTCAGTAAGTGAATTTCATGTTCTCTAGATAGACTTCGGATAAAATTATAAACCCGCAATCTATCACCACGATTTGGGGGATATGGAATTCGAGAAGTGAGGAAGAGAATTTTCATGGTATCGAATCAAACAATTCAAGAATTTTTATTTATCATCTGGTTTTTTACGCATTGTTCGATTCAAAGTAATCACTCCTGATCGGTATAACAGGGTCCGGATGGATGAAAGGATTCTATATTTCAAAGCTAACAAATTGTAAATTAACTTCTCTCTGATAGAAAATGGCGGTAGAACAGGGATTTCGTAATCCAATACTTTTAATAGTGACCCAGCGGTGCGTAGAGCTAATTTCTGGGTGNNTGGATATCGGGGATAAAACCTCATGATGAAAGTTCGGACCAGGACCAACTTTCTTAGCCAGAATTGAGTGATTGATCATTTCAGGAAAAAATTCCTCATTAATATAACCGCACAATGATTTAATTGTACTTTCTGGTGAGGCAACTAAATCCTCATAACGAACTTCAAAATATTGATTTGCACCCAATAATTTTGCCACATTCATCCCCGCTCTAACATTCACCACCCAATTTTTTAACAGATAATAATTGTCCATATAAAAGTACTTATTAACACCCCATTTTTTTTGAGCCGAAAGAGTTGCATCGCGCCCGTCCCGGATCATATGAATGAATTGAGCCTTTGGAAAGATTTTGTGGATCTTCGGTACATATCTCACATACAATGGAGTTTTATCTCCCCATCTTTCAGCATTATGGAGCTTAATTTTTTGGGTAAAAAGAAAATCAAGAATATCCGCCAGATAAACCTGATCATGAGTGGAAACTAAGTCATTCAAATATTGAGGTGCATCTTCCCATAGATAATTAAGTGCAGCAATTTTCTTTAGTATTCTGACGACTGCATCCTCAGATAATTCCTTCGTGAGATCCTTGGATCTAAGAAGAAATGGGATAAAGCCTGTTTCTTCCGGAATGTAAATTCCTGGATGACTGCNNAAATCCCTGGATGACTGCTCAAAATAAAACGCAGAAGAGTAGTCCCTGACCTCGGGCTACCAACAATAAAGATTGGTGGTTTATTCATATCGGCGGCATTATTCCTAACCTGGTCATGGTTCGCCGACCAAGCTGTAAAATTTCGTATTTAATCGCCAGCGTTAANNATCCTCACTATTTAACCCTCTGCGTCCCCTTCCAATTCTGGAGACAGAAATCGGATTTATGACATTCCCAAAGAAGTAGCTTTCTGGTGATATTTTTTTCTGCGCCAGCTCATGATGTTCGAGCATGCCCGGCTGGAATTTTTCATCAATAAAATCACAGATCTTCTTCAGTGCAGTTTCCGGTGCATTTGTCAGGTCTTCATAGAAGATTTCAAGGTACTGGTCCTTTCCAATTCGCTCTCCATCCCTTTGTGCCTTTTTAATGCGCCTAACCCAATTCTTCGCCGCAAAATAAATATCGATATGAAACTCTTTTTCCTGGTATTTTTCCATTAAAGAGATGATTGCATCATATGGGTCTCTGATGATATGAATAAATTTAGCGTCTGGAAAAATTAGGTGGATCAAATCTAGATAGCTGGTATAAATTGGTGTTTTGTCCCCCCATCGTATAGCACCATTTTGTTGTGCGTAAAGTGAGTAAAGGTGATCCAAAAATCCCCGATAATTCTTTGTTTCCATGCTACTAAAAAAAATCTCCGCTTCAGGTTTGATGTCACGCCAGTCATTGACAAAACGGTATTTCTCAAAGATCTCGTCCAAGGTCTTGCTGACAGTCTCCTGATTGAATGATTTATTCCCAATCTTTTTGTAGAAGTATGGAATAAAATCCGACTCCGTGGGTATAAAAATTTGGGAATGACTGCTCAGCATAAATCTGAGCAGCGTTGTCCCAGAACGATGGACGCCAACGATGAAAATTGGTGGTTTACTTTGGGTCAATGGTTGTCACTTCTGCCTTTAAATATATTTGTATATTTCACTGGAATATGAATGCGTCGGATTGACTCATATAGAAATTTGCGGATTGGATTATTCATATTCCTCAGAAAAATGGCTGGAGCTGAATTATCGGGAAAACCATTAATATCATGGTGTATATAGCGTAAAATTTTTAATGCCTGAATTTTGTTATGCTCAAGATAATCTGAATAATCACTCCCACTCCAGGAACGGTCATTTCCTAAATGAAATGTCAGGTGGTTCCTCTTGAGTTCGATAAACTTCTCAGAATATGCAATCAAATTGGATAATAAGACTAACCCCACCATTGGCACACCGATACAGACCTCCCCAAAACGAAAAAGGGATAACCTTTCTCTTCTGAACACGAAACAATCCCATCCACGATGCGGTTCGCCAATCTTTGTGTACATGATCGGGATCTCAGTTAGGTCACTGAATTCGTTCGAAATCGACCGTCGATTAATTACGATTCCATCAAATCCTTGTGTGATCATTGCATGTACAGCCTGATAGAAATACGGCTGCAAGTGGATGTCAACATTGGAAAAAACAATAAAATCAGCATCCGTCACCTGACATCCCAGGGTCAAAACATCTTGGATTAAAGGGTACTTTTTCCTGATTTTGAAGTCATTAATGTCCAGAATCGATCGAGTGATGTCTTGAGACCGAGAAAAGTATGGTGGAATGACCTTATGATCTTCTGGATATTGAACGCTGACAAAGTCGACCTCAACAAGGTGCTGAGAATATTCCTTGGCCGATTTCATNNTGCTCCCAGGATCTGCCTCTACTGGATTGATGATATGCGCAATTTTGGTCATTTCAAATACCTAAATGGCACTGACCTATCTCCTCAAAATATTTCTTTTGACCCAATGGATAATCTTCCGGTTCCACAATAATGCCATTTCAATATAAACGAAACGCCGCTTCATGTCCTCATCTGGATGCATGACTTCATTCCACTGGATCTCCACTCTCCCAGAGAGACCTGTTGTTTTATCAAGCTCCGAACGTAATTCCTCAGGGTTATACCCCAACTCCTCAATCAACGGATCACCGAGTGCATTTAGATACTCAATCCCATAATGTCTGGTTTGATTATTCTCACCCAGTGCTTTCCATTGATCCATCCGCTCTGGAGACGGTCTATTCAATTCTTCAATTGTCTTTTCGTCTCCCATACGACCAGATAGTTGGGGTTGATCGTCATAAAAAATCATATCCGGAACAAATTCAATTCCGATATAGTCACAGATATGCTGGAGAACTTCCTGTGGGTGTGTTACGAGATCTTCATACCTGAGCCAAAGCAAATTATTCCCGAAAAGCTGTTTTCCTACCACCAATCTCTGCGGTGCTGTGACAAGATCATCATAATATCGATTGAGCAGAAGCCAATTGCCTTCGACCCGCGTGTTGAGGACCGAATTTAATACCCCTAATGGATTTCTTACAAGGATTAAAAAACTGGCATCAGGAAATGCTTTCGCCAATTCTGGGAGAATAAAATAATAACGTGGAGTTTTGTCCAGGAAATAAGTTTTCCCTGCTTGTTTACATGCAAGCTGATAAAACTCCTCAACCAAATTTCCCGCTTTTTTAAAATAAAGATCTTGTTCGGCACCGATCGATTGTAAAAAGTCGAGCATTGCTGTTCGGGCAAGTACATGGTTATATTCTGTTGATATGCCACTATCTTTTAATGCATAGAACGGGTGCAGCAACATCCAAGGTTCGGATGTCGTATGAATTTCAGGATGCTTTGAAAGCATTCTCTGCAGCAATGTTGAACCCGAACGTGGCTGAGAAATCAAAAATATGATGTTCGAAAGATGGGAGTCAGTCAATTACATACCCCATTTGTGGTAAGAATTCTGATAATTTATCATTAGCGATTTTTATTTGTTCATCATCCAATTCAGCTTTATATCGACCGGAAATTCCCCGATTGAAATGTAAGTTTACTGACTTGTTTGTATCTAAATTATCCTTTGTATATTTTTCAATTACGGATTGAATTTCATCCTCGTTTACACTGAGGTGTAAAAAATCGACACATTTTTTCATTTCTAACCATGTGTTTTCGGATAAATCTTCGTATTTGACGAGCAGTGTTCCAGGGAATTTTGCCCATTGCTCCCATACTATTGACCAATCATACGCAGCGTTGATCGCATCCGGTAAAGTATTCAATCTGGCGAATGAGTGACTCAGATTTTCATTTCGCAGCATTATCCCATGTTCATATGCAGAGATAGCTGCATCTCGAGGATCCCGATAGACGTATATTGATTTCGCTAGATTTAAGTCAGTCAGGAGCCTGAGAGAAAATGTTGGTTTGCTGTGTGTTTTTACAACAAAAGTTTTTCCTTCGATCAATGGTTTGAGCAGGAACATGAATTTGATCATCAGCAGTCGTCCAATATTGCAGTTTTGGTAACGCAGCATCCAATTTAATTTCAAGGAGTCACGAATTTCCCTGACATCCGAATATCCTGCGTGGATGATCATGTCATTCAGCATATTAAAAAACCAACCTGTTCCAGCTTTTTGCATCCCCGCAGAAATTACGATCATTTGTGTCTGGCTCCTGAGGAGCGCCCTAAATATAAATTATATATATGTTTTGGATTTGATAAAACAGCAGATAAATATTTCCCAAAAGCCAGCAGATATTTTCTATCTGCCCATTCTGCCCGCATTTTCATACGTTTCAACCGGTAAAACCACACACTTTGAATTATCTCTTGCTCTTTTGCACCAAGCTGACTGCTCAATTCTTTGACTTTCTCAAATACATCCTGCAGATATTTTAACCTTTCAGAAATATCGATTGATTTTGAATCTCCTCTTTCATGGACTCTATACTCAGCCAATGGCTCCGGCACGTAAGCAAATCTGGTTCTAGCTGCTAACTGCAGTGACAGAATGTATCCATCATGTTTTGGGTAATTGGGATCAAACATTCCCAGCTCATGAAATAATCTTACGGGCGCAATCATAGATCTCATGATCCCCATCTTTCCGAGACATAAATCGTAAAGTATTCTCCCAGAAGGCTGGACTTCATAATCCCTCAGTCCAATTCTTTCTCCGAGGGAATTGATCATATGGACATTACTGTACACACATTCGATGTTCGAAGATTTGTTCAATTGACCACTGAGTACAGCAATAAAATCGGGTAAGTATCGGTCGTCCCCATCTAGTATAGAGACATATTCACCGGTGGCTATGCGCAACCCTGAATTCCGATTTCTGGAAATTCCAATATTCTCCTCGTTCAAAACAATCTTTATCCATCCAGGGTTTTCTTCCTGAAGATCCATCAGGTATTCTCTCGATCCGTCAGTAGAACAGTCATCAGCAACGATGATTTCGTGTGGAGGTGTGCTTTGAGTCATCGCACTACCAACTGCCTCTTTTAAAAAATCGAGCTGATTATAGGATGTAATTACAATGCTGACGGTTAGGTGAGTCATGACAGATTGACTATTCTGGTTTCTCAATAACGGGTTTCTTTTGAAATCAAATCTTCCAATTATGTATCATTATGTATTGATTGATAAATTATCGGAGAATTATCATCAAAAATCGATCAAGCCTTCACAGTTATCAGATTTGCTGTTCGACGTCCGATAATATCTCTTCCACATCTCTTTGGGAATAATATCGCCAATACAATCCATCCGACCTTAACAGCCGCTGACCTAGCTTTTTCATCAGTTCTAAGTTGTAGAGCTCATTGATATTCTTATTTATCAAATCTTCATTAAGATCGATTGCCCTAGAATTTATTGCACTCAAACACGTACCCCTAGTTGCAATAATTTTTTCATACTTGATCACATTACTCTCTGGCAGGGATTTACAGATTTTCTCATAAAACCAGTTTAATAAGAAAAATTGACGGTCAATGGCATCAGGAAGTAGATCAAGAGACTTCAGTAACTTATCATCAAATTTCTGCGCAACAGGTGATCGGCCTTTACCAACAGCATAGCTAACAGTGTTCCACGATGCCAAGGTTGACAATGGATTTCGGATGATTGCAAAGATTGGAAATTTTTGCTTCAAAGTTTCAAGTATTGCGACAAATGCAGCAGGATGTTTGATTGCTAACATAAAATCTTTAGTCAAGTTTTTATCNNGATATTCTGTCTTTTTCTCTTTGGATAAAGCTTAGATTTTATGTTATTACCGACAGGCAAAATTCTAAGCCAAATTGGATTGGCGAAATCACTCCCGGTTGGATTATCAGGAACTTTTCCATTTACATTCTTTGTAAATGCAGTTCGATTAGATATAAGTGAAGCCCGTGATGTTTTAAAGAATTCATCAATCGCATTTACAGCTATCGAATGATTGTATGGATTTGCATATTGGTTAATTAACATTGGTTCGTGGAGAGCGATAGTATTCGGTAATTTATTCAGTAAAAAGCATGTTAATGTAGTTCCGGAACGCGGAATTCCAGTAATAATAACGTCATTTGCCATATCTCACCATAAATCAAGTTTATCAAAAATTTGTTTTAGTTGTTTCCTCTCATTATCGAGAGAGTGTTTCTCGGCTATATTCCAAGCGTTTCTTATTATTTTATCCTTATCCATATCGGTTAAATTTATTGCTTTATTGATTTCCAATAAAATGTTTCTTACTTCATAATCTGGTGTAAAACATGTCTCGCCATCAATACAAAAACCCCGATTTCCAATGCAATCTGGACACAATACCAACGTCGCTTTCATCATACCTTCTAAAGCTGGAAGATAAAAGCCTTCTGTTGGTCTTGGCAAAAACACTGACATCTTTGAGTTTTCTAGTAAATCAAGAAATTGATCTCTCGGTATAGGTGATAATATATTCCGAATGATCAGATTTCTACGCAAATATTTACTCCGTAATAAGAACTCCAGAAATCTAGCTAATCTCCTTCTTTTTACGCCGACAATCAAAATGTCAATTGACCTTTCGTTTTGATCTCTCATTTCTGAACGATCGAGCTCGATCCCATTAGGTATAGAGTAAATTGGACCATTGACTTTACCAGTTGCTCTCAAAGCGATTTCCACCTGCTCACTAACGCAAATACGCAAGGCTTTTTGGTTAAGAAATTGAAATCTTGGATCCACCGGATCTGCATGGCGGACATGCTGGATTAAATTGATGATCTGGAACTTATCCAATTGTAAATCTTGATCTAACCAGTATTTCCAATCCATACCATCCAGGAATAAATAATCACCCTCTTCGAGCTGAGACAAAGAACTGGTTTTATCTTTATAACCTAACCAGGGGTTTGTTGAGTCCCAAATTGTATCCTCTGAGAAAATAATCTTTGATTGAAATTCGGAAAATGAATTTACATGATTGAAATAATGCCATACTTTGAGGTGTCCACCTGTGAATCCTCTATAATCCCGATAAAAAAAGACTTGCTTCACCCAGCATTCCTGTGGTTTTTCAACTTTCTACGAAACTGAGAGACTTTTCGTCTCAGCGTTAAAAACCAAACACTGTCTATACGATCCTTTAATTTTTGGAGTAATGTAATTGGATTTATAATTTCGATTTGAACCAATAATGAAACGATGAGTCCAGCAAAACTATCATTGACCAGTTGATACTTATGATTCTCCAGGTATTGATACACAGTATGGCATTCGCGTGGAACTGGCGTATCTTTATCTAAGGGATAATTATCCAGATCGGATGAAATGAATTTCCTTAACGAGGCCATATCTGGTTTGAGCCCAAATTCTACCGCTGCTCCAGCCACATTACTGACATAATTTGATTTTTTCGATAAATTGAATTCGATCAGTGGGAAATCATAGATTTTATGAAGTTCAATCAATATCTGATTATAGGTATTCCAAAGGCTTAAAGATTTTTCAAGGGGGAATCCGTCTCTGTGCCCCAAAGACCTAGCGACTGCTACAGGATGCCGATAGGTGCCGATTAAACCCGGATTTTTAACTTCTACCAGCCAGTCACTGATGAGAAAGAGTGTCCTTGGGTCTTTTATACCACCAGGATGGTCAGCATCTTCGAGTTCAGATAAAGTTTTCTTAATAAAACCGTGATCACCGTCTGCGATTTCGATTTTNNGAAAAAAAGTGTCCTTGGGTCTTTTATACCACCAGGATGGTCAGCATCTGCCAATTCAGATATAGTTTTTTTAATAAAGTCGTGATCATCGTTAGCAATTACGATTTTCTCAGGGATATTATAACAGGTTCCATTATTCATTTCTAAAATACGGTCATGCCAGCGATTGACCTTCTTCAGTTCAAACATACCGCGCACATTATTTTTGTGGGACCGGTTTACATCACCAAAAAATACGCCACATCTTTCCAGGCTTCCCGCCAGGCAGCTTGTCCCACTTCTATGCATCCCCATCACAAAAATGATATCCACACTCTTCAGGTCAACACCCTGCAGCCAATCAAAGAATTCGATCGGATATTTAAACAAAATTTCCGACGTCTTTTTACGAATGTCTTGATTGGTGCGGTTGACAGACATTTTCCTGGGTGCATTCCAGAATAATGCATTTTTTCGTGAGCCTGCGCCATGATGATAAATAAGATTCCCGTAAATACCATTCATTAGATAGTGAAACTGATGATGATTACTTCTTCTCAGCTTATACACTTGACGTTCTGGGTCATTTAGTCTTGATGTGAAATTTGAAAGCGTATCCGATACCACCTCGGGTTGAGTAGCTACATCGTCGAAGCGCAAATCATTTGTCTCAATAAACTCAATCGTTGTACACAAACAGCTTGCATGAATATAAGCATGGATTGCTGGTTCCTCCTCATCACGCCAGATCCCAGCCACTTTATATCCTCGATCAAGGGCGTTTACTAATTCAGTCAACCAACCATCCTGAACTGGAAATGCATCGCTATCCAAGGTTACGATAATTTCTGCTTCATCTTCCCGTGCGTGCTCATATAAACGCTGAAGTGGTACTGCATGAATATGGTCTAATTCTTCGTCTGGTTCGGCTTGGAACAATTTGACATTTCGAAACTGCAATATAAATTCACCAACCCATTGATCATCAATATTGTTGTTCCAGACATAAATCTGGTAATCATCCCGAAGTGTATGCTTCTTTACCTGATTTAAACACATCTCAAGCCAATGACCTTGGTCGGGATCACATCCACCATTGACGATCAGGATTGCAATACGGTTTTTACACATAAAGATCAGTTGGAAATCCTTCGAATAAAAATACTTTTCATGTCTTTTCCTGTCATAGTTTTGAAAATAAAATTCAACATGAAGAGAATTTCCTCGCGTTCAAATACAAACAAAAGTCCCAAATATACAGGTACTGAGACCAGTGTCTTGGCAGCGGCGGTACGCCATGGAGATCCAAGGATACCAGGAATTTCAATTGCTAGACGACCAAACAGAACCGATAATACCACTGCCAGGGTTGGAATCAGGAACATCCGAATTACTGAAAACTGCACGTATCTCCGTGCCTGTGCCAGTAAAATGATCACTCCAACTAGAAGCATGATATCTACAGCGACGGCGACACCTGTTATACCAAAGGGAAGTCCCAGAGTGAAAAGCCCAATTATCATCACTACCAATTGAACAGCACGGACAAAAGCCAGACGTCCCGGAACCCCAACTGCCACAAATAAATCTCCCATTGTTGTCTTTATTGGATTCAAAATGGTAAAAATCAGCATCAACCGAAATGCATCCAGCATCGGGATCCATTTGACCCCGAGAAAGATCCGTATGAATTCAGGTGCGATTAAGACCAGCCATCCCCCGATTAGAAAACTTATCCTCATCAAAAAAGAATTCGTTCGGAAGAATGCTTTCGACAATTTCTTTCTGTCGCCTTTTACTTCTGCGTAGGTACCCAAAATAACCGAAGAAATAGGATTACCTAACAACTGACCGGGATAATCAGCAAACGTATATGCCCGCGAATAAAATCCCAGCGGTGTATCCCCGAGAAAAGTTCCAGTCCAAAAATCGTCAAGTTTGTCTAAGGCTCGCAGCAAAAACACAGCAATGACATTACGACCGCCGAAGGAAACAAAATACTTCATGGCGTTTCGATTCCAGGTCAACCTCGGTACCCAGACTGGATTGATCAGGTATAAGCCAATAACATAAACCAATAAGGCTACGATATCTGTGGCGAGCAGTGCCCATAAATCCACACCNNTCATGGTAGTGAGCTGTTCACCTTGGAAAAGTATTAATGACACGAGCAATATGATCATCCCCCACAGGGTTGTCGTTATTAATTTTAATGTGAAATGGACAGATGCCGCTTCGTTTTCGTTATCGGTCTCAAGTGAACGGTGAACCAGGGCACTGCCCATCCCAAATCCTGCTAGTACAACCGTCAAATTAATGATCGAATTTGCATACGCATAAATTCCAAAGGTGCTAACAGGTAACTCCCTAGCAAGTATGATCGGCCGTATAAATAAGAAACCTAATCTCACCGCGCTGGATAGCATATTCCAGCTCGCGGACCTAAAAACTCGCTGGGTGAGACTCATGGCTTAAGTGTCCTTGTTAGCAGCATTAACATGTGTTATGGTACCGCAATGAAAACTGAGAACCAAACGATCAAATCCAGGCTCGTAAGCTATAATTATATTCGAATCTGATATAAAATCCGTGATTTCGTATCAATAACATCAATCAATCGCTCATTGAGATCTTTCTATGACAACCACCCGAATTACAAAATATGTAGATGGCATTATGGAAGCAGCCTGGTTGGCTGCGATTATATTTGCCCCACTCTTTTTTAATAAATATTCCAGCAGGATCTTCGAGCCCGATAAAGCTACCCTGGTCCGTAGTTTAGCATTGCTGATTGTTGCATTGTGGGTAATAAAATTGATCGATATTGGAATGGGGAACATAAGAGAAAATCCCAAATCCTGGCTTAAAGACCTGACCAAAATTCCTCTTGTCCTGCCATCCATCATCGTGATTTTTGTCTACCTTCTCTCGACGGTTCTTTCTGTTTCACCCCGAATAAGCTTTTGGGGTTCATACCAGAGGCTCCAGGGATTTTATACTACCGTCTCATACGTGGCGATCTTCGCGGCAATCGCTGCCAATTTAAGGAAACCGGCGCAGGTCCGACGGATCATTACCACAGCTATCATCGCCAGTTTACCGGTCAGTCTTTACGGGGTTTTACAGCACTATGGTATCGATCCAATACCCTGGGGAGGCAACGTCACCAAACGGATCGCCTCCAACATGGGTAATTCAATTTTTGTCGCTGCTTTCCTGATCATGGTTGTGCCGCTGACTGCTGGCAGAATTGTTGAGTCA
>JABAOG010004776.1_pt1 | contig 17640 bp, 16 predicted proteins | sample 7062131 | NCBI WGS metagenome assembly JABAOG01 (sample SAMN14538629, study PRJNA623070) | marine sediment metagenome | biome: marine biome [ENVO:00000428]; feature: marine pelagic biome [ENVO:01000023]; material: deep marine sediment [ENVO:00002113] | place: India: Arabian Sea | collected...
CAGAGCTCGTACATGCGCATCGCCTTCGGGTGGTCCGGGCGCATCTGCTGCACCGCCGGGTGCATCTTGTAGGCGCGCGCGCCGCGCTCCACGGCCTTGCGCAGCGCCTTCTCCGCGCTCGGCGCCATGGGGTGGATGGCCGCCGCGGGGAGCAACATGTCGTCGTTCCCCGCGACCGTCAGGTAGCCCTCGGTGTTCGTCGCGCTGTGCGGCAGGTCGATGGCCAGGATCACCGAGCGGGTGATCCCCAGGTCGCTCATCGACTTCCGCAACGCCGGCCCGGTGTGCGTCGCCCGCATGCCGCCCTTGGTGAGCGAGCCGATCGAGAGATCGGTGCGCATCGCCTTCATCGACGGGTCGTCGAAGTGGGTGTTCATGTACTCCTCGAGCTCGAGCGGCGTCTCCGGGTCGAGGTAGAGCTCGGCCACCGCTTCCGCCTCCAGATCCACCTGCCCGGTGGGCACGTAGGTCAGCGCGAGGTGCGTGTGGATGTCGAGGATCGGCCCCACCGCTTCGGCGAGGTGGTACGCCCCGCTCTCGTCGCGGGACACGTACTTGGATTCACTGAGTCGAACGGGCACGGGCCGAGGGTACGGGATGGAGCCGACGCCTTGGGACGAATCTCGTTCACGAGCTCAAACGTCCCGCACCCACGTCTCGAAGTCGTGGCGGATGGCCGCCCAGGTTTCGCCGTCGAGCCCTCGAGGAAGAGGAGAGGCGTCCGCGTCTCCGAAGTACGCCAGGCTCCGAAGCACGTGGCCGGGATCTCCGCGGGGATAGCGCTTCGAGTGCTCGGCCCTCATCCGGCAGAGCCCCGCCAGCGTCGCGAGCGTTTCCCGCTGAGCGTCGATGGTCATCGGTTCCAGGGCGGGCGCGCCCCGCCCACAGCCTGCTCGCGTGGCAAGCCCACGATGAGGCGCCAGTACGCCCGATCGCGAGGGGCGATGCGATCACCGCGTCGCTGGAGGTAGTCTGCGAGCTGTCCGACGGAGTAGGTCGCCCGCAGCCAGCGCATCGCCTCGAGCGTGCCGCGGCTCATCACCCGCTCCACACGTAGTCCGCATGGCTGTCGAGATCGACAGCCTCTGGGTCCACGTCCCAGAAGAGACGCTCTACGCTCGCTGGCCACGATCGGCTCACGATTCAGGATATCCCGAGCCACGGGCCTCGGTCACAGAGGGCCCTCTCGAGACGCCCAGACCCCGGCCAGCGCGTTGCGCAGCTGGATTGCGCGGTGCCCGCCCGGAGGCGGGTGAGGCATGATGCGGGTATGGACCGATGGAGCGTGCTGCTCGTGCTGCTGCTCGGGTGCGGTGACGACGCCCCGAGTGGGGAACCCGCGGCGCCCATAGCCCGGAGCGAATCGCCGGCGCTGGGTCCCCAGACTCCCGACACGGAGGCCCCCGAAGAGGACGGTGAGGGCCAGCCCACCGGCGTCGCCGAGGAAGAGGATGGCGAGAGCCCGGAAGACGAAACGCGGCCCGAGATCGCTGGGTGCGCGAGTCACGGGACGCCCGAGGAGCTGAGCGCCACGCCTCGCGAGGATGCGGAGGCGGAGCTGCTCGCCCTCGAGCTCTCGGACGGGCTGGTCGCGGACCAGGCGATCTACGACCGGGTGCTTCGCGACCTGGCGCGGATCCGATCCACCCACGAGGATGTCGCCTCGGTCACCCGCCCGGGCGACCGGCGCGGGAGCGGGAGGAACCTGTTGGTCTCCGCCGAAGAGCGCATCGCGCGCCGCATCCGGGCCGGGCGATTCGGATCCGACTGGCGCTGCCTGAACGAGCACTATGAGCTCGAGCGAAGCCGGGTGATGATGATCGGCGACAGCGGCTTCATCTCGCTGACCTTCGCGGGGCGCTACGACCTCGGACGAGTGGCCGAAGACTACCGGGCTCTTCCCGGCGTCGAGAGCGCGGGACCGGACATGGCCCTCGACGGTCCGGACATCTGCATCGGCGAGGACGGGGATAGCTACCAGTACGTCTTCGACGACGCCTCCGGCGACTGCATGTCCGGGTGCATCGACCACGTCTACACCTACTTCCGCGTCTCCCCCGACGGCAGCATCCGGCGGGTCGGCTCCTGGGAGCGAGGCAGCAGGCGGCGACGGCCCGACTGGGTCGAGCTCTGCGACTGAGCGCCGGACTCGGCGACTCGGCGCGCAGGCTCAGCGAGGGCGCCGCGGCACGGTGTCGAGGAATTGCGTATGGGGCCCGGGCCCGTTTCATCCGACCATGTCGCAATGCACCATCGAGCTGGCCACCGCGGCGATGCCACTCTGCGTGAGGAGCACGACCGCCTTCGACGACGGGGATCGATCCGATGAGTGAGGGGCGCTTTCGGAGCATTCTGGAGCATGCGCCCGTGATGATCGGTGTCTATGGACCCGATGGGTCGGTGGAGCTCTGGAATCGCGAGAGCGAAAGGCAGCTGGGGTGGACCGCCGCGGAGCTGAAGGCGAAAGAGGAGCCGCTGGCGCTGCTCTTCCCCGACCCGGACCAACGCATGGAGAGCCAAGCAGCCTTCCGGCGGGCGGACGGCTCATTCAGCGAGCACGAGGTGCACACGAAACAGGGATCGCGACGTCTGCAGCGATGGGCGACCTTCCAGCTCCCGGACGGGTCCCGCATCACCATGGCGTACGACGTATCCGAGCATCGAGCTCTCGAAGCGGGTGAGCGTCGGCAGGAAACGCTCGAAGCGCTACAGGATCTGAGCACGGGCATCGCCCACCACTTCAACAACCTGCTGACCATCATCAGTTGTAGTGCCGCATTGGCGGAGCACTCGCTCGATGGCGCCGAGACCCCGCACGCGTTCCGCGAGTCGATGGAGGACATCCATGCGGCGTCCGATCGCGGCGCCGAGCTGCTCCGCGGGCTCCTGGCTTTCACTGGCCAGCATCAGTTGCGGCGACGGCCGATGGTTCTGGACGACACCATCGGCGAGCTGGTGCCCTCCCTTGGAAGGCTGCTTCCCGAAGCGGTCACGCTCGAGCTCTCGCTCGGCGCTGGGCGGACCACCGTGCTCGCGGACCCGCTCGCGCTACAGCAGCTCTTGCGACAGCTCGTGGAGAACGCTCTCGATGCGATCGGGGGCTCGGGAACCCTTCGGCTCACGACGTCGCGCACGGTCGGAGANNACGGTGAAGGACTCCGGTGTGGGCATGGCACCGCGGACCCTCGAGCGGGCCTTCGAACCCTTCTTCACCGAGAGCCACCCCACCCGAGCCGGCCTCGGCCTGGCGATGGCCCACGGACTCATCGCTCGACACGAGGGCACGATCACGCTCGAGTCGACCCTCGGAGAGGGGACCGAGGTCACCATCGAGCTGCCCGTTCACCAAGAGCGCGCGGTCACGGTCGAGCACTCCCCGACGCCGTAGCGCGGCACGGTCGGCGTTGGGCAGCTGGCAGCGCTCCCCCCGCCGGCCTCAGTCATCGCCATCCGATTCGTCACCCGCGACCGGTCGACGAAGGGCCAGCACCAGCTCACTCCGGGAGACGACGCCCAGCTTTCGGTAGATGCCCTCGAGCTGTTTGCTCACGGTGCGGGGACTGACGCCACGGGCCTCGGCGATCTCCGCGTTCGAGAGACCCTCGAAGACCCGGATGGCCACATCCGCTTCCGCATCCGTCAGAGAAGCGGGCGGCGCAGCCTCGGGAAGGGGGAGAGAGATCAGCGCCAGATCGTCGCCGATTCGCTCGACGGAGGCGCCGGGAGGCAACGGGATGGCCGGCTCCGAGTCAGGGGGCGGATCCTCGTCAATCAAAACTGCTGGACGACCATTTCATCAACCCGAGATCGTAACGCGATGATGCGCACTCGACGACTTCGAATCTCCCCGCATCGGTAGCTCGTGTCAACGCCGATGCCAACCGATGTCAGAGCCGGTCGACTGCGCCCCTGCCGATTGCTCAGCCGGATCCGGGGAAGAGGGGGCCGAGCAGACGCACGAGGTCCGTGCGGCGGCGCACCCCCAGCTTGCGCATGGCGCTGGCGAGGTGGGTCGCGACGGTGCTCGACGCGATGCCCAGGTGGTAGGCGATGAGCTTGTCCGCGTAGCCGCGGATCGCGAGGGCGACCACACGGGTCTCCATGTTGGTCAGTCCCCGGGGATCGCGCACCTGGTGGGGGTTCGCGTGGGCGAGGACGTAGCGGCGGCCGTCGGTGTCGAAGTGCTCGACGAGGGACCACGTGCCGTCGATGAGTCCCTTCCAGATGTCGAGGGCCTCGGCGCCGCGGCCCTTGGCGCGGCTGCGGGCGGTGCCCATCCGGCGAGCCCCTTCGCGCAACGCCTCCAGGCGCTCTTTGGCGCGGCCTTCGGCGTGCACGACGGTCCCGTCGGAATCGAGCACTGCCCCTCGAGGTGGCGCTTCCACCGCCAGTGGCGGTGCTGCGCCCAGCGAGCGGCGGAGGCGTAGTCCGGCCTGGATGTGGGCGTGAACCTGCGCATACATGGCCCGCTCCGCGGACCGCAGCGTTCGCCGGCTCAGGAGTGAACCCACGAAGGCCGTCGCACCGTGTCCGTCGACGTGGGTGCTGATCAGGGTGAACTGATCGACCGCCGAGGTACCCAGGTCGTGCATCCAGCGGGGCCCGATGGTTCTGCGCTCCGATGCGAAGAGCAGGGTCGAGGGCTCGCGGATACCAGTCCACAGAATCTTCTCGAAGAGCGCCGCGCGAGTGCGGACCAGGAAGCCGGCGCCGGGCTGCTGAGCCTTTCGAAGCACGTCGCCGATCTGGGTCTCCACCCTGGCGGCGAGCTCCTCGGACGCATCGGCGCTCTCGACGACGTCGCCGATGTGCAGCCCCCGGGCGGTGAAGTCGATGTGATAGGCGCAGAGCCCATTTTCGGCAGCGATCAGCCCCTGGATGCCTTCACAGCATGCCTGGAGCCAGGCTTCGTCGGTACAGTGCAGGTCGTAGGCGGCTTCCACCACGGAGATCACGTCCCGCTTTCGCGAACGCCGACTGGCCTCTTCGTCACCCATCGCTGCTCGGCCACCGAGGGGGCCCGAGCGGAACAGGATCGAATCCTCGAGCTCGCAGGTCAAACGGCGGTTGCTCGGCCGCCACACCACCGAACCAGCGGGCGTGTCGGCTCGGTCGGGGTCACCCCACCATCGTCGCTACTCGAAGGTCTGGGCGACGACGTCGCCGCGCGTGCGCTCGTGATCTTCTGCCGCCTTCACGCGGCGGCGGATGCCGACATCGAAGGAGAGCGCGAAGATCCCGCCGATGGCGAGCACACCGCAGGCCGCCTTGCCGAAGAAGAGGCCGAAGAGCGAGAGGATCGCGAGGGCGTAGATCACCACGTAGCTGGTGGAGAGCGGGTACTTCACGGTCTCGCCGCACTCTTCGCAGTCGAAGCGAAAGAAGCCGAGGAAGGTCTGCTTCAGCACCCGGTCCTGGCCGAGGTTGCAGCTGGTGCACACGACGCGCTTGGGCTTCTTCGCCATCAGTCCGACTGGGCGGGGAAGTAGGGGTTGGTGCGGCGCACCACCGAGAGCGGGGCGTGCTCGCCGCCGTAGGCGTGGCCGGGGTAGAGCTCCATGGCGTCGGGGAGCTTGGCGAGGCGCTGGGTGAGGGTGCGGCGCATCTCTTCGGGGTCGCCGCCGGGGAGATCGACCCGGCCGCAGCCCTGCAGGAAGAGGGTGTCGCCGGCGACGAGGTTCTCCTTCACCCGGAAGCAGCTCGAGCCGGGGGTGTGACCCGGGGTGTGGAGCAGCTCGATCTCGACGGCGCCGACCTGGATCTTGTCGTTGGCCGAGTGGCGCACGAAGTCGCTCTCGCTCAGGGCGGTGACTTTCTTGATGCCGTCGACCTCGAGCTCGTGCGCGTGCACCTTGCAGGGGTTCTGCGCCATCAGCTCGGCGAGCCCCTCGATGTCGATGCCGAAGATCGAGCCGCCGACGTGGTCGGGGTGGTAGTGGGTGGCGAGGGCTCCGACGATCGTCATGCCCTCCTCGCCCGCGCGCTCGACGATGCCGCCGATGTCCCAGGCGGGGTCGACGACCACGCACTCGCCGGCGTCGCGGTCGCCGACGAGGTAGACGAAGTTCTGCATCTGCGCGCCGGCGGGGTTCTGCTGACCGATGTCGCGACCGACGAGGAGCTGACGGATGGTGAGGCTGCCCATGCCGCCGGTCTAATGCCTGCAACGGTCACCGTCGAGGAGCGGCGACGGCAGGACCACGCACTCAGGGGACGAGCGTGCCCTTGGAGATGTAGTCGAAGCTGGTGCTGCAGGGGATGTCAACGCAGTGCGGGCGCCGACCCACCAGTTGCCGACGACGGCCTCGGTGTAGAGGAACGCTCGCTCGCCGTCGTCGTCGAGGACCGCGCCCCCACGCGCAACTGGAGACGGTCGGAGAAATCGTGCGACGGAACGCCCGGGGGCGCGTCCTCGAAACGGACCCGTGTGTGAAGCGCCCCCAACCCCGAGTCGAGCGAAAGGGCGCCCCGGTGCGCCCGGTGCCCGACCCACTCGCCTCGAGCTGGCGATCTCAATCCTCTTCGAGAAAGCTCGAGAGGGTCACGTCGAGCTGCGTCGACACCTTCCCCATCAGGGAGGCGAAGGACGCGGAACCGAGCTGCAGCTCCCTCATCATCCGCTTCTTGGTCGCGGAGAAGACGGCCTCGCGCGCATCGGAGACCCAGCGGGCGACCGTCGCCCGATGGACACCGTACATCTTGCCGATGGTCGCGCTGCCGACCCCTTCGACGAGGTAGAGCCTCAGAACCGTGCGCTCCCGAGGCTCGAGCCCCGCGAGCGCTTCGCGGAAGGCCTCCCGGAAGGTCGGCTCGACCTGACGGCGAATCTGGTCGAGCTCGGGATCCAAGTCATCGAGTGGGAGCTGGAGCAAGCTGTCCCGATCGACCGGCTCCTCCTTGCTCTTCTTCCGCTTCCGGCTGAGCGCCGCTCGGGTGGCGACCACCTGGGCGAAAGAGGTGAGCGGTCCGCTACCCAGGTACGCAGTGAGCGCGGGCGGGCGGTCGCCAGTACTGACGAGGAGCTTCACCCGGACGGTGGCGGAGACCTCGTCGACGAAGGTGGGCGCTGCGTCGATGCGAGCAATCGCCTTGGCTACCGCAGGCATGACCTCGCGCTCGAAAACGGAAAGAGCCACCGGGTCCTCCGCCAGACACGCGAAGGCGAGGGCGAGATCGGGCACCCGGAGCTGCGCGAAGATCGCCGTGGGATCGTCGCCTTCGGGTACGCGGGCGCCCAGGAAGCGGACGAAGGCCGACGCATCGAGCGTGATCTCGGGCCAGGCATCGCGCGCGCTCTGGAGCACCCGCTCGAGGGCCTCCTCCAGCGCTGCGCGGTCGATCGAGTGAACCGTGGACCCAGCGAGCGGAGCGAGGAGCACGTCGACGAACGGAGTGGGGTCCGCAGGCACGAGCGGAACCTACCCCATATCGGAAGGCCGGTTCTAGCAGGCAGCCCAGCGCTAGCGCTCGAGCGGATCGCCGACGTCGGGCACGTAGTGGTCGGTCAGCTCGATGCGGGTCGCCGTGTCCACGTAGGCGACGTCGCGGGCGAGCCGCTCTACGTCGTAGTCCGGAACCTGAACGCAGGCGCCGACGGCCGCGTCGCGAACCGTCCCGGAGCTCATGTCGAGCTGCGCTCGGCGCGCGAGCTGCACCGCACACAGCGGCGTCTCGGCGATGAGAAAGCGCTCGAGCGTGACCACCGAATCGTCGTAGGCGCCGAGCCCGATGCCGCCGGGTTCGGCGGCGCAGTCGTCTTCGGCGCAGCCGCGGGGGAGCGTCCGCAGGAGCTGCAGATCGCCGAGGGTGGCGCGGGCTCGGCTGAAGATGAGGCCGACCTCGTGCTGGGTGTCGAAACGGGCGCGGCGGAGCGTCACCTCGGCGTCGGTCGCCTCGAGGCCTCGACCCCAATAGCCGTCGGACGCCGGCCTGCTCTCCCGTACGTCGAGGTCCACCGCATCGAGCCGAGCTCCCTCGGTGAGGACGATCGCGGCGTGGGTGGTCCGCTCGATGCGGGCTCGTTCGAGGCGTGCCTCGGCGTTGCGGACCAGGTAGAGGCCGACACCGGTCAGAGCCTCCGATCGCGAGTCGACGAGGGTCACGTCGCGACCGTCGATCCGCAGGTCACCAGGCTCGGTCGCGCTGGTGCCCACGGCCGCCAACGCGGCCGCCTGCGTGCGATGGAAGACCACCCGGTCGAGCACCAACGTGCCGAGGTCCTGAATCGCCGCGCCAAGACCCCAACCGGGCGTGGCCGGCGGAGCGGCGACCTCGTCGATGACCGTGTCCTCGAGGTGGAGCTGGCCCCGACCGACCATGTTGGCGGCCGTACCCTGGGCATCGGTGAGCCAAGCACGCCGGACGGTCAGCGCCGCCTCACCGATGCACGCCAGGGCGACCCCCATCTGCTCCCCCTCGGCGCGGACGTTGCGGACCACCAGGCCGTCGAAGGTGGCCGATGCTCCCCCGGCGACGCCGACCGCGATGCTCCGTGCCTCTTCCACGAGCACGTCCGTGGCGTCGAGGGTCACGGCAGGGCCATCGAGGGCGATTCCCGTCGCGCTGTCGGAGACCGGGAGCTGGGCCCGCGCCACGAGTCGGCGGGCGGTGACGTCCGAGGCACCGGTGACGGTGACGCCGAAGAGTCGATTGGCCTCCACGACCACGTCCTCGAGACTCACGGCCGCGCCCTGGATCGCCACACCGAAGCCAGCGTCACCGGCCGAGTCGGGTCGAGTTCCGGTCACGAGCACCTCCACGGCGGTCAGCGAGCCGCCGGCGGCCAGGACGCCGTACGAGGTAGCCGAGTCGATCACGACCCCCTCCAGCGAAAGGGAGCCATCGTCCACGACCACTCCAGCGCCGTCCACGGAGGCCACGGAGAGGTCGACGAGCCTCGCGTCCGCGACGGACGAGTGAACCGTCTGGCGGGCCAAGGAAGCCAGTGGCGACTGCTCGAGGATCGTCTCGGCGGCGCAAGCGCCGCGGAGGGTCACCCCAGCGCGCATCGTGACCCGCTCCGGGTATCGGCCCTTGGCGAGCGCGACGACGGTGCCGGGGGCGGCGGCAGCGACCGCGGCGCGGATGGTGCCGAAGGGCGCCGCTCGCGTTCCGTCGCCCATTCCACCCGGCGCGACGTAGACGACGCCCTCGCCCGGCAGATCGTCGGCGAAGTCACCCGCTGGACACGCGTGGCCCACGGCGGTGCACCCGGAGTCACCGTGGAAGCGCGTCTGACCGAAGGGACACGTAGCGGTCTCGCCCGGGTCGCAAACGCTCACGCCGCCGATGGTTCGGGCGGTCCAGCCACCGGGGCAGGCGCCCAGCTCGGGGAGCGCGGGGGCCATGGGCTCGGCCGGGCCACCAGGGCCGGCGTCGCCGAGCGTCATGTCGGGCGAGCCATCCATGGGGACGTCGTCACCACAAGCGGCGACGAGGAGGCACGCGAGACACGCCAAGAGCCGATGGGTCACGAGGACTCCAGGAGCGCCGCATGAGCCGGGACGTCTTCGAGGTAGCGGGCCTGCCAATGGCGGTCACCGATGCGCGACGCGCCGGTCTCGACGAGCGCCCGGCCACGCGCTCGGGCGGCAGCTGCGTCCGCCGGCTCACCGATCGCGTCGAGGGCGAGGCCGAGCACGTGGAAGAGCTGGCCCGCTCCTTCCTCGATCCCACCGAGCTCGTCGTGGAGAGCGAGGGCCCGGCGAGCCTGATCGCTGGCCACTTCCCCCTCACCGGTGGCTACCGCGATCTCCGCGGTGGCCACCCGCGCGAGCGCTTCCACGCTCTTGAACCCGCGCCGCTCAGCCTCCACCACCGCGGCTTCCGCCAATCCCCTCGCCTCCGCGAAGCGCTCCCCAGCGAGCGCGACCCGCGAACGGTAGACCCGCTCGGCGAGCGCGAGGCGGGCGGAGTCGACCTCGGCTGCGATCCGTGCGGCCTCGTCCAGCGCCGACTCCGCCTCGGGGAGGTCCCCCTCCCCGAGATGCGCGTAACCCAGGTTCACCCACGCGTAGCCTTCCATCACGCGACTGGCCCCGACCCGGCGGCAATCGTCGAGAGCCGCCCGAAGCGCGGGGATGGCCTCGTCATACGCGCCCACGCGATTGTAGAAGTCGGCGAGGTTCACCGACGCTTCCGCGGCGCGCCGCAGGTCGCCGAGCTCGCGGTAGAGCTCGACCGCGGCCCAATAGGCGTTGCGCGAATCACCGATGTCCCCGCTGACGGCCGCCAGCTGACCACGCCAGATGGCCGCTTCGGCGCGGAGCTCGGGAGCGCGAGTGAGCACGAGGCGCTCGACGCGGCGGAGCTCCTCGCCGGCGCGCGCCGTCTCGCCGGCGTAGGTCAGCGCGACCGCGCGCTTGCCGAGCGCCCGGGCCAGGACCTGCGGGTCGCCGGCGGCCTCGGCCTCGTCGACGGCTCGGTCCAGGAGGGGAAGTGCCTCATCGCTCCGCCCGAGCCGTTGGAGGCTCACCGCGCGCTCGGTGGCGAGAGCCGCGCGGTCGGCGCCCTCCGTGAGCTTCTCGGCGGCCTCGAGCACCTCGATCTGATCGGTGAAGCGCCCCCGCATGCCGAGAGCCTCCGCGTAGGCCTTTCGGATCGCCAGCTCGCCGTCGGCGCGAAGCGCGAGAGCCCTGCCAGCCGAGGCCAGCACGCGAGAGACGTCGCCGGCCGCGTGCGCGCGAGCGACCGCTCGAGCGTAATGGAAGGCGGCCTCGGCGGGACGGCCCCCTCGCTCGAAGTGTTCGGCGACGCGCTCGGGCTCGACGCGTCCGTCGAGGAGCAGCGCGGCGCGGCGGTGCAGCTCCTCGCTGGCGACCGGATCGAGCATGCGGCTGGCGACCTTGGCCAGCAGCGGCGACACCACCCGGAACGAAGGCCGCGTGCCACCGACCCGCTCCAGCAACCCCTTGTCGGTGAGCTCGTCGAGGTCTTGCCCATCCAGCTCTTCGATGCCGAGGGCGCGCAGCTCGTCGGCCGTGAAGGGCGCCCCCAGGACGGACGCGCGCTTCAGTACTTCGCGGAGGGTCGGCGCGAGCTCCTCGAGGCGCGCCTGCAGGAGCCCCTCGATGTCCGGCGGGAGCGGCAGGTCCACCTCGGTGGTGTGATGGTCGCGGAGGGCGAGGCCCGTCTGCTCGACGAAGAGCGGGTTGCCGCGGGTCTGGCCGTGGACCCGATCGCTCAGCTCCCGCGCGCGCGACTCGCCGACGAGCTCGGTGAGCAACCGCTGGGTCTCGTGGCGCCGCAGGGGGCGCGGCCGGAGGACGGTGCCGTGCGATGCCGGCCAGCGGGCGTCGTCCGGTACCTCGCGGTACGCGAACGCCAGCACGAGCGGCGATCGTGCCCGGCGGCAGAGCTCCTCGAGCACCGCGAGCGACGCGCCATCGGCGAAGCGACCATCGTCGACGAGGAGCAGCGTCGGCCCCTCCGCCACCAACGCTTCGAGGGCGCCGAGGGCCTCGAGCCGCCGCCGATCGGCGCTGAGGCGCGTGTCGCCGACCTCCTCGGTCTCCAGAGCGGGCAAACCGATGAGCCGCTGCACCAGCGTGAAGTCCCCGCCGTGGGCATCACACGTCGCGGAACGCACCTGCCAGGCCGGCCGCGCGGAGACGCCGAGCGCCTCGAGGAGGCGACTCTTCCCGATGCCCAGCGGACCGCCAACGAGGACGACCTCTGCGTGCTGGTCGGCCAGACTGGCGTCCAGGACTTCCTCGAGGGTGACGAGCTCCACTCGGCGCCCCTGGAGCGCGAGCCGTGTCGGGGCCACGGCGCTCTCCACCAGATGGAGGCGCCCCTGGGCCTCGACGACCGAGAGCCCCTCCATTCGAGCGTGGGCGAGGGAGCGGGTGATGAAGACGCCGTCGCTGCAGTCCTGGGTCGCCGCGCTCAGATCATCAGCGAGCTCGAGGGATCCGTCGACCAACACACCGGAGCCGAGCCAGACCGTGCTCGATCGTTTCGCCAGCGTGAAGGCCAGCTTGCCGGCCCGAGCCACCAGATCCGAGGTCCAGGATCCTTCGCCCAGGGCGGCGAGGAAGAGCTCGCCCTCGGCGGGCAGGGCCACGGCGCCCGCCTCTTCGAGGCGAGCGGCGGCCCAGTCGCCATCGGTCAGGCCGCGCACCGCGACGACCAGCACGGTGCGCCGCTCGCTCCGACCCATCGGCCGCACCGAGGTCCGCCGGGTCGACGCGGCCATCGAGCGCAGCGCATCCCGGAGCTCGTCCATCGTCCGCGGGCGGCGATCGGGGGCAACCTGCAGGCATCGGACGATGAGAGCATCGAGAGCCTCGGGAACGTCGGGCCGAATGGCTCGCGGGCACGGCGGGGCGCTGGAGAGTGCGTGCATGACCAACCCCGCGAGGCTCGCGGCCGGCCGGGTGACCTGCCCGGTCAGCGCGCGATAGAGGATCGCCGCGACGGCATAGACGTCGCTCCGGGCGTCCGCGCTCGTCGCGTCCTGCAGCTGCTCCGGAGCCATGTACATGGGCGTGCCGAGGAGCATGCCGCCTTCGGTCGTGGGCCCCATCTGCAGCTCGCCGCGGACCTTGCTGATGCCAAAGTCGACGATTTTCAGCTCGCCCTCTCGCGTCAAGAAGATGTTCGCCGGCTTGAGGTCCCGATGGATGACCCCGGCCGCATGGGCTGTGGCGAGGGCATCCGCCATGTCGATACCCATCTGCAGGGTACGAACGATCGGCAGCGGCGCGTGGCGCGCGAGCTCGGTCTCGAGATCGTGGCCATCGAGGAGCTCGAGGACCAGGAAGGGCTCGCCAGCCTCGCCGCGACCGACGTCGAACGCTCGGACGATCCCCGGGTGGCCGATGGCGCCGGCGATGCGCGCCTCGTTCCGGAAGCGCTGGAGCGCGGCGGTGCGGGTGGCGAGATGGGGGTGCAGGATCTTCAGCGCGAAACGTCGCTGGATGACCGTGTGCACGACTTCGTACACTGCGCCCATGCCGCCGCTGCCGAGGAGGCGTTCGACCCGGTAGCGGCCACCGATGATCGAGCCGACCCGCGCATCCGGCTCGCCGCGGAGCAGATGATGGGTCAGGGTCGGCGCGTCGCCCGGCTGCGCGGTGAGGTCATCGGCCGCTCTGGCGAGCTCACCGAGCAGACGGCGGCAGTGGGCGCACTCGTCGAGCTTGGCCTCGAGGGCCTGTCGCCGTGCGGTCTCCAGCTCTCCCGCGACGAACGCCCGCAGCTCGGCCTCTTGCGCGCATTCCATCGGACGACCGTTAAGCTATCAGAAGGGTAGAACGATGAGCATTTGGAACCGCCCCCCCCGCCTCGCGCCGGTCGCGCTGGGGCTCCTGACGAGCCTGACGCTCGTGGCCTGCCAGAACGACGATTGCGATCTGGCAACCGTCCAAGGGCGTCTCGACGACGCCAACGCTGGCGAGACGGTGACCGTCGCCGGCTCCTGCCGGCTCGAGGGCTCGCTGGTCGTCCCCGCGGGCGTCACCCTCGCGGGCGAGACCGGCACCGAGCTCGCGGTGACCGAGCCTACGGCCATCGGCGTCGAGCTCGGCTCCGGTGCGAGCGTCGAGCGTTTGCGCATCGAAGCCCACGGCCGAGCCGCGGTGGTCGCGCGTGGGGATGCGTCGTTCGATGCGGTGGAGGTCGACCTGCGCCACGGCCTCGGACTCTATCTGGTCGACGGATCGGTCGACGTGAGCGACGTGACACTCACCGGTCCGGTGACCGCGGCGAACGCCGCCGACCCGACGTGGGTGAGCGTGCTGGCGGAGCCGAACGCCGCGACCGGGTGCACGGTGGCGACCTGTGAGTGCGCTCCCGGGACGGTCGTCTCCGAGACCGAGATCTGTGACGAGCGCGGGGACGTGGTCACCTGGGCCCCGACCATCGGAATCTACACGCGCGGCGCCACCCTCTCGCTCACGGACGTGAGCGTCGCCGGCATCGCTCGCTACGGCGTCGTCGCCGACGACTCCAGCATCGTCTGGAGCCGCGGCGAGGTTCGCGACGTGGTCGGCGTGGGTCTGCTGCTGCGAGGCGGGAGCTCCGATCTCACCGAGGTCAGCGTGAGTGGGATCGTGAGTGGTCTCCGTGGGGTACCGAGCTACGGCTTGCTCACCGCCGGGGGCCACGACCAGACGACGAGCGCCCTGACCGTGCGCGACGGAGAGCGCTTCGGGCTGGTGAGCCTGGACGGTCGCGGCGCTCACGACGACCTCGACGTCTCCGGCAACGGCGACGTCGGCCTCTGGGTGAGCGCGAGCGACGCCTTCACGGTTATCGGCGAGAGCGCCATCGCGAGCAACGGGCTCGCCGGTGTGGTCGTCCTCGACTCGACCGGCGTGGTGCTCGACGGGCTGGCGGTCACGGACACCGCCAGCGTGACCCGCTCGGTCGGCACCTTCGGGATGCGGACCATCGGCGACGGAATCCAGCTCGTGGGCGCGAACGAGGCGCTCCTTCGTGACGTCGCGATCGCCGGGAACGCCCGGGTCGGACTGCTGGCCGATGTCGTGCCCGAGCTGACCTTCGAGAACGTCGAGGTCAGCGCCAGCGGCAGTGCGTTCGGCGCGCTGGGAGGCGCAGCGAGCGTGGCGAGCGGAGAGATCGTGGTGGACACGGCGCTCCCGTGGGACACCGGCATCGTGCGCATGGGCGCGGCCGTGACCAACGACCCCACCGCGTCGGGAGCATTCGACGCGCTGGTCGAGGGCCGGCCGGACGGGGCGGACTCGGTGGTCGGCATCGTGGGTCCCATGTACTGACTCACCAGCTGTAGACGAGGGCACTCGGCGCCTGGCCCTCGCGGGGCGCTGTGGGCTCGGCGTCGCGACAGTAGGTACGAGCCGGACGGAATCCGACTCGTCGCGAGAAAAAAGTGTGCGACGGCGGGAGGTGCGTCGCGTCCTCGGGTCGAAACCCATCGGCTTCGGCCAGGAGGATGCAATGACCTTTCGATCGACTCTCTCGCTCTCTCTCCTTCTCTCCGCTCTCGGACTCGCCTGTGGCGACGACGGTGGGGAAGTCCCGGCGGACGAGCAGGGCTACACCTCGTGCGGCTCGGTGACTTGCGTGCCCGGGCAGTACTGCAGCGACTCCCGTTTCTCGAGCTGCACGGATGGCTGTCTGTCCGACGCGAACTGTCTCGCGAACCAGTTCTGCGATACCGAGGCCTTCTTTCCAACGTGTCTGAACCGTATCGCGCCGATGCCGGACGGCGGTCCCGCGCCGGTGGACGACCTCGCGGCCTGCCAGTCCGCCTGCGACCACTTCCAGACCTGCGGCTTGGGTGCGNNGGGGGGCCGCTCCACTACCGACAATGACCACGAGCCGCGGGGCGACGGACGGCACCTCGCGCTCAGGGGACGAGCCTGCCCTCGCAGATGTAGTTGTAGCTGGTGCTGCAGGGGATGTCGTTGAGGGAGCCGCCGAACGCCTGGGCGAGGTGGGCACAGGATCCGTCGCCGCTCGGCTCGCCACTGGCCCAGAGCGCGGTGGCGACCGACGCGCCGCTCGGCCGCCAGGTCCAGGTCGAGAGATCGCGACGGCCACCTTCGTCGGCGCGCGTAGTGCGGGCGCCGACCCACCAGTTGCCGGCGCCGGCCTCGGTGTAGAGGAACGCTCGCTCGCCGTCGTCGTCGAGCTCGGCGAGCACGTAGCCGCCCCGCGCACACTCGCTCTGGGCTTCGTCCCAGCCGTCGCCGGCGCCCGGGGCCTCGGTGCAGACCAGGTAGATCGCGTCCCCGCGCCGAATCGGCCGGCAGGTATCGGCCGCGTCGCTGCAGACCATCTCGTCCACCACTCCGTCGCAGTCGTCGTCGCGCTGGTTGCACGCTTCGGGCGCCACCGCGCAGTCGCTGGGGCAGGTGAGCGCGTTGCCTTGGCATTCCCAGCGCCCTTCGGTGAGGTCGTCGGCGTCCGGGCCGTCGCAGGCGACGCCGGCCCGCTCCGGACCGTCCTGGCACCGCTCCACGCCGCCGAGGCAAGCGGTGCGGCCATCCATGCAGCCGTCCCCGTCGCCGTCGCAGGGCATGCCCACGAGCACGTCCTCGTCGACCGCCCCGTCGCAGTCGTCGTTGGTGCCGTTGCAGCGCTCCGGGCTCGGGACGCAACCGGGCATGTCCGGTGGCGGCCCCAGATCGGGGCGCCCGGCATCGGAGGCGCCGAGGTCCCCCACGGGGCCGCCGTCGGCCTCTTCGTCGACGCCGGGGATGCCGCTCGGATCGACCGCGCACGCCTGCGTGAGCAAAAAAACAGCCAGGGACCAGCGAGCCATGGGCGATCGTAGCACCCGCGGAGACCCCGTCACGGACGAGCCCTCGGTAGCCCACTCGAAGGCCGAGGGTGGCTCGCCGCTCCCGCCCGGGGGCGCTCCGACAATTCCCGAGAGCTCGTGAAGGGTCGGCCGGGTAGGAGACATGAAAGGGCGGGCACCGTCATGGGTCCACTGCTCGGCAGGCGCACCCGCGTGGTGCCCCGGTACGAGTGCGCTCACCGCTGCCGACGCACGAGAAGACTCGCTCACGGAGATGATGGAATGAAACGACTTGGACTTGGAACGCGATGGAGTCTCGGCCCGGTGGCGGTGATGATGCTGTCGGCCCTGGCCGCCTGCGGCGATGGCTCGGGGAGCACCGCCGACTCGGGCCCGGTGATGTGCTCACGCGGCTTGGTCGCGTGCGGCGCCGATTGCGTGGAGGTCTCGTCGGACCCCGCACACTGCGGCGGCTGCAATCAGGATTGCGGAGGCGCGGGCGAGTGTATCTCCGGCGTGTGTCAGTGCCCCTCCCCGGGCGTCGACTGTCCGGGCGGCTGCGCCGACCTCTCGAGTGACCCCGACAACTGTGGCTCCTGCGGCAACAGCTGTGGCCCGGCGGGCAGCTGCCTCTCCGGAGCGTGCATGTGTGAGGGAACGGCCGTGGACTGCCCGGGTGATGGGTGCGTGGACCTCTCGGCCGATGCCGACAACTGCGGTTCCTGCGGGAACGGCTGCGGCCGAGGCCAGGCCTGTGTGTCCGGGACCTGCGTGTGCCCCGATCCCTTCGTCCCCGACGGGACCAGCTGCGTCGATCCGACGGTCGACCCCCGGAACTGCGGCAGCGTGGGCAACCAGTGCGCCGACGACGAATACTGCGTGGACGGAGGGTGTGTGTGCCGCCCCGGTCTGACCGATGTCGGCGGCGGCTGCGTCGACCTCATGACCGATCCGAGCCACTGCGGCGCCCCCGGGAACGACTGTGGCGGCGACGTCTGCGCGGACGGCACCTGTGTCGCTGACTGCCCCGGCGGGACCCAGCAGTGCGGCAGCGCCTGCGTGGACACTCGTACGGATCCGCTCCACTGCGGCGGCTGCGGCGACGCCTGCAACGTCGACGAGATCTGCAGCGACGGCAACTGCCGCGAGTTCCGCCCCGGCGTGGGGTGCACGACCTGCCCCTGCGACGCGTCGTGCACCGGAGACTTCGGCACATGCTGCGAGTACCCGGGGCGGACGTCGGACATCGTGTGCGTCGACGGTGACTGCCCCGCGTGATCGACACCGCCTCGTTGGGGTATCATGGGCTCGAAGTCTTCAGCTTGGCATGGAGGAGCGGATGATGACGCTCGCGACAATCCCCGGAGGCACGTGCAGAGCGTGCGGTTGATCCTGGCGGTGGCGGTGGC
>JABAOG010010606.1_pt1 | contig 17615 bp, 16 predicted proteins | sample 7062131 | NCBI WGS metagenome assembly JABAOG01 (sample SAMN14538629, study PRJNA623070) | marine sediment metagenome | biome: marine biome [ENVO:00000428]; feature: marine pelagic biome [ENVO:01000023]; material: deep marine sediment [ENVO:00002113] | place: India: Arabian Sea | collected...
AAGTGGATGATGCTGCGCCGCGTGATGCCTTCGAGGATGTTGTCCGTCACCGGCGGGGTGATGGCAACCCCGTCGCGAATAATGAACACGTTCGCGGCGCTGGCCTCCGAAACATGCCCGCTCTCGTTGAGCACCACCGCCTCGTCGTAACCTGCGAGCATCGCATCCGTCTTGATCAGCGCGGAGTTGGCGTATGCGCCGATGATCTTGCCGCGTGCCGGGATGACGTTGTCGTCGATGCGCCGCCACGACGACACAGTAACCCGCGCACCGTCTTCGTTCGGCAAATACCCGCCAAACGGTATCGAGATAATCGAGACGGCGGCGTCGAGGTCGTGCAGCTTCACGCCGATCAGGCTGTTGGGAACGTAGGCCAGCGGGCGGATGTAGATGTTCTCATGCCAGTCTTCGGCGCGAATCAGCTCCAGCAGCGCGTCGACCAGATCCTGAGGCTCNNTCCAGCAGCGCGTCGACCAGATCCTGCGGCTCGTAGTCGAGATCCATCATGAGCATCCGCGCGGATTTGAGGAATCGTGCGAAATGATCCAGCGGGCGGACGATAAAGAGCTGCTCTTCTTCCTCGTTCCAGTACCCCCTCAGCCCACCAAACGCCCCGGTACCATAGTTCAGGGTGTGGTTCATCACGCTCACGGTGGCCTGCTCAAAGGGCACGATCTGGCCCTCAAAATAGGCAAATTTCGGAAATTGTGAAGATGGTGCCACCTGTGTAACCTCCTCGTTGAATATGCTCTGCCCAGCCGAGTAGCCCCGCAACATCTGCACCCTCCGGCGGGGCCTGTCCCGGCGTGACGCTGTCTGGCCTCATTATACTCGACACCGCGCCATAGACACGCCTGCCCCCGAAACACGGATCGGAAGCGCCCCCGCCGGGCTGGCGGGGGCGCAGGTGAGCCGGTCGGGTCGTGCTACGGCGTAGTTTCGGTATCAGGCTGGCTCGGCGATGAGCCGGTTTGCTGCGAGAGCTGATCGAGGTCGAACAGGAACGGGCTGTTGGACGGGATGACCAGCAGTTCCACCTGATCCGACAGTTCGTTGATGTACTGCCACTGGATCAGGTTCGGGTTCCCCGCCAGCACTTCGTTGATCTTGGCCAACCCCTCGGCTTCCGCCTCAGCTTTGAGCACGATGGCCTGGGCGTCACCCTCCGCAGCGATCACGCGGGAGTCTGCGCGCCCCTGTGCCTCAACGCGGGCCTGTTGAGCTTCCTGCTCGGCCTGCTGCACGCGGAAAGCTGCCCGCTGGGCTTCCTGATCCGCGATCTGCTTCTGCTCGATAGAGTCTGTAAACTGATCCGAGAACGAGATGTTGCGGATGAGAACATCCGTCAGCAGGAAGCCCTCCCGTGCAAGTTCGGGCCGCAGTGTGTCGGTAATCTGCCCTTCCAGCGCAGCACGACCACCGCTGTAGATCTCCTCCGCGCCGTACTCCGACACCGCGTTGCGTACTTCGGAGCGCGCCTGTGGCACGATGAACTGGTCTTCGTACGCCTGCCGCCAATCCCGGTAGACCTGGTTGATCTGGGTCGGATCGACGCGGAAGATCACGGTCACGTCGATGTTGATCTGCTGGCCGTCATTGGTGATGGCACGCACCGCCGGGCGCACGTTGCCGCTTAATTGTGCCCCCTCCTCACCGCCAACCATGTCGATGGTCTGCTGGGCGGTGTCATAGATGATCACCTGATCCACGAACGGAACTACCCACTTGAGGCCGGACGAGAGCGGCTCACGCAGCGTCGCGTCACCGCTGGCCGTCTGGCGGAATACCACGCCCACTTCGTTCGGCTGCACCAGCACCAACCCTGCATTCAGCGGCAGCAGAACGACGATGCCGACCACCCCCAGCACCGCGAGAATGATCCCCGGCCTGGCGCGGCGGCCCCGGCTGGTGTTGAAAGCGATCAGGGCGACGCCGCCGATCACCGCCAGCGCAAAGACCGCGATGAGAAAACCTAATACCGCTTTGATTGCCAAAACACCCCTCCTTGGAGGCACCCATAACACGATACGAGCCAGTAAGCGGATGCCCAACAAAATTATATCAGACTTATGTGCCGCTGACGGCCCCAAATAATCGGGGGGCAGTGCCAATTCGAGCCGGGGAGCTGTGCTATACTCACCCAATCATCGACGAGTGCAAGGGGCCAACCGATGAGCGAGAAGTGGCGGCTGTTCATCGCGCTCGAACTGCCGCAGGCAGTATTAAGCGAGCTTACCGACCTGCAAGCGGCGCTCAAGGCACGAACGCCGGAGCATGCCCTGCGCTGGACGCGCCCGGAAGGCATCCACCTGACGCTGAAGTTTCTGGGGGACGTGCCAACCGGCGACCTGGCCGCGATACAGGCGACGCTAACCGATGCAGCCGCAAACCACGCACCTTTTAACCTCACCGTGGAGGGGGTGGGCTGCTTCCCGAACACGCAACGGCCTCGGGTCGTCTGGGCCGGGGTGGGGGGCGACACCCGCACGCTGGCGCGGGTGCAGGCTGCGGTCGAGCAGCACGTTGCACCGCTGGGCTACCCGACTGAGAAGCGTCCCTTCAACCCGCACCTGACGCTGGCACGGATGCAGCGCAGCGCCGACCGGGCCGCGCTCGAAGCCGTGGGACGCACGGTCGAGGGCTGGCAGGCGCGCAGGCGCATCGCCGGATGGGAGGTTCAGGCCATCAGCCTGATGCGCAGCCAGCTCCGCCCCGACGGCGCAGTGTACACCGAAGTCCAGCGCGCGCCACTGGCAGCCCTGGATGCCTGACCGGGTCAGCGGCCCGCCGCCTCTGCTGGTGGATGCCATGCTCGGCAAGCTGGCGCGCTGGCTGCGGCTGCTGGGCTACGATGCAGCCTATTTGCGTGACACCGATGACCTCGAAGTGGTGCGCCAGGCGCGGGCGCAGGGGAGGCTCGTGCTCACGCGGGATACCGGCCTGGCGGCCCGGCGGGCGGTGCGCGCGCTGCTGATCGACAGCCAGAGCCTCGACGAGCAGCTTGAGCAGGTGGTGCAGGCTGTGGGCCTGCCTGCCGAGGACACGCCGCCGCACTGCCCGGCCTGCAACGTATCGCTGGCGCCCCTTGCCTATGAGGCAGCGCAAAACCGCGTGCCACCGTACGTGTGGCGCACGCACCGGACGTTCACGATTTGCCCGCAGTGTGGTCGCACGTACTGGGAGGGCAGCCACTGGCGGGCCATCCGCCGGCGGCTGCGCGCAGCAGGGGTTGTTGAAAGTCCCTCGCACCGGGTAGAATGACTGTATTGGTTCGGACAGGAAAAGGGTTATATGGCAGCAAACGAAGCAGTAGATCTGGCAGAGCTCGCCCGCGAAATCGTCGATCAGATCGCTGACAAAAAGGGCGAGGACATCATTCTGCTGGATCTGCGTGAGCGCACGATCATCGCGGACTACTTCATCGTGTGCAGCGCGAACAGCGAACGTCAGATCAAGGCCATCGTGGATGGCATCCGGGAAGAGGTCAAGAAGCAGTACGGGCTGCTGCCGCGTGCTGTCGAAGGTGAGGCCAGCTCAGGCTGGGTGCTGATCGACTACCGCGACATCGTGATCCACGCGTTCGCCCCGGAAGTGCGCTCATACTACAATCTCGAGAGCTTCTGGCTCGAACAGGAAGCGAACGTGCTGCTGAAGATGCAGTAGCCGCGCAGAGGTGGAATCGAAAGCGGCCCCAAATGGGGCCGCTTTTTTACGTTCAGGCAGCAGCGGCCTATTCGAACGCCCACTCGTCGATGCCGCGATCGCGCTTCCAGTCCACCAGCTCGGCCTCGTCGAAGAACCGCACGACTTCCTCAGCCGCGGTTTCCGGCCCGTCGGAGCCGTGCACGATGTTACGGCCCACTTCCACCGCGAAATCGCCGCGGATCGTGCCCGGGCTTGCCTCAACCGGCTTAGTCGCGCCCATCGTCTCACGCACGAGCTTGATCGCACCGGGGCCTTCCAGCACCATCGCCACGATCGGGCCGGACGTAATGTAGTTGATCAGCCCATCGTAGAACGGCTTCCCTTTGTGGATGCCGTAGTGATCCTCAGCCAGCTCGCGGCTCATCGACATGAACTTCAGGCCAACCAGCCGCAGACCACGGCGCTCGAAGCGGCTGATCACCTCACCGACCAGCCCGCGCTGCACACCATCTGGCTTCACCAGTACCAGCGTACGCTCCAACGTTTCCTCCCTGCGATAATAGGTTAATCACGGCTCAACGGAGCCTAGTATACCGCGCCGCGGCAGGTCTTCCACCCCGGCGCAAAAGGCGGGCACGCCGGTCTGCCGGGTGCCCGCCGATTCTTCATGCAGGTGATTTTACAGTTCGTCCAACGCCTGACGGTACACGTCGAGTGCTTCCTGAAGCTTGCCCTGTGCGCGGAGCGCATCGCCCCAGATGCGGCGGATGCGCGGGTCGCCCTTGGCTTCCGTCTGCATTGCGTAGGACATGTCTGCGACGGTCTGCTCCAGCATCTCCCCGCTGGCGACCAGCTCCTCGTAGTGAGGCAGCGCCGCGGCGATATCCTTCGCGTTCAGCCGTTCGCGCGCAATGCGCAGCCGGTCGTGCTCGTCGGCAGCTTCCTCGAGCGAAGGCGGGGTCACAGCCGGTTCGGGCTCTTTCTCGGCAGCCGGTTCAGCCACCGCCTCCGGCTCTTCTTCCTCTGCCGCTTCTTCATCCGCCGAAACCAGCTCGACGAGCTCGGCGACCGGCTCCTCAACTTCCACCTCAGCTTCGGCGGCTTCCTCTTCCTCAGCCTCCGCTTCTGCTGCGGCTTCGGCTTCAGGCCACGGCACCTGAGGCACATCCTTCTGTACGGCTGCTTCCGCCGCTGGCTCCGTCTCGACCGGGGCCTCACGCGGCTCCGGTTCCTTCAGCCAGTCGGGCAGCTCTTCATCTTCGCCCTCGGCGCTGGCTTCCGCCGGAAGCAGGTCCGCTTCCATGTCCTTCAGCCAGTCGGGCAGTTCCTCGTCGTCCAGCAGCTCGTCACTGAAGCCAATGTCGGTTTCTGCGGCGCTGGCTCCGAGTGCGATCGGCTCGCCTTCGACGGTCGGCCCGGTCAGGCGGATCGGCTTCTTTTCCTCGCGCTCGCCTTCCGGCAACGATAGCGCGTCTGCGCCCTCAGGGGCGGGTAGTTCGGATGGCGGCTTCGGCAGCTGCGCGGCGGGTTCCGCTTCCTCGTCGAATTCGACGCCCGCCTTGGCCGCTTCGGCAAACAGCTCGGCCAGCTCGTCATCATCGGCGAACTCCGACTCGGCTTCCAGCGCGCTTTCCAGCCACGCCAGCTCGTCTTCGTCCGCCTCGACGCGCACCAGTTCTTCCAGTTCTTCGTCGAGGGACGCCTCAGCCTCGGCTTCGTCGGCTTCGGCCTTTGCACCGACGCCGCGCAGCCAATCAGGCAGGTCGTCGTCAGAAACCGGCTCGGCGACTGCGTCGGGGTCGGGCACAGCGGGCTGCTCGACGGGCGGACGGTCGGCGGTGAGCGCCTCAGAAACGACGTCGCCCGCATCCACACCCTGCTCGCTTACCTGCTGATCGAGCCACGCGAAGGCCCTGGCTTGCTCGGGGGATAGTTCCTCTTCGTCGGCTTCGTCAGCCACTTCCGGTTTCGCAGGCTGCGCCTCGGCGCGCACCGGAGGGATCACCGCGTCGGGCTGCGGTTCGCGGGCAGGCTCTTCGCGCAGCCACGACAGGACGAAGTCCTCTTCGTCTTCCTCGTCGGCAGCCACCGCCGACGGGGTGCGCGCTTCCAGCGCGTCCTCTTCGTCCAGCAGCCAGTCCGGCAGGCCCTCGTCTTCCTCGACAGACAGCGGTTGGCGCAGCCAATCGAACAGATCTTCCTGCTCCTCGTCCTCGTCCTTCGCCGCTGCGCTGGCTGCCGATGCAGCGGCAGGCACAGCAGGCTCCTCCACTGGAGCCTCTTCCTCGTCCTCCAACAGCCAGTCCGGCAGGCCAGCGTCGCGCTGGCCGCCCGGGGTGACGCTCGCTGTCGGTTCAGGCTTACGCTCAGGCTCCTCACGCAGCCAGTCCGGCACATCCTCGTCACCCGGCTCGACGGAGTCGGACACCAGCATGGTATCGGGCAGGGCCTCTTCTTCCTCCTCGACGTCGTCGGCCACGCTCGCCGAGCTTTCGAAGTTCGGGTCGTACTTCGCAGCCAGCTCTTCGAGCCACGCTATCGCGTCGTCGCTGTCGAGATCCCCGTCAGCAAGCCAATCCGGGATGTCCTGTGCATCGTCATCGCCCGTGGGTTCGTCAAACGGTGGAGTCACCTGATGTCCCTCCCGAAGCGCGCGTCTGTACCGAACAGCGCTTCTGCATCTAGATTATCTAACCTCGTGCCCGGTGCCGCATCGCGGCTGCCCGGCACTCAACTCATCCATCCACTTCGTCGTCACCCGCCTCGTCCTCGCCGTGCGGCGCTGCCAGCGACGGATCGTGCAGCCAGTCGGGCAGGTCGGGTACGGACGGGGGCGGGGGCGCAGCCTTCAACTTGTCGGTGCCGAGATTCTTCTGCCCCAGACGGCTCAGCAGCCCCGAACGCGGTTGTGCGGGCGGTGCCGGTTCCGGCTCAGGCTCGGCAGCAGGTGCTTCTGGCTCCGGGGCTTCCTCGACGGCAGGCGGCACCTGCGCAGCCGGTGATGCGGGCTCGCGGGCAGGGGGCGGCGTCTGCTCGACGCGCTCGGCTGCCTCATCCCACGTTTCGAGATCGTCGAACGGGTCACCTGCGTACCCCTGACCCATCTCGGTCAGCCACTCATCCGCCGCATCGTCGAGCGCGCCTTCTTCCAGACCCGGCCCGCCGATGATCTCGTCCAGCCAGTCGTCCGATACGACATCCGGCGTCTCAGGCTGTTCCTCGGGCGCTGATGATACCTCCGCGACAGGCTGCCGCTGCCCGTGTATTGCATCGCGCAGCCACTCCGGCATCTCGGCGCCATCTGCCGGGTCGGGCGGCGGTGCGGCTGGTTCGGCGGGCCCGACCTCGGCGACGGCTGGCTCCTCTTCCGCCAGCGTCTCGCGCAGCCAGCCCGGCATATCGCCGGGGGCCTCGTCCGCATCCTCGTCTTCGGGAGTGCGCTGCTCGTCGGCTGTGGCAGCCGGTGCGGCCGGTTCGTTGTCAAACCCACCCGGCGACTCATCTACCGGTTCGCCCAGTAGTTCCTGCCGGAGCCAGTCGGGCGCGTCATCGTCGTCGTCGAATGCGGGCGTTGGGGCGGCGCTGGCGGGTTCAGCTTCCACCTCGCGTGCCTCTTCCTGCTCGGTCACGTCATCCGCTTCCGCTTCGAGTTCCTGCTCCAGCCAGGACGGCGCCTCAGCGGCAGGCAGCGGGGCGGCTTCCTCCGGCTCATCGGTAATCTCCGCAAGCCAGTCGGGCATTCCGGGTTCTTCTTCGGCGGCTTCCGGTTCCGGCTGTGCTGGCTCAGCCTCTGTTTCCGGCCGCGGTTCCGTTTCGACGGGGCGCTCCGGCTTCTGCTGCGCGAAGGGCTCACCCCACACGTCGTTCAGCCAATCCGGCTGCGCGGTGAACGTCTCGTCGTCGCCAAACAGTGGCACCGACGGTTCGCCGGGGATCGCGGAAAGCCACGCCGGGAGTTCGTCGGGGTCCGCGGCAGGGGTAGGGGCGGCTTCGTTGTCAGGCCGAACAGCCTGCATCTCCTGAATCCAATCGGGCTCGCCCGCCTCTGCCTCCGGCTGCGGCGCGTCCGCTTCCTCGGCCATCACCGGCTGCTCATCCCACTCTAATTCATCCGGCGGTTCGGCCTCTGTGGCGAGCGGCTGCTCAGGCTCTTCTTCGCTCAGAACCTCGTCCAACCAATCGGGCTGCTCTTCTGCGTCGTCCTCAACCTCGGCGACTGGCTCTTCCTCGACTTCGTCCTCTTCGCCGAGGATCTCAGCCAGCCAATCGGGGGTCTCGTCGTCACCGGCCAGCGCCTCAAACGTCTCCGCCTCCGGCTCGGTGGTGTCGGCAGCTTCCGGCTGGGCAGACTGTTCAACATCCGCCTCTGCCTCGTCGTCGGCTTCCTCAGCCAGTATCTCCGAGAGCCAGTCGGGCTCAACGTCAGGCTCCTCGAACGCAGCGGGTTCTGCCTGCTCGGCAGGCTCCGGCTCTGCGCCCGCCTCTTCGTCTGCTTCCGCTTCCGGCTCTTCGTCGAGGATCTCCGAGAGCCAGTCCAGTTCGCCCTCAGGTTCCTCGTCAGCGGCGTCTTCGACCTCCGCGACAGGCTCCAGCTCGGCGGCTGCTTCTTCCTCGGCTCCCGTCTCTTCGCCGAGGATCTCCGACAACCAGTCCGGCGTGCCTTCATCCACTTCAGGTTTGTCGTCCGCCTCGGCCGCCATCTCTGGCTCGGCCTCGGCCGCAGCAGGTTCCTCGTCCTCCAGAATATCAGATAGCCAGTCGGGCGTCTCGGTTGGCACGCTCACTTCGGCTGCCTCAGGCGGCGCGCTGTCCTCTGCTGCTGCGGTGGGCTCGTCTTCTTCCTCCTCCGCGAGGATATCGGCGAGCCAGTCGGGGGTGCCTTCTTCCGCATCGGCTGGTTCGGCGTCAGGCGGCTGAGCCGCGTCGAGCGCAGGCTGCTCGGTTTCGTCGTCTTCCGGCAGGGCAAATACCCCGGCGAGATCGTCCAGAGTCGGCAGTTCGGCATCCGCCACCGCCGCTTCCCCGGCGTCCTCACCCGCCATGTCGAGCTCGCTCAACCAGTCGGCGGCGTCGTCGTCGAACGCGCCCCGCAGCTCGTCGACCGCATCCCCGGCAGGCACGCTCTCAGGCTCGGCAGTAGAGGCCGGGGCCTGCGTGCCGATCCCGTCGAGCTGCGAAACCCAGTCGGCAGCACCGATCTCGGTGGCGTGCCGGTCTGCCGTGTACTCGAGCATGTCGAGGCGGAACGCATCTGCCGCGGGCGGCGCGCCGCCGTGTTCGGCGCGGTGCGCGAGGTACGGGTCGAGCGCACGCAGCCGCTCCAGGAAGGGGCGGGCCTCCTCACGCTCCCCGGCGCGCAGCCAGAGCAGGGCGAGGATGCGGTTGGCGTCGATGCTGTTCGGGAGCTGGCGCAGCACCTCGGCGGCGACCTGCCCGGCTTCCGCTGCAGCCTGATACTCCCAGAAGGCCTGTGCCAGCAGCACCCGCAGGTCGGTGCGTTCCGGGTCTTTCGCCAGAGCCGTCCGCAGCTCGGCGATTGCCTGCTGGTGGAGCCTGCCGCGCAGGTACAGCCGCGCCAGCGCGCCGTTCGTCAGGTACAGTCTGCGCGGAATCTGCCCGTCACGCTCGGCGTACAGCCGCCTGATCTCGTCCTGAATCTCAGTGTTGTTCGGCACCTGCTCGAACGCGCGCTCCAGATGCCAGATCGCCTGATCCAGCGCGCCGTTCTCGCGGTAGCACTCGCTGATCCCAACATGTGCGAGGAAGTCGTTGGGGTCGGCGCTGAGCACACGCTGGAACAGATCGAGCGCGTCCTGGTAATTCTCCTGATCGAGCAGAGAACGAGCCAGCAGCTTGTAGATTTCGATATAGCGGGGGTAGCTTGCGAGCACATGGCGGCACTGCGCCACGACCTCGGGGTGTGCGTCGCGTTGGAGGCGGTCTTCAATGTATTCGATGTATGACCGTAGGGTGATCTGCGCCATGCACGTCCCTATCCTGCTGTACTCACCGCGGCCATTATGCATTGAGTTAGATCAAACCGCAAATGTGATGGTTACTGCCTGAAAGCGGCATGAGGCACGGCAGCAGCGCCCCGTTTATAATCTATCTCGTGACCCGGCTTCTGGTGTTTCCCCTACTTCTCGCGCTCGCACTTGGGCTGCTGGCCTGCACGCCTGCCCGCCCGGCTGAGGCGCTGCCAGCCCCTGCCGGAACCCCGTCTGAGGTCGCTCCCACACCGACCCCGACACACACCGCCACCACGCCGCCGACAGCCACCGCAACCCTCACCGCTACCCCCTCGCCGACGCCCACGCCGCAGCCCACTCGCACCCCCACGCCCACGCCGACGCCGCCCGCGTGGGAGGTGATCGCGCCGGGGGTTGGCGTTGCGGAGGTTCCGATCCCGATACCGGACATGGACGGGGCGACCTTCAACGCATATGCGCTGCGGATCGACCCGGCGCAGGCCAGCTTCCGCGTGTTCTGGGATGGTCAGGCCCGCACCATCGGCGACTGGCGGTCGTTTACGGGGGCTGACATCGTGGTGAACGGCGGGTTCTTCACCGGGGACTACCGTCCGATGGGGCGGCTGGTGATGGAAGGGGAGATGGTCGGGACGCCGTTCGACCCGGAGGAGCGGCTTGGCGTGCCGGGGCTGTTCGCGGTGCTGGACGGTGAGCCGTCGATCTACTCGTTCGGCCGCTCGACGTACACGCCGCGCGGCATGCGCTTCGACGAAGCCATCGAGGGCTACCCGATGCTGCTGCTGCCGGGCCGCCAGCCGGTGTACCCGTTCGTGCCTGCCAACCCCGACCGCCGCGCCCGCCGCACCGTGATCGGGCTGGACGCCGAAGGCCACGTGGTGATCGTGGTGATCGACGGCGCGATTCTCTCGCTGTACGAGCTGTCACAGTGGCTGGCTGAGTCGAACCTGAACCTCGACACCGCGCTGAACCTCGACGGCGGGCGTTCCAGCGGGATGATCATCTCGCTCGGCAGCGAGCGCACCGTGATCCCGGCCTACGTCGACCTGCCGATCGTGCTGGCGATCTATGCCAGCCGCTAACCTGCCCGGCCCACACGCATACGGAGGCGATCTATGTTAAGCCTGTTGACCCCATTCTACCTGGTGCTGGTGATCGCGCTGCTGGCGGTGTGGCTCGCCGCCTACGTGCTGGGGATGGTGCGCGGTCGCCCCAACGAAGACCGGTCGCGCAGGCTGGCGCGGCCCGCCAAGCTGGTGATGATCGCCGCGGCGCTGGGGCTGGGCCTGCTGTGGCTCTCGGTGGCGTCAGGCAGCACCGCATCGCTCTACGCCAACCTGATCTTCCTCGGGCTGCTGGCCGGGGCAGTGGGGGATATCTTCCTCGCGGACATGATCCCGGTGAAGCGGCCTGAGATTGGCGGGATGATCGCGTTCGGCATCGGCCATCTGCTGTACTTCGCCGCGATCCTTGCCGCGGCGGCAGCGCTCGACGCACGTACGTCGCAGGTCGTGCTCAGCGCGATCGCGGGTGGGGCGCTCGGCATCGGGGTCTGGGCCGGGCTGGTGCGGAATCCCGGCGGCAGCCGCACACTGAACGTGGGCAGCCTGGTCTACGGGATTCTGCTGGTGGGGGTGGCGGCAGCGGCGCTGGCGCTGTGGTGGGGCACCGGCACGATGGTCAGCCTCGCGGTGGGGATGGTGTTGTTCGCCATTTCTGACATGATGCTGGCGCAGTACCTGATCCGCCAGCGCGGCTTCCCCTCGATCCGCGACGTAGTGTGGATCATCTACAGCAGCGCGCAGGTGATCATCGCGTTCTCTATCGGCGCGGCGGTGCTGACGATGGGGTAAACGAAACGGACCGTGCGATGCGCACGGCCCGTTAAGGTTCGGGTGGGTTAGTTGTTGTTCGCGTGGATGCGGGCCAGGATGTCGCCCTCTTCCATCACCAGGTACTTGGTGCCATCCAGCTCGATCTCGGTGCCGGTGTACTTCTCGAACAGCACCACATCGCCGACTTCGAGCGTGTACAGCATCTCATCGGGGTCGCCCACCGCTTCGATCACACCCTGCTGCGGCTTCTCGCGGGCGGTTTCGGGCAGGTACAGCCCGCTCGACGTCTTCAGTTCTTCCTCAACCGGGCGCACCAGTACACGGGTGCCCAGTGGTTCAATCCGGGTCATTGTAGTCAACCTCCTTGCGCGGTCAGTTCAATTCAGGCCAAGGGCCTGGTCAATTCTGGGCCGGTCGAAACCGACGATAACCTTTCCGTTGATGTCCACCACGGGCACGCCCATCTGGCCGCTGCGGCGCTGCATATCGCGCGCGGCGGCGGCGTCGCGGCTCACGTCCACCTCGCGGAAGCGCACTTTCTGCTGGCGCAGGTAGCGCTTCACCGCGGTGCAGTACGTGCAGGTCGGCGTGGTGAAGACGATCACACGCTGCCGTTTCTTCGTGTCTGCTGACATTTCGTTATGCAGGCTCGCCCAGTGACTCGCGGATCGCGTCCAGCAGCATCTGCTCGGGCACGGCACCCTCGACGAAGTCCACCTCGTTGATCACGGTGCGCGGCACGCCCATCACGCTGTACTTGTTCGACAGGTGGGGGAACTCGGTCGCCTCGACCATGTCGGCGGTCACCTTATCGCTGGCGATGGCCATCGCGTGGGCCAGCACCACCGCGCGCGGGCAGTACGGGCAGGTCGGCGTCACGAAGACCTGCATGTGCACCGGCTCTTCCAGCCCGGCGAGGAACGCCAGCGCGTCGTCGCTCAGTTCAGTGGCGTCGGGGCCAGCCGCCACTGCCTTGAGGTCGTGCAGCAGCGAGCTGAATTCGTAGCCGGAGGGGATGCCGTAGTAGCGCACGCCGTAGTCGGCGTCGTCGGCACCCAGCAGCGCGATCGCGGGGAGCTTGTCAATCCCCAGCTCTTTGGCCTTGTCCTCGTCCTCTACGAAGTCGTACAGGTCAACCGTAATGTGCTCGGAGAGGGCTGCGATCTCTTCGACGATCTCGCGGGTCTCGCGGCAGTACTGGCACTCGAATTCCTGCGTGAACACCACGGCGCGCACAGGCCCGGCGATGTCGGCCAGCAGTTCAGTTACGTCTTTCTTTGTCTTGTCATCCAGCAGCGGCATTGCTTACTCCCAACTCTGATCGCCCGGCGGGCGAAACTCTGACTCTGGTCTTGTAGCTTACTCTATGTTGGATGCAGCATGCCGCTGTTGGTTGCATCAGAAATGCATATGTAGGTTATCCGGCGCTGAGCAGGCTGGCGGCGAGCTCGGCGTAGACCTCGGCAGCCCGGTACACCTCGCTGAGGGAAATCTGCTCTTGCACGGTGTGCGCCACCTTCGGGTTGCCCGGCCCAAACCCCACCGTGGGGATGTCGGCTTCACCCATGCTGTAGACGCCATCGGTGGAGAACGTCCAGTGCCCGACCGCGGGGGCCTGCCCCAGCACGCGGCGCGCTGCCGCTGAGACCGCCTTGAGCAGCGGGTGGTCGTCCGCCACGGCCCACGCGTTGAACGCCTCACGCACCGCGAACGGGTAGCCGGTGTACGACGCCTCGGTGTACTCGACCAGCTCGATCTTCGCGTTGATCCCCTCACGTTCGATCACACCCTCGATCTGCGCCTGCGCGCGGGTCGCAGTCTCGCCCAGCGTCAGGCGGCGGTCGACGTAGAACGTGCAGTTGTCGGGGATCGCGTTCAGGCTGGGGGCTTCGCTCTCGATGTGGGTTACCGCGATGGTGCCCGGGCCGAGGAAGCTGTCACTGGCGAGGTCGGCGGCCAGCAGGTCGATGCCGAACACCAGCCGCGCCGCCGCCACCACGGCGTTGTCGCCCAGCGCCGGGGCCGAGGCGTGCGAACTGCGCCCGCGCACCGTGACCTTGAACATCGCACGGCCCCGGTGGCCGCGCATGATGTGCAGGCTGCTCGGCTCGCCCAGCACCACCCAGTCGGGGCGGATACCCTCTTCCTCGACCAGCACCTTCAGCGCGCAGCCTTCACACGGCTCCTCCTGCACGATGAAAGCCAGCACCAGCGTGCCCGCCAGCTCGGTGCCGCTGGCGACGAGTTTGCGCGCGGCGTAAACCATCGCCGCGACCGCGCCCTTCATGTCGCACGCGCCCAGCCCGTACAGCGTATCGCCTTCGATCACGCCTGCCAGCGGGGGGTGCGGCCAGTCGGCGTGGGTCGCCGCGACGGTATCCATGTGCGCGTCGTACAGCAGTGTCGGGCCATCCCCGCTCCCGAGCCGTGCCACCACGTTCCCGGCGCGGTCGGTAAACACGTCCGTCACGCCTGCCTCAGCCAGTGCCTGCCGCACCAGCGCGGCGACCTCGCCTTCGTGCGTCGACCGGCTCGGGGTCTGTACGAGTTTCTGTAGAAAGCCCGCCAGCGCGGCGCGGTCGGCATCGTCGAGGCGCAGGGAGGGGGTGGATGACGTTGGGGAAGGGAACAACGAGAACAACATGCTTAATAGGCTCCATTGCCAAACAGAACATGCGGGACCGTCTGCAGGACGATCCGGGTATCAAGACCTAGCGACCAGTTTTCGATGTAAAAGATGTCGAGCAGGCACATTTCGTCGAACGGCACATCACTCCGCCCGCTGACCTGCCACAGCCCGGTGATCCCCGGCAGCACGCTCAGGCGCTTGTGCTGCCACGGATCATAGTGGGCGACCTCGTCAGGGGTGTTGGGCCGCGGGCCGACCAAGCTCATCTCGCCGCGCAGCACGTTCAAGAGCTGCGGCAGCTCGTCGATGCTGGTGCGCCGCAGAAAGCGACCGACGCGCGTCATGCGCGGGTCGTTCGGGACCTTCAGCAGCGTGTCGCCCTGATATACGCTCATGTGTGCGACCTGATCCTTCATCCGCTCGGCCCCCTCCACCATCGTGCGGAACTTGAACACGCGGAACGGGCGCCCGTCCTTGCCGATGCGCTCCTGCCGGAAGATGACCGGGCCGGGCGAGTCGAGCTTGATCAGCAGCGCCACTACGCCGTAGATGACCCCGAAGAACGGCAGGCTGAGCGCGCTCAGCAGCAGATCGACCGCGCGCTTCATGATCCGGGCGGATGGCGAGAGGCTGGTCGCGCCGGGGCTGAGCAGGGGGATTCCGTTCAGGCTCTCCAGGTCGACGCGCCGCATCGGCGTCTGGTACACGTCCGGCACGATGCGCGCCCGCACGCCGAGCACGTTGCAGTGATCTACGATCTGCATGATCTTGTGGTGGTAGCGCCACGGCAGGGTGATGATCACTTCGCTGACCGGGTGGTGCGTCACCGCCGGGACGAGGTCCTCAAGTGTTCCGAGGCTCTTGATGCGCCCCAGCCCGCTTTGCTTCGCCGGGTCGTCGTCGAGGTAGCCGACGATGCGGTAGCCCAGACGCGGGTCGGCCAGAATGGTGCGGATCACCGCGCGGCCCACCTCACCGGCGCCGACCACCAGCACGCGATCCACGCCGATGCCGCGCCGCCGACGCGCGTTGATCACGATGTCCTCGATCAGCCGGGCAGCTGCCATGAACACCACGATCAGCGCGGCAGCCAGCACCAGCATACCGCGCGAGTACACCAGCGGTTGCAGGAAAAACGTGATCGCCATCACGCTGACAATCGACGTCGCGGTGCCGCTCACGATGTGGTACAGGTCGCTCAGCCAGCGGCGGTTGCGCACCACCGCGTACAGACCGTTAATGCGGAAGATAGCCAGCGTGAGTACGGTCAGCAGAATCGCAAACGGGATGTAAGGGGTGAACGGCGCGTCGAAGCGTGGATCGACCGGGTAGGGGATCTGAAGCTGGTACCGGATGACGTACGACAGCACGAACGCCACGTTGATAAAGAGGGCATCGAGGGCCATCCAGACACCCTGTGCCATCTTACGGTGCCGTGTCATGTGCGTTGCGTCCCCCTCTGGCTCAAATTCAAAGCACGGCGGTAGGCCGCCACCGTCTGCTGCGCCGTGCGCCGCCACGTGAACCGCTTCGCCTGCTCGATGCCGCGCGCGGCCATCGCCTCGCGCTCTGCCGGATCGTCCAGTAGTTCGGCCAGCGCCCCCTGCCACGCTTCGACGTCGTCAGGCGGCACCAGCCGCCCGGCATCCCCCGCCGCCTCAGGCAGGGATGACGCCGCAGATGCCACCACGGGCACCCCGCAGGCCATCGCTTCGACGACTGGCATTCCGAATCCTTCGTAGGCGGAGGGATAAGCGAAGATTTGCGCGGAATTGTACCACATGGGCAGGTCGCTGCCAGCGATGAAGCCCGGCAGGATCACGTCTTCGTCGAGGTCAAGCTGCTCGATCAGCGCCTCGATCTCGCCCAGCCCCCAGCCCCGCGCACCTGCCAGTACCAGCTTGACCGCCCCGCGCTGCGGCAGCCCGGCGTAGGCCCGCAGCAGCGTCGGCAGGTTCTTGCGTGGCTCCAGCGTGCCCAGATACAGGATGAACCGCTCCGGCAGGCCGTTGGCGCGGCGGAACGCCTCGACCGCCTCAGGCGGGTGCGGGGTGAACTCCTCGCCCACGCCGGGCGGAGCCACATCGATCCGGTCGGGCGGCGTGCCGAGCAGTGCCGCGATCTCGGCTTTGCTGCTCTCCGAGATCGTGATCACGCGCTGGGCGCGGCGGGCGGCGTACTGCGTCGCCCAGCGCAGGTACACGCGGCGCGCGGCACTCAACCGATCCGGGTACCGCAGGAAGCTCAGGTCGAAGATCGTGACCACGCTCGGGCCGCGCCACGCCGCAGGCAAAGCGAAGGCCATGCCGTGGTGCAGCAGCGGGCGGGTGCGAGCCAGCGTCAGCGGCAGCGCAGCCTGCTCCCACACGATGCGTTTCAGAGGGTTCGAGGTATCAAGGCGGCTGCGGCGCACGTCGAGCGCGGGGTGGGGCGCAGCGCGCCCCGGCCCGGTGAACACAGTGTACGCAAACACCGCATCCACTTCGGGCAGGTGGGCCAGCGTGTTGAACAGGTAGCCGTGGATCCCTGCACTGCGGTAGGATGCCTCACCCGAAAGCAGGTGCGCGTTCAGGGCGATGCGATAGGCTGACGTTGCGCTCTCGCTCATGCGGGGAATTATAACCGTGCAATGGCCTGGACGCATGACGCCGCCCCGCCGCAGCCGCTTTGCAAACAGGTGTTCTAGGGATACACTTTTCGTATGTCTGTCGCCGCACTGCTCGATCAACTCCGGCTCGACCCACGCTTCATGCAGAACGTCGCCGCGTGGGAGCGCATCCCCGCGCGGCCCGCCCGCTACGCCGACTTCCCCCCTGCGCTCGATCCGCGGCTGGTCGAACTGGTGCGGCGGATGGGCGTCTCGCCGCTGTATACCCATCAGGCGCACGCCATCGAGGCGGTGCTGAACGGCGAGAACGTGGTGCTGGTCACCGGGACGGCGTCGGGCAAGTCGCTGGCCTACCACCTGCCCGCGCTGCAACAGGCATTGCACAACCCCGGCGCGACCGCGCTGTACCTGTTCCCGACCAAAGCGCTCGCGCAGGATCAGGCCGCGACGCTCGGCTCGCTGGTCGAGGCGCTGGGCGTGCCGGTGCCGTTCAACGTGTACGACGGCGACACGCCATCCGGCCAGCGCACGCGCATCCGCCGCGAGGGCGGGATCGTGATCTCGAACCCCGACATGCTGCACATCGGCATCCTGCCCTACCACGCGCGCTGGGCGAGCTTCTTCGCCAACCTCCGGCTGGTGGTGCTCGACGAGATGCACACCTACCGCGGGGTGTTCGGCAGCCACATGGCGAACGTGCTGCGGCGGCTGCGGCGCATCTGCCAGTTCCACGGCAGCGATCCGGTGTTCGTGTGCACCAGCGCCACCATCGCCAACCCCGCCGAGCTGGGCGCGCGGCTGATCGAAGCGCCGGTCACACTGGTGGACGACGACGGCGCGCCGCACGGCGAGAAGCACATCATCCTGTACAACCCGCCCACCATCGACCCCAAGCTCGGCATCCGGCGCAG
>JABAOG010000624.1_pt1 | contig 17614 bp, 10 predicted proteins | sample 7062131 | NCBI WGS metagenome assembly JABAOG01 (sample SAMN14538629, study PRJNA623070) | marine sediment metagenome | biome: marine biome [ENVO:00000428]; feature: marine pelagic biome [ENVO:01000023]; material: deep marine sediment [ENVO:00002113] | place: India: Arabian Sea | collected...
ACTCATATTAATCAATTTTTAAACCCCAATTCCATGTGTCCCCTAGCAAAAATTAGACACACATAAAACTAGTTTAACAAATAGTTAATAATTAATACCCTAATTTTCCCCTGGTGAATATTAGGGATTTCCCCTAACCATGCATAAACACCTCCTAAAATGAGGTCTTTTGGGGTGTCTATGCATGAGATAGTGAGTTAGAATCATAATTAAATCCATGAACACCACACGCGTATTATTAGCTGATGACCATGCGGTTGTCCGGGCAGGCATCCACAAGGTTATTGAAGACTCCCCTGGTTTACACATTGTAGGTGAAGTTGAGGATGGACCATCTCTATTGAAGAGACTGGAGCAAACACAACCGGATTGCCTGCTGGTCGACATCAGCATGCCAGATTTCGATCCATTAAAGACTATTCCTGAAATCCGGAACGAATACCCGGATTTAAAAATCCTGGTGGTCAGTGCTTATGATGACAAACCATACGTCCAGGGTCTTCTGGAAGCCGGAGTGGACGGCTACCACCTCAAAGACCAGCCGCTCAGCGACCTTAAGCTGGCCATTCAGCGGGTCCTCAACGGAAAACGCTGGATCTCCGAATCTTTGATCACGAAACTGGTCGATAGACCCGCACCACCACTGGAGACGCCTGTCCTGACCTCTCGACAATATCACATCCTGCGTCTGCTCCACGAAGGATTGGATAACAACAGCATCGCAATGGAAATGGATTTAAGTGTAAAAACCATCGAATACCATCTGACACGATTATATAAACTTTTGGATGTTCGCAGCCGTCTGGAAGCCAGCAATTATGTGAATGAACATCCAGAAATCCTGGGAATCAGAGGGAAGGATCTTCCCAACAAACAATACGAAGCTCGCCCTGCGCATGAAGTCGGGATCCTTCTGGTAGACGATAACCCCCGCTACCTGCACCAGCTCAAAAATGTGCTCAGCAAGGTGATCCCCCAGGCTACACTGTACGAGGCAAACGATATAGAGGAAGCCATTAATCTGTCCCAGAGCATTAAACCACAGCTGGCCCTGGTTGATGTCGTACTGGGTGATGAAGATGGCATCCGCTGTGCCCGCCGGATTAAAGCGACCTCCAACAAAACACGCGTGATCATGATCAGTGCTTACCCGGATCGCGAATTTCACCGCCTGAGCATCGAAGCCGGAGCCGTCGCCTTCCTGGACAAGAAAGACCTGGATGCCCGCACACTGCGCCAGGTCATCGATGACTTGCTGTAAACTTATTCCACTTCCAACGAATCATCAAATCACCTGTCACTCAGGGAATCATTATTATTCTGATAGATCCAACCTCACCCAGAAAGCTGTGGCAAGGAAAGATTTCATTCAGCAAAGTATATCGACGCCTCGTTGGATTAGGACACTAACATATGGTGGTTTCCAGCCCTTTCTTTTGTTGAGCGAGTTCCCAGTTCTCAATTTATAACCACAGGCAATTCGAGAAGACAATATCCATTTCCTTTTGGCTGTTGCCTGCGCAACCAGGACGCAACAGCATCGAGATCGATTAATTTCATTATATAATACGGGTAATTCGTATTATGTTCATTGACATCGAAACCTGACTAATATTATAATTTTGGTCGTATTTTCCAGCTTTCAACATGAATATTTCCATTGAACATACTCCTGGTTTTGAATACTGACTACTCCGCTCGTGTACCAGAACCAGGGAGATAAAATCGAATTACCTGCTTGATTGTTCAGGGGACGATCAATCCACAATTTGATTAAAGGGAGAAGTGAGTCAATGTCCCAGGCTTCTTTTAAACTAGAAATCCAGGATGGCCCATCAGGTGGCCGAGAATTCGAGCTATCTCAACAGGATATCATCATCGGGCGGGATCCTGCAGTTGACCTGGTTATTCCGGCACAATCGGTATCGCGCAAACACGCCCGCATCAGTTGGCAAGATGGAGAATACTTCATCCAGGACCTGGGGAGCAGCAACGGGACGTTCCTCAACGGCAAACCGCTGAGTTCTACTCCCACCCCCATTCAGGCTGGGGATCAGATCCAGCTTGGGCAGGAAGTCAGCCTGGTGGTTATTGGCACCATCCAGCTGGATCACATGGCGCAGACTCGCATCTCCAGCGGTGGACTTTCTCAGGTCGCAGAGACTTTATTGAATATGCCCTCACCGGAAGAAAGCCTCCAGCGCCCACCGACACTGCAGGTGGAAGTCGCCGGTGAAGCGACGCGCGCTTATTCGTTGGTGAAGGATGTTATGACCATCGGCCGTTCCGACGACAACGATATCGTCATCTCATCTAAGCTCGTATCCCGGTACCATGCCCGCCTGGAGCAGTCAGACCATGGTTATCGGTTTGTGGTCCTGCCCCAGGCGACCAATCCGGTTCTCTATAAAGGACGTCCGCTGGAAACGGAGATTGAGTTGCATCACGATGATATTTTGCGAGTCGGCAGCAACGATCCGGGGATGTTGGTAACCATGGAGTACCACACATCTTCCGAGACGGATTCCACACTTGAGACCCGCAAAATCAATTTTGGAGATGATAATCGCCTTCAGTTCGGGCGCGATCCCAGCAATGATGTCGTCTTAAATGCCCCAAACGTCTCTCGCTTCCACGCCCAGGTGGAGAAAGTTGGACAACGCTACCGGGTCCGGGACCTGAACAGTTCAAACGGAACCTTCGTCAACGGACAGCCTATCGAGGGGGAAGCCTGGCTGGAACCCTATGATTCGGTCAAGATCGGCTCCTACCGCTTCATCCTCGGGGTTGACCAATTCACACAGATTGACGACACCATGGGGCTGCAGGTCACCGCGGTCGGTCTGAACAAATGGGTGCGCAAGGACCTGAACATTCTGAAAGATATTTCCCTCTCCTTCCAGCCGCGCGAATTCGTTGTAGTGGTCGGCCAGAGCGGCGGCGGAAAATCCACCCTGATCGATGCCATTGCCGGCAACCGCCCTGCCACGCACGGCAAGGTGATGGTCAATGACATCGACCTGTACCGCAATTACGATGCCATCCGCAATGATATCGGCTACGTTCCCCAAAAAGATATCATCCACATGGAATTGACAGTTTACCAGGCGCTGGATTATGCCGCCCAGCTAAGAATGCCCTCCGATACCACCAAGGAGGAACGGCACCAGCGCATTATGGAGGTGCTTGCTGACCTGGACCTGACCCACCGCAAAGATGTACAGATCAGCGGGTTGAGCGGCGGTCAGCAGAAACGGGTCTCCATTGGAGTCGAACTGCTTACCTCACCCGGCCTGTTCTTCCTGGATGAGCCTACCTCTGGCCTTGACCCCGGCACCGAAACCAGCTTCATGCAGCTGATGCGCCGCCTGGCAGACCAGGGGCGCACGATCATCCTGGTGACCCACGCCACCAAGAACGTCATGCTGGCGGACAAGGTCGTCTTCCTGGCCCGCGGCGGCTACCTGACCTGGTTCGGTCCCCCCAACGAAGCCCTCGAATATTTCGACCAGTTTCGCTCGGAGCGTGACCGTAAGACGGAGAGGATGGAATTCGATAAGATCTACACCATCCTCGACGACCCCACCAAAGGCACCGGGGAAGACTGGGCGAAACGCTTTGCCGCCCATCCGGCATTTCAGAAATATATCGTGCAACCGCTGCAGCAAAACAATATGGCTTCAACGATGGCTGCCCCGGCGCGGGCAGTTCAGCAGCCAACCCCATCCAAGCGGAGCAAACAGGTTTCCGGTTTACGACAATTCTTCATCCTGTCCGCACGGAATATCAAGATACTGACGCGCGACCGCTCCAGCCTGATCTTGATGCTGCTGGCCGCGCCGCTGGTCGGGAGCCTGGATTTCATCCTCGGATCCTTAATGGGGCGGGACATCTTCGATTATTTTACCGGGGATATGTCAACCATCAGCGTTACCCTGTTTCTGCTGACAATTTACACCATGCTCGTCGGCGGCTTGTCGCAAATGCGGGAATTTGTCAAAGAATCGGATATCTATCAGCGAGAGCGACTGGTAAATCTGAAGATTCTGCCATACGTCGCCTCCAAGCTGTGGGTGGCAGCACTGCTGGCTCTATATCACGGTATCTGCTACGCAGTCATCCATTACCTGGCTTTCGATATGCCAGGTGGCACCCTGGAATTTTTTATGTCGTACATTACCCTGTTCCTGGGAACCTTGGCCGGGATGATGCTCGGGCTGCTGGCATCCGCAATTGCCCCTCAGGCCAGTTCCGCACCAATGCTTATGATCCTGCTGCTCGTCCCGCAAATCGTCCTGAGCGGTGCACTTGCCCCGGTTCCTTTGGTCGCCAGTGCCCCCATCTCCACACACTGGACCTTCGATGCCATGCTCAACATTTCAGGCGGCGGTGCGGATGTGGCTGCCGATGCCTGCTGGGATCTCGACAAAGAAATCCGCGATTCCCTGAACCTGGAAGCTAAGGAAAACCTCGGCTGCCGTTGTATGGGTCCGAACATTTTCAATCCAATATCCTGTAATTTCCCAGGAATTGGTAAATACTATAATCCAGCGGTAGACCAGGAGGAGCCTGCAGAGCCGATCTCACCTGGTGACCCGCCACCCGAACCCGAGTTCCCAGACCCACCAGATGCCCCAGCTGATCAGACCGAATCGATCGCCATGGCCGAATATTTTACTTCCCTGCAGCAGTACCAGGATGAGACTGACTTGATCCGCCAAAATTATGAAGTGGAATTAACCGAATACCAGGCTAAAACAGAAATTTATAAAGCAGAAGTCGCTGAATATCAGACTGCACTCACGGAGTGGCAGATCGACCGAAACGCTGCCATCGGCGGAGCTGAAGGGCTTATTTCCTCCTTCATAGACGACCAGGAGATGAGCTTCATCAGTAAGGATGACCGCGGCCAATTCATCCGTGATATCGGCATCACCTGGATTGCCCAGGCTGCGATAATTGTGGTGATGTCAGGACTCATCTTGATCCTGATCAAACGAAAGGATGTGAACTAATATGGACCGAAAATCAATCCTGATCATCATTTTTATTCTCATCCTGACTTCCGTTCTTTTTGCCTGTTCCGGATCAGATGATGAAGAGAATGCACTCCTGGGGCAATTAACTGCCCTTGCACAGACTGCCACCGCTGGAGCCAGGGATACCGGTCCAGGACCGGAAGTGCTGACTGCCCAGGCAGGAGCAACTGCGACCGCCAGCGCTCTCCAGGTTGAGAAAGCGACCATCCAGGTCGAGCAGGAACTGGTCAATAATGCTACCGTCCAGGCTGCTGCGCCAATCCAGCAAGAGCTTGTGCGCTTCGACGTCGATCCCGATAAGGGACAACTTGCTTTTATCCATTCACCCGTCACCATGGAAGTCGAAGGATATCAAAGTGCTGATTACGCCAATGACTTCCCCGGTGTGATCGCCGCTGATTTTGTGTTCTCGTCTGATATCACCTGGAACACTGAATATGGAACTTCCGGGTGCGGGTATATGTTCCGTTCGGATGGCAACCAGGATAAACCCAGCCAATACATGGCACTGATCACTCGCGGCGGTACCGGGCATGTCATCTTCGTGGTCCTGGACGAGGGAGATCCAGCAGCAGGGTATGATATCTACCCGCGCACCGAGGACCCGACCTTCGATTGGCATAACGATGCCACCAACGAACTCACTGTTGTCGGGCGGGGCAATCTGTTCGACATCTATACGAATGGCCAAAAGGTCGGCACCGTCGATGTAAGCCAGCCGCCAGAGAAGCCGATCATTCCGCCGCCTCCGCCTCTCCCCATAGACCAGACCAATGAGACCCTCATGCAGGCATATCAGCAGGAATTAGACGAATACAACGGCTACGTTTCTGAGATCTCTGCCAATTTCAACAGCCGGATATCCCAATACCAGGAAGATGCACCCCTGATCGATCAAGGATTCGTCGGCATGCTGACCCTGAGTGAATCCGGACGCACGGTCTGCGAGTTCAATGACACCTGGCTGTGGCTGATCGAGGAATAGGCTGCGTCACATGCGTCAACAGCCGATGAATAGTACCGCGATGATAACTATCCCATATTGGGAGAAAGAAGATGACTAACCCAAGCTGGGTAGGAAAGACCATTGGGGGACGCTACCAGATCGAAGAACTGCTGGGTCAAGGAGGTATGTCTTCTGTCTACAAAGCCATGGACCCCAATCCTCATCGCGGGTGGGACGGCTGGTTTGCTGGGACTGATTATCATTATTGTTCTTGCAGTCATCTTCATTCCCCGATTGTTCGGTGGAGGCAACGGAGGAGATACCACCGGTTTAGGCTCGGTGACCGATACCCCGAGCGTGGTGGAAGCCAACCTGACTGCTACAGCCGACGCTTTTGGAGTGTTAGCTGCAGTACCAGAATCGAGCGAAACCCCCACACCCACACTCGAGCCGACCAGCACACCAACAAACACTCCTCAACCGACACAAACCAGTACACCAACCATCACTCCTTCCCCGACGTTTCCGACGGACCTGTACTCCTGGATTACAAACATTGCAACCGAAGATAATTACTATGTAGTGGATTATGAAACCTTTGGGTTTGAAGAAACTCTGCCTGGAACCCACGTACACTTCTTCTTCGATACCGTCCCGGTCGATCAAGCCGGCTACCCGGGAAGCGGACCGTGGAAATTGTACGGAGGGCCGCGACCATTTACCGAATATCTGGTATCTGCTCGCCCGGCGGATGCCATGGAAATGTGCATCCGGGTAGCCAACCCGGACCACAGTCTCTATGACCTGGAAAGCGGCAATTGCTTCGATCTTCCAGATTCTCCATAAACTATTCGTATCTGCAAAAAATCAGGTGAGGTTTTCTATTGAATAAAAGTAATCCAAATAATAATTCGAAGTAATCCAGGAGGATCCATGCAGTTAGGTGCTTTTTCGGTCAGTTTGTCAGTCAAAGATTTACAGACATCTAAAGATTTTTATCAAAAATTAGGTTTCCAAGTCTTTGGAGGGGATGAATCTCAAAACTGGCTGATGATGAAGAATGGGAACCATGTCATCGGTCTATTCCAGGGAATGTTCGAGGGAAATATCCTGACTTTCAACCCGGGTTGGGATCAGGAAGGAAACAACATAGAACCTTTCACCGATGTGCGCGAGATACAGAAAGATCTAAAATCCAGAGGCATCCAACTCGAGACCGAAACCGATGAATCCAGCACCGGTCCAGGGTACATAACCCTTGTTGACCCGGATGGAAACAATATCCTCATCGATCAACATATATAAAGGAAAGCTCCCCAAATGGGAGCAACTATACTGTGGGGAAATACAATGGAGAAGTCAAGCCAAGCGTAATGGGTGGTGCTTCTGGATTGGACGCAGAGCGCGGATGGTTGGAAACTGATAGACGACGCATCACTGACGAACTGGTAGAGTCGATGGATAGGTTTACGAAATAATGGTGTGCAGGAATAAGNNCAAATTCCGAATAAAAATCACTCCTGGCTGGCAATCGACACCAGTCCAGGAGCGTTGATTTTTCTCTAATTTGATTTCCGGTTAACGATTAGAACGCTCGGTCGTCAAGTCAGATCATGTATACTCCCCACCTATTTTTCTACAGCACCATTCGCAATCCAATCCCGGAGATATTCCAACTGTGAATCCGACAACTGTGCAAAATGAGGTGGATCAGCAATTAGCTTTTGCAGTATGAGGCTGTTATCTGGTTCGCCTGGGATGACAACCGGTCCATTGTTGCTGCCAGCCATCAAAGTTTCATAACTGGAAAGGTTTAAACCCACCATCCCGGGATCACCGTGGCAGCTGACACATAGTGATTGGAGCATTGGGCTAATGACATTCTCGAAAGTAACTTCCGTCCCCGGTTCAGGAGTTTCGATGACCACCGGTTCAGGAGGTGGTGGTAGCTGGTCTCTAAGAATTTCGCGTAAGGCTGGAGCGTCAAAACCAGCATATTCAATCACACTTCCATGGCAGGCACTGTTAGAACAGAAAGATGTATTGCTGGTGCCACCAGGATCCTCAATTGTGTGGCAACTACTGCAGGTTTGATCAAAAACCTCCCGGTGCATGGCGATCCAATTGGCGTTAAGATGGGATTCGGGCTCTGGGCCACGGCTGATCTCTATTTTTGATACAAAATCCTGTGGTCCAGCAACTTCCGGGATAGAGTGACACAAATTGCATTCCAGGCGAATTGCCTGGTTTTGATCGTCCAGATGTTTACCATCATGGCAACGGAAACAGCCAGGGGAATTTTCATGACCGATATTATTGTTATGGGCATCCCAATCAAATTCTTGTTCAGGGAAAACACTTTGTGCGTAGGCAGTTTGAAGTGCATCAATGGCACCGTCAATAAGTTGCTCATTTTCCACTAAATACTCAGGGAAATATTGCTCATAGTAGTTTTTCAAACCTGCAATCGAATTTTGTGCTAATTGGGAAGAATCATATTCCCGATAAAACAATTCGATGGCTAAGCGACGAATATCTGGTATGGAAGGTGATACCAGCCCTCTTTCCAATAATTGATCAAGGATATCTTCGGGGTGATTGACCAGATGGGAGATTCGGTTGTGGCAGGTAATACAATCCATCTCTTTAAGGAGGCTCTCATCAAGAGATTCAGAGGAAAAACCTGCTTCAATATCAATAAACTCCGTATATGCGCCATCGTCATCAATCACGCGCACATAGGGAATTTCCTGTTCGGCTTGGTCCAATGCCAGGTATTCAACCGTATTTTCAATATGCCAGTGTATACCTCTACCCAGACCAAGGCGCTCTGAACCTCCACCAGTTTTCATAACCAAAAAGGTACTATAGGGAGTGTTCTCACGGTCATTGCTAAATTCCTTGATCTCCCGTAAACTATCGGTGGAAAATTTTTCGGGAAAATGGCAGAGTTCGCAGGTTTGCCTGGCTGGACGCATTTCCTGGGCGGTAATGGGGTATTCGTAATCTTTAAAAGCCAAGCGAATGATGTGTTTGGCGTCACCAGCCTTGCGGGTGATCCGCGTGGTGATGAAACCATCGCCGATATGGCATTCCACACAATCAACTCTTGCGTGGGGTGATGTCAAATACGCAGTATATTCCGGCGGCATGGTATGGCAGGCAGTACCGCAAAACTCTGGTGAGTTGGTGTATTCCCAACCGTAAGCGCCGGCAATGGCGACAACCAGGGTCAATACTCCCAGAACTGCATATGGTAAAACAAATCTCCAGCGGGGATTTCCTTCGGGTGGGAAGAAAAAATCTTTGAGCCTGTTTATGATAGCTTTCACTTGTCTACCTCTCAATAAAATTCAAAGTACTTCTCCAGGAACCGGGGAGATATGTACTGTTATCAATAATCATAATACATAATAATCAAAATACTTAATAATCAAATTCCAGTAGTTCACGGATGAACCGTAGCAATTCATTAATGTTTGAGTAAGATGCCAGCCTGATGGCATTTATTGTCCTTTCAGGCTGGCCGTCTTGAAAGTTAAGACAGGGCAAGGATGGCGAACATGATCGACCTATGGTGCTTCAGGTCGATCGTGGTAACCCCAAGCCTTATCGATCAATTCTTCATCAGTCTTCGTTGAAGCGGGTCCACCCTCGACATGGCAGCCCCGGCATGCGAAATCCAATCCAACTGGAGACAGCGCTTCAGTTCCATCTTCAGTGAATTGACCAATTTGTGCTGGATCGATTGCAGTCAGGTGGGTACGAACGTCGCCAGTAAACAACTCTGCATTACCCACCGCATTCTGAATTATTCGCGGCATATGGCAATCGATACACTCAGCTCCAAACGGATGTACCTGAGAATCCTGGTACTTAGCCTGTTCGAAGTGACAATCTTCGCATGAAGTTCGTGTAGTTGGTGTGCCTTCTTCAGCATTCCGAAGTTGAACTACTCCATTGTGTGGATTGTGGCAAACAACACAATCAATTGTAATATGCTTAGCCGGGAAAAGGTCTTCATACTGATCATGATGCTGAATGAATCCATCTGCGGCATCGACCGGTTCTTGAGCACTTCGAACGTGGCAATCCTCACACAACCTGGAGGATTGATTCAATTCCATGCTAACACCATAAGGATCCTGGACATGTAAACCACCAGGTCCATGACATTCTTCACACATGATACCCCCCTCAGACCAGGTGCCCATCAGGCCGGGCAGATCATCCTGGTTGCCGTTTGAAATGTAACCTGTTGTATGGCATGTACCGCAGTCGAAGGATGTCTCTTCACCGGTATGGTATTCTGACCAATCAGCTTCATTTCCAATTACCGGGTTCGCGAAATTATATTGCCCGACAAATCCCTCAGATGCCTCGGCATCTCCTCGCGCTCCAGGTGGACTGGTGATGATGAACCCTTCATTATCGATAAATCTGGCTTTCCAATTATATCCACCAATAACATAAAGGATATCATTCCAGGAATAACCTTCCGGTGGTTCTGGAATCTCGGTAAATGGATAAGTTGGGGGATTCCCATCGATTACTGGAGTCAAACTGTTAGAGTGACCCGACAGCATAAAAGTATTGTATACATCCTCATGACAGCCAGAGCAAATCTGCGCTGTGACATAATCCGCACCAACAGCTGATATTGCGTCTTCCCCTGGTGGCCCAGGAGGCCCTTCCGGGCCGGCTGGTCCGACCGGTCCTTCCGGTCCTGGGAGTCCTTGTGGTCCAATAGGTCCTGCGGGACCTGCTGGTCCAGGGGGGCCAATTGGTCCTTCAGTACCAGCACAAGCAGCCAGAAGAATTATAACTAGCACCATTAGTCCAACAATCATGATCCGTTTTAATCGCATACGCATTCTCCTATGAATATAAAGTGGTGCTTTTTGTTGCTAAGCTAAATGTTCTAGCTTTTACCTCCTCAAAGCCTTCAAGACAATACAAAAGAACAAATCGGATAAATCACCAGCAAAGCAAATGTAATACGATAAACTAACCTGAATTTGTGCAGAATTTCTCAACTATTGTAATATATTTTCTCAAGAATAGGCTAGTTTCTGTGTCTTTTTTCTAGAATACCAACAAACTGTTTTTTCGTGAAGATATTGATTGCCTTTTCAGGTTTCCAATTCCTGATATTCTGGCTTTAATTGAGGTCCATGTACGTTCCTCGATGATACCTTCATGGATCTTAGGGTTAAGCCGATGGAATATGTTGTTGAAATAAAGTCAGCATCAACTCATTGTCGTAACCCGTCATCAATTTACCAAAGACAAAAATATAATTTACAAACATGCAGCATATCGGCTTGCGCCTGGCTGTACTTCCAGGAGGATTCGACAAAATCCGCATTCCCCTGCGACACTTCAATCCACGGAAATTTATCTATTCCAACCAGGGGATCCAGGCTGAGATATCCACAGCTTTCAACTCACCCAGCAGACTGGCTTGCTGCTCCAGTTCGAGTGGAACAAGCGATGGTCTTGGTTCCCATCCCGAAGTATTATATCGATGTGAAAGCAGGTACTTGATCGCAGGAGGAAATGGCATATATCTTTCCAGCACGGAACGACCGGCAGTAAGCAAATCCTGCAGTGAATATGCCCCCGGCTGATCGCGTAAAAAGGCATCGTAAACTGCAACATTCAATCGAGCCAGGACGTTCGCACCCGCCGTGATGCAGCCCGCTGAACCAAATCTCAGGCTCTCCAGCAGGTACCGGTCACTCCCGGTGAAGATTTGCAGGGTTGGGAAACGTTCGCACAGTGTCCGCTGGTAGGTGAGATCACCGCCGCTGTCTTTGACCCCAGCCACCTTATCTGGTGCCACTTGGAGAAGGCTTTCAAGAAGGTCCAGCGTGATGGGCACCAGCGTGACCTGCGGGATATGATAGAGCAGCATCCTCCCATCTTGTGGTACGGCTTTGTCCAGAATCGTTCGAAAATAGGCTGTCAGCCCTTCCAGGGTTGGATCCTTAAAATAAAAAGGTGGAACGACAAGAACAGCATCCGCTCCCGTAGCAAACGCATAACGCGTCAGAGTGATCGTATCTGCCAGGCTGGCGCATCCGGTGGCGGCAATCGTCATCATCTCTTGCGAGACTTCAACGGCAGCAGAGATGATGAACTTCCGCTCTTCAAGACCCATAGAAGGACCTTCACCCGTGGTACCAAGCACAACGATGCCATCGCATCCTTCGCTTTGCATTGTGTGAATATGGTGAACAAAATTGTCTTCATGGAAAGCACTGTTTGCATCCAACGGGGTCGGGACTGCCGGGAACACGCCCTGCAATGGTGAGTGAGGGTTCATATGATAACCTGCCTCCATATCGCTAGTTTACCAGGTATTGGCAGACAATTTTGCTGGGGGCTTCTTACATTTAGAATCCGAGAAAGAATTGTTATCGTACTCGTAGGGCGGGTTAGACGACGGATTGAGTGCTCGAAATTATGCACTTCAACCCGTCGTCGTAACCCACCATCAATTTCCCTACATAAGCACCTTTGGTCGACAATCGACCACCAGTCCAGGCATACTTGTGGTTATCCCAGGGGAAATCCCACTGAGGATCAGTGCCTCCTGAGGCCAATACCCGAAAGGTGCACTTTACTTTGATCTAATCTCCACAAGTCCCTGTATTTCGCCAGTTGAGCACCGTGTCATCGAGCATCATCGTGCCGTCCGTGCCATAGACGATCGTCGCTGTTCGATCAGTGATTTCTTCGCATTCCGCTCCTTTTTCCACATAATCCCAACTTCCGCGGGTGTACTTGTAGAAGATCTGGGTGCCTTCATCGAAGTTGAGCGTTACCGTGGCGAACAAACCGCTGCGGCTCAGCAGCGTTCCTGCCGGGTTCCACCCGTTGAAACTTCCGCCGATGTAGATATCATCACCTTCCGGGGTGGTATCCGGGAGAGTGGCGTTGAAAGTCACCTGCACCTGCCGGGCTTCGGCCGTACCCTCGGCTTCATTCGAGAAACCGGAGGTATTGAAGGATGTGTCCGTTGCCAGCACAACGTAGTAGTACGTCATCCCGGTGGTCACCGTCCAGTCCATATATTCAGTTGCTGGAGCAGAAACATTCGCCACCCAGTTATAAGGACCACCGCTGGTGGATGCCCGGAACACCTCATAGCGGTGGAGATCGGCATCCGGGACAGCATCCCATGCCAGGCTGATGAAAGATGGTGAAGCCTCGACGACAGACAGGTTCTGCGGTGCTGCCGGCGGTGTAGTATCAGATGATGGGTTTACTGTCAGCGAGCCAGCCTGGGCCGGGTCGTAGCCGTTGCCAGTACCATCCAGGTCGGCATAGATCCAACTCTGACCAGAGGTAGTGCTGTAGCGGTAGGCGTAGTCGAAAGTGCCGACAGACTCCGGAAGCAGCTGGCCACGGAACTCATCGTTGTTTCCCGCATCGACATTGAATTCTGCGTCTACCCAGGTCCAATCCAGGTTGCCGTCCGGGTACGAACCGTCCGGTCCAAAACCCACCTGGGCTAACAGACCGACCGTCGCGCCCGGCAGACTGGTGTGCCCGTCGATCCACACTTGGCCGTAGATAATCTCTGTTGGGTTGATTGCACTGATCGTATGTTCGATCGAATACGGCCACTGCAGGTTCGCCCAACCAATGACCAGGTGGGGAAGCGCTTCCGCTTCGTTAGAGCGGGCGCCCTCGTTGCCGTTGTCGTCTACAGCAGTCACTACATAGAAATACTCGCGTCCATTGACAACCGTGTCATCTATGTAGCTGGTACCAGTCCATGGAATGTCATTCAATCGGGAATAGCCGCCTCCACTTACCGGGCTGCGGTAAATCTGGTATCCGGCAGCATCGCTGACCGCATTCCACGATAGCTCGACATGGCCATCCCCTTCCGAGGCCGTCAAACCGAACGGCGCATCCGGTGGTGTCAGGTCAATGTTGGGTCGTGTTACCAGGATGGCGCCCCAATACCCATCCACGGTCAGGCTGACCTGTCCGTTAGTCACCCTGTAAACATTGCTGCTCAATGCATCCTTCAGCCGTGCTCCTTCCGGCAGGTAGCCCGTCAGGTCGATGGTCATGCTGTGGGCTGAAGAGTCCCGGTTGACTGCCACAACAGCCGCACCAGTAAGGTCTTTTCGTCCGTAGACATAAGTGCCGTCATCGTTGTGAGTGTACAGGCGGTCGAAACTGCCGGTCCGCAGGAAACTGAACTGGTGCCGCAGCTGGGTCAGCTGCTGGTAGTGATCGAACATCTCCTCATCGATATTGTCCCAGGGGAACGTTCGCCGGTCATCCGGGTCAGTGTCACCTGTCATTCCAACCTCATCTCCATAGTAGACCGTTGGTGCTCCCGGCAGGGTCATCTGCACGATTGCCAGCAGTTTGAGCTTTTCTTTGCCTTCCTGCAGATTGGCGGCGTTGAACTCCTTCGCCTCCCGGTTGCGCTCGCCCGGGGTCAGCACCCACAGGATGCGCATCGTGTCGTGACTTCCCACAAGATTCATCAGAGATTGGAAAGCCGGCGCCGGATAGTCCTCTTTGATCGACTGCATGATGCTGTCGAACTGGTCTGCGTTGAGACCACCGATGAAGCCCTGGTGGTCGTTGGTATCGCCGTTCACAAAACCGATCAGAGCACGGCGGAAGCGGTAGTTCATCGTCGAGTCGAACTCGTCGCCTAACAGCCATGGGCTGGCATCATCCCAAATCTCACCGATGATGATGGCATCTTCATCGATCGCCTTGACCTGCGGTCGGAACTCTTCCCACCAGTTGTGGCTCTTGTCCGGTGCTACATCCAGCCTCCAGCCGGATGCTCCCAGGCGGATCCACCAGCGGGCTACACTGTTGTTATCTCCGTAGATGAAATCGCGCACTTCTTCGATCTCAGTCAATACCGGCAGCGAATCGAAACCAAACCAGGAATTATAGTCATCCGGCCAGTTGTAAAAGGTGAACCAGTCGTAGTACGGCGAATCCTGGCTTTCATAGGCTCCCAGGGTGCGGTAGCGTGAGTAACGATCGAAGTACAGGCTGTCCGACGAGGTGTGGTTGAATACCCCATCCAGGATGACATGCATCCCCATGCGATCAGCCTGCTGGATCAACCGCTGGTAATCACCCATATTTCCAAAGTATGGATCGATCTCGTAGTAGTCCGTCGTATCGTACAGGTGGTTCGACGGTGCCTGGAAGATCGGGTTGAGGTACAGAACTGTTACGCCCAGTGATTTCAAATAACTCAATTTCTCTGTGATTCCCTGTAAGTCTCCACCGTAGAAATCCCTGCCCTGGGGTCCCTCATCACAGGTGGAGTTGACGTAGAAACGGCAGTAACCTTCAGGCAGATCACCCCAGGTATTGACCAGCACAGGATTCCCATACACATCCGGATCGCTGGCATCGGGGTCATTTCTGGTATCCCCATTGTAGAAGCGGTCTGGGAAAATCTGGTAGACCACGGCATCCTTCATCCAATCCGGGGTCTCGAAATCCGGGGCGTAGACATCGATCTGGAAACTGTAATCCGGGGAATCATCATAGGCTGTACCCCAGGCGCCATCGAACAGGTCATCATCTTCATAGAAATCCTCATCCGATCCGTCCCGCACGATGAAGCGATAGTACAGGATGGTCGGTTCGGTCTCTGGTGGCAGCACAACCTGCCAGTAGTCATACCCGTACGGTCCCTCGTCTGTAGTGGCGACCAGTTCCATCGGGTACAGTGATTGTGCGCCGGCTTCAGTGTCCCATACCCGGGCGATCACCTCGGTGACGTCATTGTGGTATGTGCGCAGACGCAGTGTCACCGGTATGCCGGTGGTTACTGCTCCGCCGGGGACGCGGTACAGGTCATCACGCGAGTTGTGACCGAGCCCATCCCACCAGATGTTGTTATCAATTTCAGGTTGAGGGGGGATGAATTCGACTTCCATCATCACCCGCCCGGCAAGGGAATCCAGCGTCAGGGTGACCATCTGGCTGGCCTCGATAGTATCGAACACAGCTGTCGCCGCATTGACGGAGCGGCCATCCGCTCCAATGGCATCCCAAGTGCCTGTATTGACGGCTTTGTACTCGTAACTACCCGGGCTGGGGATCTCTGTCACATAGCGGTATTGCCCGCCTCCAAGGGACGACATGCTGGTGGCGGGGTTGGCGTTGTCCCAGCCCTGCCAGCCGCCCACGGCTGTCCAGGTGCCCTGTTCAGTGCTGACGCCGATGATGTTCGTCTCCGGCAGCCAGCCATCGCTCAGGGTGCGTGTGTCAAACGTCAAGGTGACGACTTCTCCAACCGAGGTGGTCACCAGCCAGGAATTGCCCGATCCCGGGTAGCTGGTGCTCCAATCTTCAGTGGCAATCTTGAATTCGTATCGACCAGCGATATCGATATGGACCTCTGTACTGTATACGCCATCCCCGGCTGTGTTGTCTCCGTTGGTGCCGTCATCATACATCGGGTTGCCGGTACCCCATCCATTGAAATCCCCGCGAGCGTACCAGAGAGGTGGGGGAAAGGATGCAAATGCGGATAACGTGGTGACATCTCCACTCCAGTCAGGTGTAGTGTACGCCACATTAGGATCACTGGGTACGGTATCCTGGGCATGACCACTACCTCCTGTCGTGAATAATTCCAACGCCAGGGTGGTTGGATTACCCAGCGCCGTCTTGGGAATGCGGTATTCGACCCAATCATTACCGGAGCCATACGCCTGTTCACCACCCTGGGAGACCAGGCTGTCGTAGCTCCACCCGGAACCATTCCAGTGGTTGAGCTGAACATCTTCCAAAGCATCTCCATCAGTATGCCACACATACAGCGTGTGCTCCGGCAAATGAGCTGAGACCACATTCACCGCCCGACCCCAGGGATCGGTTGTACCCCCAGAACCATCCACCTGGTCCGTATCCAGGTAGATGCCGTAGGTCATCCCCCAGCTGGAGGCAGTGGCGTCGTAACCGATGTAGATGTCATCCGCACCTTCGACAACATACAGCCCGGTCAGGTCCAGGTTAGGTTCGGTCATATCACCAAGGGGATCAGTGGCCAGTGGATCACCCCAGGCCGCATCTTTGACTCCATCGATGACAATTTCCATCTCTTGCTGCAAAGGAGCAGCCGATGTGGGCAGCACACAAATAATAAATATAAACACAAAAAAGATAGGTAAAATTCTTTTTAAGGTAAACATGGATAGTTCTCCTCTGGCAAAGAATACGATGGTTTTTTGGTGGGGTATGGGTAGGGCAGACAGTGAAAGAACGACGTCCATCCTCATTAATTCGAGTTTAATTTTAGCATAATACCAAAAAGATTAAAATGAGAAGGCCTTGTTGAAATTTATTCACAGGCACCGATCGAATGGAGTTGAAATGGAAACCGTCTACGTGAAGACCCGAGATGAATGGCGGAACTGGCTGGCAGATAACCACGACCGGGAAACTGAAATCTGGCTGGAGTATTACAAAAAAGCGACCGGAAAACCGACCATCGAGTACAACGCATCCGTTGAAGAAGCGCTGTGTTATGGATGGGTGGACAGCCTGATCAAATCCATTGACGATGAAAAATACGCCCGCAAGTTCACACCACGTAAAGAGGGAAGCAACTGGT